>ENA-OZFF01000392-OZFF01000392.1-human-gut-metagenome-genome-assembly--contig:-NODE-392-length-14699-cov-4.531890_pt1 | contig 14699 bp, 13 predicted proteins | sample MGYA00244615_ERZ653628 | MGnify/ENA primary metagenome ERZ653628 (study PRJEB26926, sample SAMN06164927) | human gut metagenome | biome: ENVO:00009003; feature: ENVO:2100002; material: ENVO:00002003...
TCAATATATTGATTACAACAATATTGAACGCCGCGGTCGGAGTGGTGGATCAGTCCATCGAACCCCAGGGGTGACACGTGCGAGATACCCATGTCCAGAGCCGTCACGGTGTTGGAGGCGACCAAGCTGTCGGAAAGGACCCAGCCTATGATCTCATGCGTGAACGCGTCCGTCAGGAGATGCAGGTAGGCCACGCCCTCATCGGTGTCGATATAGGTGATGTCGGCCACCCACAATTGGTTGATCCTGTTGACGGTCAATCCCTTGATCATGTTCTTGTACTTCCTGTAAGGATGGTTGGAGCTTGTCGTGTGACGGCGCTTCCCGGGCTTCAGCATCAGGTGTGACTCATGCATCAGCCCGTAGAACCAATCCCGGCCACGCATCCCGTCCGGATAGAGTTCCTTGAGCATCAGGTACAGCTTGTACGCCCCGATGCCCGGAGCCTCATGCCGGATATCCCTCACGGTGTCAAGTATCTCTTTCTCTGACAATTCCCTGCGCATACGTTTCTCCTTGCTCACGGAGTAATAACCTTCTCTTGTCTTGCCAAACAGCCCGCTCAGGCTACCGATCGATTCCTTGGGATGCCTGAGCCGAAGGTTGTCTACCGCTTGGCGCCAGCTTTTTTTAGCAGGTCGATGCCATATTGTTCCCGACCGATCTTAAGAAGCTCATGCAGAGCCTCATTGCGCAACTCTGAGTAGGCCAACGCCTTGCGTAGGCGCAAGTTCTCCTCCCGGAGCCTCTCGCTCTCCGTTTGGGGACCGGTCGCCTTGGATGATTCGGATTTCTTTCGTGCCATATATACCTGATGCTCTAACTCTGTCAGATCGGACGGTAAAGATAGCGTTTTTGACTCAAAATAACGTTCCCAGCGACTAAATGTCACGTAATCAACCGAATATTTCTTACATAGGCTGTACTTGGTTGAGCCACTCTCATAATACTCCTTCAGCATACGGAGCTTGAACTCCATGCTGTAACTTTTACGTTCTCTTGCTTTGTTTGACATCTTACACACGTTCTTTTAATTGTTAATTGCGTGTGAAGTAAATCTGTATCATGTCAATATACAAGACTGTTGCCCACATTTAAAGTGAATGTATTTGTTGGATTCATGTTTTTTTGCGAAGTTTGTTGCCTGAAAAGTAAGCTTTGAGACATGAATATGAGAAATATTGTACTGTGTATATTATATTTGTTTTTGGTGCCGATGGGAGGGTTTGCCCAATCTGAGGTCGTTGTCTTGTATCCCGATACTGAAAATAAGGATTTGGATGAAGCTGTATACCAAAAAATCTTTTTGGCCGGCACGATCGATATGGGGAAAAGTGTGGATTGGCAGAAGGCTACCTGTGACTGGTTCCGGGCGCTTCCGGAGGGACGGTATCTCTTGTTCAATCCTCGTAGGGATAAAGGGTTGAGCGGGGAAATGTCCGATTTTGAGCATCAAGTGAATTGGGAACTGGAGCATCTGGAGAAAGCCGATCTGATTATCATGAACATTCTGGCGAGCAGCAAATCCCCGATAACTTTATTGGAGATGGGGCTGTTTATGCGCTCCGGAAAGTTGCGGGTGATTTGCGAGCCCGGCTTTTACCGGTATGATAATGTGCGCTTAACTTGTGTGCGCTATGGCGTCCCATTGTATCAGAATATGGACGATTTTTTGAAAACCATGCGCTAATCTATTATTATTTGTTTAACTTTGTATAGTTTTAGGGACGGTGTGGAATCGATCTTAAGCGAATATTGTCGAACAAAATGGAAAGAATATGAAAGGTATAGTTTTAGCCGGAGGATCGGGTACCCGCTTGTATCCGATCACTAAAGGAGTTTCCAAGCAACTTCTACCTATTTATGATAAGCCGATGATTTTTTATCCGGTATCCGTGCTCATGCTGGCGGGGATACGGGAGATTCTTATTATATCGACCCCGCAGGATTTGCCGGGCTTTCGTCGTTTACTGGGCGATGGCTCCGATTATGGCGTTCGTTTTGAATATGCCGAGCAGCCTTCGCCGGACGGATTGGCGCAAGCTTTCATCATTGGAGAGCGCTTTATTGGCGATGACTCCGTTTGCTTGGTGCTTGGCGATAATATCTTTTACGGACAGAGCTTTACCCGTATGTTAAAAGAGGCCGTTGACAAGGCGGAGAACGAACAAAAAGCGACCGTGTTCGGTTACTACGTAAACGATCCGGAACGCTATGGCGTGGCCGAGTTCGACGCGGATGGGAACGTCCTCAGTATCGAGGAGAAACCGAAGGAACCGAAGTCGAATTACGCCGTGGTAGGATTGTATTTCTATCCGAACAAGGTGGTGGGCGTGGCCAAGAATATCAAGCCATCCGCCCGTGGAGAGCTGGAGATCACTACCGTGAACCAGTGGTTCTTGAAGGATGGAGAGTTGAAAGTGCAGCTATTGGGACGTGGATTCGCTTGGTTGGATACCGGGACTCACGACTCGTTGTCTGAGGCATCTACTTTCGTGGAGGTGATCGAGAAGAGACAGGGACTGAAGGTGGCTTGTCTGGAGGAGATCGCTTTCAAGCAAGGATGGATTGATGAGAAGCGACTTGAGCAAGTGGCTTTGCCGATGATTAAGAATCAGTACGGCCAGTATTTGATGAGGTTGATTAATAAGTAGAAGTAGTTCAGAATACGAGATATCGATGGAAAAAGACAGTAAAATATTTGTTGCCGGTCACCGGGGCTTGGTAGGCTCCGCCATTCTGAATAATTTGCGTAGCAAAGGGTATACGAACTTTCTGCTTCGTACGCATGCGGAACTGGATCTGACGGATCAAGCCGCTGTGAACGAGTTTTTTGCCGCTGAACGGCCGGACTATGTGTTCTTGTCGGCGGCGCACGTCGGCGGTATCATGGCGAACAGTCTGTACCGTGCCGATTTTATCTACAATAATTTGATGATCCAGAATAATGTCATTCATGCCTCTTGGAAAAACAATGTAAAGAAATTATTATTCTTGGGAAGCACCTGCATCTATCCTCGTGAGGCTCCGCAGCCGATGCCGGAGGATTGCTTGCTGACATCTCCCTTGGAATATTCCAACGAGCCTTATGCGATCGCCAAGATAGCGGGTATCAAGATGTGCGAGAGTTACAACCTGCAATACGGTACGAACTATATCGCCGTGATGCCTACTAACCTCTACGGGCCGAATGATAATTTCAATCTGGAGACCTCGCATGTGTTGCCAGCCATGATCCGTAAGATCCATCTGGCGAAATGCCTGCATATGGGAGATTGGGAGGCCTTGCGTAAGGATATGGACATTCGTCCGGTAGAGGGCGTGTCAGGGAAGGCCTCCGAGCCGGAGATACTCTCCGTATTGGATAAACAGGGTATCCGTCCGGGCGAGGTGGAGCTGTGGGGAACCGGCAAGCCGCTTCGTGAGTTTTTATGGAGCGAGGAGATGGCCGATGCTTCTGTTTATATCATGGAACACGTGGATTTCGAGGATGTCCGCCAGAAGGAGGGCGAGGTCCGGAATACACATATTAATATAGGTACGGGTATCGAGCTTTCGATCCGTGAGGTCGCCGAACTGATCCGGCGAGAGATCGGGTTCGAGGGCGAGTTGAGGTTTAACTCGTCCAAGCCGGACGGTACGCTTCGTAAGCTGACGGATGTAAGCAAGTTGCATGCCTTGGGTTGGCGCCATACGATCGAGATCGAGGAGGGCGTGAAGCGACTCTATGAATGGTACTTGGGAATTGAAAAATGAGAATTGAAAATTGAAAATTAGAGAAATGGGCAAAGTAGCGTTAATAACGGGTATTACGGGACAGGATGGGGCTTATCTTACTGAGTTCTTGATTAAGAAAGGATATACGGTACATGGTATCAAGCGTCGTTCTTCCATGTTCAATACGGACCGTATCGATCATTTGTATCAAGACCCGCATGTGGAAAACCGTAATTTGATTCTGCATTATGGCGATTTAACGGATAGTTTGAATCTTACACGTATCATTGGCGAGGTTCAACCGGACGAGATCTATAATCTGGCCGCCATGAGCCATGTAAAAGTAAGTTTCGACACTCCCGAATATACTGCGAATGCGGATGGTTTGGGCGTATTGCGTATCCTAGAGGCGGTCCGTTTGCTGAACTTGATCCCGAAGACGCGTATTTATCAGGCATCTACATCTGAGTTGTATGGCTTGGTGCAAGAGGTGCCGCAGAGGGAGACTACTCCTTTCTATCCGAGAAGCCCTTATGCGGTAGCAAAACTATACGGTTACTGGATTACGGTGAATTACAGGGAGGCCTATCATATGCACGCTTCCAATGGCATCTTGTTTAATCACGAGTCTCCGTTAAGGGGAGAGACATTCGTGACCCGTAAGGTAACCCGGGCGGTTTCACGTATCGTTTTGGGTATGCAAAAAAAGGTTTATATGGGTAATCTTTCCTCCAAACGGGATTGGGGACACGCAAAAGATTACGTGCGTGCTATGTACGCTATTTTGCAACAAGATGAACCCTCGGATTATGTCATAGCTACCGGGATTACTACCACGATTCGGGACTTTATCCGTATGGCTTTTGAGGAAATTGGCGTGGGAATCCGCTTTAAAGGAGAAGGGATAGACGAGGTCGCTATCATAGAGTCGATAGACGAGGGATTGTTCGTCAAGAAGGTTGGTGATGCCTATCTGGAAAACTTTAAGAAACGTGTGGGTGAGGAAGTTGTAGGAGTAGATCCGCAGTATTTCCGCCCTACGGAAGTAGAGTTGCTGATCGGTGACGCTACGAAGGCACGTACTCGTTTAGGGTGGGAACCGGAGTATTCATTAGTGGCTTTAATTGAGGATATGATGAAGAACGATATAAAACTAATGAAGAAGGAGTCTTATCTGAAAGAGGGGGGCTATAAAATTTTGAACTATTTCGAGTGAGTTCAAAACAATTTGAAGATTTTATTTGTTGTAATTACAAAAAGAGTTAATTTTGTGCCAATTTTAAGATATTAGGTAATTGATTGTTTAATTAAAATGTTGAAAATATGAAGACTAAGGTTTTACTTTTAGCTTTGTTATCAGGTTTTGTATTCTCTGTGACAGCACAGGAATATCAACCGCAGGTGGGGTTCAGCAATGAGGCTGGTTATAAGACTAATTTCAAGAAGAATAAAGCTCGCGACAATTGGTTTATTTCAATTGCGGGTGGAGCCAGCGTATTGTTAGGGGACCAAAATGGAGAGGCTGATTTCAAGAATCGTTTAAACTTCGCTCCACAAGTATCTTTTGGTAAGTGGTTTAATCCGTATTTAGGATTCCGTACCCAGTTAAATGGTGGTATTATCCACGGTTTTGAAGGTGATGGCGCACAGTTTATGCAACATAATAAATATGTAGCCGCTCACGTAGACTTGTTGTGGGATGTTACTAACTTCTGGGCTCCTTACAGAGAATCTAAAGTGTTCCGCTTGATTCCTTGGGTCGGTTTTGGTTATGCGCAGCGTTTCAAGACTACAGAGTCTTATGATCGTCCAAGAACGGAGTCTCCTACGTTGAACGCTGGTATCTTAACCGCTTTCCGTTTGAGCAAACGTGTTGATTTGAACGTTGAGATCCAAGGTTCTTTGTTGAATGAGCAGTTTAACCGCGTCGAGATGAATCACCTGACAGATGGTATCGTTCAGTTGAGCGCTGGTTTGACATTCAAATTGGGTAAGACAGACTTCGAGGTATTGGAGCCGATGGATTACGCTTTGTTGAACGACTTGAACGGCCAGATCAACTCTTTGCGTGCTGCTAACGATGAGTTGAGCAAACGTCCGGTTTCTTGCCCTGAGTGCCAAGAGACAGTTACTGAAGTTGTAAATAACTACGTTGACAATGTGGTTTACTTCCGCATCAACAGCGCTAAGATCGACAAGAACCAGCAGATCAATATCTATAACACAGCTGAGTTCATGAAGAACAACAACGCTCCGATTAAGGTAGTTGGTTACGCTGACAAGAAGACGGGTACTTCTGATTATAACATGGGTCTTTCTGAGAAACGTGCTAGAGCGGTCGCTAAGGAACTTATCGATAAATACGGTATCTCTTCTAGCCAGATCACTATCGAGTGGAGAGGTTCGGACGAACAACCTTATGGCGAAAATAGCTGGAACCGTGTAGTAATTATGAGCGCTAATAATTAATTTACGAATTAATACTTTAAAAAGGCCGTACTTCTAAGTGCGGCCTTTTTTTTGCGCTGAAAAATACTTACTTTTGTGAGAATTTATCGAATTGCTATGATATTGAACAAAAAACATGGTTATTTAATCCAATGGCTGATTGGTGTAGGAGATTTGATCGTATTGAATCTTTTGTTTATGGCCGTTTTTCATCTGCTTGGCCCGAAATACACGGAAGCGATATCCTATAATTTGAGAGAGGTTATTCTGTTATTGAACTTCTGTTATTTCTTCTCTTTATATTTTATCCCGATTCAATTGCATCAGGCGGTCGTGTTTATCGACAAGATCGTGCAACGGGCGTTCGGATTGGTTACCGTACTTATTTTTTTGTTCGCTACTTGCTTGATCTTCTTGAATGTGGGAGATGTCCTGGCAACCTTCCTCTTGGTCTATTACGGGGTTTCTATCATCTTGTTTTCGCTTTGGCGGGTTTTGGTGCGCCTATCTTTAAAGTTGTACAGGCGAAAAGGCTATAACTTTAAGAAGGTGGTGATTGTGGGGGCCGGAAAGAATGGTATGGAGCTTTACCAAGTCATGAAAGATGATTTGAGCTATGGGTTTAGTGTAAAGGGGTTCTTTGATGATAATGACTCGTTGAAAGACGTTTTACCTAATTATTTGGGTAAGACGAGTGAGGTGGAAGCGTATGTGCTGGAGCATGATATCGATGAGATTTATTGTACCTTGCCGGGTACGAACAACGGAAAGATCGTGCGGCTTCTGAATTTCGCCGAGAAGAAGATGGTGCGCTTCTATATCGTGCCCGAGTTTTACCGGGATGTAAAGAAGAGTATGGTGATGGAGGTGATGGAATCGATCCCATTGCTGACGGTCCGTCGGGAGCCTTTGCAATCCGCCTATAACCGGTTCTTGAAACGGACGTTCGATATATTTTTCTCTTTGGTGATTTTGCTCACGATTTATCCGATCCTGTACATCGTGGTCGGTATAATGATCAAGTTAAGCTCACCCGGCCCGATTTTGTTTAAGCAGAAACGTACGGGATTGTATGGGCATGACTTCGAATGTTTTAAATTTCGTACGATGAAGGTGAACGCGCAGGCCGATACCTTGCAGGCCGTCAAGGATGATCCCCGGAAGACTCGGATCGGCGATTTCTTGCGCCGGACGAATCTGGATGAGTTCCCTCAGTTCGTGAACGTCTTGCTGGGCGATATGTCCGTGGTAGGCCCTCGTCCGCATATGTTGAAGCATACCGAGCAGTACTCGGCGTTGATCGATAAGTATATGGTGCGGCATTTGGTGAAACCGGGAGTAACGGGGTGGGCGCAAGTCACCGGTTACCGAGGTGAGACCAAGACGCTGGAGCAGATGGAAGGACGTGTGAAGAGAGATGTGTGGTATATAGAGAATTGGACGTTCTTCCTTGATTTAAAGATTATTGTGGTTACGGTACTGAATATGTTCAAGGGAGAGAAGAATGCATATTGATCCGATTTGTTGCACACTTTTTGCGGATTTGTGTAATCTGTATTTATATTTATGCTATATTCGCGCTCGATGGGAAGAATAATTGCAATAGATTACGGCCGGAAACGTACAGGGATAGCCGCTACGGATATTTTACAAATGATCGCTAACGGCGTGGCGACAGTCCCAAGTGGAGAGGTTGTGAAATACCTGTCGGATTACATATCACGGGAACCGGTGGATTTATTTGTGGTCGGGCTTCCGAAGCAAATGAACAATGAGCCTTCTGAGAACATGAAGTATGTGGAGGCGTTCGTGACCCATCTGAAAAGGACGATACCAAGTATCCCGGTAACTTATTACGACGAGCGGTTCACGTCGGTCTTAGCTCATAAGGCCATGTTGGAAGGCGGTTTAAAGAAAAAGAAACGGCAAGATAAAGGACTGGTCGATGAGATTAGCGCCGTTATTATTTTGCAAACTTATTTAGAAAGTAAAAAATATCAGTTATAACTTATGATTTTACCCGTATTTTTATATGGTCAGCCCGTGCTAAGAAAAGAGGCTGAGGATGTACCTAAAGATTATCCCGACTTGAAACAGTTGGTTGCCAATATGTTTGAAACGATGTATAATGCCGATGGGGTAGGACTTGCCGCTCCTCAGGTGGGCTTGTCTATCCGTTTGGTGGTTATAGACGGTGATGTGATGGGAGATGACTTCCCTGAATGCAAAGGTTTCAAGCGTGCGTTGATTAATCCCGAGTTTTTGGAACGTAGCGAGGAGGAAATAGCTATGGAGGAAGGCTGCTTGAGCCTGCCGGGTATACACGAGAAAGTGTCTCGCTCGAAAACGGTTCGTGTGAGATATTGGGATGAGAATTGGGAGGAGCACGAGGAAGTGGTGGAAGGTTTCGCCGCCCGTATCGTGCAGCATGAGTGCGAGCATCTGACGGGGCATGTCTTTATCGACAATGTCTCCGCTATTCGCCGTCAATTGAACAAAGGCAAATTAAATAGTATTATTAAAGGGACGGTTCGTTGCTCTTACCGGGCAAAAGCCGTTGGTAAATAATAAATCTATAAATAATCAATATGACAGATTTAAGTAAAAACATTGAGGCCCTCAGGGAAAAGAAAGCCGTTATCGAGATGGGCGGTGGTGAGGCTGCTATCGAAAAGCAAGTGGCGATGGGTAAGCTTACTGCCCGGGAGCGTATCTTGGCTTTGTTGGATAAGAACTCTTTCCATGAGTATGACATGTTCGTGAAACACGATGGCCGTGATTTCGGTATGGAGAAGAAAGTTCTGCCGGGTGATGGTGTGGTTACCGGTACGGGTACGATCTTTGGTGCCCCGGTTTGCATCTATGCGCAGGACTTTACGGTTGCCGGTGGTTCGTTAGGTTTGCAACATGCTCGTAAGATCACCAAGATCATGGATCATGCGTTGAAGATGAAATGTCCGATCATCGGAATCAATGACTCGGGTGGCGCGCGTATTCAAGAAGGTGTTGGTGCTTTGGCTGGTTATGGTGAAATATTCTATCGCAATACGATCGCCTCGGGCGTGATCCCTCAGATTTCCTTGATCCTCGGTCCTTGTGCCGGTGGTGCCGTTTATTCTCCGGCGTTGACGGACTTCGTGTTTGTGGTTGAGAACATCTCTAAGATGTTTATCACGGGACCGAACGTTATCAAGACCGTGCTGGGTGAGGATATCTCTATGGAAGACCTTGGTGGCGCACGTGTTCATGCGGAGACTACAGGTAACGCTCATTTCTATGCCTTGAGCGAGCAAGAATGTTTCGATCAGGTGAAACGTTTGGTTAGCTTCATCCCTTGGAATAATCAGGAGCGTGCGAAAGTGGTTGAGCCGAAAGAGCCGTCCGCTATGCTGAATATCGAGCAAGTAGTTCCGGCGGACCCGAAACAACCGTATGATGTGCGAGACGTTATCAGATGTATCGTCGATGACTCGGACTTCTTGGAGATTCAAGAGTTGTGGGCCGCTAATATTGTGATCGGTTTTGGCCGTATGGCAGGAGAAACGGTAGGTTTCGTTGCCAATCAACCGATGGTTCTGGCTGGCGTGCTTGATTGTGATAGCGCTGACAAGGCCGCTCGTTTCATCCGTTTCTGCGACTCATTCAATATTCCTATCATCACGTTGGAGGATATGCCGGGTTATCTGCCGGGCGTAGATCAAGAGCATGCGGGTGTGATTCGTCATGGGGCTAAGGTTCTGTATGCGTATTCGGAAGCTACTGTTCCTAAGATCACGGTTATCTTGCGCAAGGCGTACGGTGGAGGTTATATAGCTATGAACTCCCGTCACTTGGGCGCTGACTTCATGTTCGCTTGGCCGAGCGCGGAGATCGCTGTTATGGGTCCGGAAGGCGCAGCTAACATCATATTCCGCAAGGAGATCATGGAGGCGGAAGATCAGAACGCTATGCGTCAGGAGAAGGTGAAAGAATATATCGAGAAATTCGCGAACCCGTACGTGGCGGCTTCCAAGGGATTTATCGACTCTGTGATCGAACCGAAAGAAACCCGTTCATTATTGCTACACGCACTGAAGCTTTCCATTCTAAAAGAGGAATACAGACCGGCCAAGAAGCATGGTTTGCCTCCGTTCTAAATTGATGAGAGTATGGAAAAGAAACACCAGCAAGAAGAATATGTAGACTTTGTGGTGACAGCACGTAAATATAAGACGTTGCTGACAGCGAAGTATAAGAACCGACCGATGTGGCATAAGCCGTCGGCTGGTGACGTGGTTTCTCATCTTCCCGGAACGATTATCAAGATTATGGTAGAGGAAGGACAGGCTGTGGAGGCCGGGCAACTTCTGCTAATCCATGAGGCGATGAAAATGCAGAACCGGGTGGTCGCTCCCATATCGGGAGTCGTTGTCGAGCTCAATGTAAAAGAAGGTGATAAGATAACGAAGAATCATTTAATGGTAAAAATAGAGTCTAAGTAAGATAATTTACTTATTTTTGCCTCTCAATCATTTTTAATAGGATGAAGAAGGCAACACTCTTTTTGATATTACAGATATTTACGATTTCGCTTTTTGCGCAGATTAATACGGACCGTGTATTGGCCATTGGTAGGAACGCCCTTTATTTTGAGGATTATGTTCTTTCCATTCAGTACTTCAATCAGGTTATCAAATCCAAACCTTGGTTGGCGGAACCCTATTTCTATCGTGCGGTGGCGAAGATAAATCTGGACGATTTTAAGGGGGCCGAGGAAGACTGTACTTTATGTCTTCAGCGGAACCCTTTTTTAACGCAAGCGTATTACGCTCGCGGCATCGCCCGTCAAAGCCAGGAGAAATACGACGAGGCGATCGGCGATTACCAGAAAGGACTTGAGTTCAAACCCGAGGACCGGCAGATGCTGGTGAATATGGCGGTGGCTTTTATCCAGAAAAAAGACTACAACGGGGCGGAGAAGACATTCGATGATTTAATGACCGCCCATCCGAAATATTCCATGAATTATATGACACGGGGCGCTATGTATCTGGAAAAAGGGGATACGTTGAAAGCCTTGGCCGATTATAATAAGGCGATCGAGATGGATCCTTATTATGCGCCGGCGTATGGCAATCGTGCGATCCTTCATTATCAAATGGATGATTACAAGGACGCTTTGGCCGATTTGAACGAGGCTCTACGTCTGGATACCCGTGAGAGCGGATATTATATTAACCGGGGGCTAGTTCGTTATCAGATGAATGACTTGAGAGGTGCGATGGCCGATTACGATCAGGTGATCAGCATGGATAGCCGGAACTTGATCGCACGGTTCAACCGAGGTTTGCTTCGGTTCCAAGTCGGGGATAATAACCGGGCTATCGAGGACTTCGATGTCGTTATCCAGCAAGAGCCAGATAACTATATGGCTTATTACAACCGTGCGTTGCTCCGTTTCGAGACGGGCGACTACCGGGGGGCCGTGCAGGATTACGACGTGGTCTTGAAGCAATATCCTACTTTCCTGCCGGGCTTTGTGAGCCGTTCGGAAGCAAAGCGTAAGCTGGGGGATAACGTGGGGGCAGATCGTGATTATTGGGCAGCCATAAAGATGGAGGAGCAGGCCAAGAACGGACAGCTCCCGAAGACATCGTCTTCTGGCTCCAATACAGCGGTGAACGGAGATGCCAAGACGGACGATTCGGAGGAGAATACTCGTGAGCAATCCGATAAGAATATCAATAAGTTCAACCGCTTGGTGGTATACGATAAGGAGCAGGAGCGTAAAAGTAAATACCAAAGTGAGGTCCGTGGGCGTGTACAAGACCGGAATGTCCATGTGGATCTGGAACCCCAGTTTGTCTTGACCTATTACGAGAAGGCGGATCCCGTAAAGAAACTTGTTTATTACGACAAGATGGTGGAGGATTACAATGGCCAGATGGTCTTGAAGCGTAAATTGCGTATCACGAACGAGGAGGCCGCTTTGACTGAGGATCAAATCGCCGTGCATTTTGCCTCCATCGACGAGTATTCGGCGGAGATCGAGCGTGATCCGAACAACGCTAACGCTTATTTTGGCCGTGCGATGGACTTCATGTTGGTGCAGGATTTCTCGGAGGCGATCAAGAATTTCTCGGAAGCGATCGAGCGAGACCCGTCGTTCACGATGGCTTATTTCAATCGTGCCGTGGAACGTTATAAGCAATTGATGTACACCCAATCCCAGCAGGCTAGCAAGGATACGTACGACTTGAGTGGCTCGGGAATGAACTTGAATATTGGTAAGTCCGCACAGTCGCAGGTAAACGCCAACACCTCGGTGGACCTCCGGAGCGCTATGCTGAAGGATAATAAGCGAGCCTATGAGCATGAGCAGATCATGAGGGATTACGATATGGTGATCAAGCTGAACCCGGGTTTTGTGTACGCTTACTTTAATCGTGCGAATCTGCGTTGCGCCCAGCGTGATTTCCGTGCCGCTATCGTTGATTATAACGAGGCGATCGAGCGGGACCCTGAATTTGCCGAGGCTTACTACAATCGTGGGTTAGCCCGTCTGTCGCAAGGTGACGTGAACCGGGGCATCGCCGACTTGAGCAAGGCAGGGGAATTGGGTATCTACAACGCCTATAGTATCATCAAGCGAATGACAAGCCGGTGATAACGCAAATTATTCGAGTTAAATGTTTCGCTGATAGAAAAGAAATATTAACTTTGTGGGCTGAATATAAAGAATTTTAGAGAATAGAATATGATAAAGATTACATTTCCGGACAATTCCGTAAGAGAATATGCAAAGGGAACGACTGCTATGCAGATAGCGGAAAGCATTAGTTCTCGTTTGGCACAGGAAGTCCTAGCCGCAAGCGTGAATGGGGAGGTTTGGGACTTAAGCCGTCCTATCAACGACGACGCTACGGTGAAACTTTTGAAGTGGGAAGACGAGGAAGGTAAACATGCGTTCTGGCATTCCAGCGCTCACCTTATGGCAGAGGCTTTGCAGGAATTATATCCGGGTATTAAATTCGGTATCGGTCCGGCGATCGAGAACGGTTTCTATTATGACGTGGATCCGGGTGAGGCCGTGATCAAAGAGGGTGATTTCGCTGCTATCGAGGCTAAGATGCTTGAGCTGGTAGCCAAGAAAGAAGAGATCAAACGTCAGGACATTACCAAGGCGGATGCCATGAAGATGTTCGGCGATAGAGGTGAAGAGTATAAAACAGAGCTTATCAGTGAGTTGGAAGACGGTACGATCACTACCTATACGCAGGGTTCTTTTACGGACTTGTGTCGAGGACCGCACTTACCGAATACCTCTTATCTGAAAGCTGTCAAGATATTCATCCAGTTCGCTGGCAGTAATATATTTTTTCTCAAACATAATCTGCAAAAACTTCATAAATGCGCAACCCTGCTGCTCCAGAAGTTCATCCACTTCCCGTTCTGATAAATAGCCTCTTTCTACCGCAATATCACCGAAACGTCTGTCATACTGTGTCTGTAAATGATTGACTTCTTCCGTTTCGTTCTGTGTCATATATCCGTTTGCAATCGCAATCGTTCCCAGACGGACCTTTGCTGTTGCCTGTTCATCCAATACTTCTCTTAACTGCTCCGGTGTAAGTACTTCTTCACTTACCAGATATTCACCAAATAACTGACTAAACATTTGTCTTCTCCTTCTTCTTATCCTAATTCATAAAAATCCAGATTCTTCTGTAACACTTCAGTAACCTGTCCGCCTCTTTTTAATACGTTGGAATTAAATGTCTTTAACTCACGTACTTTCTTTGTATTTTCTCTGTTAAACCGTGCTGATGCCGCATTAAAGATTGGCTGCGATTCAAGCTTTTTCCGATATTCTGCCGCAAACGGACAGTACATATAAAGAATTCCTCTCACAACCTTATTTAATCGGATAGAGTTCTGGGATTCGTATTTAACCCATACGTCATAATCCTTTGCAAACATTTCACGGTAACTGTTACGACAGCTTTTAAACTGTGCCCTGATTTTTTCTTTGGCTTCTTCCGTCAGATCTTTATTCTTTCGGTAAAACTGTACATAATCGCAGTACTCGGATGTAAGAGAATGTTCCCGGACATCATTCCAGTAATTGCCCTGTACAGTACGGCAGATTTCCCAGCGGTAAACTGCTGCCATGTTAATCAGACTGTTTTCAAGATTGCCGTTGAAAAATGCAGAAAGCACAAATCTTGCCGGTGTATCTCTTTTCTTTTCCGAAATATCCTGCCACATGACACCTCTGCTGCCGACATTCGGCATCAGGATAAAGTCCGGAAGAACCTGTTTCATGACTACAATATTATCGATTTTATTTTCCGGGTCATAATACATCTGCTCTCTGTGGAACAGTGAATAATCCACCTTCATAATCGCACGCATCGCCTCGGAAAGCTTCTTTGCTGACAGAAACGACTTCTGAATGCTCTTACTGAACTTCTTCTGTGTCAGAATCGGGCTGAAAATTGTAATTTCTGTCTCTTATACACATCTCCGAGCCCACGAGACCGAGGCTGATCTCG
>ENA-OZFF01000419-OZFF01000419.1-human-gut-metagenome-genome-assembly--contig:-NODE-419-length-14021-cov-19.597021_pt1 | contig 14021 bp, 9 predicted proteins | sample MGYA00244615_ERZ653628 | MGnify/ENA primary metagenome ERZ653628 (study PRJEB26926, sample SAMN06164927) | human gut metagenome | biome: ENVO:00009003; feature: ENVO:2100002; material: ENVO:00002003...
GGCAAGGCAACCTGGCTCTATATTGATGAGTTCCATGTCCTGCTTAATTCGGAGTATTCTGCAAAATATTTACAGCAGCTCTGGAAGAAGGTGAGGAAACAAGGTGGACTGTGCACGGGTATCACCCAGAACGTCGTGGACCTTTTACAGAACTACACCGCCACTACAATGCTTGCAAACTCTGAGTTTGTTGCACTCTTAAAGCAGGCGAATACAGACAGTTCCAAGATGGCAGAGGTTATCGGTGTATCAGAGGCACAGCTTCGTTTCGTAACCAATACTGCATCGGGAATGGGACTTATCAAGTGTGGTTCCGTGGTAATTCCGTTTGATAACCAGATCAGCAAGGACACTGACCTTTACAGACTGTATAACACCAATATCCACGAAAAGATTGCGGAGCAGAAGAAAAGGGAGGCAAAATTTGCTGATTAGAATTGCAATGTATCAGCCATTTGGACTAAGTTCCGGATGGCTACTTTTTTACCTTTTTTAAGGATACAGAAAGAAGGTGGGAACATTGAAGATAAAAAAAGTGGATGACAAGCCTATGGTCATTCACACTAAGAAAAAAGCTAAGATTCATATGCATGAACCGAAGAAAGCTAAAATTAAGGGCAGTAACATTTACACCGTACAGCGTGGTCCGAAAATTGCCAGTGCAAAGATAAATGATACAGGTAAAAAGAAGTCTTATCGTAAGAGTACCATTCATCAGGCAGAGAAGAAAGAAAAGGAACCTTCAAAATTTAAGAGAAATATACGGGAGTCCAATACTTCTATCAAGACGAAGAATACCAATCTTCATATAGCAGGAAGAACGGGAGCACTTGCGGCTGGAGCAGTTACAGAGCAGGTGGAAGGCGGGCAGGAAGTGTCACAGGCAGCTTATCTTGCATATGAAGTAAGCCGTCCGGTTACGGGAACTGCTTCAAGGGGAGCGTCACTTTTCAGAAAGAAAGCGGCAGCCGAAGCAAAGAGGCGTATCAAGAAGGTAGAAACAGGAAAGAAACTGGCAAAAAAGATGGGAAAGAAAGCTGCCAGTGATACGGCAAAAAAGGTTGCCGGTGACACGACAAAGACAGCAGCGAAAGAAACTGCTAAGAACACTGCAAAAGAAACTGCCAAAACTACGGCAAAAGCGGCAACCACAGCGGCAGGTACAGCGGTTGCACCGGGAGCAGGTACAGCAGTCGGCATGGCGGCAGGCTATGCCACAGGTGTATCTATTGAGGCGAAGGATGTGAAAGCAGCGAACCGTAGCAGAAAGATTAAATTTTTTCTGGATAAGATGAAAGAACAGGAAAATCAGACGGACAGTGTTGTAAAACTGGTAAAAGATCTGATTGTAAAAAAGGCAGTTCTTTGGATAAAGGCGGCAGCTCCGATTATCGGACTTGTACTTTTGCTGTTGGTTCTTTTAGTGGTAATCGTTGCAGTTCCGGTTATTGCTGTGATAGCGATTCTTTATAATTCACCATTTGCCTTATTTTTACCGCCGCTGGAGTCAGGAGATACAGTGCAGACAGTTACAAGTGCTTATGTGTCTGAATTTAACCGTGATGTAAATACCAAAGTGAATGAACATACCGGATATGACTTTGGCGAACTGGTGTATGTAGATTATGAGGGAATGGATGAAAATCCAAGTAACTACTACGACATTATGGCGGTCTACATGGTTAAGTATGGTGTAGGCGATACTGCAACAATTATGAATGATATATCAAAGGGGTGGTTGCAGACTGTAGTAAATGATATGTGTTCTTATACTACAAGTAGTGGAACAAAAGATGTGGAGGAAACAGACGCAGATGGCAATGTAACAACTGTTACGAAGTCGGTACTGTATGTAAATGTTACGCTCAAATCATACAGAGATATGATTTCCGTTTATGGATTTAATTCTGATCAGGTAGAAATGCTTGAGCAGATCATGAGTCCTGAGTTTATGGGACAGCTTGGATATGCTGGAAGTGGAAGCGGTGGAGGCGGTGGAAGCCCCGGAGTAAGTTCCATGACAGAGGATGAAATAAATGCAATCCTCAGTGGTATTACAGATAGCAGGCAGAAAGCAGTCTGCTCTTATGCCCTTCACAGAGTGGGTTATCCTTACAGTCAGGAATTAAGAGATAGTGGCAATTATTATGATTGCAGTTCACTTGCGTATTATTCATGGAAGGATGCAGGTGTGAATATCAGTCATGGAGGAGCAACTACAGCAGCGGCAGAAGCACAGGGACTTGATGAAGCAGGAAAGACCATATCTTATGATGAAATGCAGCCTGGTGATCTTATCTTTTACAGTTTCACAAACAACGGAAGATATAAGAATATCAGCCATGTGGCAGTATATGTCGGCAATGGCAAGGTGGTAGAAGCCCTGAATGAAAGAGTTGGCGTAGTTTACCGTGATGTGGCAAGTGTCGGAAAAATTGTAGTAATTGGCAGACCATAGAAAATTGGCAGAGAGGGCGAAAGTCCTCTCTGGAACAGGAGGTAAGAATGGATTTAAAAGATATGATTCTTGTAATGGAGAATTATAAGGGAACAGAAAGAAATATGCTTATGACTTTGGAAGATTATAAGAAGTTCGTTGCCATTGATGATATGTCAGAGCTTGCAGATCAGATGCTGCTTCTTGGAAGAACGCTTGCGGAAGGTTTTACAGAGTATTACAGGGCAGCAAATGTTACAGTTTTTGCAAAATTCTGTAGAGATGATGTGGAACTGGGACGCTTTTTGCAAGGATATTATAATGATTCAAAGAAATTTTACTTTGATAAGGCAACAAGTTCCCCAGAGTGTATTACAAAGATGGATGAGATTGGAATGACGGATAGAGGCTGGATAGATGACTTTATCCTGCATTATGAAAAATGCGACAGGACATTTGAAAGAGGGCAGACATTTCATAATTTTAATGACCACGATTATATGGTACTTGAAGCATTATCTCCACGCAATCTTGTGGTAATGGATATGAAAAGCGGCTCTCTCACGATTGCTCTCGGAGCAACAGAGTATAAGCGATATCCGAAAGACGAGGAGCCAACAAAGGATAACACAGCGATTGGGGTATCGTGGGAGCACGGGATTTATCTTGGGTCCACACTTTCGCAGACCAACTTTAAGGCATATAAAAGAGAATACGGAACACCTGAAAAGATAAAAGATGTTTATGATTACAGGGCGAAACTCAAGCAGAAGTTTTATTTTTATCAGGATTTGTCAAAGGATGATGATATTCCAAAAAATATGCAGAATGATTTCCTGCACCAGATGTATAAGGAATTTGGAACGATAGAGGAGGAATATTTTTATGACAGGCTTGAAGATGGAAAGTATGATGAAGGTTTTAAGGAAAGACAGGTAAAAGAAAAAAAGAGCCGATGAGGAAAAATGGAATTGGAGGCTGATATCGAATGGAAAAAGAATTTGATATTGAGATAAAAGAAGTTCTCTCAAGGGTAAAGACAGTAAAGGCAGAGTCACTTGACGATGCCATAAACAAGGCAATGGATATGTATTATTCAGAACAGATAGTCCTTGATGCGGAGGATATGAAGGGAGTTGATTTTTCGCCATACAGCGAAGAACAGCTCCCTTCTTCATTAAAGGAAAATGGAGGAAAGACACGATGAAAAATGAGCAGACAGCAGTTATTAAGGATATGGAATTTTTATTAAACGAACTTCATAAGGAATGGGAAAGACCGGGAGAGGTAAAATCGTCTGTCAGTATTCCATATGAGAAAGTTGAGGAAATCAGCAGAAAGCTGAATGTGATTGTCTATGAGACACAGCAGTCGGCTGACAGCGACGGACTTGCCTTTAAGCAGAGCATAGCCAAGTCAAAGCAGTGTTATGTGCTTCTCAGGATTATGCGAAAGATTGTAAAAGGAAAGGGCAAATGTGATAGACAGGCGGTTGATGCAGAATTTGTGATTGAGCTTGACGGGGAGGAGTCAAAGCTCTTTAAGGAAATGTTTGCAGAATTACTGAAGTAAAAGGAGGGTGACACATGAGTGTTGATATGAAGGTCAAAGCGATATATGATTCAGAAATCAGCAACATCACCCGTTCTGAAAAGAACTGGAAAGATGTATTAAAAGTTGCTGGTCAGTTATATCGCTATGAATTTGATAATATCGTTATGGTAACAGCTCAGAGATCACCGGAGAAAAGTACCCTTATGGCAGATTATGACACTTGGAAGAAAGTGGGAAGATATGTAAAGCGTGGAGCAAAGGGCTGTGCTATCTTCCCCTCAAGGGCACTTAATCCCCGTATGAGATATATTTTCGATATCAGTGATACAGGCGGAAAGAATGTAAAGCTGATTTGGGATCTGGAGGGGGAAAACCTGAAAAGTTATGCAGACTTTCTGGTATCGGAAGGACAGATGGAGCGGTATAAAAGCGATGACAGGGAATCACTAAAAAATACGCTAAAACAGTTTACAGGAACAAATGTTTGGAATATAATAAAAGAGGAGTTCGGGGATAGAATGTCCGAACTAATGCAGCTATCAGGTAGTGTGATAAAGGAATTCAACGAAAAACGCAAGGGCTTACAGCAGGATAGCGATATGGAGCAGTTAGTATATTCCAGTGTTATGTATGCTGTAGGGACGAGATGTGGATTTGACTTATCTGTGCAAGAACAGGATTTCAGTCAGATTGTAAATATCAAAGATGAGGAGATAGTTTACCGTCTTGGTTCCCTTGTATGCGATGTCTCCTGTAGTGTTCTTAGAGAATTTAGTAGGAATTTACAAACGATTGAGAGCGAAAGGAGAATATCATATGTTAGAAGCAATGACTTACAAGGAAGTGGACGGACTGCTGTATCCGGAGCTGACAATGCCGGACGAGACAGAGGATTTAACGAAGCTGGGCAGATACGGGAGAATGGCAATGAAGTATCTTCTGGAGAACGAACCGGCAAGGTACAAGACACTGATGAGATTCGGGAAGATGTACGAGAAGATGTCGGCAGTAGAGGAGGAAGCAAACCAGCTTTACGATCAGTTGGAGGAACAGTATCTAATGAAGCACAAGCCACAGAATCCGTCATCGACAATGGAGATGTGGAAGATAAGAGAGCAGGCGAAGATGCAGGCAGAGGAAGTAGTGCTCCACCAGATCGTGATGAAGTTTCATTAGAAACACAGGAAGAATTAAATAGAGAGCTTGATGAGATTAACTCATTGGGTGTCAGTAAGGAAGCCGAATATACACAGGCTTCCTTTTTTTTCGACCAAAACGGGCAGGCAAGTTTTGGTGTGAAGCAGCCGGAGGAAACCAGACACAATGAATTTATGCGTCAGTTCGAGGAGGATAAAAAGGCTGCCCTTGCCGGAAAATATAATTACCTTAATCCAAAGAAAGCAGAGAGTGTACCAAGTGAGTATGTAAAAGAGATACTTATGAAAGGAACTGGCTTTGTCGGTGGAAAAGGCAGGGTGTGTGAAATCTATCAGACAGAGATAGACGCAGGAACCAGAGCAAAGCGTATCAAGGCAGAATATGGTCAGGGGGGTGCAAGCTGGCCGCTTGACGGTCTAGGCTTGCACGGGTATGACACATTTCACGGTTCGGGACTTCGTATCCAATGGAAAGATGAAGATGGAGAAGTAGAAGGATACGTTTCGTGGAAGAATGTCGAAAAGGAAATCGGTGTACTTATCCTTACCGGAGAATACCAGTCGGAGACACCTCGTATTGATGAGCTTGCAATGGACGGACTTCGTGAAGATGATGAAGTCATTGACGCAGAGTACCGTGAAGTTGATACGCAGGAGGAGAAATCAGAAATTGATGATTATGCTATTCCTGATGAGCCTGACAGTTATGCTGTAAACAGAAAGGCGGCTGAGTTACGGTATATCAAGCCGATTGATTATGCTGACCGTGTAGCTGCAATGGATAAAGATTTAAGAGATGCCATTGAGATACTTGTGTCAGAATGTAGCTGTTACACACCATTCCGTGCTTTCCTTATGGATGTGGTGCAATCGGATTTTGCATTTATGCCGAATAAGCTGGAACTGATCTGTGAGATAGCGATGGGAAATGTTCAGGGTGAGAGAAAGGCATATTGCAATAATCAGTATGGACTCACAGAATACACTTTAAGCAGTGCAGATGTGAAAGTAAGCTACAAAAACAGAAATGGAGAGAGGGCAGGGGATACCGTATCATGGCGTGAGGTATATGAAATCTTATCCTATATGGTAAAACAGCCATTTTACTGTGGAGAGGATCAGAAAGCAATCTATCAGACCATAAAAAATAAGATTGACAGGGAAAAGATGAATCCTGTTTACCGCAAGTTCTTTGATATTGAGGACAGTGTGAGAGAAAGCCGTCTTAAAACCAGAGAACGGGCGATTGCATATGGCTTGAATACCAAGATTGACACGGATGGTCGTATAATTTCTGATGAGGATAAGAATGTATCGGCAGATATTCCGCAGAAGGATACCGAACCACAGGAGGCTGCCCCTGAAACACCTGCACAGGAAGTATTACCGCCAGTGGAAGGTCTGCGTGGAAAAGAAAAAACACAAGACCAGATAAAACTCAATTTCCATTATAACCTGTGGGAAACAGAAAAGGGTGGTGCAAAGACCAGATACCAGTGGAACATTGATGCAATCTGTACACTAAAGCAGATTGAAGCAGAAAACAGACTTGCAACACAGGAGGAGCAGACTGTTTTATCAAAGTTTGTCGGCTGGGGAGGCTTGTCACAGGCATTTGATGAGAATAATGCAGCGTGGAGCAAAGAGTATGCAGAACTGAAAGAGCTTCTTTCCGATGAGGAATACAGTGCGGCAAGAGCAACTGTAAATAATGCCTTTTACACTTCGCCGGAGATTGCAACGTGTATCAATTCAGCCCTTGTGCAGTTTGGGTTTAAAGGCGGAAATGTCTTGGAGCCGTCTATGGGTATCGGTAATTTCTTCGGAAGTATGCCAGCACCAATGCAGCAAAGCAGGCTGTACGGAGTGGAGCTGGACAGCATATCGGGAAGAATAGCAAAACAGCTTTACCAGAATGCCAATATCAGTATTACAGGATTTGAAAACACCACATATCCGGATAACTTCTTTGATGTTGTTATGGGAAATGTGCCATTTGGAGATTATAAGATATTCGATCCAAAGTACAACAAGTATAACTTCCGTATTCACGATTATTTTCTGGCAAAAGCACTCGATCAGGCAAGACCGGGAGGTATGGTTGCAGTGATTACCACAAAGGGAACACTGGATAAGAGCAATCCGACTATACGAAAGTATCTGGCTGAGAGGGCAGAACTTGTGGGAGCAATCCGACTTCCGAATACTGCATTTAAGGATAATGCAGGAACTGAGGTGACTGCGGACATTCTTTTTTTACAGAAAAGAGAGCGAAAAATTGATATAGAGCCTGACTGGGTACATCTTGGTGTCACAGGTGATGGCATAGCAGTCAATTCCTATTTTGCAGAGCACCCGGAGATGATGCTTGGTACAATGCAGTATGATACAAGGATGTTCGGACAGGACAGCAAATATACCGTCTGTGTGAATAATGATGAGAACTTCAATCTGTATGAAGCACTCAATAAGGCAATCAGTAACATCAAAGCACAGATGACAGATTTTGAGAGACTGGCAGATAATGAGGAACAGACAGAGGAAGTCATTCCCGCTGATCCGGATGTCAGAAATTATACTTACACATTCTTTGAAGGAAAACTTTACTACAGGGAAAATTCAGAGATGGTAAGGCAGAAAGTATCACCGACAGCGGAGGGGCGTATTAAGAGCCTTGATGAAATCAGACAGATAACAAGAGAGCTGATTGATATCCAGATGGAGGGCTGTAGTGATGAGGAGCTTGCAGACAAACAGCAGCTTTTGAATGTAAAATATGATAAATTCGTTGGAAAGTATGGAGCAATCACTTCCAAAGCAAACCGTACAGCGTTCAGGGATGACAGCGATTATCCGCTTCTTTGCAGTCTTGAAGAAGTAAATGAGGACGGGGAGGTGAAGAAGGCTGATATGTTTTATAAGCAGACGATTAAAGCAAAGTCCGTGGTGGACAGGGTAGAAACTGCAGTTGAGGCTCTTAATGTATCGGTCAATGAGTTTGGATATGTAAATATTCCTTATATGCTCTCCATTTATGAAACAGACAGGGATACTCTCATAAAGGAACTCGATGGAATTATTTTTCTTAATCCTGACCGTTACAATGAAAATAACCCGGACGCAGGCTGGGAGACAGCAGATGAATATCTGTCAGGCAATGTAAGGGATAAGCTGCGTGTTGCAAAGGCAATGGCGGCTGATACCGACGATCCACAGGCAGAAAGATTTGCCGCCAATGCCGCAGCCTTAGAGAAAGTTCAGCCGGAATGGATTGAAGCCTCGGATATAGATGTAAAGATTGGTACAACTTGGATTGAGCCGCTTGATTATGAACAGTTTATCTATGAGCTGCTTAATACACCAAAAAGGGCAAGGGCAATCAGAACGGAGTATTATAATTCCGGTATTCAGGTACACTTGAATAAAATGAGTATGGAATGGTTCATTGAGAACAAAAGTATGGATAAACATTCCGTGGCGGCAACGAAAACCTATGGTACAAGCAGAATGGACGCTTATTCTATTTTTGAGGAAACATTGAATTTAAAAACGGTCACTGTCAGGGACAGGATTGATGACGGTGATGGCAAGTACCATTATGAAGTCAATAAGAATGAGACAATGCTTGCAAGGGAAAAGCAAAATATGATCAAGGAGAAGTTCAAGGAATGGTTATTTGCAGAACCGGAACGCCGACAGAAGTATGTGGAATATTATAATGAAACCTTCAATAATATCCGCCTGCGTGAGTATGACGGAAGCCATTTGCAATTTCCGGGAATGAACCCTGAGATTGAATTAAAACCGCACCAGAAAAATGCGGTGGCACGAATCCTTATGGGAGGAAATACTCTGCTTGCCCACTGCGTCGGAGCCGGAAAGTCGTTTGAAATGATGGCTGCGTGTATGGAACAGAAAAGGCTCGGACTTTCCAATAAGACAATTATGGTAGTGCCAAAGCCGCTTATCGGGCAGACGGCAAGTGAATTTTTAAGGCTTTACCCGTCAGCAAACATCTTGGTTGCAACGGAGCGTGATTTTGAAAAGAGCCGGAGAAAGCAGTTTGTATCAAGGATTGCGACAGGCGATTATGACTGCATCATTATGTCGCACTCGCAATTTGAGAAAATTCCAATTTCGGCAGAGAGAAAGGAGCGAATGCTTAATGAACAGATAAATGAGATCACCTATGCGATTGATGATATGAAGGAGCGGAATGGGGAACGCTGGACCGTAAAGCAGATGGAAAGCCAGAAGAAAAAGCTGGAGGAACAGCTTAAATCCCTGACCGATGAGAGCAGGAAAGATGACCTCATTACCTTTGAGGAGCTGGGTGTTGACTCTATTATGGTAGACGAAGCACACAATTTTAAGAACCTCGCCACATTTTCAAAGATGAATAATGTGGCGGGAATCAGCAGTAGTGGGGCTAAAAAGTCAACGGATATGCAGCTTAAATGCCAGTATTTATCAGAGATAAATGATGGCAGGGGCATTGTATTTGCTACCGGAACACCGATAAGCAATACGATGTGTGAGATGTATGTTATGCAGCTTTATTTGCAGAAATCGGCACTTGAGGAGATGGGAATTCATCATTTCGACTCGTGGGCGGCTAACTTCGGAGAAGTAACAACGGCATTGGAGCTTACGGTTGAGGGCAGTGGTTTCCGTTTCAAGAGCAGGTTCAATAAGTTTACCAATCTGCCGGAGCTTATGAACATCTTCCGTGAGGTTGCCGATGTGCAGACAGCGGATATGCTTGACCTTGATGTGCCTGCACTCCGTGGCGGCAAGCCTATTATCGTGGAGTCGGAGCCGGACTGGTATGTGAAGCAGGTAATGGAAGAATTTGTTGTAAGGGCAGAAAGGATAAGGGGCGGGGGTGTTGATCCAAGTGTTGACAACTTCTTAAAGATTACGCACGAAGCAAGACTTCTTGGAACAGACGCAAGACTGATTGATAAGGACGCACCGAACAACCCGGACGGAAAGCTCAATAAGGTAGCGGAAAATGTCTGGAAAGAATATGTAAAAGGAAATGCTGATGGTCATATAGGCTGTCAGCTTATTTTTTCGGATATTGGAACACCGGGACCGGACAAGGACTTTACGATTTATGATTATCTGAAGGAGTCACTTATCAAGTATGGTATCCCTGCGGAGGAGATAGCATTTATTCACGATGCAAAAACAGACGCACAGAGGGATGCACTCTTTAAGGAAATGAGGACAGGTAAGAAAAAAGTCCTTATCGGTTCGACAGATAAGTGCGGAACCGGAGTTAATGTACAGACACACCTTGTTGCAATGCACCATGTCGATTGCCCGTGGAAGCCTTCTTCCATTGAACAGAGGGAAGGCAGAGGTATCCGACAGGGAAATAAAAACGATGAGGTGGCAATCTACCGATATGTTACAAAACAAACCTTTGATGCATACAACTGGTCACTTGTGGAAAACAAGCAGCGTTTCATCAGTCAGGTTATGACAAGCAAGGCAGTGAGCCGTAGCTGTGAGGACATTGATGAGGCAACACTTTCTTATGCGGAGATTAAGGCGGTTGCGACAGGCAACCCTTTAATCAGGGAAAAGATGGAGGTTGACAATGATGTCCAGAGATTAAAGCTCTTAAAAGCGTCGTATGATAATCAGAGATACGGATTGCAGGATAATTTTATGATCAAATATCCAAAACTCATCAAAACTGCGACAGAGAAACTTGCCAATGTCAGGGAGGATATAAAGGCAAGGGATAAGGAATTGATTGATAACCCGGACTTTGCCATTACCATAGGCAATGCAACTTATACAGAGCGAGTGGATGGTGGAACCGTAATGCTTGAAGCAATCAGCAAATGTAAGACAGGCGAAACCACTCCAGTCGGTAAGTTCCACGGCTTTGAGCTTCTGGTGGAAAAGAATTTTCTCAGTATCAACTATATGGTGCTTCGTGGAAAGACGGAATACAAGGCAGAACTTTCCACAAGTCCGGTGGGAAGTATGGTAAAGCTGGAGAACCTGTTCAACGGACTTCATGAAAATGTTGATTTTCTGGAAAAGAAGATTGAACAGTACCAGAATGACCTTGAGGCTTCAAAGGCGGAGTATGATAAGCCGTTTGCATATAGTGCAGAACTGGAAGAAAAACTTGCAAGGCAGTATGAATTAAATGCCCAGCTTGACCTTGAGAATGCAAAAGCTATGGACGCAGATCTTGGCGGACCGGACAAAGAAAAGTCTGAGGACAGAATAGAAAATGCGGGCATTGTTGCAGAGGATAAGGGAATCTATATGCCGGACAGAAACAGGAAAAGATAGGAGTGAAACTCTATGAGCATAAGGAAAGTGGTCACAGGACTACTGATTACAGCAGGGATTGCCATTATGGCAGTCCCTTTTTTCTGGTGTACAACCGGAGAGAGAAACACGAACCAGCTCATAAATGAATTTGAGCAGACATTGGAGGAGAAGCAGGATGAAAGGTCAGAGGTTGAGAAAGAGCAAACCACCGTTAGTAAAGAGGAGGAAGCCATTCTTAAAGAAGGCAGTGACATCGGCATTATTGAGATACCGGGCATAGATATCAGATACCCGGTAATGGAAGAAACCGGAAGTGAAATGCTGAATGCCGGGACAGGGAACAATGCGTTTTGTTGTCAGGTGCAGATATAAGGAGGCGGCAGATGAATAAGAGATACCGACTGGGGGAGATAGAAGAAGCAGTATCGGAAATGGAGGAGCTGATCGACACTCAGGACGATATTGCAGAGGTTGATGATGACTTTCAGATTGTCGTAAGCGGCTGGTCTGTGTATGTCGAAAGCCTGAATCTGACACTCAGACAGGGAGTTGCCTGTATCTGGGATACGGAGGCAGGATTATTTATGCCTGATTTTGATGTGACTATCGTGTATGAGGGAAACATCGAAACACAGGAATGGCTCTACTATGAGCAGGACGGAATGGTTGTTACACTTGGCAACTGGTTAAATGGCAGATTGTCTTGTGAACAGATAGAACAGCTTTGGTGTGAGCTTATCATACCAGAAAACAATGATAATTCAGAAGTATAAGAAAGAGAGGAACAGCGTATGAAGTATTCAATTAAGGTAAACGAGGTAAGAGCAAGAGATGGCAGCAATATCAAGGGTTTTGCGACCGTGGTATTTGGTGATTCATTCAAGATTACCAATATCGCAATCCTTGAAAATAAGGAAAAGGGAGAGCTTTTTGTATCAATGCCAAGATACCGTTCCAATGAGCGTGATGAGAAAAACAGCGTGATTTATAAGGATGTATGCAATCCTATCACGGCAGAGTTTCGTGAGGAACTCTATACTAATATCCTTGGGGCTTATGCAAAAATCAGGGAGCCGGAGAAAGCAGAAACACAGACACAGGGAAAAACTCAGGAAATGCCGGAGTTTTCCGTGACGGTAACACCTTATGAAAGGGAAGGCAGTAATATCAAGGGACTTGCCCGTATTTACTTTGAAAACAGCTTCATTGTAAATAATGTAAATATCCTTCAGGGCAAAGAAAAAATCTTTGTGTCAATGCCTTCTTATAAGACAAAGCAGGTGGACGAGAATGGCAAACCGATTTATCAGGATGTCTGCTATCCGGTCACAAAGGATTTCAGGGAGAAGCTCTATAATGAGATTATTGCAGAATATGAGAAAGCAAAGGATAAGAGCAACGAAAAAGCAAGGGAGAATGCCGAACAGAACCACGGAAATCCCGACAAGGATAAAAAGGATACACCCTTTCGATAATTAAGGTTAAGGGGCGGCAGGAGCTGCCCCGTTTATAAGGAGGAAAAGCAGATGGAAGCAGAAAAGACACTTACCAATGAGGAGATCATAAGGGAACTTCTTGACCTATTAAAAAAGAATGCTATGAAAGAGCCGGCAAATGATGTATTTGAGATATGCACCTATGTGGATGGTCTGGAGAAAAAGATTGCGTCTATGACAGAAGAATTTACCAGTATGCAGGACCAAATCAAGAAAATGCAGGAAGATACCCTTATCAATAATGCAAAAAAAGCATTAACAGAAGCACAGGAGCGACTCAATGCCAGATGTGAGCAGATAAAGTCACAGGTATCTGAGATAAAGGTACAGGTAAAATCTACTGCCAAGAATATTGTTGATGAAACAAAGGCAAAGGGCAGGGCGGCACTTTACAGGGTGACAGAATTTGTAGGAATTAAGAAAAGACTTCTCAATGTCAGAACAGTGGTAAAAGATACGATTGTATCTACAGACAGGGATATTGCAAGGACAGCACTTCTTGCAAAGGGATTCCGTGAAGCTGGTCAGACCGTAAACAATGCGTTCCGTACCTTTGCAGATAAACCGGAGATGGATTATTCACAGAAGGAACAGAAACACCCTCTCACAAAGGCGGCACTTGCCCCTATGAAAGCAGTGAAAAAACTGCTTGTATCAATGGAGCTGCAGCTGGATGCCTCGATTGATAAGCTGGATAATCTGGCTATGAATGTGCAGTTTGATAAGGAAAAGCGTATGGAGCACACAAAGGATAAGGATCAGAAAGCACCGGATACAGAAAGAGAGATCATCTACTCACCGATGGTAGCTGAACCACAGGAGTACAAGTATAATGCAGATGCTTTTGAGGCAAGAAAAACATCGGAGGCAAAGCAGGAAACGGCAGGGAAGGAGCTGCCAAAAGTCAGGGAAGATAAAGCCAGATAAGTTTAGGGGCGTGGGAGTAAAATCCTGCGTCCTTTTTATTTGTCTGAAACAGTTTATGATCTGGAGGATGTTTCAAGAAATAACCAGAATGGACTAAAAACAATAGATTTATTTGCTTTGTAAAAAATACCTTGATTGAACTTTAGG
>ENA-OZFF01000429-OZFF01000429.1-human-gut-metagenome-genome-assembly--contig:-NODE-429-length-13668-cov-5.939029_pt1 | contig 13668 bp, 12 predicted proteins | sample MGYA00244615_ERZ653628 | MGnify/ENA primary metagenome ERZ653628 (study PRJEB26926, sample SAMN06164927) | human gut metagenome | biome: ENVO:00009003; feature: ENVO:2100002; material: ENVO:00002003...
CTTACCCACTATGCCTTGGATGGATTTCGTAATATGGGGTGCGAAATCGGCCATACCTCAACACCGATCATTCCATTGTTTATCCGTAACAACGACCTGACATTCCTGATCGTAAAGGAATTGTTCGAAGCCGGTATTTTCGTAAATCCAGTCGTATCTCCGGCTTTTGCGCCTGAAGATACGCTGATCCGCTTCTCACTGATGGCGACTCACACAATTGAACAGCTCGACTACGCATTAGAAGCAATTCACAAAGTATTTAAAAGTCACGGTCTGGTCAAATAAATCAGCATGGACAAATTAATACCAAAAAGGGCAAAACGGAACATTCTGTTTTGCCCTTTCTCTTTATAATTCATTCTTCATTTGCTACGAACCAAATATTTTGACTATTTTTGCGTAATTGTACGCACTATAAATACACTATATATACCAGACAAATGGATTTTAAATTAAATACAGGAAGTTGCTGCATGGGTAAAAAAGGATGCAGCAAGATACAAAATAATAAACTGAACACCTACGACTGGCTTTGCGACGTGCCCGATGCGGCAAACGCTACCGATTACGTGGAAGTGCAGTTTAAAAATACCCGCAAAGGGTATTACCTCAACAGTTCCAAGATACCTCTGGAAAAAGGAGATTTAGTCGCAGTGGAAGCCAGCCCAGGGCATGACATCGGGACTGTGACACTGACCGGCAAGCTCGTCCTTCTCCAGATGAAAAAGAACAATGTCCGCACTGGCGAAGGCAATGAACCTAAAAAGGTGTATCGTAAAGCCAAACCGACCGATATCGAGAAATACGAAGAGGCGAAGGCCAAGGAACACGCCACAATGATCCGTTCGCGCCAGATCGCTGCCGATTTGGGACTGAATATGAAGATCGGGGATGTGGAATACCAGGGTGACGGCAATAAGGCGATCTTTTATTACATTGCCGACGAGCGTGTCGACTTCCGCCAGTTGATCAAAGTACTCGCCGAAGCATTCCGTGTCCGCATCGAAATGAAACAGATTGGTGCCCGCCAGGAAGCCGGACGCATCGGCGGTATCGGTCCCTGCGGACGCGAGCTGTGCTGCGCCACCTGGATGACCTCCTTCGTATCGGTATCCACCAGCGCGGCGCGCTTCCAGGACATTTCACTGAATCCGCAGAAGCTTGCCGGACAATGCGCCAAACTGAAGTGCTGCCTCAACTACGAAGTAGACTGCTACGTGGAAGCACAGAAACGCCTGCCCTCACGCGAGATTACCTTAGAGACCAAAGACGGTGAGTTCTTCTTCTTCAAAGCCGACATTCTGAGCAACCAGATAACCTACTCAAGCGACAAGAACATCCCCGCCAACCTGGTGACCATCAGCGGCAGACGCGCCTTCGAGATTATCGGTTTGAACAGACGTGGCATCAAGCCCGACAGCCTGATAGAAGAAACCCATCGTTCCGAACCCAAAAAGCCGGTGGACTTGCTGGAACAAGAGAGTCTCACTCGCTTTGACCGCAACCGGAAAGGCAAGAGTGGCAGTGACGGCAACGGTGGCGAGAACAGCAACAACAGCCGTAACAAGAGAAAGAAAAAGAGTGGAAACGGTCGTCCGCAAGGAGGTGAGCAGCAGGGTGCTCCGCAATCCAACAACCAGAGAGAACAATCCAGGCAAGACCGGCAACCGAGACAGAAACAAGACCGGCAAGCACCCAAACAAGGTGAACAGCAACAAGGCGAACGTCAACAACGGAACAATAACAACCGTCGTCCGCCCCGTAACAATAAGCCCAAACCTCAAGGTGAAAGACCTGCCCAAAATGACAAACCAGCTCAAGAATAGGAATCTCTGCCTGAAAGGTATCATACTACTGTTTGTCGCAAGCCTGCTGAGCGCTTGCGACAAACAGACCGTATACCATTCCTTCCAATCCCTCCCCACCGAAGGCTGGCTGCGCGAAGACACGCTCTCTTTCGACGTGAAGGTCACCGACTCACTGACCTACTACAAACTGTCTTTGGAAGTTCGTAACCGAAGCAACTACCCCTATCAGAATCTACCTCTATCCATCTGCTACACCACCGCAGATTCCATTCCGTCACCCACGGACACCATACAGCTAATCCTCGCGGACAAAGAAGGAATCTGGAAAGGTGACGGCTGGGGAGGTCTCTATCAGACTGCCGTCTCCGCAGGAAGCGTTCGAATCGGCAAACCCGGCACCTACCTCTTTAAAGTGGCCTATACGCTACCGGACGAAAGGCTGCAAGGAATCAATGACATCGGCATCAAACTGAAGAGATAGGAACTCCCTATTGTTCTTTATTACCTTCTTCTAACAACCACCTCAGTCTCCCACTCACGTCTCCTTGAAGCGGAAACGGGCGGGGTATCATAACTTGCCCTCTTACCTCATAGCGTAACGTCTTTTACGCCAGGATGTAACGACCGTTACACCAGCATGTAAAGGGCGTTACAATATAGCGTAAAAGTCGTTACGATACAGCGTAAAGGACGTTACAATGCGGTGTAACGGCCGTTACATTACGATGTAAACAATGTGTAAATGCAATGTAATGATAATCAAGTCCATTCGTATGTCCCACAAGGAAACGGTCATAACTAAATTCGACGATTACGTCCCGCATCAATCCGCAGAAAGATAAACAGCAGGATTGTGAATCCCCAGAGAGAAGAACCTCCGTAACTGAAGAAAGGCAACGGGATACCGATGACGGGGGTCAGCCCCAGCACCATGCCTATATTGATGAATAGATGGAACAAGAATATACTAAGCACAGAATAACCATACACCCGGCCAAAGGGAGATTGCTGCCGCTCGGCCACGGCAATCAGCCGTAAAATAAGAATAAGGAACAGTAACAGTACAGCCGTGGACCCTACGAATCCTTCCTCCTCACCCACGGTGCAAAAAATGAAGTCCGTATCTTGCTCCGGCACATACTTCAGCTTTGTCTGCGTACCATTCAAGAAACCTTTGCCGGTCAGCCCCCCGGAGCCGATGGCTATCTTCGACTGGTTCACGTTATAGCCGGCACCAGCAAGGTCCTCTTCCATACCGAGCACCACCTTGATACGTATCTGTTGATGGGGCTCCAGCACTTTATTGAAGAAGTAGTCGCTGGAGTAGAGGAAACCTATCGAACCCAAAGCAAACAGCCCAATCAGAAAATAAGATAAATGGCGCTCGCTTAAAGAAAGAAAGACAAGATACCCGACAACAAGTGCACAAAGCCCCCACTGCACCCACACCAAGTTGAAGGGTACCACGTATTCCGAAATCAGATAAGCCACGAGCAGCACTCCCAGCGAACCGCCGATAATATTCCGTGTGGGTTCCCAACGCTTTTTATAAACCCACACCATACCTCCGGCAAAGAGCAGTACCATCAGCAGTACGGCAAATTCCCCGATAGGCGTCGGTGTATCGGCAATCATCACCGCATCAAAACGGATGCCCACCACAAAGTAGGCCACTGCACATATACCCGAGAACAGTACCACGCCCGGCATTCCCTCCCGATAAAGCATCAGGAAAAATGCAGAGTACACCAATGCCGAACCCGTCTCCCGCTGTAGGATAATCAGCAACATGGGGAAGAGAATCAGGAAAGCCAACATAAGGGAGCTTTTCCAATTCTTCATCGTAAACGAGTAGGCGCTCATATACTTGGCAAGCGCCAGCGCCGTGGCAAACTTGGCAAACTCCGCCGGCTGCAAACTGACCGGCCCCAGGATGAGCCACGACCGCGACCCTTTCGTGTCGGGCGCAATGAATATCGTGACAATCAGCAACAGCATCAGCCCTATATATATAAGGTAGGAGAACATGTCATAGAGGGAATCATCCAGCATCAGCAGCACAAACCCCAGCCCGAAGGAACATATAATCCAGACAAACTGCTTGCCGGCACGCGTAGAGAAGTCCAGAAAGTCACGGTCACCATAATCATAACTCGCCCCACAGACACTGAACCAGCCGAATACAATCAGCAGCAGGTAAACGACAATCGTCACCCAGTCCAATGATTTCCATATGCTATCTCTCCTTGTCACCAATTTATTTACGATTTTACTATTTACTATTTACTATTGAAGTCACTCACCGTTCATCCCTAACCCCTAATCCTTAATCCCTAATCATCATCTCTCCTCATCTCCGTAAAGTATCACCCGGTTACTGAATTCTTCCGCCCGTATCTCATTCTCGGGCGACAGCTTTCCATGCAGATACTGGTCCATCATCATGGCACCGATAGGTACGCCATACGTGGCACCGAAACCACCGTTCTCCACATAGACGGCAATGGCTATCTTAGGGTTGTCCATCGGGGCAAAGCCCATAAAGACAGAATGGTCCTTGCCGCGGTTCTGTGCCGTGCCCGTCTTTCCGCAGACCTCCACACCCGGCAGGATGGCTCCCGCCATGCGGCAAGTGGCGCTACCCGTACTTCCGTCTACAGCGGCACGCATGCCTTTCACCACCATTTCATAATATTCGCGGTCGATGGTGGGATAACGGGGATTGCGATAGATGCTGTCCAGTTCATTGTCTTCTATCTCCTTCACGATGTGCGGAGTAATGAAATGCCCCCGGTTGGCAATGGTGGCACCCAGATTGGCTATCTGCAACGGGGTGGCGAGAATCTCTCCCTGCCCGATGGAGATACTAATCACCGTCAGACCGTTCCACGAACCCCGATAGGGCTTGTCGTAGAACTTTGCATTCGGTATCAGTCCACGCTGTTCGCCGGGGAGGTCGGTACCGAGCCGATAGCCGAAGCCCTGCGATACCATGTGGTCTTTCCATACGGTAATGGCATTCTGCGGCGAACCGTATTTTTTATCACCGAACATGCGATACAATCCCCAACAGAAATAGGAATTACAAGAGGTAGCGATGGCAGGAATCAGCGACAGAGGCGAACCATGTCCGTGACATCCCACATGAAGGCCTTTATGATTGAAACCATGCGCACAAGGGAAAGTCGGATAATCTTCGTGGATAATCCCTTCCTGAAGGAAGGTCAGCGCCTGCGCCGTCTTGAAGGTGGAGCCCGGCGGATAAGCTCCCATGATGGCACGGTTCAACAAAGGCTTCCGCTTGTCCATCTGCAGCAGGCGGTGGTTCTTTCCCCGCTGGCGCCCTATCATCAGATGAGGGTCAAAGGTAGGCGAGGAAACCATACATAGTATCTCACCCGTAGCCGGTTCGATGGCCACAATGGCACCGATTTTGTGTTGAAGCAGTCGTTCTCCCAACATCTGAAGGTCAATGTCGATGCCCAACGTCAGGTTCTTGCCGGGTACGGAGGAACGGTCCAACTGTCCGTCCATGTAGTGTCCCTGGATGCGCCCGTGAGCGTCACGAAGCAGAATCTCCACCCCCTTCTCTCCACGCAGATACTTTTCATAGGATTTCTCGATGCCTTGCTTGCCTATATAGTCTCCGCGAATATAATAGTCATCGTTCTCAATGTCTTTCTTGGACACTTCGCCGATGTCTCCCAGCAAATGGCCGGCAGAGTTATAGGTATATTGACGGATAGTACGCCGCTGAATATAGAAACCTGGAAATTTGAACAGCTTCTCCTGAAACACACCGCACTCTTCGGCAGAAAGCTGCGTCATGAACACCTGATGGGTGTATTTGGAATAACCGGGGTTCATCCAGCGGTTCTTGACGTCCTTCATCCGTTTGTCAAACTGCTCACGGGTAATGTTCAAGGCACTGCAAAGGTCGAGTGTATCCAGCTGCGTCACCTCCCGAGGCACAAACGTAATATCATAGGCAGGCTGGTTAAACACGAGCAACTTACCGTTACGGTCGTAGATAGCCCCCCGTGATGGATATTGTATCTTGTTCAGAAAAGCGTTGCTGTCCGCGTTCTTCTTGTAGTCATCAGTCATGATTTGCAGGTCGAACAGCCGGAACACGTAAATAAGAACGATGACAATAGCCGCCGCTCCAATTACATATTTCCGCTTTTCCAGTGTATAGTCTTTCATCAATTCCTAATCCTTAATCCCTTTATCCTTTCTTTCTTATTCCCTCAACAGCCATAATGCAGGTCACAGTAAGCAGGGTACTTGCCGCAATTCTCAACAACAGCGTACCAATATGGGCAAAAGAGAAGAATTCGAGGGTAAGCAACAAGCCGTGATGTATCAGCACACTCACAACCAGATATTTCAGGAAAGGAAGAATCCCCATTGTACGGATGGCCGGAACCAGTGTATCCAGCGTGTCACGAGGCACGAACAGCCGCAGGAAAGTGGGGCGCAAGAAAGCCAGCAACACCGTAGCGGCAGCGTTCATCCCCGGTGTGTCGGAAAAGACGTCGACAGCCAGCCCTAAAAAGAATGCCCACAACATCAACGCATTGCGGGGAGTGTCCGACTCAAACTTCAGTATCAAGTAGATATACAGAAATGGAGTGGCATATCCTGCAATATGCACATTGTTCAATATCAGCACCTGCAACAGTACCAAGCCTATGAACCATCCTATTTTATGCAGATAATTAATTAACAACGCTAATGAGTTATAAGTTACGAGTTACAAGTTATTGAGTGTATAAGTTATAAGATATAAAGATGATTAATCCCTAATCCTTAACCCCTAATCCCTAATTTCTTAGTCACTTCTCGTCCGCCCTCGACTCCAATGCCTTTTGTTCATCCTGCCCGTTGCGGGAAATGACGCGCACATTGCTCACCTTTCCAAAGTCCGTAGCCAGCTTTATCTTCAACAGATACGAAAGCCCGTCGTGCGAGTCAGACATGTCATCCACCGTCCCCACCATGACACCTTCTGGAAACACGGTGGAATAGCCGCTGGTCACTACTGTATCTCCCAGATTGAATTCGGCATGCCGGGGCAAATCCTTCAGATAGGCAAAACGGGAATTACCTCCCTCCCACTTCAAATAACCGAAATAATCACTGCCCACAATCTTACAGCTGATGCTTGACTTGCTGTTCAGCAACGGAATGACCAACGAGTAATGGGGAGAGGTCTTATACACAATACCCACCACGCCATTGGCATCTACAACTCCCATCTCAGGACGGATACCTTCTGTTGTTCCACGGTCTAAAGTGATATAATTGTCAGCCTTGTTCAAGCTGTTCTTTATGACATTCGCCTTGAATATCTGATACTCCGTAGGAGCAAGCCGTTCCATGCTGTACAACCTGGCGGAGTCCAATCCTTTCTCCTTCAAGACATTTTCCAGAAACAAAAGCCGCTGCTCCAGCCACATGTTGCGGTCGAGCAGGTCTTCGTTGGCCGTCTTCAAGTGGAAATAGGAAGTGATGCCACCCGATATTTCATAAACCTTCCCCGCCACGCCATTGGCAGAGGTGAAATACACACTCTGCTGGTAATGATTAAAGCGAAATAATAAAATAAAACTGGCAACCTCTAACAGAAGAAAGAGGAACCAGTAATTATATTTAATGAGAAAGTTTAATAAATTTCGCATTACCGCATCAAGAATGAGAAGCGGTCAACGTTCTTCAATGCCACGCCCGTACCTTTGGCAACGGCATGCAAGGGGTCTTCCGCAATGTGGAACGGTATGTTTATTTTATCAGTCAGACGCTTATCCAGTCCACGAAGCAATGCACCGCCACCGGCAAGATAGATACCGTTGTGAACGATGTCGGCATACAATTCGGGAGGCGTATTTTCCAATGCGCTCAAGATGGCTGTCTCAATCTTAGAGATAGACTTCTCCAAGCAATGCGCCACTTCCTGATAGCATACCGGCACTTCCATGGGCAATGCCGTGATGCGGTTCGGACCATGAACGATATAGTCTTCAGGAGCATCCTCACCGAGTTCCGTCAAGGCAGCACCCACATTAATCTTAATACGCTCAGCCATACGCTCGCTGACCTTCACGTTGTGCTGGCGGCTCATGTATTCCTGAATATCGGCAGTCAAGTCGTCACCGGCAATGCGGATGGAGTTGTTACTTACGATACCTCCCAAAGAGATAACGGCAATTTCCGTAGAACCACCACCTATGTCAACAATCATGTTGCCTTCGGGAGCCTCTACATCGATACCGATACCGATGGCAGCAGCCATCGGCTCGAAAATCAAATAAACGTCGCGCCCGCCGGCATGCTCGGCAGAGTCGCGCACGGCACGCAGCTCCACTTCGGTACTGCCCGAAGGAACACCAATCACCATGCGGAGTGACGGAGAGAAAAGACGGTTACGGTTGTTCACCATCTTGATAAGTCCACGTATCATCTGCTCGCAGGCATAGAAGTCGGCAATCACACCATCGCGCAACGGACGGATGGTACGTATGTTTTCGTGGGTCTTTTCGTGCATCATCTTTGCCTTGTCACCCACGGCAATCATCTTATCGGTACGACGGTCCAAAGCCACCACCGAAGGCTCATCCACCACAATCTTGCCATTCGTGGTGATGATGGTATTGGCTGTGCCAAGGTCCATCGCTATTTCTTGTGTAAAGGAGAATAATCCCATTAATATTTACGATTTAACTATTTACGATTTACGATTGATATTCCTCTTGTTTACAATTTGAGATTCAGACTTACGATGTAACTTCAATCGTAAATCGTAAATCGTCAAATCGTAAATCCGAATTAGTGTTTAAAGTGACGGAATCCCGTAGTCACCATGGCGATGCCATGCTCGTTGCAATATTCAAACGAGAGTTCATCCTTGATGCTTCCACCCGGCTGGATGACGGCTGTTACGCCTTCATTGCCGGCAATTTCCACGCAGTCGGGGAAAGGGAAGAATGCGTCACTTGCCATTACAGCGCCATTCAAGTCGAAACCGAAGTTTTTGGCTTTCTCGATAGCCTGCTTCAAAGCATCCACACGGCTGGTCTGACCTACACCACTTGCCAACAACTGCTTTCCTTTTGCCAGCACAATGGCATTCGACTTACTGTTCTTCACAATCTTGTTTGCAAAGAGCATATCCTCAATTTCCTGTGCAGTGGGAGCCTTCGTAGTTACAGTCTTCAATTCTTCAGGAGTTTCCACCTTAAGGTCGCGGTCCTGAACCAATACGCCATTCAGCAAAGAACGGAACTGCTTCTTAGGCAGAGCTGCCGGCTTGCGGACCAGGATAATACGGTTCTTCTTCTGACCGAGGATTTCCAACGCATCCACATCATAATCGGGAGCGATAATCACCTCAAAGAAAATTTTATTGATTTCTTCGGCAGCAGCCTTGTCAATCACGGCATTAGTGATGAGCACACCACCAAAAGCGGATACCGGGTCACCGGCAAGCGCATCGTTCCATGCTTCGAGCACAGTGGGACGTGAAGCCAGTCCACAAGCATTATTATGCTTCAGGATAGCGAAAGTCGTATCCTTGAATTCGTCAATCAAGTCAACGGCAGCATTGATGTCGAGCAGGTTGTTATAAGAGATTTCCTTACCGTGAATCTGGTCGAACATAGCATCCAGATTGCCATAGAAATAACCTTTCTGATGCGGATTCTCGCCATAGCGTAAAGTCTTCTGGCTGTTGGCAGAGCAACGGAAAGCGGAACCTTCCTCGCCATCGAAATAGTTGAAGATGGCAGAATCATAGTGTGAAGACACTCCGAAAGCCTCTTTGGCAAACCAACGGCGTTCTTCGATGGTAGTAGTGGCTCCGTGTTCCATCAGCATGTCGCGGAACGGCTGATATTGTGCTTGCGAAGCGATGATAACCACGTCGTTATAGTTCTTGGCTGCGGCACGAATCAGAGAGATACCGCCTATGTCAATCTTTTCGATGATGGCAGGTTCTTCGGCACCACTGGCAACGGTAGCCTCAAACGGATAGAGGTCAACAATGACGAGGTCTATTTCGGGGATTTCATATTTTTCAATCTGTTGCATGTCTTGCTCCAATCCGCGGCGGCAAAGAATACCTCCAAAAACCTTCGGATGCAAAGTCTTCACGCGTCCGCCCAGGATGGAAGGGTATGTAGTGAGGTCTTCCACTGCCTTGCAGGGATAACCCAGGGATTCTATAAACTGACGTGTTCCACCGGTTGAGAGGAACTCTACACCTTCTTCATGCAGTTTGGTAATGATTTCGTCCAAACCTTCCTTATGGTAAACAGATACCAGAGCTGTTTTGATTCTTTTTGTTTCAGACATGGATTTGCGTATTAAAGTATGCGTATATTAGTATTTGATGCGCAAAGTTACAAATTTTGTTTATTCATACATACATTCATACACAATAAATTAGGTATAATTAAAAAAGGCGGCATCTGTTTCCAGTCTGCCGCCTTTTTTTAAGGGTTATTTTGTTGGTTTACCAAATAGATACACGTTTTTCTACCGGCAAGAACATCGGGTCTTTTTCTGTCACGTTGAATGCCTCATACCAAGCACCGATTTGCGGCAATGCACCGTTTACGCGCCATTCGCCCAATGAGTGCACATCACTCTTCGTGCGGTTCAGCACTTCTTCGGGACGGATATCATTGGCCCATACACCTGCGTATGCCAGGAAGAAACGTTGTTCGGGAGTAAGACCATCCAGCACCGGCAGCGGATTGGCAGCCGTAGCTTTCTTGAATGCCTGATAAGCACATCCGGTAGCAGCTTCAGCAGTCGGCTCCATCTTATAAGCATAGAAAGATGCTTGCAGATAAGCTTCACTTTCCGTACATCTCATCATTTTCATGATATCGATTACTTTTTTCAGATAAGCCAAGTCTGTCTGGTTAGATTCTACTTTCGGACCATAGATACCTTGCAGTGATTCACAGTCAGCAGTACCACTATTCACAAACAAAGCAACGAGATTATCTTTTATACCCATCAGGTTTTTCTTCTTTGCTTCGCTAGTTTCCGCAGCAATAGCATCATCCGCATATTCTGAAGCGAGCAGATAATCCTGAATAAATTGTTCTTTATGATTAGGATCTGCTTTCAGTTTGTCCAATGACATCTGAAGAAAATAGAACAAAGTAGCTCCAGCAGATTCACCTTTCACCGCATTTACAGACTGGCTTAACCATTGATAAGCCTGATTAGCATCCACTTTCGGAGCTAAAGCGATATAGTCTACAGCCTTAATTCCCAGTGCTTCGTCGGCAGAAGAAACCTTTGTTCCTTTTGAAAGGAATTCTTCTGTGTATTTCATACGCAGGTCGTGCGTATTCATTAATTCATCAAAATACTTCTTATATTCGGGACTATTTTTATCCTTAATCTGTGCCATCAGCCCTTTAAGGATTTTATATCCGTCAGTAAAAGTGTAGAAACGCAATGTCGGGCAATTATCCAACACAGCTTTCCAAGGAGTATACGCATCTTTAAAATTTCCTGCACGCACAGCCTCATGCGAGATACTACTGTTCGAATTACAGTTAGTCGCATCCTGTGCTACCACAGTGGTTGCTCCAGCCGAAAGGAACAACATAGCCACAAGCGTTTTAATTTTCATTGTATCTAAATTTTAGTTGTTTATATAATATCGTCTATTCTCTCTCACTTTATTATTCTACCCTACGTTTGAAGAACCAACGTTCGTTGAACGTAAGTCCGATACTCACACGGAAGATATTTTCATTCACCATGTTCGTCTCCAGTCCTTTCACACGAACAAACTGTCCGCTGATACTAAGAATGGAACGCGAACGGGGAACAGGCAGACCGAAACCGGCAGTTACACCATATTCACGTGAAGCCTTTTTCCCATCAATCTTATAATACGGAGTCGTATAATAAGCTCCTAAACGGTATTTTATGTGGGCGAAATAGGAACGTCCTATCAAATTAGGAATGTATTCCGCACCGACTGATATTTTTGTACGATCACAATAATCGAATGTTTCATTAAAGTCCTGACGCACATTTTCATCATTGGTTACTACTCCAAACTTTGTTTTTGACCACTGCTGCAAACTGTAATCGGCACCGACTGTCAGACGTTTATCATAATTGTAGGTAAAGCCGATTCCAAAAGTATTGGGCAACTCTAACGTAGCATCCAAATTGTCCTGATATGAGGCCTGATTGCTAGTCTGTGCAGCCATTAGGACAGTTGATGAATAATCGTTATTCAACTTATGTTTAGGAGAATATACTGCACCAACCGTCAAAGAACTCTTTTTATTCAAAGCCTGTGTATATTGTGCACCCAAATCCAACTTATAGTCCGATATTGAAGCTACCATTGTCCGTTGATAAGAATAAGAGGAAGATTCTCCCGGATAGTACACTGCTCTTCCGCGGGTTAGATCTCCCCAAAAGTAAGAAGCATTCACACCAATAGACAAATTCTTAAGCACTTTTACACCAATACCTGCGTACATTTGATGCAAGCCACCATCTCCGGTAAAACTTCTGCTGGTAACCAAACCGTCATTCCCAGTCTGGCTATCCGACACACTATATCCGATATTAGAATATGGCAGCAATCCGACACTCATTCCCATCCACGGAGCTAACCGAAACTGCATAGCATAGCGAGATAATCGAAGCTGGCATTCTTGGCGTTCATCTTCACACCGCCATTACTAATATTCATATTCTGTAAACTGACACCTCCCTCGAACAGGAACGTCAATGAGTCAATGGCCGTATATGAAGCAGGATTCGTTGGATTGATCTGCGCCCCATCCCGGAGTCCGAAAGCAATTCCACCCATCGCCTTGCTATTTCCGAAACTTTGATCGGATAAGTCGCCATAGCCATATCGTGTGTAAGGAGAGTTTGTATTATTTTGAGCGATTGCCACTCCGGGTAATAATATCGTGAGCAGAAGCGCACAAAGTGTCTGTTTATATCCTACCATTATTATAGTTTAATATTCTATTTAATCCTTTCAACACTAAAAATCTATCTGCAAAGATGACACTTTTTACGCTGCTATCAAAAGAAAAATCATCTCCGCCCGTTAAAAAAACCAAAAGTTCAGGATATTTATGCTTCATAGCCGTAATATACCCTGCAATTTCGTATTCTATCCCTTTCTTTACACCTGCACGAATAGCAGTTTCAGTATCTTTTCCCATATCCGGCATGCGTCCTTCGGCATGAACCAACGGCAAACGTCCGGTAAATTGATGGAGTGCTTTCAGCCGCATCCAGAGTCCGGGCGAAATATTGCCCCCATGATACTGTCCCAAAGAATCAACAAATTCGTAAGTGATGCAAGTACCCGCATCAATCACCAAAATGTCTTTACCCGGGAACTGATCATGGGCCGCCACCACGGCAGCCATCCGGTCATAACCGAGAGTTTCGGGGGTTTCATACAAGTTTATTACCGGAAGCGGCGTATGGCTGTCTAACCATAAGACGGGGACAGGAAGCTTGTTCAACTGAGCCAGCACACACTCGTTTAAGTCTATAACCGTAGCAACAATTGCTTTCCGAACATCATACTTATTACAAACAGCCTCCAAGGAATCCAGGGACTGATTAGAGTCGTAAACAACTTCTACCATAGAAGTCCGGTCGAAAAGCGCTACTTTGGCTACTGTATTTCCAATATCGATAATTAAGTTCACTTTCTCTCTGTTTGAGGGCGCAAAGATAAGAGATAAAATTTATTCAAATACCGAAATAGCGAATAAAAAAGCAGCGGCATAGAGAGAAAAATAAAAAAAACGTCCCGACAGCCGATTCGGTAAAACTACTTTCCTCT
>ENA-OZFF01000453-OZFF01000453.1-human-gut-metagenome-genome-assembly--contig:-NODE-453-length-13116-cov-3.450578_pt1 | contig 13116 bp, 12 predicted proteins | sample MGYA00244615_ERZ653628 | MGnify/ENA primary metagenome ERZ653628 (study PRJEB26926, sample SAMN06164927) | human gut metagenome | biome: ENVO:00009003; feature: ENVO:2100002; material: ENVO:00002003...
CCCCGGCGGTCAGTTCGTCAAGGTTCCTGTCCTCGCCAAGATAGCCGGAATAATAGCCGTTTACCACAACGGCGGCAGGGTCAGCCTGTTTGATTTCTTCCATGCGGCTTCTGTCCTCCGGGTAGAGAATATCGCCCATTTCAAGGTGGAAATATTCAGCGTTCCAAGAACGTCCCGTTTTCCAAAACGCCACCCAAGCGATACCGTCCCTTAATTCTTCTTGATAGTCCTTTACGGTGTCCCGTAAACTTGCCATGTGTAACCTCCTTTCTTCGGTTTCAGAGGGTAAAACCCTCCATAAAACAGAGGGTTTGGGAAACTTCCCAACAAGCAAAAATCCCCGCCGTTCTCGGTAGAGAAAGCAGGGATTTTACGGAAAAGGGTACTCTTTTCCTATGCTTGCTATTCAGTTATTTCTTCTTCGGCAGTTCAATGCGGTAGTTGACATATCTCCCGCCCGTATCAGCCAATACGATAGTTCCGTCGTAGGTTTTGCCCGTCTTTGGGGAATAGAGCTTTTTCACATTTACCTTGCCGGATTTTAAGAGTGCAGCGGCAATTTTGGGGGTAAAGGTTACTTTTCGTTCTTCAAAGAAACGGTCATTTTTCCACATGGTAAAGATACATTCTTTGTTGCTGCAATAGTAGTTTTTCTTTCCCTCATAGACAGGAGAACCGCAGCGGGGGCAGCTTCCCAACGCTTCCCGTTCCGGCTTGAACATCTGCGCTTTATCATCAGAAAGAAACGGATAGGTCTTTACCAGTTCCCGCGCCATATTCTCGATACCCTCCATAAATGCGGCGGGGTCTGCCTTGCCTTTTGCAATCTGCGTCAGATTGTTTTCCCATTCTGCGGTAAGCTGCGGGCTTGTCAAGGTGTCCGGCAGGACGCACACAAGGTTGATACCGTCTTTTGTGGGAAGTAGCTGCTTGCCTTTTCGTTCCACAAAGCCGCCCTTTACCAGTTTTTCAATGACAGCGGCGCGGGTGGCGGGAGTTCCAAGCCCTTTGCGTTCTGCGTCCGGGTCGGTGTCCTCACTTCCGGCGCGTTCCATAGCAGAGAGCAGCGACGCTTCGTTGTGAGGTTTTGGCGGTGTTGTGTCATGCTCCGTTACCGTTGCAGCCGGATTGTCAAAGGTTTGTCCCTCGGTAAACGGCGGCAGGGTCTTTTCTGTGTCGCTGTCTGCGTCGTCCGTTTCGGGCTTGTTCTTTAAGGCTGCCCTGTATCTTCGGTCAATCTCTTTCCACCCGTCGGACAGCACCGTTTTTCCCCTTGCGGTAAAGGACTGTCCGGCACATTCAAAAACTGCTGTAACCGCTTCAAAGGTATGTGGTGCAGCGGTCGCCATAAGTAGACGCGCTCCGGCAAGGGTAAGGATATTCCTTTCGCTTTCCGGCAGCGCGGCAAGGTCGGTCTTTGCAAGCTCCATAGTCGGGATAATGGCATGGTGGTCTGATACCTTTTTACTGTTCAGAACCTTTCCAAGCTCCGGCGTGAAGTCTTTTCCCGCCATAAAAGAAAATTTCCCACAAAGCAGCTTGATAATGCCCGCCGCTGTGTCGCTCATGTCGTCGGTCAGAAATGCGCTGTCTGTTCTCGGATAAGTAAGAAGTCTTTTTTCATACAGGGCTTGTGCAAGGTCAAGGGTCTGCTTTGCGGTATATCCGAACAGGCGGTTTGCTTCCCTCTGTAAAGAAGTAAGGTCAAAGAGCTTCGGCGGAGCTGCGGTCTTTTTCTCTTTCACAAGGGAAGTACATACTGCCCGCGACGCTTCGCAAGTCGTTTTTAATGCGTCGGCTTCTGCCTTATTTGAAATTCGTTCACTTGCAGCTTCCGCGCCGGATAATGCAAGGCGTACATGGTAGTATTTTTCTTTCTTAAATGTGGTAATCGCTGCGTCCCGGTCAACAAGCATTTTGAGGGTCGGGGTCTGTACGCGCCCCACATTCAAGGTATGATTGTAAAGGACAGAGAAAAGACGGGTGGCATTGATACCGATTAACCAGTCAGCCTTTGCCCTGCATAGTGCGGAAGCAAAGAGCGCGTCGTATTCCTCGCCGTTCTTCAGACAGGAAAAGCCCTCTTTGATTGCGCTGTCCTCCATAGAAGAAATCCAAAGGCGGCGCATAGGTTTTTTGCAGCCCGCCATTTCATAGACAAAACGGAAAATGAGTTCTCCCTCGCGCCCTGCGTCGCAGGCATTGACGACTTCGAAAACGTCTGTTCGGTGCATAAGCTCCTTTAAGGTCTTGAATTGCTTTTCCTTGTCAGCCGCAACGGTGTACTTCCATTCCTGCGGCAAAATCGGTAAGCTGTCATAGCTCCACTTTTTATATTGTTCCCCGTAGGCGGCAGCTTCCGCAAGCCCTACCAAATGTCCCACGCACCAAGAAACGATATAGCCGCTTCCTGTGAGAAATCCGTCTTTCTTTTCCTTTGCCCCAAGTACGGCAGCGATTGTCTGCGCCACACTGGGCTTTTCTGCGATAACTAAAATCAAATATAAGTTCCTCCTTTCAGTGTTCCGGTTCGGTTTTCTTTTTTTCCTGTACCTGTTTCAGACAGTACCCAATACAAGGGGACTGCCCCTTATAAGGACAGGAAGCGCAAGCCGGGGGATAAGGAACAGGCGGCGCATTATCACGCCGCCCGTTCGGTTTCTGTATCATCATCTTTTCAAAGGGATTGTCGGTAAACAGGGTCATAGGGTTTCTTCCTCCGTTTCTTCATCTTCGGGAGTTTCCCCGGTATCTGCTTCCGGCTCGTCCTCGTCGTAGTCCTCAAATTCAAAATCTTCAAGGTCGGTATCGCCCTTTACATTCTGCTTCGGCTTTAGAAACTTAAAGTAGTAGAACGCTGCGCCGCCACCAAGCAGGGCAAAGAGGACTAAGGCAAGCACCACACCGGGATTGCCGCCTTTTTCTTTCAGTTCTTCCGGCTGCTCCGTTGGTGTTGGGGTAGGTTCTTTGCCTGTGCAGCCTGTCATACTGGTAACACATACCGGGCAGGACGTGTTTACCTTTCCGGCTTCGCATTTCTCCGTACAGTTACAGATTTCCGGCTTTTTGGCAGCTTCGCCGTTTTCGGTCAGTGCCATAAGGTCGGCTTCGTCCACTTGATTTAGGAAATGTACGGTCTGTTCCCCCTCGGCTGCTCGGTCAATGAGGATATAGAAATAGTTGCCGCTTTTGGTGGTAACAGTGATAAGCTGCTTATTGCCGCCGTAGTCGTCAACCAGTGTAGCGTTTCCCTTTGGGGTAAGGGGCGGCGTTTCCTCTTTTTCTTCCACAACTACATTGCTGTCGTTGGTCGCGTCCCCGGCGTTCAGCTCTGTGGCTGCGCCCTGTGCATAGGCAGGGACAGAAAAACCGCCCATAAAGATAAGGGCGGCACAAAGGGCAGTCATGGTCTTTTTCAGTTTATTCTTCATCTGCATTTTCCTCCTGTTCTTCGTAGTCTGCCGCTTCGGTAGCGGGTGCGGCGTTCATGCCGGGAATACCGCCGCCGGACAGCATAGCGTTCAGTTCCTGCGGGGTCAGACGCATAGCTCGTACAAGCTGCACGATTTCAAGGTTTTCCGCTTCGGTTTTCTGCGCTTCCAGTCCTTTTAACTTGTTCTGATACTCTGTGATTTTCTCGCGGGTCTTTGCGATTTCCTTATTGATACGGTCGATTTTATTGTTTGCCATAGGTCATTTCTCCTTTCTTTTTGGGGCTGCTTTACCAGTTCATCAGCCCGTAGCCTTTGATACATTGATAGTTAAGGTCATAGCTCTTTATCTTGCAGGCGTCGCCGGAATTGCCCTCAACGGTATAGACGCGGCTGCCGTCCCTGCCAAGCACAAGCCCCACATGGTCGGCAACGCCGTCTAAATCCCAATCGAAAAAGATAGCGTCGCCCGGTGCGATATTCTCATAGCCGCGTGCGCCCCATTGTCCCCTTGACTGAAACCAAGGGACACCCTGCCATTCGCAGCCCGCAAAGCGGGGTTCGCTTTTTCCGGCTTGATTGTAGCACCATGACACAAAGCAGGCGCACCATTCCACGCGGCTGTTAAAGCCATACCAACTCCAATAGGGATAACCGCCCACGTTTCCGACTTGCTGTTTTGCAAGCTCCATAAACTCCGGGTTTCCGGGACGTGTGCCGTTTACAAACTCCACGCCGCTTAAATCCTCGGACGGGCTTCCGTCGGGAGAACCGCCGCCAAAAATCAGCGGTTTGTTGCCGCTTGTTTCCAAATACACCCGGTACATTTCAAGCTGCTGTGGCGTAAGAAGTTCCTCCGCAAGCTCTGAAATCGGCTTGTTTGTCAGTTTCACATTCAAGATGTAATACTCATAAGGGACTTCCTCGGTGGTGGTTTCCCCGGTTTCCGGGTCGGTGCTTGTTTCGGTGCGGTAGCGTATTTCCACTTCCTCGGTCAGTGTCAAGGTGTACTGTTTTTCAAAGATACGGTCAAGCTCTGCCTGTGCGCTCTGCGGGGTGTAGCTCTGCAAGAGGGCGGTCAAGTACGACGCTAATTCGTGGGGGTTATGCCCGATACTGTCAAGGTCATAGCGGTATTCATCATAGCCGGGGTGGGTGCTTTCGATATTGTCAATCTCACTTTGCAGCCCGTTTTCCAATGCAGCATAGTTGTTTTCAACTGCCACAAGGTCGCTGTCCTCGGACGTGTAGGAAGTGCCAAGCACGCCGTTTGTCAAGCCGGAAAACATAGCCCCGCAAGAGGACAGCCCTGCGGAAATCATAATAAAGAGAAGCAGCGCGGCAACTGCAATCAAAATGCCCGCCGGGTGTCTTGCCGCAAATGCGGCGGCTTTCCTCGTTTCCTCGGCGGTTTTCTTCGCCGTCTTTCTTGTGGCTTCCGCTGCGGCTTTTGCCCCGCCTTTCTTTGCCGCCTTTGCATACTGGCGTTTTATCTGCTGTTTCTGCATGAAACGGGAAAGCGGGTTAGAAGTAAGCTGCGGGTTGTCGTGCAGGGTTTTGTGATACTGGAAGTTGACGTTTGCCTTAAATGCTGCCTTTTCTGCCTTTGCCGCTTCCCGGTAAGGTTTCAGCTTATGGCTGCGGTAGCCCTGTTTTAACTTCCGCGCCCCGTATTTCGCGCCGCGCTCGGCAAGTTCCTCCGATTTGTGCGCGCCCTCCACACCAGAATTGTCTTTCTCGACGCTATGGATTTTGTTGTGGACGAAAATCCCCGCTTCCTGTGCGGGGCGGGATAGCGGGTTATTGTGGGGCTTATTCTTTCCTATGGGCTTTTCCTGTTCCTCAAAATGTAGGCGGGTCTTGCCTTTCCCGGTGGCTTCATCAAAGGTGCGCTCCCGTACAAGTTTCTTTTCTTTGGGGATAGCCGCCTTTGCCGCGTCCAGACGGTCGGCTGCTTTGTCCGATTTTCGGATATACCTTTCAAGCTCCGGCGTTGCCCGTTCCTCGTCGGTAAACTGTAAGCGGGAAGTGGAAGTACGCAAAGCAGTAGCTTCCTGCTCTTTCTTGACTGCCTTTTTGTTTGCCTTTCGGGTATGTGCTGCGTCAAGATGTTCTATGACGCGTTCCGCTGCGGCACTGTCCGGCTGTGAAAAGTCGCTGTCTGCTTCCCGGCTGCTGATACGCTCGGCGGTCTGCTGTGTTTCGTTTACCTCGATAAGCCCGTCGCGGGTCATTTTCTGTGTGATTTTATCGCGTGGTTTTAATTGCTTGATAGTCCTGCACCTCCAATCCGCGCCCTCGCAAGGGCGCAATACTCTGCATTTAATTCAATCCCGATATAATGGCGGTCAAGGCTTTTTGCTGCAAATCCTGTGGTGCCGCTTCCAAAAAACGGGTCTATGACAATCCCGCCTTTGGGGCAGCCTGCCAAGATACAGGTTTCCGCTAATTTTGGGGGAAAAGCTGCAAAATGCGCCCCTTTATATGGGACAGTGTTAATCAGCCACACGTCCCGCTTGTTCCGCGTGGTCGGCATGAGCGCGTCGTCATAGTAGCCACCGTCCCGCGGTCGGTTTAGTCCCTGCACCTTTCCTTGTCCGGGTATTTCCTGTGTGTATTTGCTGTTGGTGCTGCGCGCTCTGCGATACCGTTCTGCGGTAGTAGGTGCTAAGGGTTCTGCAATGGCGGCAGCGTCATAGTAATATTTCTTTTCCTTTGAAAGCAGGAAAATATGTTCATAGCAGCGGGTCGGGCGGTCTTTGCAGCTTTCCGGCATAGGATTTTGTTTCTGCCATATAATATCGCTCCGCAGATACCACCCCTGTTCCCGCAAGGAAAACGCTAAGAGCCAGGGAATACCGATTAAGTCCTTTTGCTTGCAGCCGGTAACGCGGCTGTTCCTTGCAATCCGCTGTCCGGTGCGTCCCTTTGGGTTTTTTGGGTCAGCATAGCCGCCTTTATTTCCTGTGCCGCAATAGGTGTCTGCGATATTCAGCCATAACGTACCGTCCTTTCTAAGCACCCGGTAAAGCTCGCGAAAAACAGAGGTCAGCCTGTCAATATACTGTTCCGGCGTATCCTCCTGTCCGATTTGTGCGTCAAGCCCATAGTCCCGCAGCGCAAAGTAGGGCGGGCTTGTAACGCAGCAATGGACGCTTTCACTGGGTAATTCCTGCAAAGCACAAAGCGCGTCCCGGTTGATAATCACGTCTGTTTTCATAGGCTGCTCACTTCCTCCGGCTTCGTCGTCATAATGCGGTAAAGCTCGGTATCTTTCGGGAAATGGTCTACAAAAGGCAGCACCACATTTCCGTAAAAGATAAGTCCCTCGCCCGCTTCGGTGTGGGTAACGTATTTCATCTGCTGTGGGCTGATATTTAGCTGCTTTGCAAGGATAGCCCGGTCGCCCTGTGCCTGATTGAGCATGAGGACAAAATCAGAGTTTTCAAAGATATTTTCCACCTCGCGGCTTGCCAAAAGGTCTTTGATGTTCTGCGTGATTGCTGTGGGTATGCCGCCCCATTTACGGAAACGCTTCCAAATCTCCACGCTGTACGCGGCGGTCTGTTCCTCTTTTAAGAGCAGATGAAATTCGTCCATATAGTAGCGGGTAGATTTTTTCTCTGCCCGGTTGATGGTAACGCGGTTCCATATCTGGTCTTGCACAATGAGCATACCTAACTTTTTGAGCTGCTTTCCAAGCTGCTTTATATCAAAGCAGACAAGGCGGTTAGAAAGCTCCACGTTGGTTCTGTGGTTGAATACGTTAAGGCTGCCGGAAACATACAGCTCCAATGCTGCGGCAATGCGGGCAGCTTCCGGCTCCGGCTGCTTTAACAGCTCGTCGTAAAGGTCGCCCAAGATAGGCATTTTCTCCGGTACAGGGTCAGCAAGATAGTCCCGGTACACATTCCTTACGGCGCGGTCAATGACGGTCTTATCAACAGGCTGCAAGCCCTCCTTGCCGCCAATGACAAGCTCGCAGAGGGAAAGGATAAAATCACTTTTCAGTGCAAGGGGGCTGTCGTCCTCGCTGTAATTGAGGTTCATATCCATAGGGTTCACATACTGGGGCGTACCGTCCATGCCTTTCCCTGTCGGGGATAACCGTATCACTTGCCCGCCAAGCCGCTTTACAAGGGCAAAATATTCCGCTTCCGGGTCGCAGATAAAAATATCGTCGTCGGTAATAAGAAAAGCATTTGTGATTTCCCGCTTTGCCGCAAAGGATTTTCCGCTGCCCGGTGTTCCCAAGATTAAACCGTTGGGATTTTTAAGCTGCTTGCGGTCGCAGAGTATCATGTTGTTTGACAGGGCATTTAAGCCATAATACAGGGCAGCCCCAGTCTGAAATAGTTCCTGTGTGATGAACGGGATAAAAATAGCGGTGCTTGATGTGGTAAGCCCCCGTTGTATCGGGATAAGGTTCTCACCCAAAGGGATAGAGGACATCAGCCCCGCTTCCTGCTGATAGTCAAGACGGGTCAAGGCGCAGTTGTATTTCTGTGCAATGCCCGCCGCCGCGAAAATGTCATTTTCCAGTTTCCGCTTCGTGTCTGCCATGTTTACCACAAGGAACGTAAGGAGAAACATTCGCTCGTTGCGGCTCTGTAAATCCTGCAACAAGTTCTTTGCTTCATTCCCAAAAGTAGCAAGGTCAGACGGGATTATATCCATGTCATAGCCGCTTCTAACCGCTTTTTTCTGTTCCTCAATCTTCATCTTGTCAAGGTCTGTGATTTTGCGCTTAATGGTCTTGATTGCTTCCGACTGGTCGATACTTTTAATGTGGAGATTGACAATAACCCCTGTTTCCAAGTCCAACATATCCGCTAAAATACGGTCGTTTAACTCCGGGGCAAGGATTTCAAGGAACGATACCGCCCCCGTTTTTTTCCCCATAGCAAAGTAGCGTCCCTCCCCGAACTTGAAAGAGGACGGGGCGATAAAGTCCTTTGTGGTAAGCCCTGTCGGGGTCAGCCAGTCATAGGAGAATGAGAACGGCTCGCCTGCCGGGTGGAATACCCCATGCAGCACCTTTAAGCGTTCATAACCGGATAAGGGGTGCGCCGATACGCCAAGCACCTTGAAATTGTTGAGTACGTCCGTTTCGATACGGGAAAGCCGCGCCCTTGCCGCCGCCGGATTGTCCGCTTCAATGGAAAATGTGATGTACTTGTGCTTGACAAGCCCGTTGTTGCCTTTGGAAAGCTGATTTTTCAGCATATCCGAATACTCGGTGCGGATAGAGTTAAAAGCGTCCTCCTGTGCCGGGATAGTGATAGCTTTTTCTGCCTGTTCCCGCTGCGTCCCTTGATTGATGAAAGAAAGCTGCACGCTCACGCTCGCGTCAAAGTAGTTGAGGAAATCGCACCAGTTTTCAAAAATGGCGGTCTTATCGTCTGCCTGTGCAAGCTGATAGTTAATGTCCTCAAAAGCAATGCTCTTTGAATATTTCCGCTGTGCCACTTTGCAGATACCGTCCGGGTACATGGCAAGGTAGGGAATGGTCTGCTGTGCGGTGTGGGCTTTGCCGTCCCCCTTTGCCTGCCGGATAACCGCCGCTATCTGTTTCTTTTCCGCGCGGGTCAGCTTACGCCTGTTTCCTGCGGCTTCCCGCGTCTTTTTTGTCTGTCCTTTTGACAATCGCTGATACCTCCTTTTCTAATGCCCGCTGTTTCTCCAAGAGTGCATATAGGTTTTCTGTCTGATACGGTCGCACTTTGGGGCGGGTAAATTTTGTCTGAATGATGTTCTTTATTACCACTTCAAGGGGCTGCCCATGCTTTTCATACATGGCAACCAAGAAGCAGGGAAGCATGACGACAATCATTACCATTGCCGCAAGGCTCGTCCCTGCGCTGTCTTTGAGCAAAAAGAAAAGCGGCAGTCCTATAAGAAGTGCCACTGAAAAACAAAGGATTTGCCGCTTTGTTAGATTGAAAGCGACTTTTGTTTTGACTTTGGAAAGGTCTTTGGGTACAGGTACATACGCCAAGAAAAAACCTCCTTTCTGCCCTTAGTGGGCATTGAATATGGATTTTGCCAGTGCGCCGGATTTGAACAGGGAGAAACAGAGGATAACGGTATAGGCTGCAAGGGAAAAAATCGCGCTGTGCAGATTGTCCGCTAAGACCATTTCGCCTACTAAAACCGCATAAATGCCGACGCATATCATAATGAGGAAGCCTTGAAAGCCCAGTGCAAACAGCCCCTTTAGGTAGTTGTTCCCAATCTGTCCCCATTCCCGGTTTGTCATGGTAGCAAAAGGGATAGGGGAAACGGAACAGTAGGCGTATATCTCAATCATTCTGCCGTAGAGGATAACGGTTATCAGTACGGACATGATTTTCATACAAAGGCTTACAAGGCTCGTTTCCATGACAAGTAACAGTAGTTCGGGGATTTCCATATCTTTTAGTCCCTCCTGCATGGCGGCAAGGGCTTCGGTTACGTCGATATTCGTATCGCCGCCGATAACCCCCGCCGCGCCGGACACAATATGCTGTGCCATATCAAACACCGCCATTGTTATATCAAAGGTATGCGTTACCAAGAAAACGGCAACAAAGGCTTTGAAAAACCATTTGAAAAACATAAACGTGTCAACATCGTGCATATTGTTTTTTTCCGTTACCATGCTGATAAGCTCATAACAGAGGACATAGGTAATGACAAGCCCCGCAATGGGTACAATCACATTTTCCGACAGATTTTGTATCATGCTGAAAATGTTTGCGTTCCACCCCTGCGGGGTCTTGCCTACCTCCGCTGCAATGGTGCCTACTTTTTCGTTTACGTCCCCGAACATAGTGGAAAGGTTGCCGTTAATGGCTCCGATAAGGATTTCTTTTATCCATTCGTTAATCGCTTCCAGTATGCTCTCCATAGGCTACCCTCCGTAACCTTATCCGAACAGACCGGAAAGCAGAGGTACAAGGATAGTGCCGATAAGGGCAACACCGCCGCCCGCCATGAGCTGCTTAATGCCCTGTGATTTTGCACCCGGATTGTCGTTTCCATATCCCTCTAAGAGATTGATAACGCCCCAAATGCCTAAGCCTGCGCCCAGTGCGATAACAAGGGTCTGTAATACGTCGATAGCAGAGTTAAAAAATTCCATAAAGCTCCTTTCTGCCGCAAATGCGGCTTGCCCCCTAAAAAGGGCATAAAAAACGGCGGTCAGTTTTCAAACTGCCGCGGTCGTAAGTCCCCACGCTGCGTAAAATTCTGCCGCGCGGCGGTATTCAGTTGTCAGTGTGGGCGATAGGAATTTTTGTAGGGGCGCGTATCATGCAAGTTGTCTTTTTCTTTGTTACTGCGTCAATTCCTCCTTTCTTTTCAGCCGGGAACACACATTTTTCGTCATTCCAAAAGATAGCTCCTACGCTGCATATACTCGGTAACGTAAAGGGTCTGTTCCCCTCCGCGTTCCTGCAAATACTCCCGCAGAGCGTTTTCTGCATTTTCTATCATCTTTGTAAAATAATGTTCACGACGTATATCATCAGTTTTTGTTTTCTGTCTGCTCATAGTATAACCTCCCGTAAAATCAAAGTTCCCGCCGCACCCGTTTCTGCTCATACAGGGCTTCACACCGTTTCACAAACTGCTGGATAGCAGCCTGCCGCTGTCTTTCCTGCCACTCGGCAATGGAGATAAGTCCGTTTATGGCTTCTGTGATTTTCTTATCCTTTTTCTTTCGGATACGTCTATTCATGGTCGGTTTCCTCCTGCAAATCTGCTTCGCTGATTTCGTAGTAGTCAAAGGGTTCGTCCGGCTTTACAAGGGAGGGTCTGCGCCTTAAATGCTTTTCCATATCAAAGGTATTTTTCTTGTCATAATCAGACAGGTATTTGTAGTTGGGGTGCTTTGTAATGTCGTACTTATCAGAGAAGAACGGGCGTACCCCTCGTAGTTGTAAGATACATTTCCCGCCGTCCATGACTGCAATTTCATCTTCGGTCATAAGCTGCTTGCCTAACTTCTGATAGTTCAGCCCATGTGATACCTCACGCCCCCGGTTCTCGGAAGTGTTGAAGCTGTCAATGGTTTCTTTCCCCAAGATTTCCGACATTTCTTTGAGGGTGGTTTTCTCCTTGCCGCCCAAGAAAAGGGTGGTGTCGCAGTTGCCGACAATGGTATCGGCATTGTCTTTGTATATCGCTTTTAGCTGCGACTGGCTCTGCAAAATGATTGAAGCGGAAATTTCCCGGCTTCGTATGGTGGCTATGAGCTTTTCAAACTTCGGTATCTGCCCGATATTTGCAAACTCGTCTAACAGACAGCGTACATGGACAGGCAGCCGCCCGCCGTATTCATCATCTGCCTTGTCGCAAAGAAGATTGAAAAGCTGCGTATAAAGGATTGAAACCACAAAGTTAAAGGTATCGTCAGTGTCGCTGATGATAACAAACAGGGCGGTCTTGCGGTCGCCTATGGTGTCAAGCTCCATTTCGTCGGTTTCCATAAGGTCGCGCAGCTCTTTAATGTCAAAGGGGGCAAGCCGCGCACCGCAGGAAATGAGAATAGAGCTTCGTGTCTTTCCCGCAGATAACAGGAATTTCTTATACTGTCGGACTGCAAAGTGTTCCGGGTCTTTTTCCTCCAACCGTTCAAACATGAGGTCAACGGGGGACTGAAATTCCGGGTCGTCCTCGCGGGCTTCCGACGCATTTATCATTTCAAGCAGCGTCGTGAAGTTTTTTTCTTCCTCTGGGGCTTCATACCAAATGTAGCCGATAAGGGCGCAGTAAAAGAGCCGTTCCGATTTTACCCAAAAATCCTCCCCGGCTTTTTCCCCGTCCCCTTTGGTGTTGGCAATCAAGGTATTTACCAGTTTCAAAATGTCTTTTTCGCTGCGGATATAGGCAAAGGGATTGTATTTCATACTTTTTTTGAAGTTTATCGTGTTCAGCACTTTTATCCGGTAACCGCCCCGCTGTAAGAGCTTCCCGCACTCGACTAAAACCGTTCCTTTCGGGTCGGTTACAACGTAGCTTGAGTGCATTTGCATAAGGTTGGGCTTTACGAAAAATCTCGTCTTGCCGCTGCCGCTTCCCCCGATAACAAGGATATTTTTATTCCTTGCATACTTCGGCTGCTTCGGACGGCTGTTCATGGTAAGCCGTTCCGTCTGTGTCAGCAGTACGTTATTTTGAAATACCGGGTCGGTGTAGGGCTTTATATCTTCGGCGTTGCCCCACCGGGCAGAGCCGTATTCGATACCTTTTCGGTATTTCTTCGCGTTCTTGCCTTTCACATAGACAATCAGCCGGATAAGCACTGCGCCTACAATCCCTATCAGCAAATCCATAGGGGCAAGGCTCGGAAGTAGGTTTGCAAAGGCAGCGGAAAAGCCGTCTGCAAGGGAAAGCACCTTGCCGGACAGGTCAGCCCCCGGAGAGAGCCGCACCGCCTGTCCGATTTTGTCAAAGAGATAGACAAAGAGCAGATAGGGGGCATTTAGGATAAGCAGCTTTTTAAGTTCCGGCTTCATAGCGATACCTCCCTGTCCTTTTTCTTCACTTTTTCCCTCTGTGCGTTCAGAGCCGCCGCCTTTTCTTTGAGGGAAACAATCAGCTTGCGGATAGAGGGCTTTTGTTCCTGCGTCAGCTTCTTTGCGGAAAACTCCTTGAAAGCTGCGGTCCTGTCTCTTATACACATCTCCGAGCCCACGAGACC
>ENA-OZFF01000493-OZFF01000493.1-human-gut-metagenome-genome-assembly--contig:-NODE-493-length-12374-cov-3.882052_pt1 | contig 12374 bp, 9 predicted proteins | sample MGYA00244615_ERZ653628 | MGnify/ENA primary metagenome ERZ653628 (study PRJEB26926, sample SAMN06164927) | human gut metagenome | biome: ENVO:00009003; feature: ENVO:2100002; material: ENVO:00002003...
GTCTGGCATTGATCGTCAACCGGGGTAATCCGGATTCTTTGTTGAGTGTACGAGATTTCAGCCGTATCCTGACTGGTGAGGCGAAAAACTGGAAAGAGATAAATCCGAATTCTCCACTGAAGAGTATTCAGGTGGTATTCGATAACAAGAACTCCAGCACCGTACGCTATACAATGGATTCCATCTGCGATGGAAAACCACTGGCTACTGACAATGTCAGTGCCTTGAAGACCAATCAGCAGGTGATAAAGTATGTAGCAGAGAACCCCGGAGCAATGGGAGTCATTGGTGTAAACTGGCTGGGTAACCGCAGTGACACCACCAATCTTTCTTTCACCGAGGAAATCAGAGTAATGGCAGTGAGTGCGGAGGATGTAGCTACTCCTGCTAACAGTTATAAGCCTTATCAGGCTTATCTGTATTACGGTAACTATCCATTGGCACGACCAATTTATGCATTACTGAATGATCCTCGCAGTGGGCTGCCTTGGGGATTCGCTTCTTTTATGACATCCGATAAAGGGCAGCGGATTATATTAAAATCTGGACTTGTGCCGGCTACTCAGCCAGTGCGTATTGTCCACGTGAAAGACGAATAATAACTAAAATTAGTGACTATCATGAAAAGAATACAAATGTTTTTAGCTGGAGCGTTTATAGCAGTTGGGTCGCTCTATGCGCAATCATCTGATGCCGAATGGCAGGCAGGAGTTGCCAAATTGAAAGAAATCATTCAGACGAATCCGGCTCAGGCCAATGAGGAAGCTGAACAGTTGATAAAAGGAAAGAATAAAAAGAATGTGGAACTTCTGGTGGCGATCGGTGAGGTATATCTGAAAGCCGGCAAACTTCCGGAAGCACAGGAGTACGCTGCTCTTGCCAAAAAAGCGAATGGTAAATCGGCTCTTGCTTCTGTATTGGAAGGAGATATCGCTTTTGAACAGAAAAATGCAGGTCTGGCATCTCAGAAATATGAAGAGGCTATTTATTTCGATCCGCATTGCACGGAAGCATATCTGAAATATGCAGATACTTATAAATCTGCAAATGCAGACCTTGCTATCGAGAAACTGAATCAGTTGAAAGCACAGGAACCGTCCAACATAGCCGTAGATAAAAAACTAGCCGAAATTTATTACTTAAAGAATGATTTTAGTAAAGCTGTCGAAGCTTATTCGAATTTTGCAATGGGACCGACAGCTACAGAAGAGGATTTGGTGAAGTATGCATTCGCTCTCTTCCTGAATCATGACTTTGAGAAGTCGCTTGAAGTAGCGAATATGGGATTGAAAAAGAATGCCCGTCATGCAGCGTTCAATCGTTTGGCAATGTATAACTATACAGACCTGAAACGCTTTGATGAAGCAATAAAGGCGGCAGACGCTTTCTTTACCCAGTCAGACAAAGCTGATTATTCTTATCTGGACTATATGTATTACGGTCATTTGCTTGATGCTCTGAAGAGATATGACGAAGCTGTAGGCCAATATGAGAAAGCTATACAATTAGACCCGACAAAGACGGACTTATACAAGAATATTTCTACTGCTTACGAGCAGAAGAACGATTATAAAAAGGCAATCAGTGCTTACCAGAAATATTATTCATCCCTTGATAAGGAACACCAGACTCCGGATTTGCAATTCCAGTTTGGCAGACTTTATTACGGTGCAGGTACGCAGACTGATTCGCTGACAATCAATGCTGAAGAGCGCAAACAGGCGCTGATGGCTGCTGATTCTGTTTTTCATGCTATTGCAGAAGCAGCACCGGAGAGCTATCTGGGCAATTTTTGGAGAGCACGTGCCAATTCTGCACTTGACCCCGAAACGACTCTTGGATTAGCGAAACCTTTCTATGAGGAAGTTGCCGCTCTGCTGGAAAGCAAGAATGATCCTCATTACAATTCAGCTTTGATTGAGTGCTACAGTTATCTTGGATATTACTATTTGTTGGCTATTGAAAATCCGGCACTGAAAGCGGAAGCGATGGCTAATAAGGAAAAATCCAAAGAATATTGGAGCAAAATTCTGGCTATAGACTCCACTAATGCTACTGCTAAAAGGGCATTGGATGGCATCAAATAGTGAATAATTTTAGTTGTTTGTCGTGACAGGAGGAGTGGAGAGTGATCTTAGCTCCTCCTTTTTTTGCACTTTTTTCTCCTTTTCTATTGGAATATTCAAAAGATTACCTACTTTTGTGGTGTACTATTACACTAATACACCTAAAGATCATTATTCATTAAACAGAAATACTATGATTACAGTAGAAAATCTTTCATTTACTTATCGTAAATCGAAGCGTGCGGTACTACGTGATTTTTCGCTTTCGTTCGAATCCGGCAGGGTATATGGACTGTTGGGAAAGAATGGTGCGGGAAAATCTACTCTTCTCTATCTGATGTCCGGGTTATTGACTCCTGAAAACGGCAAAGTGGTATTTCACGATACAGATGTGCGCCGTAGGTTACCGGTTACTTTACAGGATATGTTTTTAGTTCCCGAAGAATTTGAGTTGCCTTCGGTTTCTTTGGTCAGCTATATTGAGTTAAACAGTCCTTTTTATCCTCGTTTCAGTAAGGAAGAGATGATTAAATATCTCCATTATTTTGAGATGGATATAGATATTGATCTTGGATCACTTTCTATGGGACAGAAAAAGAAAGTATTTATGAGCTTTGCGCTTGCTACAAACACTTCTCTTTTGTTGATGGACGAGCCGACTTCCGCGTTGGACCCGATTTCAACCAGTAAGATCGAGGATTTGATACATGAGCTGAAAAATGATTATACGATCGTAATCGTTACCCATAATATGCAACAAGCGGCTCGTGTTAGCGACAAGACCGGATATTTCTATTTAGGGGAATTGATTGAATATGATAATACCCGGAAGATTTTCACCAATCCGGAGAAAGAGTCTACACAGAATTACATTACCGGACGGTTTGGGTAATTGAAAATTAAAAATTGAAAATTAGAAGAGTATGAAGGTTATAGAGCAGGAGATTCATTCTTTAAAAAATAGTATCAGTGAGATGTGGGCATTGGTTCACCAGCAATTATACAACGCAGGGGAGGCTATGCTTACCGGAGATAAGGAACTCGCTTATAAGGTAATCAGCCGGGAACGCCGGGTAAATGCTTTCGAGCTAAAGATCGACAGTGATTGCGAGGATATCATCGCCTTGTACGCACCGGTAGCGATCGACCTACGTTTCGTATTGGCGATGTATAAGATTAATACAAACCTAGAGCGTCTGGGAGATTTCGCAGAAAGCATCGCCCGTTTCGCAGGAAACCTTCCCGAGGGGGAACCGATTGACCCGCAACTGGTCAAGGAAACCCGGGTAGAAGAAATGCTGTCGGAGTTATTAAGCATGATCTCACTCACCAAAGAGGCTTTTGAGAAAGAAAGCTCAGAGATCGCTTCCCGTATCTTCTTGAAGGATAATTTGATCGATGAGATCAATCATAATTCTACCGCTATTATCGCCAAATATATAGAGGAGCATAAAGGTAGCGCGTTGGCAGGGTTATATATGGCCGGTGTTATCCGGAAAATGGAACGTTTCGGAGATCATTGTACGAATATAGCGGAAGAACTCATTTTCTATCTGGACGCTAAAGTCATGAAGCATATGGGCAAAACCGAGCAATAATTCGTATCTTTGCGCCCACTTTAATAATTAACATCAGTAAATGAAACGACTCACAGTGGCTTGGCTGTCGGCCTTCTTATTTATCGGTTCCGCGTTAACGTCTTACGCTCAGACAAATTCTCCGATCCCAGAGCGGGATTCTTCTTCGGTATCTCTTTTTGAATACGCAACTAAGATTCCGAAACGCAACAAGGTTTTCAATCTGGACTTGGAGATGCATGCAGGATTCAACGCGGACTTTTTCTCGGGGAAGCTGGATGAAGCCGCCTTTCGTTTCAGGGATGTCAAAATTGATGTTACCGGAGAAGTGAACGATCGGTTATTCTATTGGTATCGCCAAACGCTGAATGGCGGTTATGAGGGACAAGCCTTGGAGAATTTGAATGAGTCGATCGAATATGCGTATATTGGCTATAAACTGAATGAGCGTTTTACCTTAACCGCCGGAAAACAAGATGTGTTCTACGGTGGTTTTGAGTACGACGAGAATCCTTTGCTTATTTATGAGTATAGCGATATGAATGAATACTCCCTTTGCTACCTTACGGGAATCGGGCTGGGGTATCAGCCGAATGAGTCACAAGAGATCCGCTTACAGGTGACGAACAGTCGTATGGGATCGATGGAAGATGAGTATGGACGTCTGCCGGAAGGATTTAAGAAACCGAGAGTTCCCTTGTTTTACACATTGAACTGGAACGGTAACTTTCTGGATGAGTTGATTCATTTACGGTACTCCGTATCCGCCGCGGAGCAAGCCCAAGGGAAATATATGTATAGCGTCTTTACCGGTCAAAATATAGAGGCCGGACCGGTCTATGCTTATTTCGATGTCATGTATTCACGAGGAAAATTAGACCCATTAGGATTATTGACCGAATTGACCCAGCCCGAAGTCTCCGGAGAGGAGGAACCGGAACCACCGGTTCGTATGCAAAACATCGATTATCTTTCGCTGGTGGGGGAAATACAGTATCGTTTCCATCCCAAATGGCAACTATTCGCGAAAGGAATGTATGAAAGCGCATCGATCTATAAAGCCTACGATGCTTACGAGAAAGGTAAATACCGTACGGCATGGGGGTATCAAGGAGGGCTTGAGTTCTATCCGATGGCCGATGATAATCTACATATCTTCTTGACCGCCATAGGTAAAAAATATAACCTATCCGAACGAGCGAAGGCGCTCGATGCCTCTCTGGACGACACCGCACGCCTTTCGATCGGTTTCATTTATAGATTACCGTTATATTAAATTTTTCTCATTTGTTGTAGAGACGCAGCATGCTGCGTCTCATCCCCTCAGAATGGTAACTTAGAATTGCAACACAAGCTCTTCCCCTTGTAACAAGTCCACTGTTACTTTTCCATCGACTACTGGTAGGGAAACCGGCTTTTGGTTCTTTTTGAGGCTCATATTCGCAGAATTCGCCGGAAGCTTGATCTGGAAAGAACCGGGCACGATCGCTTTCAATCGAGCTTCCGTCAGCAGACCTTCCGTCCATTTAGCCGACACCTCTCCGCCATTCCGGACTTTCAAACCGCTAAAGCTTCCGTTTTTCCAAGCGGAAGGCAAAGCCGGCAAAAACTCGATCAATCCGGTTTGACTCTGTATCAGCATCTCCGCGATACCCGCCGTGCCTCCAAAATTACCATCGATTTGGAAAGGAGGATGGGCACAAAACAAATTAGGATAAGAACCTCCTCCCTTCACCTCCTTCGTATGCTCATCTACGCAAGGACGTAACAAATCACCCAACAATTTATAAGCATGATCGCCATCCTGTAAACGAGCCCAGAAATTAATCTTCCAAGCCATCGACCAGCCCGTGCTTTGATCACCACGGACCTCCAAGGATTTACGAGCCGCCTCAGCCAACTCTGGCGTATGCTCTATCGATATCTCATTCCCGGGATAAAGCCCATATAAATGAGAGACATGACGATGGGTAGGCTCTACCTCCTCATACGGCTCGAGCCATTCCATAATACGGCCGTCTTTACCGATCGTCGTAGGCATCAAGCGATCTCGCTTCGCCGCCAACTCAGCAGCGAACGTGCTATCCACACCTAAAATTCCGGCGGCCTCAATGGTATTCGTAAACAATTCCCGCAAGATCTGATTATCCATCGTCGATCCGGCACAAATACTCACGACACTTTCGTTTGGCATTTTATAAGCGTTTTCCGGAGAGGTCGTAGGTGCCGTCACTAGATATTTAGTTCGGGGATCTTGCACCAACATATCCACAAAGAATAGGGCAGCCCCTTTCATCGTCGGATAAACATCCCTCAAATACGCCTTATCCAATGTATATTGGTAATGCGTGTACAAATGCTCGCATAGCCATGCGGCGGATGTATTCGTCGCTCCCCACGACGGATGTTCGCCCGGGGCGGTAAACTCCCAGACATTACCTAAAATATGCGTGACCCATCCCCGTGCGTTATAAAAAGCCTTGGCCGTGCGTTCGCCGCTAGGGACCTGCTGTTTCGTCCATTCGATCAGTGGAAGGTGCAACTCGGAGAGGTTCGTTACCTCCGCTGGCCAATGATTCATTTGTAAATTGATATTCAAGTGGAAATCCCCGTTCCAAGGCGTATGAATCGTATTACACCACAAGCCCTGCAAATTCGGGGGCAGTAATCCCTGCCGGGTCGAGGAAATCAATAAATATCGACCAAACTGGAAATATAAAGCCGCCAAACCCGGATCGTTCTTATCTTGAGCGAAAGCGGCCAAACGCTCATTGATCGGAAGATGATCCCTTTCGCCTTTTCCCAAATCCAGAGAGACCCGATCAAACAGGGAGCGATAAGCGAGTGTATGTTCCCGGCGCAAGGTGGAGAAATCCTTAGATTCCGCTTGCGATAAGTATTTTTCCAAGGATTGCCCGACACCGTCTTTATCGAAATAATCCGTACCTAAACTTACCAAGATAATCGCTTCCGAGGCACTTCGCACCGACAGACAGCTATCTGTCGTAGCCAAATCTCCTCCCTTCGGCAAGACGATACGGACACGAGAGGCGAAACGCATCCCTTTCATTTCCAACGTATCCACCCCGTCCGGCAGTTGTCCCCGCATCAGCAAGTCCTTTCCGTCCAAAGAGATCGTCGCATGCTCCGGACGATTCATACCCAATGAGAAATTCAAAGCCCGATCCGCATCCGCTACCAAATGAATCACTCCCAGATCCCCGGAAAAAGAGGTAAACATTTCCCGTTGATAATTCACATTCCCCCTTTTAAAAGAGACGGAAGCGATAGCCTCGCTTAGGTTCAACCGCCTGCGATACTCAGCGATAGAATCCGATTCATTCGGATACGTATATTTCAGCACTAGATTTCCGAATAATTGGTAACTCCCATACGGAGCGTTCGCACCGTCACCCAGATTACTTCCGGTCCCTTTGCAGACGAAAGTTTTATACATCAAATCCTGTGCCTCGTCATTCCGTCCCTCAAATAAAAGGCGACGAATATTCGCCAAAGAATAATACGCATAAGGATTGTCCGTATCTTGCTTACTTCCGGACCACAGGGAGATCTCATTCAGGACAACATTCTCCCGCTCAATACCACCATCCGGCATCATACCGATACGGCCGTTTCCCAAAGGCAAAGTTTCTTCCCATATCTGCGCTGGTTGATCAAAATAATATGAGACCTCCTTCCCGGTCTGCATATCCGGCAAATTACAACCGAAAAGGAACGATAACAAAATCAAATAAAGTCCTTTCATATTCATACGATTATTCCTTGTTATTGTTTTTCCATTAAAAGCCGAAGAGGCGATCCACTGCAACCCGGGTTACAGTATCACCCTAAAAGCTTTGCATATCACATAGTCGTTTATAATAGCCATCCAAAGCCAACAACTCCTCGTGTTTGCCCCGTTCTACGATCTCACCCTCATGCATCACACAGATCTCATCTGCGTTACGGATCGTAGAGAGACGGTGGGCGATCACTACGGTCGTACGGTTCTTCATCAAGTTCTCCAACGCTTCTTGTACCAAACGTTCGGATTCCGTATCCAAGGCAGATGTGGCCTCATCCAAGATCAAGATCGGGGGATTCTTCAAGATCGCACGGGCGATACTGATTCGCTGGCGTTGTCCACCAGACAGTTTTCCACCTCGGTCACCTATATTGGTATCGTAACCTTTCTCACTCGCTATGATAAAATCGTGAGCGTTAGCGATGCGGGCGGCTTCCTCCACCTGTTCCATCGTAGCTCCTTCCACTCCAAAAGCGATATTGTTGAAGAAGGTATCGTTAAACAAGATAGCCTCTTGATTGACATTTCCCATCAATCCCCTAAGATCGAAAAGGGTGGCCTCACGGATATCCGTATCATCAATACGAATATTCCCTTTATTCACATCATAAAAGCGAGGCAATAGATCCACCAAGGTACTTTTGCCCGAACCGGATTGACCGACCAAAGCCACGGTTGTTCCTTTCCGGATATCCAGATTGATTCCTTTCAAGACCCAAGCTTCCTGATATTTAAACCAGACATCTTTATAACTGATTTTCTCTTTCAAGGCGATCTTCTTCGGATGTTCCGGATCATGGATATCCGTCTCCGCCTTCAAGATCTTATCGACACGTTCCATGGAGGCCAGACCTTTCTGGATCGCATAAACCGACTTACTTAGATCTTTCGCAGGATTGATAATGCTATAGAAAATAACCAGATAATAAATAAACGTAGGAGCGTCGATCGGGCTATTCGCGCTCAAGATCAGCGTACCTCCATACCAAAGTACGATAGCGATCGTAACGGTTCCCAAAAACTCGCTCATCGGGTGCGCCATTTGTTGGCGGCGATAGATACGGTTTGTCAACCGACGGAAAGTATCATTGCTTCGCTCGAAACGGTCTTGTATCTTCTTCTCGGCGTTAAAAGCCTTGATAATACGAAGTCCGCCTAATGTCTCCTCGATCTGGCTCATCAGAAATCCCCATTGTTGCTGTCCTTCCAAGGACTTCCGTTTCAACTTCTTACCGACTTGTCCCATTACGTAACCCGCCAACGGCAGCAGGATCAAGACGAACACGGTAAGTTGCCAACTGATAGCGATCATACCCACCAGATAGATCACGATCAGGATCGGGTTCTTGAATAACATGTCCAATGAACTCATGATGGATGTCTCAATCTCGTTCACGTCTCCGGATACACGGGCGATAATATCTCCTTTTCGCTCCTCGGAGAAAAAGCTCAACGGTAACTGCGTAATCTTCTTGTTAATCTGATTACGGATATCACGAACGACTCCGGTTCGAATCGGGATCATCGTATAAAAGGCCAGATACATGGTCGCCACTTTCAAGAAAGTCGCCACGATCAGGAAGATTCCCAACATAATCAAGGCGAACGAACCTCCGTGTACCTCTATCAGATCGGATACATACCAAAAAAAGTTATTTTTGATCAACTCCGGCAAGGCTTTCCACGACTCCCAGCTTCCCGCGTTAAAATTCCAATCCATAAAGGTGTAATTCCCCTCATCCATCTTAAACAAGATCTGAAGGATCGGGATAATCAAGGCGAAAGAAAACAGGTTCAAGATAGCGGAAAGTACATTGAACACGATGTTCAGAACCATATACTTTTTGTAAGGGGGAACGAAACGCTTTAAAATACGTATGAAATCTCTCATAAATTGATCTGTTACATTGAAGTGGCAAAGATACAAAAAGTCATCACATTTTCTTACGCATTCGCATGCAACTATTTTGCTGCCCCATTCATCAAATAAATAGAATCGTAAATAAAAATAATTTACACCATGAAAAGGATGCACTTGCAATTGTTGAAAAAAGCCAACTGCGTATTGGCGAGTTTATTAATGCTTTTAGGTTTCTCCTGCACTGACGACGAGGGAGAAGGTCCCATAATTTGTGAATATGGCACTCCTTACGCCAATTTTCAGATAAAAGGAAAAGTCGTGGATACAAACGATAATCCGATACCTAACACCCAAATACGTATCAATCGAAATGACGCAAGAATTTATCCTTACGGATGGCTGCATACCGATACCGTAAGGACTGACGCTAACGGAGAGTTTGATTGGAAGAAAACTGATTTTCCGATCCTAAAATACCGATTCATCACGGAAGACATAGACGAAGAAATGAACGGAGGACAATTCGCATCCGATACGACTCAAGTAATCTTCGACAGCGAGGAACTTACCGGAGGTGATGGATGGTACGAAGGTAGTGCCTCTAAGGAAATCAAGATCACACTTAAGGAATATGTAGATACACATACGGAACCTTACGCATTGTACACGATCTACGGAAAAGTAACTGATGATCAAGGCTATCCGCTGGCCGGAGTCGCAATCTTAACCTCACCGGCATATACCCCTACTCTAGAGGACGACCTTTCCTGCTTTCCGGCCATCACGGATGAGACCGGACGATATCAATTCACCTACGATAAGGCTACGGCTATCGAACATACCATCTACACAAAATTATCTTCGTATTGGAATGACCCAAACGCTTGCAAAACTGATTCTATTATCGTAAATTTCGCCGAAATTGAATTATTACAAGGGAAAGGGATGTTAATAGGTAAAGGATCAAAAGAAATTAACTTCCAACTAACACGCAAAAACTAGAAAATGGAAACAGTGTATCATTCCATATTAAAAGGTTTTAACTGGATTTTAGCGGGGCTTCTTTCTCTACTAGGCTTCAGCGTTACTTCCTGTGGCGCTACAGATGAGTATGGTAGCCCCTACGCAGAATACGAGTTGAAAGGAAAAGTTACAGATATGAACGGAGATCCCATCCAAGGAATAGAGATCAACTATGGGGGCATATATAATAACGTATTATCTCCCTCATATATAAGCGAAATATATAAATCACCCCAAACCCAAAAAGACGGAAGTTACGATATAAAATTCGAGGATTCCCCAATGGGTATCGTACGCATTATCGCTAAAGATATTGACGGGCCTGAAAACGGATCATTCGAGACGGATTCGATAGATGTCAAGATCGAAGGATTTGAGGGAGGTAAATCTTGGTTCCATGGGAAAGCGGAGGTTAACATCCCCGACATCAAACTTAAAGAGAAAAAAGAATAAAATATGGACAAACGCCCAAACATCAAAAAACGTATCGCCCTAGAGCTTTTTCGAAGTATCAAGAAGAACAGGGCTAAATTACATGAATTGCGTACACTCTTTTGGGAGTGTACGCTTCGTTGTAATGTATCCTGCCGTCATTGCGGGAGCGATTGCCATGTCTCGGCCTCTGTCCCGGATATGCCTGTCGAGGACTTCCTGAAAGTCATAGACGATATCACGCCTTATGTCGAGCCGAACAAAGTACTCGTCATCTTTACCGGAGGCGAGGCGTTGATTCGTAAGGATATCGAGAAATGCGGGCTGGAACTGTATCGCAGGGGATATCCTTGGGGGATCGTCTCCAATGGTTATCTGATGACCCGGGAACGGCTCGACTCGCTCTTGGCTTCCGGATTGCACTCGGCAACTATCAGCTTGGATGGTTTCGAGGAAGCGCATAACTGGCTTCGCCGTAATCTTAAAAGTTTCGAGAAGGCACTGAATGCCATCTGTATGTTGGCCGAGGAAAAGGAGATCATCTGGGATGTGGTGACTTGCGTAAACCAACGCAACTTCAAGGATTTGATGCTCTTCAAGGATTTCTTGATCGAGATGGGCGTAAAACGGTGGCGTATCTTTACGATCTTCCCTGTCGGACGTGCCGCGACCGAGACGGATTTGCAACTGACAAACGAACAGTTCACATGGGTCATGAACTTCATCCGCTTCTGCCGGAAAGAGGGTAAGATACACGTTAGCTACGGCTGCGAGGGCTTCCTCGGGAATTATGAGGCGGAGGTACGCGATTCGATCTTCCAATGCAACGCCGGCATCAATACGGCCTCGGTCTTGGCGGACGGAGCGATCTCGGGCTGTCCCAGTATCCGGGCCAACTTCCACCAAGGGAATATCTACAAGGATAAGTTCATAGATATATGGAATAATGAGTTTAAACCGTATCGCAACCGCCAGTGGGCTAAAAAAGGGGAATGCGCAGATTGTAAGATGTTCCGTTATTGCGAAGGCAACGGGATGCACTTATACGATGATGAGGGGAATCTGCTCGTATGCCACTACAAGAGGTTAGTTGACAAGTGACAATTAATTCCTATCTTTGCCCTAGTTAATATTCTAAAATAAGCAATCGTATGAAAAACACTTTCATCCTTTGTGCCTTTCTGGCACTAAGTTCTTTTACCGTAGCCCAGCAATCCGAGAAATATCCGCTAGGCGACTATACGGAATTGACCGACACGAAACCGCATGACAGCGACGAGATCTGGGACAAGTTATCGGCCCCAACCCAATTAAGCTGGGGCACGACCGATATACGATATCCGAAACTCAGCATCCCCGATGTCAAGAAAAGCAATCGCTGGCAGACGAAAGCATGGAAAGGGGAACGGGTAAACGCGCAAGCCGTGTTATGGACCAAGGCGGGACTCGAGGATGCCTCTATCACCGTGAGTGACTTGAAGAGCGGCTCTTCCATCATCCCATCCTCCGCTATCACGACGAACTTTGTCCGTTACGTCATGACCGATGAGTTGAATAAAGACCGTAAAGGCGGTTGCGGCCACCGAGAGAATAAGGCGGAATGGGATTCC
>ENA-OZFF01000494-OZFF01000494.1-human-gut-metagenome-genome-assembly--contig:-NODE-494-length-12364-cov-4.154277_pt1 | contig 12364 bp, 8 predicted proteins | sample MGYA00244615_ERZ653628 | MGnify/ENA primary metagenome ERZ653628 (study PRJEB26926, sample SAMN06164927) | human gut metagenome | biome: ENVO:00009003; feature: ENVO:2100002; material: ENVO:00002003...
CTCACAGCCAGTGTACTCTCCGTACAGTTCTTGCCGTAGTAGCTGTGGACGTAATAGACGTATTCTCCCTCACGGATGTACTTGAACAGCGGGTCGTCCTTTACAATGTGCAAGGCGTTCCAGCCGATCTGCGGCACCTTCAGGCTCTTGTCCGCAAGGTCGGGCTCCAGCGGGCAGACTTCGCCCTTCACAAAGCCAAGGCCTTCGTGCTCACCGTACTCGTAGCTCTTTTCAAACAGCAGCTGCATACCAAGGCAGATGCCCAGCAGCGGCTTCCTTTCGGCTTCTTCTTTCATGACCGGTACAAGGCCCGTCGCCTCCAGCTTGGCCATGGCATCGGCAGTAACCCAGCCGTGGTTCACGGCCAGCGTCTGCCAGTCCACGGAGGCGGCCCACAGGCGCACGATGTCCGCGCCGTACTTGTCGTAGTAGTAGGCGGCGTCAATGGGCTTGCCGCTCTTGGCGTCGGACTTGGAGGTCTTTTTCCCGGTGTCCTTGTCCACCACGAAGCCGTGGGTCATCACGGCCTTGTACGGGGCCTTGCCGCGCCAGGCGACGGAAAGCATCAGGGAACTCTGGAACCAGCCGCGGTGCTGGTCCGTGGCTTCCAGGTACAGGTCCGCCGGGGCGTCCAGCCCGGGGCGGGCGTCCATGACGGCCATGTGGGAACAGCCGGAATCGATCCAGACGTCCAGCGTATCCTTGCCCTTCTTCCAGGTCTTCGGCAGGCCGAGGCGTTCGCACAGGTCTTCATCGGAAAGCTCAAACCAGATGTTGGAGCCGTGGGCCTCCACCATATCCGCGATCTTGCGGACCAGGGCGGCGTCCAGAACGGCCTTTCCGTCTTCGTCAAAGAAGACGGGCAGGGGCACGCCCCAGGTGCGCTGGCGGGAGATGCACCAGTCCGGGCGCGCCTCCACGGTGCCGTAAATGCGGTTGCGGCCCCAGGCGGGCAGCCACTGCACCTTGTCTATTTCTTCCAGGGCCTGCGGTCGCAGCCTGTCCATGGAGATGAAGAACTGCTCCACGGCGCGGAAGATGATGGGCGTCTTGGAGCGCCAGCAGTGCGGGTACTGGTGGCGGTATTCCTCCACGCCGAAAAGGTTGTCGTCCTTCTCCAGCATGGAGATGATGTCCTTGTTGGCGTCAAAGACGTGCTTGCCCACCAGGGAGGGAATGCCCACTTCTTCCGTGTACTTGCCGTCGTCGTCCACGGGGGAAAGGACGGGCAGCCCGTACTGGCGGCCTACGTTGTAGTCGTCCGCCCCGTGGCCGGGAGCGATGTGCACGGCGCCGGTGCCGGTGTCCGTGGTCACGAAGTCCGCTAGGATGATTTTTGACGTGCGGGGAAGGAAGGGGTGCCGGGCCTCGCAGTTTTCCAGCTCGGCGCCCTTGAACTCGCGGATGGTTTCCGCCAGGGCCCAGCCCGTCTTCTGCGCGAAGGCGTCCAGCAGGTCTTTCAGGATGATGAGGGTTTCCGTCTGGCCGTCCTTCATGAACTTGCCGGCCACATACGTGAAGCGCGGATGCAGGGCGATGCCCACGTTGGCAGGCAATGTCCACGGGGTAGTGGTCCAGATCACCATGGAGGCCTTCAGGTCCAGGGGATTGTCCAGCAGAGGGAAGCGCACGAACACGGAGGAGCTGATCTTCTCCTTGTAGTCGATTTCCGCTTCCGCCAGCGCGGTATAGGCCCCGTAGGACCACTGGACGGGCTTGCGGCTCTGGTAGACCGCGCCGTCTTCCACCAGCTTGGCGAACACGCGCAGGATGTTGGCTTCATACGCCGGCTTCATGGTCAGGTAGGGATGCTCCCAGTCACCGAAAACGCCCAGGCGGCGGAAGGAAGTCCGTTGGATGTCAATGAAGCCTTCGGCAAATTCCGCGCAGCGGCGGCGGATTTCAGCCGCGTCCAGGTCCCGGACCTTCTGCACCACCTTGAATTCGATGGGGAGGCCGTGGCAGTCCCAGCCCGGAACGTAGGGGGCGGCGTAGCCGGCCATGGTCTTGGACTTCAGGACGAGGTCCTTGAGAATCTTGTTCAGGGCAGTGCCCATGTGCACGTCTCCGTTGGCAAAGGGAGGTCCGTCGTGAAGGAGGAAACGGGGTGCGCCCTGTTCTATCCTGCGGGACAAAATTCGTTCGTACAGCCCGGTGTCTTCCCACTTTTTCAGGCGTACTGGTTCGTTTTTCGTCAGGTCCCCTCTCATGGGGAAGCCGGTCTCCGGCAACAGGATGGTGTCTTTATAATTCTTTTCGGGCGCACTCATGCCCGAAAAAGGTAGCACCGGGCCCGTTTCCGGTCAACCCTGCGGTGCGGCACAAATCAGGGCCTAGCGCATTCATTCCCGCCGTGTTCCGGGGGGGTGCCCGCACCGGAAGGCGCATTCCCGCAGGCAGGAGCCGGGGAGGGGAGAATTCCCCGTTCCGCGAGCCATTGTTCCGCGGCCTCCGGCCATTTGTCCGTGGGCTGGCCGCGCTTCTCCATGCCGTACCCATGCCCTCCGGAGGGATAAAAATGCAGGCTGGAGGGAACGCCCTTTTCCCGGCAGGCCTGTTCCATCAGCCTGCTGTTGGCGCTGGCTACGCCGTCGTCCAGCGCGTGGACGAGGAACACGGGCGGCGTCTGCGGCGTCACCTGCCGTTCCGCGGAACACAGCTCCGCCAGATCCGCGCCGGGGGCAGGCCCCAGAATCCTGCTGCGGGTGCCCCCGTGGGTGGTTTTGGGGTCCATGGTGATGACGGGGTAGATGAGCAGGGAGAAATCCGGCCGGGCGGAAACGCTTTTCAGCGGGTTTTCCGCTTCTTCCGGCAGGGGGCGGTTCCAGAGCGTGGAAGCCATGGCAGCCAGATGGCCGCCTGCGGAAAAGCCCATGACGCCGATGCGGTGCGGGTCAACCCCCAGCGCGGAGGCATGCCGGCGCGTTACGCGCAGAGCCTGCCGGGCGTCCAGCAGAGGGCCGGGAAACCTGCCGACGGCATCATTGCTCCCGGAAACGCGGTACTTCACGACGACGCCCACCATGCCGTGCTCCGCCGCCCAGCGGGCGATATGGCCGCCTTCCTTTTCAATGGCCTGGATGGCATAGCCCCCGCCCGGAAAAATGCACAGGGCCGCGCGCCTGTCCTGCGGCTTCCATCCGGCGGGAAAGTAGAGCTGCATCTGCGCTTCCCCCACGTCCGTAATATGTCCGGGGGATACTTGTTTTTCCTCCAGGTCCGCCGCCTTGAGCCCCAGGGAAATCCACCCGGAATGAAAGGCTCCGTGTTCCGCGGGAGGCTGGAGGGCCTCCAGCACGGACGGTTCAAACGGCGCGGCTCCGGCGTGGCCGTGAGGGAAGGCCAGGAAAAGGGCGGGAAGGAGGAAGGCAAGCTTCATGCTCATGGTTTATTGGCGAGTGAGATGACGAGTTGGGAAAGGCCCTGCACCACTTCCGCAAACTGGGGATAATCCAGCTTTTCAGCCGTGTCGCTGGTTTCATGGTAGTCGTCGCAGCGGAGGAAGGCCGTGTCCGTGGCGGCAAAGGAGGGAATGCCCTCCTTCATGTATCCCCAGTCGTCGGACCAGGAAACGCCGCGGGTGTAATACGGGAACACGGCGGAACGGACCGGAAAGCGGCTCAAAGCGGCAAATTCCTCCGCGCAGGAGCGGGCCAGCTTGCGGCCCGTGTTGGTGGACATGAAGGCCACGTAGTCGCAGCGGTCCGGCAGCCCGGCCAATCCGGCAACCACGGCTGACTGGCGTTTTTTGTTCACCCGCGGGGAATAGCAGCCCAGCGTTTCCAGGGCAATCATGCCGATGATTCTGTCCTTGCCCGGATGGCGGGCGACGGATTTGGCGTGCACCACGCTGCCCATGGAGGGCGTCTGGTAAAAGGGCGGCTCTTCATTGGCATAAGCCACCAGGCACACGTCGTGCAGGGTGGGAGTGGCCGTCAGGGCGCGCGCCGTTTCCAGCAGGGCGGCCACGCCGGAAGCGTTGTCATTGGCGCCCGGCGTTCCGGTACGGGCGGGTCTGGCGGGACCGTGGTCGTGCCAGTTGTCCATGCCTACCTTGGTATCGTAATGCGCGCCTACGATGAGCATTCTGGGGCGGAGAGATGTTCCCTTTTTGGTGGCGATGAGGTTGTACGCCGTCCTGTCCTTCACGGCGCCGAATTCCCCGGAGGGCGGAATGTTCACGGCCTGACGCGTGACGGCATAGCCCATGTCCGCCAGGGTTTTTTCAATGTAGCGGGCGGATCGCTCCATGGTGCCGGGTTTGTAGACGTTGCGTTCCCCGATGGAATCCGCCAGATGGAACACGTGTGCTTTCAGGAGTGTTTCCGTCTGGTCCGTGTCCGGAATTTCTCCGCTTCCGCAGGGGGAAAAAAGCTTGGAGCAGGAGCCGAGGGCGACGCAGGCCGCCGCGGTGAGCAGCCCGTACTTGAGAGTCCTGGATGAGACATTCATGGGGGAGTTGGAGGGTGGGGAGAGGAAAGAATGCTAGTGGGGAAGCGGCGGAAAATCAAGCCGCGCCGTTTCCCCCTTTTTCATGGCCAGATCCTTTTTCCTGCCCTGGTGCATGAACCGGAACCTGCCGGGACGGGTGGCGGTGGCTGTGGCCTGCACCCTGCCGTTTTGCCAGGACAGGTCCACCTTCAGCCCTCCCCGGGTGCGCAGCCCCGTGGCGGAACCCTTCTTCCAATCGTCCGCCAGGGCCGGAGCCAGCAGGATAACCTGGAAGCCGTCCTGCGTGATCTGGCTCTGAATCAGGCACTGGGCCACGCCGGAGGCAAAGCCGAAGTTGCCGTCGATCTGGAACGGGGGATGCAGGTCGAAAAGGTTGGAATTGATGTAATGCCTCAGCATGGCGTACATCCTGTCCTCCGCGGCGTTTCCGTCGCCAAGGGCGGCATAAAGGTTGATGAGCCATGCGGTGCTCCAGCCGGTCCTGATGCCGTTGTTCCCCTTGTCCGCGTACTTGCGCCGGAAATCGGCGGACTTGCGCACGGCGGCGGCATATTCAGGCGTATTGAGCACGTCCCATTCCGTGCCGGGAAACAAGCCGTAAAGATGGCTGATATGGCGATGGCCCTTCTGCATTTCTTCAAAAGGCTGCCTCCATTCCAGCACCCTCCCGTCGGAGCCAATGGCAGGCTGGGGAATCTTTTTGAGGAATTGAACGGCTTTAACCAGAGTAGGCGTCCGTATGCCCAGCTCTCCGCAGGCGTAAATGTAATTGCGGAGGGACTCCCTGCCCAGAAGCTGGTCATGAGAAGTCCCGTTGGAAACGTAGGAAAGCACGTTGGGGCCTGTGCCGTCCGGCGCGTAAAATCCGGTTTCCGGGGAGACGCCGGGCCCGGAAAGGTAATGCCCCTGGTCGTCCTCCTCAAACCAGGACATGATGAAACGCGCGTTGGATTCCAGAATGGGCAGGGACTTCTTCAGGTCTTCCCTGTCTCCGGTGAAGCGGTAGCTGTCCACCAGGTGGGCGCACGCCCACGCCCCGTTCATGAGGCTGGCCCCCCATTCCGGGTTATTTCCTGAAAAATAGGTGCGCTTCCAGCAATCCGTGTAATGGCCGAAGCAGAATCCGTCCCGTTTGATGAAGCGCGCAAATTCCTCTCCATGAGGGCGCAGGCTGCGGACGAATTCAAGATAGGGCTGCTGGAATTCCCCCAGGCCGGTGGCATAGGAGGGCCACTGGTTCATCTGGCTGTTGATGTTCAGGAAATAGCAGCCCATCCACGCCGCCCGCAGCTCCGGATTCCACAATCCCTGCAAGCCGCAGGGAAGCTGCCCCGGCCTGGTGTGGACAATCGTGCAAAAGCGGCCGAACTGGAAAAGCTGTTCCAGAAGGTCCGGATCCTTTTCCCCTTGTTTGACCCGTTCCAGCCGCTCAGGGGTGGTCATGGCGGAAACCTCGGGAGGGGAATCCCCCAGGTCCACCTGGCAGCGCATCATGAGACGGGAAAAATAATCTTCCGTTTCCGCCGCCAGTTTTTTCCAGCCTTTTTTCTGTGCCTTCGCCAGAATTTGCCTGTTCTTGTCTGCCAGGGAATGGGTCAGGGGCTCTTCCGGCTTCCGGATATTGTAATCCGTGGAGGTGGAGGAAAGCACCAGCACTTCCCGCGCGGAATCCAGAACGACCGTTTTCCCCTTGCGGGATATGGCGGCGCCGGGAGCCAGGATGACCACCCTGTTTTCAAACCGGGTGCCCCCGTTGCTTCCCTGTCCCGTCAGGACCCAGCCATCGGGCCGTGCGTCAATCCGGGCGGACGGGTCCGGATGCTGCAAGTCCAGCGCAACGCGGCACCCTGCCGGAAGGGTGCAGGTGATGCGGTAAGCGGCGCAATCGCTGGACGGAGCCGCCAGGATTTCCGTGGACAATTCTCCCGTGCCGAATTGAACGCGGGTGGAAGCCTTGCCCCGCTGCATGTCCAGCGTGCGCCGGTAGGAGGCAGCGGCGGGAAGCCCCTGGAATTCCACCTGGAAGAGACCTCCCTGCTGGTAATCCCCCGCGATGCTGCCGGGGGGAAGGATATCCTTCCGGAACACCTGGTCCGCGCTCCGGTATTTTCCTTCCTTGCAAAGTTCGCGCGCCTTGTCCAGGGCCTCCGCGGCGCCTTCCTTCATCTGGAAATTCTTCTTCGCGAAGATGCTTCCTTCATTGAAAACGACGATTTCCTTCGGAAAAACGCCAAAAGAAAGAATGCCCAGCCTTCCGTTGCCCGTGCCGTAGCCATCCGTCCAGATCCGTGCAGGTTCGGTGGAAGTGGCCTGCATGGGGGCGGGAGCGGCCCGGAGAGGGACGGCCGCCGCAAGAAGGCACGGGAGGAAGAAATATTTCAAGGTTGTAGAGACAGTCATGAGAGAGGATGGGTGTCCCGTAAAAGAGGAGGTTGATGTAAAAAGCCGCTATTTTTTAAACCGGCTTCCGGTACCGGCATAAATGACAGCAAACGCTATGCTGCCCACCAGAAGGCACAGGGAGACGGACAGGAGCACGGAATTCTGGAGGATGATGCTGATGAGCCACAGCAGCATGGCGAAGGCCAGGCAGTACATGAGCTTTCCCATGAACCGGCACAGCGCGCGTTCATCGTACTGCTTCTTTTGCTCCTTGCTCATCATATTGTAGCCTGCGATGAGGAAGGAGCATTTTCCCATGGAAAGAATGACTCCAAGAATGATGAAGCCTGCCATCATGGCGACGGGTATCAGAATAGGTGCATCCATAAGCCGGAAAAATGGGGGAAATGAAAGTCCGCGGCAACTCGCCCGGATAAGTACGTAGAGTGGTCTTTAAGGGAATACGTTAGGGAAATGGTTTTTTTTCAGCGGAAGAAAAAGCGTCTGTTTTTTCTGCCGGAAGCTTTCGCAAGGCAGCGCCGCGGCCTGTTTTTTGCGTCAAAACAGGAAGTAGCAGGAGCAGAACCAGGCGATGATGAGCAGGCCGCAGGTGAATTCCAGCAGCAGCCCGGTGAGCATTCCCAGCGCCGCGCCGGAGCCTGCCTTGAAGGCGGCCATGATGTCTTTTCTGGCAAAGATGAGTTCCGCCAGCAGCGCCCCCAGGAACGGCATGAACAGAAGGCCCACGATGGGGGTGAAAAGGATGCCGCCCACCACGGCGCCGATGATGGCTCCCCAGATGCCGGCGGCGGTGCTGCCGAATTTTTTGGCCCCCATGCCTCCGGAGAGCTTGTCAATGACCAGGCCGCCCGCAACCATCAGCGCCAGGACGGTCCATTCCCACCACGCCAGGTGCCTGCTGCCCATCACTCCCTGCCAGATGCACCCTGCCGCAATGATAATGATGCCGGGGAGCATGGGAATAAGCGTGCCGATCAGCCCCATGCCGAACAGCAGCAGGGTGACGCACCAGACGAGGGTTTCTGAAAGGACGGGTGGCATGCCTCCCTTCTTATCAGGAAGGGAGGCGTGTGGCAAGGCTTCTGCCCGGCTTGCGGATGACGGAAAAAAGGGGGGAAGTGCATGGATTGCTGTTGCGGTTTTTGCGGGCGTGGTATGGAATGGCGCCCATGACTTTCACCGGTTCTTTTCTGCGTGGCTGCATGGTGTGCTCCTGCGCTCTTTCTATGGGTGTTATGCCCGTGGTGGCCGCGTCTCCCGCGGCTGATTCCGCCGCTGTGCAGAAGCTGGCTCATTCCCTGAAAGCCCGTGTGGGCATGGCCGCAGTGATGCTGGACACGGGGGAGGCCGTGGCGGTGGGTGATGAGACTGCCTATCCCATGCAGAGCGTCTTCAAATTCGTGCTGGCCCTGTCCGTGCTCAAGCGGGTGGACCAGGGAGCCCTGAATCTGGAACAGATCATCCATATACGCCCGGAGCAGTTGGTAAAAGACACGTGGAGTCCCCTGCGGGAGCGCTTTCCGCAGGGCGGTGATTTTTCTTTAAAGGAACTGCTGCGCGTGACCGTTCAGGAGAGCGACAACAACACGTGCGACCTCCTGTTTGCCCTCATCGGCGGGACGGAGACCGTGCAGAAGGATTTGAAGGAATGGGGCATCAGCGGCATCAACGTCCGGTTTACGGAAGACGAGATGCTGCGGAATCATGACTTGCAGTACGCCAACTCGAGCCGTCCGTCAGCCATGAATGCCCTGCTGCGCGCGTTTGACGAGGGTAAGATACTGAACAAGGACACGCAGCGGCTTCTCTGGGACATGATGGCCGGCTGCGCTACGGGGACTACGCGCCTGAAAGGGAAGCTGCCGCAGGATTATGTGGTGGCGCACAAGACCGGATCGGGCTTCACCACTCCGGAGGGCGTGATCACCGCCGTCAATGACGTCGGCATCATCGTTCTTCCCAATGGGCGGAAAATGGCGGTCTCCGTGTTCGTCATGGATTCAAAGGATTCCGCTCCCGCTTGTGAGAAGGTGATCGCCTCCATGGCCCGCTGGCTGTGCACGGAATGGCAGGCCGCCGCCGCCAAGTAGCGGACGGCCTTCCCCGGAACATGTTTTAAGCTTGGAAAGGGGGCCGCTATCAGGCAAGGTGTGCCGCGTTATTCATGAAGAACCTATTGAGCCAGTACATCAGCCTGAGCCTGGCGCTGCGGTATTTGAACCCGCTGCGGACTTTCTTTTCCATCATTACCCTGATCTGCCTGCTGGGCGTATCGCTGGGGGTGATGGTGCTTATCGTCGTGCTGTCCGTCATGGGCGGCCTCCAGAAGGAAATCCAGGGGAACCTGTTTGCGCACTCCCCGCACGTCCAGGTGTGCTACCGGAATGACTTCGGCGTGAGGGAGGTGATTCCGGACTGGATGGAATTGAGCGAGAAGCTCAAGCACGTTCCCGGAGTCCAGTCCACGTATGCCCTGATAGAAGACTACGCGCTGGTAGACGTGCAGGGACGGCAGAGGCCCTGCTTTTTCCGGGCCATCGATACGGAAAACGCCGCCCAGCTGGAAGATTTGAAGCACCTGGTGGTGGCCGGCAATGCGGAGCTGGACATGGGGGAAAAGGCTGTGGTTTCCTCCATCGTGGCGGAGAACATGGGGCTGAACGTGGGGGATGTGGTCCGGGTGTACACTACCCGCAATTTCCAGGAAATTTCCCATGCCTACCAGCAGACGGAACTGCCGATGCTGGCGGAAAAGAACGCCCGGGAACTCAATGATTTGAAGGAGTGGGGCAAGTCCCTGAAAAGGGAGGGAGAGCGTGAAACGGCCGGCAAGGCCTCCGTGGACAAGGTATTCACCCTGCTCAACGGGCTGCTGTCCGTCCCCCGCAGGGATGCGGAGCGCTCCAGCCTGATGGATTTGCTTGCCGTGCTGAATGACGGGGAAGCCGTGGACAACGGCAGGGTGGCCTTCCCGGAAGGCACGCGGAAGGAATGGGAAACCATTCTGGGCGGCTTCAAGGCGGGGCAGAGGAATGAGGCGGACATGGAGTGCTTCCGCAAGATCAGGGAGCTGGTCATGCCGAAGGATCTGGAGGTGATCGGCATTTACCGGGCCTCCCAGCATACGCCCAGCCCGGATCTCTTCATTCCGCTGGTCATCGGCCAGGAATTGCTGGGTTATGAAGATGACGTGGTGCAGGCCGTGGCCCTGCGCGTGAACGACCCCTACCATGTGGAAACGATGCTGTCCCCCGTGATGCAGGCGCTGGAAAAGGAAAAGCCCTCTTCCGCGTGGACGCTGGAAACCTGGCATGACCGCTTTAACGCGTGGTTTGAACTCATGCAGAAGGAGCGCATGATGATGAGCTTTGTGCTGTCCTTCATCTCCCTGATTTCCGCCTTCTGCATTATGGCGGTGATGTTTACCGTTTCCATCCAGAGGAAAAAGGAAATCGCCGTGATGAAGGCCCTGGGCGCCACGCCGTTCCAGGTGGTGCGCGTTTTCTTGTGGCAGGGGGTCATCATCGGCTTTGTGGGAGCTCTCCTGGGCGTGGGCCTGGGACTGCTGGTGCTGGAATACCGCATGCAGATCCAGGGCTTTCTGGCGGGAATAGGCTTTGACCCGTTCCCCGTGGCTTTCCACGGCACGGCGAACATTCCGGTGGTGATTGACTGGGCGGAGCTGGCGTGGCAGGCGGTGAAAGCCTTCGTCATGGTCGTGGTGGCCTCCATCATTCCGGCCCTGATCACGGCGCGCCAGGACCCGGCCCGCTCCCTGCGCAGCATGTAACAGGAAACCGCCCATGGATATTTACTGGATTCAGGATCATGAAAAGAAGGGCCCCCTGCCGGAGGTGGAGGTAATCTCCATGCTGGAGGCGGGCCTCATTCCGGAAACCGCCCGGGCGTGGCATGCCGGATGCGCGGAATGGGTGCGCATCCATGACCTGCCGGCGCTGAAGGAAATGTTCGCCGTTCGCAAGGAAGAGGAAGAACGGCGTAATGTGGAGGAAGATGTGCCGGAGGATGAAGCGGCGCAAGATGCCGCCGCCGGCACCACGGACGCGGATTCCCTGCCGGAAGAAGAGGAAACGGCTGTGGAGGAAGGCACGCCTCTGGTAGTTCCCTACCCGTACGTCCGTTTTCTGGGAAGAATGGCGGACGTGATGATGCACATGACGCTGTATCTGGCCGTGCTCAGGATCTTCGGCCTGGCCTTCAGCCCCGATTTTCTTCCCGGTTCCTATGAAGCCCTCCTTTACCTCTGTCTCCCGATGGTGCTCATTGAAACCGCCTTTCTGGGAACGCTGGGCACCACTCCGGGGAAAGCCATGCTGGGCGTCTCCGTCAGGGACTACCGGGGGAAGCGCCTTTCCTTCTCCACGGCGTTCCGGCGCTCCCTGTTCGTCATGGTGCTGGGGCTGGGCTGCTTTGCCCCCTCCCTGATGCTGCTGGCCCTGTTCTTTTCCTGGTGGTGGGTGCGCCGCTTCGGCTTCACTCCCTGGGACAGGAAGCTGGGCACCACGGACGTGCTGAACGACTCACTCACCCTCCGCAAGGTGGTGATGACGCTGGTGCTTGTCATCCTGTGCCTCCAGGTCATGTACGTGCTGCTGATTCCCTGGCTGCCGGAAATGGAGGCGTACATGGGCGCCTCCGGGCAAATGTGACAAAAAGACCGGCCGCGCGGGATTTAGCCTTTTAATCACCTGAATTTGTTTCATACTCGTCCCAGCCATGCCAGAAATACACCCAACGGCAGTAGTGCATCCTACTGCGGAGATCGCGGATGATGTTAAAATCGGTCCCTTTTGCGTTGTCGGAGAACATGTAAAGCTGGGCCCAGGCTGCGTGCTGCACAGCCATGTGGTCGTTGAAGGACCTTCCTCCTTCGGAAGCGGCAACGAATTTTTTCCGTTTTCCGTCCTCGGCCTGAAAAGCCAGGATTTGAAATACAAGGGGGAACCGACCTATCTGGAAGTGGGGGACAACAACGTCTTCCGTGAAAACGCCACCATCAACCGGGCTACGGACATCGGCGGCACGACGCGGATAGGGAATAACAACCTCTTCCTGGTTTCCTGCCACGCCGGGCATGACTGCCAGATCGGCAATCATGTGATTTTCTCCGGCTTCGCCACTGCCGCCGGCCACGTTACGGTGGGGGATTACGCCATTCTGGCGGGATGCTGCGCCGTGCACCAATTCGTCAGCATCGGGGAGCACTCCATGGTGGGCGCGATGGCCCGCGTGAGCCAGGACGTGCTGCCGTACACCATTGTGGAAGGCCATCCGGCCGTGACGCGCTCCGTCAACTCCATCGGCATGCAGAGGCGCGGATTTTCCGAGGAAGACCTGCGGGCCGTACGCATGTGCTACAAAAAGCTTTTCGTCAACAAGAAGCTGACCGTTCATGAAGCGCTGGAAGAGCTCCGGAACTCGGACTACGCGGAAAATGCCCTGTCTCTTATACACATCTCCGAGCCCACGAGACCGAGGCTGATCTCGT
>ENA-OZFF01000497-OZFF01000497.1-human-gut-metagenome-genome-assembly--contig:-NODE-497-length-12314-cov-16.349621_pt1 | contig 12314 bp, 9 predicted proteins | sample MGYA00244615_ERZ653628 | MGnify/ENA primary metagenome ERZ653628 (study PRJEB26926, sample SAMN06164927) | human gut metagenome | biome: ENVO:00009003; feature: ENVO:2100002; material: ENVO:00002003...
TTTTATATGAAAGAGTAAACCTTTACTGTGCGGGAGTAAATTCCACCACCAAATGTGGTGGTGGAATTTAAAATTTCATTTTTGGGTATATTATTTTTTTAATATTTAGGGTGACAAAACAATATATTTATAATAAAATGATATTGTTAAATTATTAATAAAAAGCATACTAAAGAGAGGAGAAAGTTATGCAGGACATTAGTATCATTGGAATTATTGTTGCAGTTGTTGTTCTTGTTATCCTGTTGTTTATGGCAATCGGATACGTGAAGGCACCGCCTGATATGGCGTATATCATTTCAGGTGTGAAGAAAAAGTCAAAGGTAGTTATCGGAAAGGCAAGCATACGTATTCCGTTTTTTGAGCGTCTTGATAAGCTGAATCTCAGACTGATACCTATCGATGTAAAGACGAGCAATGCAGTACCGACAGCAGATTATATCAATATCAACGTCGATGCTACGGTAAACGTAAAGATCAGTAATAATCCTGAAAAGCTACGCCTTGCGGCTGAGAATTTCCTTAACAAAAACACAGAGTATATCGCTGGTGTTGCCAGAGAGGTTCTCGAGGGTAATGTACGTGAGATTGTTGAAAAAATGAAGCTTGAAGAGATGGTCTCAGACCGTCAGAAGTTTGCCAATCTGGTAAAAGAGAATGCAGAGCCTGATCTTGCGGCAATGGGACTTGATATCATCAGCTTTAATGTGCAGAATTTTGTGGATGGCAACGAGGTAATAGAGAATCTTGGTATCGACAATATCGTAAAGATTAAAAAGGCCGCCGCCATCGCAAGGGCAGAGAGTGAGAGAGACATCAAGGTAGCTCAGGCTTCGGCTGATAAAGAGTCAAATGATGCAGCGGTTGCAGCACAGACAGAGATTGCCAAGAAACAGAATGAGCTCGCTATCAAGAAATCAGAGCTTCAGATGGAGGCTGATACAAAGAAGGCTATGGCGGATGCGGCTTACGACATCCAGAAGGAGGAGCAGCGTAAGACCATTGAGGTTGCCACAGCAAACGCTGATATCGCAAAGCAGGAGCGAGAGATTGAGTTAAAGCAGAAAGAGGTTGCAGTAACAGAGCAGTCTCTTGAGGCAGAGGTCAAGAAAAAGGCTGAAGCCAATAAATACGCAGCACAGCAGCAGGCAGAGGCACAGCTCTACCAGCGTCAGAAGGAAGCAGAGGCAAGACAGTTCGAGGCACAGCGTCAGGCGGAGGCACAGAAAGCAGAGGCAGAAGCCATGAGATATGCCAAGGAGCAGGAAGCTGCCGGTATCCGTGCAGTCGGAGAGGCAGAAGCATCAGCTATCCAGGCAAAGGGTATTGCAGAGGCTGAGGCTATGGAGAAAAAGGCAGAGGCATATGCCAAGTACAATAAGGCAGCCGTTGCAGAGATGATGATTAAGGTGCTGCCTGATATCGCAGCCAAGGTTGCAGAGCCACTTGGACAAATCGACAAGATTACTATTATTGGTGGCGGTGATGGCGAAAATGGTGTAGGCAAGGTTGCCGGAAATGTACCGGTTGTAATGGCAAAGGTATTTGAGAGTATGAAAGAGGCAACAGGTATTGATTTATCTGAGATTATCAACGCTGATTCATATGACGCAAAGGTAAATCGCAACGTAAATGTAACCGGACTTGATGGAGTAAATCTCGTTGTAAATGCGGATACGGACAAAAACGGTGAAAAGACTGAAAATTAAATAGTGTTATATTAATCCGCTATACGATAGGTGAGTATGGCGGATTTTTAATATTTTCTGAAAAAAGACAAATATTTGAAAATTACAGGATTATATGATATATTTTGTTGCATAAAAGCAGATTGCCTGTACATGGTGACATATATAAATAATGAAGAGGAAAATCTATGAACGATAAAAGAAAGATAATAGCAATATTTATAATTGTTGCGATAGTAGCTGCACTGGTTGCAGTTGCCACATTTTTTGTGATTAAGTCAGCAAAAAACGAGGCTAAAGGCTCGTCACAGATGACGGAAACAGCCACAGAGGATAGTTCAGACAAGGAAGACCCGCAGCATACGGGCGACAATGCCGGCTCAATGAGTGTTACAACTGATGAGGGAGCTTCTGCGGATGAGACACAGATACTGTCTGCAAGCACTGTTGCGGAAAATAGTAATCTGACCTTCGGAATTGATGTATCTAAATATCAGGGCACCATAAAGTGGGACAAGGTTGCCGCAGGCGGAATTGATTTTGCGATGATACGTGTGGGCTACAGAACCCAGAAAACAGGTGAGATGTGTGTTGATACAAATGCCAGATACAACATGCAGGAGGCACAGAAAAATGGCATAAAGGTTGGAGTATATTTTTTCTCATCAGCAGTAAATGAAACAGAAGCCATTGAAGAGGCAGACTGGGTTGCAGACTACATCTCAAAATATCAGATTACATATCCGGTGGCATTTGACTGCGAGGGCTTCACAGACTCAGCAAGCAGACAGTATGGCATGTCATCAGAGGCCCGTACCAAAGTAGCTGAGGCATTTTTGCAGGAAATATATAAAAAAGGATACACGCCTATGTTTTACGCTGCAATGAATGAGTTGTCGGAAAACAGCCAGTGGGATACTAAAGCGCTTGAGAGCAGCTACAAAATATGGGTGTCACAATATCCGGATACAGCTTACCCGGAAACACCGAAGTCATCATATGAGGGCACACATGCCATGTGGCAGTATACCAATAAGGGAAAGGTGTCAGGGATTGATAAGCCGGTAGATTTGAATGTGGCATACTTTGGTTTTGATGAAACAGAGTCTGCAAAAAATGGGGATGCGGCTGACAATGCAGCAGCTGATCCGGAAGCAAATATGAAGTTTTCGGATGTAAATGAGACTGTAACTGCCAAGGAAAGCGTCAATCTGAGGGATATTCCAAGTCAGGGCAATGACAGCACAATTAAGGTAACGCTGAATAACGGTGATACAGCAACAAGAACAGGCGTCAGTGACAGTGGATGGTCACGTGTCGAATATAATGGACAGACATATTATGCCATTTCAAACTACCTCACAACAGATATGAACTATGTAGTTCCCGGGCAGGACGGAAGTGGCAGCGGAGACGGACTGAAGACAAAGTTCAAGGAGTGTAATGATACTGTCACTGCAAAAATAGAGGTTAATCTGCGTGCACTTCCAAGTGTCACAAATCCGGATGCTACAGTTGTTGCAACGATAAAAAATGGGGAAACCGTCACCAGAACCGGAATCAATGAGGAGTTTGGCTGGTCACGCGTGGAATATAATGGACAGACACTTTACTGTGTGACAAGCTATCTGAGTGTGCAGTGATATAATGAACGCAGTGTTTTGGAGAATAAAGTCAAAAAAATAAAATGTAATTAAGTTAAAGTTACACATAAAGTAGAAATAGTGTAAAAATGTCATGGATATAATGATAGAATTGTTTGAAATAGTGCGTTAAAATACAAAATAACGAAATACGTAAGTAAAGGGGCATTTTATGGAATATTCAGCAATTTTTCATGATATGGATAAAAGATTCTGCTATGCGATAGATAAGGATTTGTTTGTGATACGCGTGCAGGTAAAAAAGGATGATATGAAGGAGGTAATCCTTCACTATGAGGACAAGTATATACCAATGGAGCGCAAGGATACGCGAATGACACTTCCTATGAAGAAGGTAGCCACCTCGCAGTTTCACGATTATTATGAGGCGCAGCTTCAGATGCATCTGATATGTCTGAGATACTTTTTTGAATTTACGGACATGCAGGGTGAAAAGATATATTACGGCAATTATGAGTTCGATAAGGAGTGCATCACAAACAGGGATAGAATGTTTGACTGCCCGCAGAATCTCAGAGAGGAAGAGATGTTTGAGGTGCCACAGTGGGCAGCCAACAAGGTAGTGTATCAGATTTTTCCGTCGCGCTTTGCCACAACACAGCCGGTGGACAAAGAGCTGTGGTATAAGGCGCCGATTACGCCTATGGATGATTTGCATGGCAATCTCAGGGGAATCATAGAGCATCTGGATTATATTAAAGATCTGGGAATCGATGTGGTGTATCTGACACCAATCTTTAAATCAAATTCGTGCCATAAGTATGATACTATTGATTATTATCAGGTTGACCCATCATTTGGAACAACAGAGGACTTAAAGGAGCTCGTACAAAAATCCCACGAGCGTGGCATGAAGGTAGTGCTGGATGCGGTATACAATCACACAGGAAGAGAATTTTTTGCATTTCAGGATATACTTGAAAAGGGCGAAAAGTCAAAATATCTCGACTGGTATTTTATCGACGAGCTGCCACCTAGGGGTGAATGGGGAGAAATTCCAAACTTCAAATGCTTCGGTTATTACGGTGGAATGCCAAAGCTTAATTTGAAAAATCCTGAGGTTGAAAAATACATCACGGATGTTGCCTGCTACTGGATTAAGGAATGTGATATTGACGGATGGAGACTGGATGTAGGAGATGAAATCAGTCATTTCTTCTGGAAGAATTTCAGAAAAGCAATCAAGGCAGTAAAGAAGGATATGCTGATAATTGGTGAGATATGGCACTACGCAGGAGACTTCCTCGAGGGAGATGAGTGGGATACTGTCATGAATTATCCATTCTACCTGAATCTGATAGACCTGCTTGCAGACGAAAAGATTAATGTCAGCCAGTTTGTACAGAATCTGGGATATCTGAAGGGGCGCTTAAACAAAAAGTGCTATCCGCTGATGTGGAACCTGATTGACAGCCACGATACAGCAAGATTTTTACATCTGTGCCATGATAATAAGAAAAAGCAGCATCTCGCAGCAGCCTTTCAGCTGCTACTGCCCGGAATGCCTATGGTCTACTATGGTGATGAGTATGCAATGCCGGGAGCAAATGATCCGGACTGCAGACGAGGCATGTACTGGGATGAGGAATACCAGGACAAGGAGATGTATAATTGGTATAAGAAGCTCATGCAGATTAGAAAAGCACATGCATGCATCGTAGAGGGCGAAATGATTGAGACAATCACAAATGACGATGATGATACGATTGTTATGATCAGAAAAAACGGCGAAGAGACAATCGCAATGCTTTTCAATTGCGGCAGCAGTGTAAAGGAATTTAATGAGTATGCCGAGAAATATAATCTGCTGACAGATAGCGCATTTGACGGAAAAGTAGACGGGCTTGACGCTGCCGTAATTGTGCTTTAAAAACATTATATGGATTATCTATAAGAAGTCATGGAGCTTTGCACATCAGGAAAACGGAAAGACGGTAGAAGCGACGAAAAATAGGTAAATCGCAGTAAAATAATTTTATATGAGTTTTTATGGACAGGAAATTGCAGGCAGCTGCTTTTTCCTGTCTTTTTGCATAAAATCAATTCTGTTGAGGTAAAATTGAGATTGACATTGTATTGTATGAGTATAAAATACAAGGAATCAGGTGATGTACAATGAAAAGGCATAAAATATGTAAAATTATTTTTGCTATACTGGCAGTTTTTTTATGTGTGGCTTTTTATGAGTTAATCGGAATCTGCATCACATATAAAAAACAGCCGGCGGTGTCTGATGCTACTATAAAGGAAACACAAAATATTATGAGTGTGGCGGGGAGAGAGAATACGGAAAGAGCAGTAATCATTGAAAAAAATTCGCAGGCTCTTTTAGAAAGAGTGAGATTAATCCAAAATGCAAAGGATGAAATAATCCTTTCTACATTTGCATTTAAATCAGACGAAAGCGGAAAATTGATTTTAGGAGCACTGCATGATGCGGCAGACAGAGGCGTACATGTCCGCATATTGGTAGATGGAATGGAGAGCTGGATTGATATGGAGGGTAATCCATATTTTTATGGATTATCTTCGCATGAGAATGTTGAGATTAAGCTGTATAATAAAGCAAATCCGCTTAAGCCATGGAAGACAATGGGAAGAATGCATGATAAATATCTGATTGCAGATGGTAAAATATATATTCTTGGCGGAAGAAACACATATAATTATTTTTTGGGTGATTTTCCGGGGCATAAAAATTTTGACCGGGATGTGTTAGTTGTCTGCGATGAGCCACAGAAAGATAATTCGGTCAATCAGCTTTGGAATTATTTTGAAACAATATGGGAACAGGAGGACTGTCGGTATTTTCATAACAGTAAAAAATTAGCTGACAGACAATCTGTAAAGAAAGCAGTTTTAGAGCTGCAGGAAGGGTATCAGCAATATTTTGAAGTTAATAAGGAAAAAATTTGTGATACAGATTATGCGGATGAAACCTTTGAAACAGAAAAGATTATATTGTTATCAAACCCAATCCACACCCAAGCTAAGGAACCGGTGGTATGGTATCAGCTGGGAGAATTAATGAAAAATGCAAAGGAACGCGTAAAAATTCATACACCATATATTATTTGCAATGATATGATGTATAATACATGGGAGGAAATTGCACAGAAGGTTCCGGACTTTTCTATTATGACAAATTCTGTTGCAAATAACGGAAATCCATTTGGAGCTGCTGATTATGCCAAAAACAGAAACAGAATTTTAGAAACAGGAATTGATATCTGGGAATATGAAGGCGGTTATTCGTATCATGGAAAAAGTATTCTGATTGACGATGATCTGTCAGTAATAGGTTCATTCAATATGGACATGAGAAGTACTTATCTGGATACAGAGCTGATGCTTGTAATACGCAGTAAAGAGATTAATAAACAGCTGGAGGATGGCATGATGGAGTATGAGAGCGTGTCCAGACAGGTATTAGACGACGGAACATATTATGATCCGTATCATGTAAAGCCGATTGAATTAACAGAAAAACGTAAAAGAAAGGTGTTTCTGGTACAGCATCTGCTTGGATGGGCAAGGGATTTGTTTTGATTAAAGGAGAACATAAAGCGTGTTTAAGATATTAATTGTAGAAGATGATAAGGAATTAAGTCTGTTATTCCAAAAGGTGCTTGAAAAGAGCGGATATCAGGTCAAAAGTGCGTCGGATGGAGCACAGGCACTGGAGGTATTGGACAGAGAATATATTGATTTAATCATTTCCGATATAATGATGCCGGTTATGGATGGATATGAACTTGTGTCGGAGCTTCGTTCGGCGGGATATCAGATACCGGTGCTTATGATTACTGCAAAAAGCAGCTTCGATGATATGCGTCAGGGCTTTCTTTCGGGAAGTGACGACTATATGGTAAAACCTGTAAATGTCAATGAAATGGTTTTAAGGGTAGGGGCACTGCTTCGTCGTGCACAGATACTGAACGAACACAAAATTGTGATTGGCTCAACCGAGCTTGATTATGATGCAATGACAGTTGTGACCGGTGATGAAGCGCTTGTCCTGCCAAAAAAAGAATTTCTGCTTTTATACAAGCTGGCAGCTTCACCGGGCAGGACATTTACGAAGCAGCAGCTAATGGATGAGGTATGGGGATATGAGACGGAGGCAGACCCACATACGATAGAGGTACATATAGGAAGAATCAGGGAGCGTTTTAAAGAAAATCCGGATTTCGAAATTGTAACAATGCGTGGTCTGGGATACAAGGTGGTGAAAAAATAATGGAACATAAAAAGAAAAAAGAATTGCGTATCCGCTCGTGTCTGACTGGTGCAATCTGGCTGGCACTTGCATTTTCTATGCTGATATCAGCCTTGTTGTTTGCGTTTTTGAATCATTTTTTGGATTTGCCCGGGAAAATACCGGGCCTTGGCTGGCTTTTGATTTTTAATACATTGATAGCAGGACTTATTACATTATTTATCAATGCAAAGCTCCTTGAGCCGATTACCAGGCTCAGTAAAGCAATGAAAGCAGTTTCCCAGGGAGATTTTGAACAGCATCTGGAAACAAACAGCCGCATAGCCGAGATTGGGGAGTCCTATCAGAGCTTTAATGTCATGACAAAAGAGCTTCGTGCAACAGAGATGCTGCAAATGGATTTTGTATCCAATGTTTCCCATGAGTTCAAGACTCCAATCAATGCAATTGAAGGCTATACGATGCTGCTCCAGGGAGATGAGCTGTCACAGGAGCAGGAGGGGTATGTAGAAAAAATACTGTTTAATACTCAAAGGCTTTCAGGTCTTGTTGGAAATATTTTATTGTTATCAAGGCTGGAAAATCAGAATATTCCAATGAAAAAAACCAAATATCGTCTGGATGAACAAATCCGTCAGGCATTTCTTGCATTGGAAGACAAATGGACTGAAAAAGGAATTGGCTTTCAGGTGGAGATGGAGGAGGTCAGATATGTTGGAAATGAAGGGCTTTTTATGCATATCTGGATGAATCTTTTGGATAATGCAATCAAGTTTAGTCCACAAAATGGGACAATCACCATGTTTCTAAGGCATGAAAATGATTCTGTGCAGTTTATTCTGGAAGACGAGGGACCGGGAATAGCGGATGATGCAAAAGCCAGAATATTTGATAAGTTTTATCAGGTGGATGGTTCCCATAAAGCCGAGGGAAACGGCCTTGGCCTGGCACTTGTGAAAAGAATTGTAGACATCGCCGGTGGAACAATCAAAGCTGAAAACCGGGAATACGGTGGATGCAGATTTGTAGTACAACTGCCAATAAAGAATTATAATGAGTAGCTATTTAGAACATGATAGTTACAATAATAAAATAATAAGATAAAAGATAGGAGAATTTATATGACATTTTATCAGGAACTGCAGTTAAATCAGGCCGGCTCTAAAAGCCTGCTGAAAAACAGTAAAACAATGAAAGAAAAACTATACCATGCGTTTGTATATATGGTGAAGATAGCTGTCACAATGGTTTTTTGCTTTGCCTTTGTCACTGCCTCAAGTATCATATTGGGAAAGGATAACAGCATTGTGGGAGTAGTGGTCTTATTATGTGTTATGGTATTTCGAAACGCTGATCTCGGAATCCATACCGGACACTCTACATGGCTTTTGGCATTGTTCTTTGTAATTATGACAGTATGCCCACATCTGGCAAATCAGCTTTCACCGCTTCCGGCGCTGCTTATAAACATTGCAGCTCTTGCAGTGCTGATTTTGTTCGGATGCCATAATCCATTTATGTTTAATCAATCCACACTGGTTCTCGGCTATTTATTGTTATATGGATATGATGTGTCAGGAAAAAGCTATATGCTTCGAATAGCAGGGATGGCCGCAGGAGCTGCAATCACATGCCTGGTATTTTACAGAAATCATAAAAACAGAGACTATAAAAGAAATATGAAAGCTGTAATTGAGGAGTTTGACCTTTCTTCATCACGTACAAAATGGCAGCTGTGCCAGATACTATGCGTACCGTTAGTTCTATGTATTGCACAGCTTTGCAATATGCCGCGTGCAATGTGGGCAGGTATTGCAGCCATGTCTGCCATCCTGCCGTTTATGGAGGATATGCAGTACAGAGTCAGAAAAAGGATTGTCGGTAATATCGCCGGTGTTATATGCTTCACGGCATTATATTTCCTGCTGCCACCATCAATCTATGCGTACATAGGAATCATAGGTGGAATCGGCGTGGGATTATCGGCACAATACGGCTGGCAGGCTGTTTTTAATACATTTGGTGCTCTGGCTATAGCTGCAGAGAGCTATGGGTTAAAGGGAGCAGTCAGCCTCAGGGTGATTCAGAATGTGTTTGGAGTCGTTTTTGCGTTGGTATTTTGTGCTGTATTTTATAGAATTATGTCAGTGAAAGCGCCGGTGAAAGAGGAAACTGTATAATACAAGTGGAAACGTGTAATCAGTCATAAGGAATTGTATTCTTCAGATGAAACAGTCCCAAAATCCAAAGTGAAGGAAAAGGTTAAAACAAATATGAGTCAGATAATATTGGCGTCGGCATCACCGCGACGCAAGGAATTATTAGAGCAGATTGGGGCAGAGTTTGTTGTCTGTCCTGCAAAGGGAGAAGAGATAATCACAGAGGAGGAGCCATCTGCGGTTGTCATGGAGCTATCCCGTCAAAAGGCAGAGGAGGTAGCGTCAGGTGTGCTTACCTACAATGAACAGCATGCAGAGCTTGTGACACCGCAGGATATTCTTGTAATCGGAGCGGATACGGTAGTGGCTTATGAGAATCAGATTCTTGGAAAGCCGAAGGACGAAGAAGATGCCAGGCGTATGCTTTCGATGCTTTCGGGAAAAACACACAGTGTCTATACAGGGGTAACGTTTGTTTTTATTGACAAAGCCGGAAGAACCGGAGAACACTGCTTTTATGAGAAGACGGATGTCAGCATGTATACACTGACGGAAGAGGAAATTGACCGCTATATTTCAAGCGGAGATCCGATGGATAAAGCAGGAAGCTATGGGATACAGGGGCGCTTTGCCATCCACATTAAGGGAATACAAGGTGATTACAATAATGTGGTAGGGCTTCCGGTAGCGCGCCTGTATCAGGAGCTTAGAAAGCTTGGAGTTGATGTTTAGCGAAGTCTTTTTTTAATAGCCGGTCCGATAAGCATGGCAATTATCATTTTTATCAGGTCGCCCGGGATAAATGGGAACACACATATTGAGAGCGCACCGCTGACTGTGCTTTTTGCCTCAAAGCAGAACCACGCTGTACCGAGTACATAGCATATGATAGTTCCGACAATCATACCAATGAGCTGAAGCCAAGGCTGGTGGAAATGATCGATTACAAGTCCTGCAATAATTGCCATGGCAATAAAACCGATGATGTATCCGCCTGTAGGGCCGGCAAGCTTAGCTGGGCCACCGGTGAAGCCTGAAAATACAGGGATTCCGACAAGTCCGATAAGCAGGTAAATGAGGTAGCTTATAGTTCCACGTTTCCATCCGAGCAGATATAATGAAATATATATGGCCAGGTTTGTCAGTGAAATCGGTACCGGCCCAATCGGGATAGATAATGGTGCAAGAATACATGTGACAGCTGTCATGAGCGCTGTTACCGTTATGGCATAGGTCGTTCCATGCTTGTAGTCTATAGTTTCTGTCTGGTTCATGATAAAATCTCCTTTTTGTAAATTTCATAGTAATTTTTGTACGGTTAACACATTAACATGAAAAGATGTCAATTGTCAACCGTAACTGCAATAAAGGTTTACAATTATCGGGGAGTAATGAAAAAAAATACTAACATCGGTATATACGTACGCTATTCGGAAAACATGGATACTTGGAAAATGTCTGAAAATGTCTGAAAATCATTAAAAACAATCGACATTACAGCCAATAAACGCTATAATAGATACATTAAGATAAATGTACTGGGACTTGTATTATCCACAGCCGTCACGCGGTACGGCTGTCGCGGATAGCGTCAGGCCCCGGGAAGGGGAATTATATGCAGGATAAAAAGCAAAAAAAGGCAAAAATACAGGTTATATTTCTAATTCTTATTTCCACGCTTGTTATTTTAGCGGATTTTTATGCGATAATTAATTATCCAAAGGAATACATGCTCATTGCAGCAATCACAGTTATCTTTATGATTTGCCTGTGGGGAGTGATAAGCGGATTTTTCTCACTGAGTGCTCTAAAGGAGGACAGGAGGGAGGAACAGTATGACAGTATTTTTAAGTCGGAAAAGGCATCTTACCTCATGCTTAGAAAGTATTTTGATGAGATAGAGGGAAAGATTGAGATACTGCAGAAGGAGTCAAAGATTCCGACTGAGGATATAATCAATGCACAGAAGGGAATCGCAAAGGTTGTTATCAACAGGAATAAGGAAAATGCTGATGCGATTATGAACTCTAATGAACAGCTTATGGAGACTTTTGAGCATCTTGAGAATAAGCTCAAGGAGAGCAATGATTTCATTATTGAGAGCCAGAAAAATGTGATTTATGACAACCTCAAGGACATTATGGAAAAGCAGCAGGTTCTGTCTGACAGCATAAAGGATATGGAAATCCGTCTGAGTCAGGCAATCACAGCAAATCCTATTCAGTTTACAGCAAATGTTGAGATGCCTAAGCAAACGATCGACGCACCACAATCAGCACCGGCCATGGAGGCGATACCTGAACCGGAATCTGTACAAGCGAATGAGTCAGAACAGATACCTGAGCCTATTCCGGTAAATGAGCCGGAGCCTGTAGTTGAGACACCACATGTACCTGAACCGGAACCTGTAAGTGAGACACCACATATACCTGAACCGGAACCTGTAGTAGAGCCAGGCCCTGCTGCAGAAGAATCTGTTGCAGATACGACAAACAGCGACCCGAACCGTCAGCTGAGTGCAGATGAAATAGCAGCACTTTTTGCAAGTGCAAACGCAGGTGCGACAGAACCTGAATCAGAGCCG
>ENA-OZFF01000509-OZFF01000509.1-human-gut-metagenome-genome-assembly--contig:-NODE-509-length-12066-cov-4.480143_pt1 | contig 12066 bp, 6 predicted proteins | sample MGYA00244615_ERZ653628 | MGnify/ENA primary metagenome ERZ653628 (study PRJEB26926, sample SAMN06164927) | human gut metagenome | biome: ENVO:00009003; feature: ENVO:2100002; material: ENVO:00002003...
CGGTCTCGTGGGCTCGGAGATGTGTATAAGAGACAGGGGCTCGGTACGTGATTTCCATCATTGGGAATAAGCTCCAATAATCAATCTCCTTATGTTTGTAATACTCTCCGGTCAAAGAGGCGTTTACGGATAGGTTATCAGAGAAGCTTTTGGAAAAGCCGGTATATAAATCATATACATATTCATCCAGTTTACTGTAACTATTAGAGATGGACCAATCGTGTTCGCGCAGTGAATGATATACCTGAGAACTTTTGTCTGAGGCGAAGCTGAATTTTGTCCCATAGTTGAGCATCCAGCCTTTTCCTAATTTATGGTTCTGGTCTGCGTAGACGGAGAGCCTACGGATGTCTTGTTGTGATTTAGCGTTGAAGGCATCTTCTTTCCCGGCTTTCTTCTCTTGGTAATATTGTGTCGTATGATTGATGTAAGCGGTAAAATCAATTCCTACATTAAGGCCGAACCCGGAGGCATAGTCGAGCGCCAGATTATGCATCTGGATCGGTTTGTCGGATTTCTTTCTGTTTTCGGAATCCGAATAGGTTCCTACAGAAGAGGTGAAAGGATGAATCCATTGCTGGATCTCTGAGGTATAGGCGAAGCTTAGTTTGTTCTTATCGTTCAAGAACCAATCATTGCCTAGGCGTATGGTATGGACCGGGAGCCGGGTATGTCCTCTGTCGAATTGCTCGATCTCGTAGGTCTTACCATCGAATAAATGGTGTGATAAGATATCCTCACCTGTCCGTTCCCTGTGGTAGCCGAAGGAGTACATGGATCGGTAGAATATTTAGGTGCGTTGTAAACGAGAGTAGCGCCACTTTGGTAATTAGCGTAATGCCCTTGGTTGTATAGAGCATTGACTTGTCCTTGCAGTTTGGGAGTCTCGGAAGTACCGTTATTAAGGACCAGATTAATCACGGCCCCGCGTACATGATATTGGGGTGGAGCGCTATACATGATCTCTGCTTCTTGAATACGTTCTTTGGGCATATTCTTAAGCAGATTCTCCAATTGGCTCTCACCCATATTGGTGGTCTTGCCATTGATGATAACCGTGACTCCATTTGTTCCGGCAAGTTGTATTTTCCCGCTTTGTTCCCGCACTCCCGGTAGTTCTAGGATCGCCTCGTAAGCGCTAACGGCCATCTTGTCTTTTAACAAATGCGGCATGCTGTAGGTTATTTTACCATCGACAACCTTGGCTAAGGGACGCTCTCCGGTAACAGATACTTCCGAAAGCGTCTGGCTTTTCTCGTTCAGTTGTATATTGCCTATCGTAAGTGAGTCATAAGTGCTTTGATACGTTTCATACAGCAGATGCTGGACGGTTAAGAGGAAAGGGGATATCTCCGCTTTGACACTAAAAGAGCCCAAAGAGTCCGTATAGGTGGAGTTTACATATACTGAATCGTTCGTTTGTATAATCACGACCGCTAGTTCGATAGGATGGTTATTTAAGTCCGTAACCCTTCCCGTAATAACTTGTGCCTGTGTGAATGTGGTAAATAATAATCCTAAAAAGATAATCCAGCTTCTCATATCATCCTCGATTTAGTCAACATTCCTGTGCATATTTCGCAAATATACTTTTCATTAGGGAATCTACCTAATAAATTCTACTTTTAGGACTTAGGGGATTAGGATATATTTGATAGCTTTGCGGAGGAATGGGGTTCGTGCCTCTTTCTCGAATAGATGATAACAATAAAAGTAAATGATAATGAATGAAAAAATGAATACTCCATTGGGTAGCGCTTTTCCCAAGGAACGGGTTCGTTATGCGATGCTTTCTTTCTTTTTAGCGCAAGGTCTTTGTTTCTCTAGTTGGGCTAGCCGTATTCCGGACGTGAAGGATTTCTTTGAGGTGAATTACGCTTTCTATTGGGGCTTGGTCTTGTTCCTGATCCCGGTAGGTAAGTTTGTGGCGATACCGTTAGCGGGTTATTTGGTGTCGAAGTTGGGAAGCCGTATTATGGCGCAGGCCAGTGTGTTGGGATATGCCTTGGCCTTATTCGCAATCGGTACGGCACATAATATTTATCTGCTGGGTGTCTATTTATTCTGTTTTGGGGTGTTCTGGAATCTTTGCGATATATCCTTGAATACGCAAGGGATTGGTATCGAGCGGCTCTATGGACGTACGATTATGGCCTCATTTCATGGAGGTTGGAGTCTGGCGGCTTGTTTAGGGGCTTTGATCGGGTTTATCATGATCGTATCCGGTGTTACTCCATTCTGGCATTTTACGTTGATTGCTTTATTGATTGTGATGATCGTTTTGGTAAGCCGGAAGTATTTGCAGGAAGACGTAGCGGTTGAATCACCGGAGGAAGAGAAGGAAGCGGAGAAGAAAGAAGCTCCGGCATTGTTGAGCTTTATCCGTAAGCCGGAAATGCTGTTGATCCAGTTAGGTATCGTTGGACTGTTTGCCTTGGTGGTGGAAAGTGCGATGTTTGATTGGAGTGGACTTTACTTCGAATCGGTACTACAAGTTCCTAAATCCTTGCAGATCGGTTTCTTAGTGTTCATGGTGATGATGACGGTAGGCCGTTTTCTCACGAACTCCGCCTATAGCGTTTTAGGAAAGCAGAAGGTATTGCAATTAGCGGGTTTCTTTATTTTTGCAGGTTTCTTTATCTCAGCCATGTTGGGTGGAATGTTCGAATCGATGACGGTGAAGGTGATCGTGAATTCCTTGGGCTTTATGTTGGTGGGCTTGGGTATCTCATGTATGGTGCCTACTATTTATAGCTTGGTGGGTGCTAAATCGAAAACTCCGGTGGGAATTGCCTTGACAATCCTTTCTAGCATCAGTTTTATCGGCTCATTGATCGCACCTTTGTTGATCGGAGCGATCTCGCAGGCTTTCAATATGAAATACGCTTATATCGTGGTCGGCTTGTTAGGGCTTTGTATCTTGCTAATGACTACATTCTGCAAAGCATTCAAGAATAATTAAAGATAGAGAATTGAGAATTGAAAATTAGGAGAGAGCGAATAATTTTCAATTCTCAATTTTCAACTACTCAGGCATTCGTTGTTCCGCTGTCTCTAAGCATCGCAACACATCTTCCTTAGTGCCGTTGAATGGGCCTATTCCTTCGATTTTCAATGTTGTCATAGCTGCTGCGAAACGTCCGGCTTCTTCTATGCTTGCGCCTTTGGCACGTTTATAGAGATATCCTGTCATATAAGTATCACCCGCTCCGGTAGCGTTTACTACTTCTTTCGGTATGTAAGCGGGGATTTTATGGAAAGTGGAACCGTCGTAAATGATAGATCCCATGCTTCCGAAAGTCAGCAATACCTCTTTCACGCCCCAATCGTAGATAACTTTTCCTGCGTTCACGGCATCGGTATATCCGGTTAACACCTCCATCTCATGTTCGTTAGCCTTGAGGAAGTGCACGTATTTAAGTACTTCTTTTTTCTCTGGCCAATCCACGGCAAATACATCCTTGTCTCTTACTTCCCGTAGATACCCTTGCGAGTCAATCGATACTAAGCCTTTCCCCGCTAAATACTTTACCACTTCCAAAGAGAAATCATCGGCAAGCAAACTACCAAGGTGGAAGATCTTGGAGTCGATGTTCTCCAGATACTCTACGGTGAAAGGATCTGCTTTCGCCAATACACGTTGCGTACGGTTATCTTGGTTCTCTCCATAAATATTCTCGAAATAAACGGTGTGCTTACTTGGCATCACGGCAACGTCGATACCTTCGGCTCGTAGTTCCTCCACCGTTTTCATCTCAGATTCAGCCAAGGCTGTCACTAGAGTATAGTCAATATCATCGAAATGTTTTATCGCATGCGAGAAATAAAAGGAGGTTCCTCCCGGCATATGGACGGTGTTCTTAGGTGTTACTACCTTATCCAAGGTGATGTGTCCTACGCAGCAAAGTTCGTGTGTATTCATTTTTTACTCAGTTTATTATAAAGCGACAAATTTATGAAAAAAGAGTTCAAGTACATAGGATAGTCGTTATTTTGACCAATAAAAGCATAAACGAGGCGTTTCCATTCAAGAGCGAAAGTATTTACATATAGTAGAAACGAAAGTGTTTACCTCTAGAAGTAAAGTCATTTACATATGGAAGTAAACAGCGTTACATCTAGTTGTAAATGTAATATGCTGATAATCCGTATATAATACTGTTGGCGGATAATGCTCGGTGTATCTGCTGGAAATATTCAAATTCACCTTATCCGATAAGCATGCTTATTTGGATTTAGAAAGAAGAATTGATAATCAGTCAACGACATAGATAATATATAATGTACGCTCGTACATTATAATATATGCAATACGCATAGAGGTTATACTACTATATAGGTGATGTATATTTTATGTGCGATGGAATAGAATGTGAGAAACGACTAGTCTAAACGATCGTCTAAATCTTGCGTTTTTTTAGTGCCAAAACAGGAGATTTGTTGAAAGAATCCGTTGTTTCGTAAAGGATAACCTATCCTATTGATAAGAAAGAGGATAAGCGATAAAAAAATAATGCGGAAGGGTTGTAAGTGTCGAAGAAACGCGTACCTTTGCAAATGACTAGAAAAATCGATCGTTTAGACTAGTCGTTTTATGCCCAATTTGAAGGGGCAAAATATTGAAGAGCTTTTAATTAACACTAGTATTAATATTAATTTTAGAATTATGAACAAAAAGTTTTCTACTCTTGTAGCTGGACTTGCAATGATTTCGGCTGTTGCTTCAGCCCAAATCACCAAAACAGACGGTTACACCATGTTGAAGTCCAGTTCTTCTGATTATTTAGCTGTTTATGGAGCTAAATCGGACTCTGTAGTGGTAAAAACATTTAGCAATTTGGCAACTGCTCCTAAAGCTTCTATTGACTCTGCTATGTGGAAGGTTACTGAAGCTGGAGTTGATGCTACAGGAAACAAGCTTTACAACTTCACTAACAAAAAGACTGGTGCTGTATTGTCTTTCGCTGCAAAAAAAGATGCTAAACCTAATTTAGCGGCAGGTGTTGACAAGTGGTCTGTAACTACTGACGGCAAGATTTCTGCTTATTATTCTGCGAACGGATCTTTAGGATTGGTTGTGTCTGGAGGTAAGTTATCCTTGGGCATTGCTAGTGCCGCTACAGCATTCACTTCGGAAGTAAATTCGGCTTTGAAGGCTCGTACTTTGGCTGCCTCTGACTTAGGCGATGGTTTCACTGTATTCTCTTTGAACTTTGGAGAGGCTTATCAAGAGAACATCTTTGAGGGCAAAGAATTAGTAGCTACTCAGTTGACTGGTGCTGATGCTGATTATGTACAGTTGCAGGAAGTTGGCGCTGATAAGATCGGTGAAAAGGATGCTTACTTCGGTTTGGATACAACTAAGTACACGATCGCTGGGCAAAAGGATGTATTTGGCTATAAATTCGCAAAAGACTCAACTTGGTTGGATAATGGTTATCATACAGTATTGAATGGTGATTTTCAAAAGTTCAAATTTATTCAAGACTTATCAAACGATAAAGTCGCTGTTTATGTAAAGAATGCACCTGTTTATAATACAACTACTAAGAAATTTGAAGCTGCGCTTACAGGTACTGCTGCTGATGTTCAAGTAGTATATGCTCAGGTAACCAATTCAAAGGTATTGACAGTCTCTAAACTTTCTGGTACTCCTTCTACAATCGAGCAAGGTGTCGCTCCTTCCGTAAAATTAGGTAAGGGCACTCCGGCTACATTGCCTACTGGTGATGGTGTTTACTTCATCAAGGTTAAATCTGGTGATGAGTTTAAGTATGTTTATGCTACGGCTAGTGGATTGGAATTGAAGAAGGATGCTCCTAATGCATATAACCCTGCTGGTCAGTTCTATGTAGTTGCTAAGGGTGGTAAATACCAATTCGTTGAACGTAACTTCAACCAAGGTCTTACAACTGCTGCCGCTCAGATCTATAAGGTAACAGGTAAAGACGCTTACAGAGTGGATGCTGTAAATAGCGCTGCTTCTGCAAGTTTAGCGGCTGGTACTGAATTCTATTTCGAATATCAGAAAGATATCAAAGCCGGTGGCAAGGAATACAACTATATGGCTACGAAGTATTTGGACAAGGTAGCTGTTGATAACTTCGCTTATACATTGAACTTGATCTCCGGTACGGAGGGTGTTGATGATTTGTATACAATCGTTGACGGCGTATTGAAGGTTAAGAAAACTACAGCCGAAGACGCTGCTAAATTCAAGGTTGAAGTAATTAAAGATAAAACGGGTAAGGTCTGGACTAGCAATGCTGATGAACACAAAGCTGGTGTAGGTGCTATCGCTTTAGGTGATACTTTAGCTACGGCTACTTATAAACTTTACAAGCAATATACAAAAGAGTATGTTGTAGCTAAGGATAATGAATTTAAGTTGGCAAAAGAAGATAATACAGCTACTCCTGCAGTTGCTGGTTCTGAGTTCACATTCAAAACAGCTAAGGGCAATGGTTATTTATTGTCTGCAGGTGATAAGATTGTGGTATTGGATGTTAATACTGGTAAGTTGATCTCTGCTGCAGCTTCAGCTGTAAATAACAACTATTTTGACTTGGTAGTAGAGCCATCTCCGGACTACGCTACATTGAATGCTCCTTCTCACATGTTGGTTAAATCTGCCGAGGCTGATGGTAAAGCTCTTTCCATGAATCCTAAGTCTTTGTTTGCGGAGGTTAAGTTGGCAGGTCAAGAAGAATATATCGACAGCTTGTTTGGTTTGTGGATTGATACTGCTTGTGTAAAAGATGTAACTAGACCTACTTATTACATCACAACAGGTAATGGGTTAGACTCTGCTGCTATCGCTGATGGTTACAGATATTTCTTGGTAAATCCTCAAGATTCTGTTTATTCTGCGGTTAAGGGTGATGATGATAAATATACATCTAAGACAAATGAAGGTAGCGCTTATTGGAATGCTACAGAAGGTTTGGTGAAAGCAGCTTTTGTTAAAGCTATCGTTTATGGTGAGGATTCTTTAGCTATTGTTCGTGAAAAAGCAACTGCTGTTGATACCTTGAAGACTATGTCTGTAAATCCGGCTGCAATGGCATTTGTTACAACTGCAAATAATACATTGAAGATCGAGAATAAGACAACAAAGGAGATTGCAAACGAAGATGATGCAACTAAGACTGATCGTGAAGATGTAACTTCTTATTTGAAAGTTATCAACAACGTATTAGTTTGGACGGATAATCGTGACGAGGCTCATGAGTTCGTTGCTGAGGCTACGACATTACACCCGACATCCAACGATAACGTTGAAGAAGGAGCTTCTGCTATCTCTGTTGTCGCTAACGCTGGAACTGTAACAATCCAAGGTGCCGCTGGCAAGTCTGTTGTTATCTCTAACATCTTAGGTAAGGTGGTTGCTGAGACAGTTCTTTCATCTGATAACGCTACAATCGCTGTACCGGCAGGTATCGTAGCTGTAGCTGTAGAGGGTGAGGCTGCTGTTAAGGTGGTTGTTAAATAATTATTTTATTCGAAATGATACAGTAGAGGCGGGCACGTCCCGTCTCTATCTAAATATATTTAATTAAATAATTTCCACGCAACAAAGTATCCCGTGATGGGGGAACGTGTGGTTAATACTAAAGTAAAAAAGCTCTTCCGATAGTATTTCCGTGAGGAAGGAAACCGGATAAAAAATTGCTCCCGGCGATATTCGTATCGTCGGGACTTTTTTATGGTTCGGAAAGCTTTTACATAAATAAATGCGTATATTGCGGCAAGCTTATAATTTTAGAGTTTATGGAATATACCTTACTGATACTTCTATTACTGATCATGATTTGGATAAACTTGCGTAATAAGATATCCAAATCACAAGAGAAAACGGAGGAATTGTTGAAAGAGATCGCTGCCTTGCGTAAACGTTTGGAGAATAGTCCGGAAGTTGTGGACGAGATAAAGGAACCGGAGCCTGAGATCTTGAAAGAGCCGGAAGTTTTCGTACAACCTGAACCGGTAAGGGCGATTGTCGAACCTGCTAAAAATCCTCAACCCCAGAAGGTGCGGAAACCTGTCAATTATGAGAAATATATCGGTGAGAACTTATTCGGTAAAATTGGTATCCTGATACTCGTCTTGGGTATGGGGCTTTTCGTGAAGTATGCGATAGATAAGGAATGGATAAACGAGACCTTGCGTACGATCCTTGGCTTTGGGATGGGCGGATTACTTCTATTCGTGGCTTGGCGTTTGAAGGATTCCTATCGTACCTTTAGCTCTTTGCTGGCGGGAGGCGCTTTCGCGATCTTCTATGTAACGGTGGCGATCGCCTATCATTATTACGGGCTGTTTAGCCAAACGGTCGCTTTTATTCTGCTTGTGCTGTTTACCGGATTTATGTCGTCTTTATCTATACTCTATAATCGTAGGGAACTGGCGATTATCGCTTTGGTGGGTGGATTTATCGCTCCATTCTTAGTGGGTAGCGGAGATGGAAGTTATTGGGTGCTGTTTACCTATGTCATGATCTTGGACCTAGGAATGTTCGGGCTATCTATCTATAAGAAGTGGGGGGAATTGCCTGTAATTTGTTTTGCCTTGACTTGGATCGTCTTTGCGGGTTATACGTATGCTGCGGATCTGGATTTGATGGGAAGTGTCCAATTAACACATTTACTTATTTTCTCTATCGCCTTCTATTTGATCTTCTTATTATCGGTCGCTTCCATCGTACGAATCAATATCCGGGGGATCAATCAATATTTATTAGGAGTGATCGGATTGAACAATTTCGTATTCCTGTTCTTTGCCCTTTGTCTCCTGCAGAATATGGAGCTTGAGCGGAATTGCAAAGGTCTGGTAACCCTTTTTGTTGCGGCTATTAACTTCGCTCTTTTCTTTTGGATCAAACGGAAAGGGGAACCTTTCACTTTCTTGATGCATACGTTATTGGGTATCGCTCTTACGTTCGTATCGGTGACGATCCCGATCCAACTGGAAGGGACCTTTATTACCTTGTTTTGGGCTTCAGAGGTAATGATTATTCTCTGGTTCTATAGTCGTTTCCGTCTGCGGGTTTACGAGATATTCGCTTGGGTACTTCCGGTCTTGACGCTGGGCTCTTACGGAATGGATGTCTTCCACGGATGTATGGAGGCTCGGTACGGAGATTCTTCCCTATTTATAAATGGCTTGTTCGCTACCGGTATTTTTACGGGGCTATCGTATTGGGTAGACGCTTGGTTGGTACGTCCGACAAGGATATCTACGAAAGGGCCTCTCTTGACGGGATGTGTCGTATTATATATAGCCTTTGTTTTCGATTTCTATTCATATGTAGATCCTTCGATCGTGTCCTTTAGCTATATCGAGACATTTACGGTGGCGGTTTTATTTGCTGCGAATGTTTTATTAGGGAAAAGCTATTTGCCTGTGTCAAGAAATGCGGGAGGATACGGACTACTCTTGGGGCTATCTTTATCCCTGTTCGGAGGAATGTCTTTGTGGGTCGGGTATGATGATCTCTTTATTCCCCGGTTCCTGCTATGGGTTTCCTTGCTTTTAATCGGGGGGCATATTTTTGTCTTGGGGCGGTACTATTATAAGTCATTTGACGCAAGAGAAAAGCGTACGCATGGGATGACCTTATATATTTGTTTGCTGTCTACGATATTACTGGCCGTGGGAACGAATAATTTGTTGAATCAGTTGGGCTTGCCGGATGAATTAAGCGCAGGCTTCTCTATCTCGTTGAGTCTTGCCGGCTTTATGCAAATGGCGGAGGGAATGCGATTGCACCTGAAGGTTGTCCGGATGATTAGTTTGGCCACTTTCTCGATCGTATTGCTAAAGTTGGTGTTGGTAGATCTGTGGCTCTTGCCTACGATCGGGAAAGTGGTCGTCTTTATAATCTTGGGAGTTATCTTATTGGTTCTCTCCTTCTTGTATCAGAAGTTGAAAACCGTCTTGTTCGATGATAGCTTATAGGATATCCGCTAGTTTCTCCAGCCCCATGCTATGAGAGCCTTTGATCAAGATATGATAGCCCTTTAACGGCTGTTTCCGAAGCTCTTCCACCATTGCCTCCGTGGTAGCGAAGGGGGAGAACTCTTTGCCTACCTTAGAGAAATGCTCGCCGCAGAGGAACACCTTGTCGAACTGGCCTTTCTTGATCTGTTCGACAACCTCCGCGTGTAATTCGTCGCTAGTTGGTCCAAGCTCGCGCATATCTCCAAGGATGATGGCTTTAGGCTGTACGGGCATGGTGATGAAATTGTCCAGAGCTACTTTCATGCTACTCGGATTCGCATTGTAAGCATCGATAATCAATTCGTTATTCTCGGTTTTCTTGAATTGGGAACGGTTATTGGTTGGCTCGTAAGCGGCGATAGCACGGCTGATACGCTCTGCCGGGATCTTGAAGAAGCGGCCTACGGCGACGGCGGCCAATACATTATCTAGGTTATAACTACCGATCATATGTGTTTCGACGGTATGCAACTTTCCTTGTTGCTTCCAATTGAACACTAAGAAAGGATCGCAACTGACTACCTGTCCGGACGCGAAAGTATCATCCCCGTTTCCATATGTGATTTGTTCGATGCCTTTGGCGATAGACTGAAGGTACTCGTTCTCTTTCTTGATAAATATCTTGCCTTTGGAGCGACGGATATAATCATATAACTCCCCTTTTGTCCGGATCACACCCTCGAAAGAACCGAAGCCTTCCAGATGGGCACGGCCTACGTTCGTGATGATGCCATAGTTAGGATGGACGATATCCACTAATTCCTTGATGTCTCCCGGATGGCTGGCGCCCATCTCGATAACCGCCATCTCATGGTCATGAGTCAATCGGAGCAAGGTCAAGGGAACGCCAATATGATTATTGAAATTACCTTCGGTATATAGCAAATTGAATTTCGTTGAGAGTACGGCAGCCAATAACTCTTTGGTCGTGGTCTTGCCATTCGTTCCGGTAATCCCGATGATCGGCAACCCCAGTACCTTGCGGTGATGGTGCGCTAATTGTTGCAAGGTCTTCAGCACGTTATCAACAAGGATCGTGCGTTCGCCTATATAATAATCGGGATTGTCTATGACGGCATAGACACAGCCGGATGCCAAGGCTTTCCCTGCATATTGATTTCCATCGAATTTATCGCCTTTTAAGGCGAAGAAGATAGAACCCTTCGGACAGTTCCGGCTATCTGTCGTTATTTGAGGGTTATGTATAAATAAATCATAGAGGTCGATAATACTCATGACTGTATCGCGTTAAATATTTATTCCTGTCTAATTCGGGGCAAATGTAGCAATTAAATAAAGAATGAAGAATCTAGAAGGAGATTTTAAGAGAGAAACCTGTATCTTTGCTGGAAATAAGGAAAGATCATGTTAGATAAAACGCTCAATATTAGAGGGACACTCACTTCTTTAGCGACGCCGTTGGTGATGGGAATCTTGAATATTACCCCTGATTCTTTTTATGCGGGCAGCCGCAAACAGACCGAGACCGCTATCGAGGACCGTATCCGGGAAATCTTATCGGAGGGAGGAGATTGGATAGATATCGGTGGTTATTCATCCCGTCCGGATGCCGCTGAGGTTACGCCGGAGGAAGAGATGCGCCGTTTGGAGTTTGCCTTACATATATTAAATAAGCATTACCCGGATATCCCGGTGTCCGTAGATACGTTTCGTGCGGGGATTGCGCGTCGTTGCGTAGAGGAATATGGAGCAGCTATCATTAACGATATCTCCGGCGGTGAGTTGGATGCGGATATGTTCCAAACGGTAGCGGATTTGAAGGTGCCTTATATCATGATGCATATGCAGGGAACTCCCCAAAACATGCAGAAAGAACCTCATTATGACAATCTGATCAAAGAAGTTTTCATATACTTCGCACGCAAAGTGCAGCAGCTTCGTGACTTGGGCATGAAGGACATTATACTCGATCCGGGATTTGGCTTTGGAAAGACATTGGAACATAATTATGAACTGATGGCCCATCTGGAAGAATTCAGCATTTTCGAACTTCCGCTGTTAGTCGGCGTTTCCCGGAAATCAATGATTTATAAATTATTGGGAGGA
>ENA-OZFF01000510-OZFF01000510.1-human-gut-metagenome-genome-assembly--contig:-NODE-510-length-12059-cov-5.524159_pt1 | contig 12059 bp, 9 predicted proteins | sample MGYA00244615_ERZ653628 | MGnify/ENA primary metagenome ERZ653628 (study PRJEB26926, sample SAMN06164927) | human gut metagenome | biome: ENVO:00009003; feature: ENVO:2100002; material: ENVO:00002003...
AGTCTCCGACGTGATATTCGAGCCGAAAGCCCGAAACAGCTGGCATTCGCATCCGGGCGGACAGATTCTGATTGCCACCGCCGGAAAAGGTTACTATCAGGAAAAGGGGAAGCCTATACAAGTGTTGAATCCCGGCGATGTAGTCGCTATTCCGGCAGATGTGGTGCATTGGCACGGAGCGGCTCCCGACAGCGGATTCACGCATATAGCTATCAATACAAAAGTTCATTTGGGTGCTACACAGTGGTATGAACCTGTAAGCGATGAAGAATACACTAATCAATAAATATCTAAAAACAACTCGAATATGAAAAAGTTACTTCTTATTCCGCTCTTGCTCCTCTCTCTAACGACAATGGCAGCATGCTCTACCACCGACGACACTCCCGATACTCCATCCGGAAACGGCAATATGCTTGTGCTCTACTTTTCTGCCGAAGGACACACCCAGGCCATTGCCGAACGTATCGTGAAACTTACAGGCGCAGATATCCATCGCATTGAGGCTGCCGAACCGTATGCTGCAAATCCTTACGATGACAGCGACCGCATTCAGCATGAAGCCTATAATGACCTGCGCCCTGGAGTAGCGAATCTGCTTGATAAATAGGCATTGGCGAAATATGATACAATTTTCGTCGGTTCGCCTTGCTGGTGGCATCAACCCGCAATGGTAGTCTGTACATTCCTCGAAGCATACGACCTGAAAGACAAGGTAATCATTCCTTTCTTTACCTACGGGGCTACTACCTATCTGAACGAGTCCATGCAGAAAATTTACAAGGTAACATCCACTTCAAGACATATTCCGGAAACACTTCCCGAAGACCTTGATGCGGAGGATATTACGACACCAGGACGCCCTGATGATGCAGATATCGACATGCCGGGCAACGCTAATGGTACAGAAGGATGGTTACACCGAATCGGAATAGCAGTGCGTTCGGGAATATTCAATACATCTGCCGACTAATTGATAATATCTTTTTCTTCTTCGAGCACTCCGTCTGCCAATGCAATATCTTCCCCCATCTCCCAATACTTCATCCACTTTTACTGGAATTCTCGTAAGAAATCTCTATTTTTGCACTTTAAACAAGAAAAATTATGGGAGCAGCTAAATGGATAGGCGGCATCATCGGCTTCATGGCCGGAGGACCGCTGGGAGCCTTGGCAGGTTTTGTATTCGGTTCACTGTTCGACACCGATTCAAGTGACGCAGGCAGTTATTATGGAGAAGAACCAACGCACGGCACTACCTATACCGGGCAACGGAACAGTTTCCTCTTCTCCATGCTCGTGATGGCTTCGTACATTATCCGTGCAGACGGGCGCATCATGCATAGTGAAATGGAATTCGTCCGCCGCTTTCTGAGAAGCACATTCGGTGAGGCTGCCGTGGGCGAGGGAGAACGGATACTGCTCAACCTCTTCGAACAGCGCAAGCAGATGGACAGACAAAACCCACTGGCATTTAAAAACACCATCCGTGACTGTGGAACGCAGATTGCCGCCAACCTGACATACGAGGAACGCTTGCAACTGCTGGTATTCTTGGTAGAAATTGCCAAAAGCGACGGACACGTCTGCAACGAGGAGATAGAAGCCTTGAAAGAAGTGGCCATGTACATGGGACTATCCGTCAAGGAAGTGGAATCCATGCTTAACCTAGGCGGTAGCTCACTGAACGAGGCCTACAAAGTACTTGAAATTGAACCCACTGCCACCAATGACGAAGTGCGTGCCGCTTACCGCCGCCTAGCCTTGAAACACCATCCCGACCGGGTGGCAACGCTGGGCGAAGACATCAAGAAAGCCGCAGAAGAGAAGTTCCAAAGCATCAACAATGCCAAAGAACAGATATACAAGGCACGAGGTATGAAATGACGTACCTCGCTCCTTGCCTTGTGGACAGCATCATGACGTTTATAAACATTCTATATTAACATCAACCCACACACTTATGAAAAAAACCCTTGCAATCCTTGCACTAGGCCTTACTGCCATTGCCGGACATGCCGCCACGCCGCTCTGGATGCGCGATGTGCAAATCTCTCCCGACGGTACGGAAATCGCATTCTGCTACAAAGGAGACATCTACAAGGTGCCGGCCAAAGGTGGAACCGCCACACAGCTTACTACCCAAGAGAGCTACGAATGTACCCCCATATGGTCGCCGGACGGCAAACAAATAGCCTTTGCCAGCGACAGATACGGCAACTTCGACGTATTCGTGATGCCGGCAGACGGCGGAACCGCCCAACGGCTCACTACCCACTCCACCGGTGAGATACCCTCCACATTCACTCCGGACGGAAAGTATATCTTGTTTTCCGCATCCATCCAGGACCCGGCAAGCAGCGCTCTTTTCCCCACTTCGGCCATGACCGAGCTTTACAAAGTACCTGCAACGGGAGGGCGTACGGAGCAAGTGCTGGGCACCCCTGCCGAAGCGGTCTGCTTCGACAAGGCGGGCCATCAGTTCCTCTACCAAGACCGCAAGGGATTTGAAGATGAATGGAGAAAGCACCACACCTCCTCCATCACCCGCGACATCTGGCTGTATGATGCAAAGACGGGTATCCATACCAACCTCACCGACCGCGCGGGCGAAGACCGCAACCCGGTGTTGTCACCCGATGGAAGAACGGTTTACTTTTTGAGTGAGAGAAACGGCGGCTCATTCAACGTGTATGCCTTCCCGCTGGCACAGCCCCGAGAGGTGAAGCCCATCACCAGCTTCAAGACACATCCCGTGCGCTTCCTCTCCATGAGTGACGGCGAGACGTTGTGCTACAGTTACGACGGCGAAATCTATACCCAGCAGCCGGATGCCACCCCGAAGAAAGTCGCCATAGAACTGGTGCGCGATGACCGGCCGCAATTCGCCAACCTGCAGTCTTCCGACGGAGCCACCTCTGCCGTTGTGTCCCCGGACGGAAAACAGATTGCCTTCACGCTGCGCGGAGAAGTCTTTGTCACTTCGGCAGACTATGCCACTACCAAGCAGGTGACGCACACACCGGCACGCGAAGCGGGCCTCTCCTTTGCGACGGACAACCGCACCCTGGCCTACGCCAGCGAGCGAGGCGGCAACTGGCAGCTCTACCTTGCCAAGATAGCCCGCAAGGAAGACCCTAACTTCCCGAACGCCACGCTGATTGAAGAAGAAGTGCTGCTGCCCTCCACCACCGTGGAACGTGCCTATCCGCAATTCTCGCCCGACGGCAAGGAACTCGCCTTCATCGAAGACCGCATCCGGCTGATGGTGCTCAATCTGGAGACGAAGAAGGTGCGCCAGATTACGGACGGCTCCACCTGGTACAGCACCGGCGGAGGATTTGACTACGCATGGTCGCCGGACGGTAAATGGTTTACACTTGAGTTCACGGGTAACAAGCACGACCCCTACTCCGACATCGGCCTGGTCAGCGCAGAGGGAGGCAAAGACATCATCAACCTCACCAATAGCGGCTACATGAGCGGCTATCCCCACTTTGCGCTGGACGGCAACGCCATCCTTTTCACCACCGAACGCTACGGCATGCGTGCCCATGCCTCATGGGGCTCGCTGAACGACGCCATGCTCGTCTTCCTCAACCAAGACGCCTACGACAAATACTGCCTGAGCAAAGAAGACTACGAACTGCGCAAGGAGCTGGAGAAGGAACAAAAGAAGTCTGCCGGAAAAGACACCCCCCAAGACAAAAACAAGGATAAAAAGAAGAAATACGACAAGAAAGACAGCAATGCTGACGAAAAAGATGACCAGCCGAAAGACATCGTCGTAGAGCTGAAAGGCATCGAAGACCGTGTGGTGCGCCTCACCCCGAATTCTTCCGACATGGGCAGCACCATCATCTCCAAGGATGGCGAGACACTCTACTACCTGGCAGCCTTCGAAGGTGGCTACGACCTCTGGAAGATGAACCTCCGCAAGAAGGAAACCAAACTGCTGCACAAGATGGATGCCGGATGGGCAGACATGCAGCTGGACAAGGACGGCAAAAACCTCTTCCTGCTGGGCAGCCGCAAGATGCAGAAAATGGACACTTCATCCGACGCGCTGACCCCCATCACCTTCCAGGTAGATGCCAAGATGGACCTGGCTGCGGAGCGCGAATACATGTTCGACCACGTGTACCGCCAGCAGCAGAAGCGATTCTACAACACCTCGATGCACGGAGTGGACTGGGACAAGATGACCGCCGCCTATCGCCGCTTCCTGCCCCATATCGACAATAACTATGACTTTGCCGAGCTGCTGAGCGAATGGCTGGGCGAACTGAACGTATCTCACACCGGTGGCCGTTTCTATCCCAAAGGGCAGTCCGAGCCTACTGCCAGTCTGGGACTATTCTTCGACTGGAACTACACGGGCCGGGGCATGCTCATTGCCGAAGTGGTGGAGAAAGGCCCCTTCGACACAGCCAACACCCGGGTGAAAGCCGGCACAGTCATCGAGAAGATAGACGGCGTGGAAATCACCCCCGATGCAGACTACTACACGCTGCTCAACAACAAGGCACGGAAGAAGACACTTGTTTCCCTCTTCGACCCACAGACCAAGGAACGCTGGGAAGAGGTCGTTATCCCCATCACGAACGGTGCGTTCAGTGATTTGCTCTACAGCCGCTGGGTGAAACAGCGTGCGGCAGACGTTGACCGATGGTCGGGTGGCCGATTGGGTTACGTGCACATCGAGTCTATGGGAGACGACAGTTTCCGTTCCGTCTACTCGGACATCCTGGGAAAATACAACAACCGCGAAGGCATCGTCATCGACACCCGTTTCAATGGCGGTGGACGCTTGCACGAGGATATAGAAATACTTTTCAGTGGACAAAAATACTTCACCCAAGTGGTGCGCGGTCGCGAGACGTGCGACATGCCCAGCCGCCGCTGGAACAAACCCTCCATCATGGTGATGTGCGAGGCCAACTACTCCAATGCGCACGGCACGCCGTGGGTTTACAGCCACCGCGGACTGGGCAAGCTGGTAGGCATGCCCGTGCCGGGAACCATGACCAGCGTGTCGTGGGAACGCCTGCAAGACCCGTCATTGGTATTCGGCATCCCCGTCGTGGGCTACCGCCTGTCGGACGGCAGCTATCTGGAGAACTCGCAGCTGGAGCCGGACATCAAAGTAGCCAATTCACCCGAGACCATCGTGAAGGGAGAAGACACACAGCTGAAAGCTGCCGTAGAGGAACTGCTGAAGGAACTCGAAAAATAAGTACCGCCCTGCCCCACGCAGGAATACCGGTCATATAGGCCGATATATATATTAAGATGATGTGTCAAAACGGTTGATGGCACATCATCTTTTTTTATATGCCACAAGGAAGCAATACTTTTTCTATCTCACTTTTTTGCACTATCTTTGTGACATAAATTCCTAACTCTTTAACTGATTATGTTTGCTGACTTGTTAAACTCCTCCTATTTCGCGCTCTTTCTCATTGTGGCTTTAGGCTTCATGTTGGGAAGAATCAAGATTAAAGGGCTTTCGCTCGACGTCTCCGCCGTCATCTTCATTGCCCTGCTGTTCGGACACTTCGGTGTCATCATCCCCAAAGAATTAGGAAACTTCGGACTGGTGCTCTTCATCTTCACCATCGGCATCCAGGCCGGTCCCGGATTTTTCGACTCCTTCCGGAGCAAGGGCAAGACGCTTATCATCATCACCCTGCTCATCATCTGCTCCGCCGCCCTGACGGCAGTAGGACTGAAATATGCCTTCGACATCGATACTCCCAGTGTCGTGGGACTGATAGCCGGTGCCCTGACCAGTACGCCGGGACTCGCCGTTGCCATTGACAGCACCCATTCCCCACTGGCATCCATCGCTTACGGTATTGCCTATCCTTTCGGCGTTATCGGCGTGATTCTCTTCGTTAAGCTGCTGCCCCGTATCATGCGCATCGACCTCGACAAGGAGGCGCGCCGGTTGGAGAAGGAACGCCGCAGCCAGTTCCCGGAACTGACAACCTGTCTGTTCCGCGTAACCAACCCCGCCGTCTTCGACCGGAGCCTGATGCAAATCAATGCGCGCGCCATGACCGGAGCCGTCATCTCACGCCACAAGCACAACGAGCAGATAGCCATCCCCACCGCCCAGACCATCCTGCACGAGGGAGACTACATACAAGCCGTGGGTAGCGAAGAGGCCTTAAACCAGCTCGCCGTCCTCGTGGGCGAACGCGAAGAAGGCGAACTGCCACTCGTAGACATGCAGGAGATTGAATCCCTGCTGCTCACCAAGAAGGATATGATAAACAAGCAGCTGGGCGACCTCAACCTGATGAAGAACTTCGGCTGCACCGTCACCCGCATCCGCCGAAGCGGCATCGACCTCTCCCCCTCGCCCGACCTGGCCCTAAAATTCGGCGACAAACTGATGGTGGTGGGCGAGAAGGACGGCATCAAGGGAGTGGCACGCCTGCTGGGCAACGACACCAAGCAACTGTCCGACACCGACTTCTTCCCCATCGCCCTGGGCATCGTGCTGGGCGTGCTCTTCGGCAAGCTCAACATCTCCTTCTCGGACAGTCTGTCGTTCTCTCCGGGACTGACGGGAGGCATCCTGATGGTCGCCTTGTTCCTGAGCGCCATCGGAAAGACCGGCCCCATTCTGTGGTCCATGTCCGGCCCTGCCAACCAACTGCTGCGCCAGCTGGGACTGCTGCTCTTCCTTGCCGAAGTAGGGACATCGGCAGGACGGAATCTGATGGCCACGTTCCAGGAAAGCGGCTGGCTCTTGTTCGGCGTAGGCGCCGCCATCACGCTGGTGCCCATGCTGGTGGCAGTATGCGTAGGCCTGTTCGTGTTCAAGATAAACATTCTCGACCTGCTGGGCACCATCACCGGCGGCATGACCAGTACGCCCGGCCTTGCCGCCGCCGACTCCATGACGGACAGCAACATACCGAGCGTGGCCTATGCCACGGTATATCCCATTGCCATGGTGTTCCTCATTCTGATAATCCAGGTGATAGCCTCCGCAGTCTATTGACGCATGAAGACGTACAGCCGGACAGAAACCATCGCCCGCATGAACGCACTGGCCGGAGCCAATGTGCCCTTCCTCTTCATCGTAGACTACGCGCAAGAGCAGTCGCACATTGAGCCCCTCGACCGGATAGACCCCGCCACCTGCCTTTTCCAATTCCCGAAGGCAGGCAACACGGAGACGGCTGCAACAGCCCTTGCCAGAAGCACAGCCGCCCGATGCGCCGGCCCTATCCAGTGGGACATCACTCCCCCTTCCCCCGCCGCATACAGACATTCGTTCGACCTCGTGAAGCAAAACCTGCTGGCAGGCAACAGCTACCTGACGAACCTCACTTGCCGGGTACCCGTCACCACCAATCTGACACTGGAAGAAATATTCCTCCACTCCGAAGCCTTGTACAAGCTGTGGCTGAAAGACCGGTTCGTCTGCTTCTCCCCCGAAATCTTTGTCCGCATAGAGAAGGGCAAGATAAAGTCCTTCCCCATGAAAGGCACCATCGACGCTACCCTGCCCGATGCGGAACAGCTCTTGATGCAGGACACCAAAGAGGCAGCCGAGCACGCCACCATCGTCGACCTGATACGCAACGACCTCAGCATGGTTTCGGAACACGTCGAAGTGACCTCCTACCGATATATAGACCGCCTGCAAACCAATAAGGGCCCCATCCTCCAGACCAGCTCCGAGATATGCGGCACCCTGCCCGAAGACTACACCGCACACCTGGGCGACATCATCTTCCGCCTGCTTCCTGCCGGCTCCATCACCGGCGCCCCCAAGCCCAAAACCGTAGAAATCATCGCCCAGGCCGAAGACTACCGCCGGGGCTTCTACACCGGCATCATGGGGCATTATGCCGACGGACAGCTGGACAGCGCTGTCATGATACGCTTCATCGAGCAGGAAAACGGCCAGCTCCACTTCAAGGCAGGAGGCGGCATCACCGCCAAAAGCCGGTGGGAAAGCGAATACAACGAAGTAATACAGAAAATATATGTGCCTATTTATTGAGACCATACGCATCGACCACGGAAGGGTCTGCAACCTTTCCCGCCACAACCGAAGGCTGAACGATACCCGCGCCCACTTCTGGCCGGAAAGCACACCGCTGCAACTGTCCGATTATCTGTCGTCTCCCGGCTGTGGAGCAGGCATCACCGGGGCGGGCATCGTCAAGGCACGCGTAGTGTATGGTGAAAAAGGTATTGAAGACCTCAGCTACTCCCCCTACGCCGTGCGGCACGTGCATTCGCTGGCACTGATACAGGCAGACCACATCGACTACACCTACAAAAGCGCCGGACGCGAACCGCTGAACCGCCTCTTTGCCCTGCGCGGCGCATGCGACGACATTCTGATTGTGAAACAAGGTCTGCTGACAGACACCTCCATCGCCAACATCGCCCTTTCCGACGGTACCCACTGGTACACGCCGGCACATCCCCTGCTGAAAGGGACCAAACGGGCAGCCTTGCTGGAAGAAGGAATCTTGCAGGAAAAAGATATCAGACCGGAAGACTTGCCTTCATTCTCTACTGTCAGGCTGTTCAATGCCATGATTGACTGGGGAGAACTGGAACTCCCCGTACGGAACATCATCCCGTAGAGCCTCTACTCGTGCATATCGTTGAGATGTATCTCCAAAGACTTCACCGATATATATATTTCGTACACCGATATGGCCAGCGAAATAATCAGCAATATCAGCGCCAAACCGAAGATATAGGCCGAAAGCAGATGGAGACGGATATAGACAAAGAACATGCTGACCACGCACAGCAGCAGGCTGCCGATGCCCGCCACCTGCATGGCACGCGTCAGGTAGAGCCGCTTCCTCAGGTTGGCAATCTGCGCCGCCTTCACCGAAGACGGGTTCTCCATGTACTGTTCCTTTAAGGTGCGCACCAGTTGGGCATAGGACAAGAAACGGTTAGTATAGGCCAGCATAATCAGCGATATGGCCGAAAACAGCAAGGCGGGGGTGGTTAAATCTATTTCCATAAGAATGATGCTTAATTATATCTATCCGTCCCGATAACAGGACTTACTTCCGCAAAGATAAACGAAAGATTGAAACCACAGAAACAAGTTTCCTTTTTTCCATTTCCCAAAGATTTATCCTACTTTTGCAGTGACAATAAAAAAACTCCTTACCACCGTAACTTAACAAATACGACCATGCGATATACCGTTTCCGCTCCTGCCTCACTGCACGCAGCCATACAGCTCCCGGCATCCAAAAGTATCAGTAACCGGGCACTCATCCTCCACTCCCTTGCCCACGGCAATATCCTGCCCCGCAATCTGAGCGATTGTGACGACACCATAGTGATGACTCGCGCCCTCGACGGAAATCCCGGACATATAGATATCCTTGCCGCCGGCACCGCCATGCGTTTCCTCACCGCCTACCTCAGCGTAACTCCTGGCACCCGAATCATCACCGGTACGCAACGCATGCAGCAACGCCCCATCCGCATACTGGTAGACGCCCTGCGAGAGCTCGGCGCCCGCATAGAATACGTCGGAAACGAAGGGTTCCCTCCCTTGCGCATCACCGGAACAGAACTGACCGGCAGCGAAATATCCCTCGCCGGCAATGTCAGCTCACAATACATATCCGCCCTGCTGATGATTGGTACCGTCCTTCCCAAAGGCCTGCGCCTGCACTTGACGGGTGACATCATCTCCCGCCCCTACATCAACCTGACCCTGCAACTGATGCGCGACTTCGGCGCCCAAGCCGACTGGGTCTCCGAAGATTGCATCACCGTCAGCCCCGGCGGATACACGGATACCCCTTTCACCGTAGAAAGCGATTGGAGCGCCGCCTCTTACTGGTATCAGATGATGGCAATAGAAGGAATTAAAAATGAAAAAATAAAAGGGGGAGACAGAAGTAGCGCAAAAGAAAGTGAAGACAGCACGAAGGAAGAAGCGCACACGGCAGAAATCGAACTGCTCGGTCTCTTCGCCCACAGCTATCAAGGCGACAGCCGCGGCGCGGAAGTCTTTACCCGCCTCGGCGTCCATACCGAATATACAGACCGGGGAGTAAAACTGACCCGGAAGGGTACTCCCGCCACCCGTCTCGACGAAGACATGGTGGACATCCCGGACCTGGCGCAGACCTTTGTCGTCACCTGCTGCTTGATGGACATCCCTTTCCGCTTCACCGGACTGCAAAGCCTCAAAATAAAGGAGACCGACCGTATCACCGCCCTCATTACGGAACTGCGCAAACTGGGTTACGTCGTGCGCTCCGAGCAAGACAGCATCTTGTTGTGGGATGGCGAACGCTGCCCGGCAGACGCTGACCCCGTCATCGCCACCTACGAAGACCACCGTATGGCCATGGCATTTGCCCCCGCCTGCCTTGTACTGCCCCAAATACGGATAAATGAACCACAGGTCGTTACCAAATCTTACCCTGCTTACTGGGAAGACTTGCAAAAGGCGGGATTTAAAGTCTGCCAAGATGCAATGCAATCTTAGAATAAAGCTTTTATTCTTAGAAATACAGCCTTTATTCTTAAGAATATAACCTTTATTCTTAGGAATAAAGGATACATTCTAAGATTAGGATGCATCCAAAGTAGTTTTATACTGCGTTCCAGGCAAGTAATGCCTGCGTCGGGTGGAAGTAATCTGCCTACCTGCAATCTGACTCATTATTTTGTCGTGTACAAAACAATGTGTATCTTTGTCCGTTCTATTAATGGAACATGTTTTTCAAGAAAAGGAAGCCCATGTGGATATTGATTATTAGCCTGATTGCCCTTGCCCTCGTGGCAGCCACAGCCGGAATTATACGCAACCGGAAACTGCAGAAGAAGATAGACCGCGGCGAACTGGACGCCATGCCCGAAGTGCAGGAAGTGGATGCCGAGTGCTGCGGACAGCATGAAATCTGCGAACGTGACAGCCTGCTGGCAGCCGTCAGCAAGCAAATAGAATATTACGATGACGAAGAACTGGACAAATACATCGGCACCGCTCCCGATGCCTATACTCCCGAGCAGGAAGACGAGTTCCGCGACGTGTTCTACACCATGCAAGACACGGACGTAGCCGGATGGGTACGCAGCCTGCAACTGCGTGGCATAGCCTTGCCGGACAACATCAAGGATGAAGTGTTCCTCATCATCGGCGAACGCCGTCTCACCCCCCATTCCTAACACTCCACATCCAACTTTTAATTTTTAATTCTTAATTTTTAATTGAATAAATGGAGCTACTGCAATACACTTTTTTCCAACATGCCCTCATCGGCAGTCTGCTGGCAAGCATTGCTTGCGGGCTGATAGGCACGTACATCGTTACCCGGAGACTAGTGTTCATCAGCGGCGGATTGACGCATGCATCTTTTGGCGGTATCGGTCTGGGATTGTATACCGGCATTTCCCCCATTCTGTCGGCAGCCTTGTTTGCAGTCTTGTCCGCTTTCGGTGTAGAGTGGCTCAGCAAACGGAAGGATATGCGGGAAGACTCTGCCATTGCCGTATTCTGGACATTGGGCATGGCACTGGGCATCATGTTCACTTTCCTCTCGCCGGGATTCGCACCCGACTTGTCCGCCTATCTCTTCGGCAACATTCTCACGATTACCTGGAGCGACATCGCTCTATTGGGAGGGCTTGCCCTGCTGCTGATACTGTTTTTCGCGCTGTATCTCCATCCCATCATCTACGTAGCCTTCGACCGGGAGTTTGCCCGCTCGCAAGGTATTCCGGTGCAGGTATTCGAATATGTACTGATGATGTTCATTGCGCTGACCATCGTGGCATGCCTGCGCATGGTGGGCATCGTGCTGGTCATTTCGCTGCTCACCGTTCCGCAGATGACCGCCAACTTGTTCTCGCACCGGTTCCACCGCATCATCTGGCTTTCCATCGGCATCGGTTACCTCAGTTGCCTGGGCGGGCTGATGATTTCTTTCTACTTGAATGTCCCCTCGGGTGCATCCATTATATTCTTTTCCATCATTATCTATGCCCTGTCTCTTATACACATCTCCGAGCCCACGAGACCGAGGCTGATCTCG
>ENA-OZFF01000529-OZFF01000529.1-human-gut-metagenome-genome-assembly--contig:-NODE-529-length-11778-cov-3.825386_pt1 | contig 11778 bp, 8 predicted proteins | sample MGYA00244615_ERZ653628 | MGnify/ENA primary metagenome ERZ653628 (study PRJEB26926, sample SAMN06164927) | human gut metagenome | biome: ENVO:00009003; feature: ENVO:2100002; material: ENVO:00002003...
ACGAGATCAGCCTCGGTCTCGTGGGCTCGGAGATGTGTATAAGAGACAGCTCAAATTCTCCTTTCAAGCGGATGTCTTTTGATGAAGAACCAATCATGACTTTGAACATGCCCGGCTCAACGGTGAAATTCATTTGTTTGTCCCATATCCCCAGCTCTTGTGGTGTGAGTTCGAAATGTACGGTATGCGATGCTTCCGGTTTTAGAGTGATGCGCTCGAATCCTCTCAGCACTTGTGTATAGGTGGTTACGCTGCTGACTTCATCGCGCAAGTAAAGCTGTACCACTTCATCTCCTTCGCGCTGACCGATGTTCTTGATGGTGCAACTGATGGAGATGTTGCCTTGTACTCCTTGTTTGGATGGAGATATTGCAAGGTCACTATATTGGAAAGTCGTATAGCTTAGTCCATGACCGAAGGGGTAGAGCGCACCATAGACAGAAGTCTCGGAGCTTTCATCAGAACCGGGCTTGAAAGGAAAAGCAAAGGGTATCTGCCCAACGGATTTAGGGAAGGTCACGGCGAGGCGTCCTCCGGGGTTGTAGTCACCAAACAGTGCTTCGGCTATGGCTTGTCCTCCGAATTCACCAGGAAACCAGGCATGGATGATGGCAGGAACATGGGTAGCGGCGAAGTTGATGGATGAGGCGCGTCCGTCAATCATTACCAATACCACTGGTTTGCCTAATTGGCAGATTTTTTTGAGTAATTCTTTCTGTCTGCCGGGCAAGTCCAATGAAGTGCGTGACCTGTCTTCTCTTACGGTAAGTTCGTTTCCTCCTAATACCATTACGGTAACTTCCGCTCCCTTTGCCGCCTCTATGGCTTCTTCCATCATTTGCGCTTCTTGGGCAGCCTTGGGAAATTCAAGGACTTCGCTTTCGGGGAAGTGGGGGTCGATGATGTCGCATCCTTTCTTATAAACAACGTCTGCTTGGGGAAGCATCTTTTTGATACCTTCGTAAATGGTGGTAATGTGTGCGTTGGCTGGGCCATATCGGCAGATTAGCTGTTGTCGCTCGTCGGCATTTGGACCGATGACGGCTACTGAGCGTATCGACTTGGAAAGTGGAAGTGTCTGGTGTTCGTTTTTGAGGAGTACTAACGATTGGCGTGCGGCTTCCAGCGCAAGTTGTTGATGTTCGGGACTGTGTACTATTTGTCCGGCTCTCTTTTCGTCGCCACGATAAGGGTTGTCGAAAAGTCCGAGCCAGAACTTCACGCGTAGAATCTCGGCAACACGTTGGTTGAGTGTTTCTTGGGAGATTTTTCCTTTCTTTACGGCACTGCGCAGCGGAAGGATGAAGTCGGCAGGTGGTGTGAAATGGGTGCGGATGTTGAGTCCGGCATTAACGGCTTGCGCTACGGCATCTTCATATCCGTTGGCCACTTGATGTTTGGTGGAGATAAATTCTACGGCTTCACTGTCGGAAACCACATAGCCTTTGAATCCCCATTCTTGTCGAAGAATTTCGGTGAGGAAATGATAACTGCCTGTGATGGGTTCGCCGTCATAGTCGTTGTACGAACTCATTACTCCCAGCGCACCGGCTTCGTGGAAGGCCACTCTAAAAGGATCGAGATAGAGTGTGCGCATTTCTCGGGGAGCTACGTGGGGGTCGGTACGTGTTTTTCCGTCACGTCCACCTACCGGTATGCTATAGACGGCAAAATGTTTTGGGGTAGAGACCAGCTTGTTCTTTTGTAGGCTCAGAATCATTTGCTTTCCCATTTGTCCTGCATGATAGGGATCTTCGCCATAGGTTTCTACGCATCGTCCCCATCGGGGATCTTGTGCGATGTCGAGGATGGGGGAGTATATGTTGGTATATCCCAGTACGGAGGCTTCACGGGCTTCAGCTTCGCCTATTTGGGCTATTAGTTCTTTGTTCCATGTAGCTCCTTGTCCGCATTGGGCAGGAAAGTAGGTCGCCCGGTCATGGCATAGCCCCCGGATGCCTTCGTTGGTGAAATCTACCGGGATTCCCAGCCGTGTATTTTCTACGAACCAGCGTTGAATGGCGTGCTTCGTCTTTACGTGGTGTGCATAGGGGAAAGAGTATGCAGACTTGAAGCTGCCAAGCCCATTGTGCTCTTCATCAATATTCCCGATGCCATCTTTCCATACTTCGTTTTTCCAGTTATCACTTGGAAGGGCGTCATTGAGTACGCGGCCTGAACCATACAGTGTAGCCATCTGGCAACTTTTTTCTTCGAGAGTCATTTGCGAGAGCAGGTTTTGCACCCTTGCTTCAAGTGGGGCGTAGCTGTCTTCGTAGATGTCCTTCACGCCATTTTTGTTAAAGTCAATCCATCCTTTGTGATAGATGTTTTTGACGGTTGACTTGTCCTTCTCGTAATCGAGTATCGAGTTGCTCCACAACTGCTGGCTGCAAATCATGGATACAAGGACGGTTGTTAGGTATCTATTCATACTGATAAAACAATTGGTTGATGTTTTTTGATAATATACGTATCAAGCAGGACTGTTACCTAAACCTGATAGTTAATTTGCCGGGGCGATTGAGTATTTCTACTTTTTGGTTCGTAATTTCTTATAAATTATATCATTAATAAACTTGTTACTTACTAATTATGCAAAAACATTTTAGATTGAGGAATGCGTTATTTGCAGGATTACTGCTTGCCGCATTTGGGTGTTCTTCCCATACCCATCCTACCACTGATTTTAATGTGGATTCTGCTATTGCTTACTGTAGCTGTCAGGCTATAAAAACTCTTGAAACGCTTCCTGATGTAGATTCGATTCCCAATACGATTGATAAAGGACAGAAAAAATGGCAGTATGCTCATGTAGGTTCTTGGACATCTGGCTTTTGGCCGGGTACATTATGGTATCTTTACGAAGCGACTCAGGATACGGTATGGTTGCATGCAGCTGAAAATGTTACTCGTATTCTGTTGCCGGAAGCTTATCGTAAGGCTCGTTCGCATGATTCGGGATTTATTATGATGCCAAGTGTGGGTAATGCTTATCGTCTTACGGGCGATACTATGTACGCTCAAGCACTTCATCATGCGGCAGATTCGTTGGCCGAACTCTATAACCCCAAAGTGGGTACCATATTATCTTGGCCGGGTATGGTCAAAAAGATGAATTGGCCTCATAACACCATTATTGACAATATGATGAATCTTGAATTGCTTTTTTGGTCGGCCAAGAACGGTGGTAACAAATGGCTGTATGATGTAGCCGTAAAACATGCGGAAACAACCATGAAATATCATTTCCGTACGGACCATTCGTGCTATCATGTTGCGGTTTACGATACACTGGACGGTCATTTTATTAAAGGCGTCACTCATCAAGGATTGGCTGATAGTACAATGTGGGCTCGTGGTCAGGCCTGGGCCATCTATGGTTATACGATGGTTTACCGTGAAACTCGTGATGTACGTTTTCTTGAAGTAGCTTGCCAATCGGCCGATGCTTATCTTCGTCGTTTGCCTGAAGATATGGTACCATATTGGGATTTTGATGCGCCAATGTCACCATTGCTCCCTCCTAAAGACGCATCTGCTGCTGCTGTTACGGCTTCGGCGTTGATTGAACTTTCGGGCTATGTAAATGATGAGATAAAATCACGCCATTATCTTGATGCAGCTATAGCTATGTTGGAGAATCTCTCCTCATCGGCTTATCAGTCGGGTACGGTTAATACAGCTTTTTTACTTCATTCTGTAGGCCATATGCCTCGTGGACGTGAGATTGATGCTTCGATTATGTATGCAGATTATTATTATATAGAAGCACTTTTACGGCTTCGTACCGTAAATAAAGGCGGATGACTTGCTACTGCGTCCCCTTCATGCCCCATTGTCAAAGTCAGGAAATATTCTAATGTCGTTTTGATAAATGATGTGTTAATAGGGCAAACATGTGTGGCAGAGCCGTAGAAAGGAGAATTACAATGAGCAAGAAAGATAGAGACATAGCCCTCTTCGTGGCATTCTGCATTGAAGAATACGGAGCGGCTAAAGGAATGATGGACGATCAGGTACTTTTTTAGCAAAGGCTCACTATAGTGAGCCTTTGCTAAATATAAGGAGTGAACAGAAGAAACATATACGGCTCTTTCATTTAAGGGAGTTAAAGGGTGTTAGAAGCCGATAGTATAGCTATACATCAACAGAACTATCGGCTTTTAACTCCTAAGCTTGCAGGGTGATAACTCCTTCTAACTTCCGATAACTCCCTTAAATGAAAAAGCCATGAGAAACATGGGAGATGTTTGTGAATATAATAAGTAAAATTCCTACCTTTGTCTTTATAACCATTGATTTTCTCCATAGCCATGTTAGAAGATTACAGAAGATACCCGATAGGAATACAGAACTTTCAACAGTTGCGCAACAACGACTGTGTGTATGTAGACAAGACGGAACTGGTTTATAGACTGACACATACCGACCGGGTCTATTTCCTCAGCCGTCCCCGCCGTTTCGGCAAGAGCCTCTCGTGTCTACGCTCGAAGCCTACTTCCAAGGAAAGAAAGACCTTTTCGGAGGGTTGGCTATGGAGCGCTGGGAGAAGGATTGGGAAAGCTATCTGGTGTTGCACATCGATTTCAGCCTAACAAAATACATGGAACTGACCGACCTTACGGGGCAGCTTAATCTCTTCCTGCACCGGTGGGAAAAGATTTATGGAAAGGATGAAGCGGAAAAGACCGCTTCCGAGCGTCTGCAAGGCATTATTCTGAGAGCTTCCGAGCAGATCGGCAAGCAGGTTGTCGTGCTGATTGACGAGTACGATGCCCCCTTGTTGGACAGCAATTCCGACACCGCCTTGCAGCAACAGCTCCGCAACGAGATGCGGAAGTTCTTCAGCCCCCCTCAAGAGGTTGGGGCAGTATCTTCGCTTTCTCTTCATCACCGGCATCAGCAAGTTCAGCCAACTGAGCATCTTCAGCGAACTGAATAATCTGAAGAACATCAGCATGCACGATGATTTCAGTGCACTCTGCGGCATCACCGAGCAAGAATTGCTCACAGACTTGAAACCGGACATCGAGCGAATGGCCAAGGCAAACAATGGGACTTATGAGGAAGCTTGCGCCCACTTGAAACGGCAGTACGACGGCTATCATTTCAGTAAGAATTGTGCCGACATCTATAATCCGTTCAGCTTGTTCAACGCTTTCGATGCAAAGGAGTACAAGAACTTCTGGTTCTCTACGGGCACTCCTACCTTTCTGATTGATATATTGCAACGCACGGATTTCGATGTGCAGAGCCTGGACGGACTTACGGCTACCGATGAACAGTTCGATGCGCCTACCGACCACATTGTCGACCCTATTCCGGTACTTTATCAGAGTGGCTACCTGACAATAAAGGGGTATGACCCTGCTTTCCGTCTTTACCGGCTGGCCTATCCCAACGGCGAAGTGCGTTATGGTTTCACGGAGTCCTTGCTTCCTGCACTCAACAAGCACATCATTTGGTAAATGTCACCCCTTCCACATGTTCGCCGATGAAGAAGCGTGCCATGTCTCCCATCTTGTACCATTTCGGTTTGCCCGGCATGTCGTCGTAAATAGCTTCTCCGTTGATTCTGAGATTCTCGAAGCGGATGTTCTTCACTTTCCGTTCTTCGTTGTAGCCGGCAATGATGGACAGTTCGGCGTTCTCTCCGTTGTAGGTGATGTCCTTGAAGAGCACGTTCTCAATCCCTCTGCCCGGAGCCGCACAATATTTCTTGTTAAAGAAGATGCGTAGGTTGACAAGTTGGCCTTGACGGAAATCTTCTATGCGGATATTCTCGAAACGCACGTTGCGGACCAAGTTGTTGTCTCCTACGTTGATGGCCATACAGCCTTGATAGTCTATCTGCTTTTCTTTATGGTCGAGGATGTCGATATTGATATAGTTCAGGTTCTCCATTACTTCTTGACCTTCGGCATCGCCGTGCAGTCCGATGAAGATGGGATGGGCCACGTCCGCCCAGAGGGTGGAATTCTGCATGGTGATGTTCTTGCATCCGCCTTTGAAGCCCATACAGGTGGCATAAACAGTGGTACAGTCGTCCGAGTTTCTGCAAAATACGCCATCGAACAGTACATTGTTGCTGGCAAACACGTTCATCCCGTCGCCCCATCCATAGGAGCTGATGGCCTTTACGTTGCGTATCGTCACGCTGTCTGAGCCACCGGTGGGGCATTGGGTGGTAATCAAGCCTTCTACCCGGATGTTTTTGGAGTTGATGATGCTGACTCCTGCTCCACGTCCTTCGGGATGTACTTCTCCCCGGCCGAAGATAGTTACATTTTCAGCATTCTTTGCTCGTATGCACCCTCTGACGATGGCTCCTCCGGAAATGTATACGGTTTTGCCTGAAGGTACATCCAGCGTGTCGCCCGGTAATTGGTGTATGCCCGGACCGAAATAAATCAAGTTGCGGTTCTTTTTTAATTTCTTCGGGTTCATACCCGGTTTCAGAGGATTGTTCCGGTCTATCGGATTGGCGAAGAGGTGCAGGTTGTGGAAGATGTCGCCGTTCACTTCTATCGACAAGTTGTGGGGAGAGTTCAGCTTGAAAGTAAGCGTGTTGCGGCTGACCTGCGGAGTGATGCCGTAGGAAAGAGGACGTATGCGGGCTGTTTCTATCTCTTCCTTATGGGCGGTGACCGACACTTCCACTTCACCATCGAAGTCGAAATAGCTCATGGAGGCCAGCTTTACATGGTGCCGGGCCTCTTTTACTTCGTCCACTTTGACGGGATAGGTGGCTATCGTTTGCCACTTTCCACCCGGTTGGCGCACCTTGACGGTGAAGTCGTCCTTCAATTCCGCTTCCTGAGGAGCGGGATAGGTGATTAACTGGTTTTGCGCGCCGATAGTCTGAGCGAATCCGAGCAATAAGCCGGAGATAAGGATTAGTTTTCTTAGTTTCATTGGTAATAGCATTATTGTTGTTTTAAGTAGAAATACGTTTTCTACGGGATGTTCACTTAGTAGGGCTAATGAAATTTGTGCAAATTAAGTGCTTTTCGGCTTTCAATCGTATATTTTGTGTAGAAAACGATGGAACTTATGAAACAGATTTGCAAATTAGTAGTGATGTTATTGTTGGCCTTTACCGCAGGAGTACAGGCACAGTTAGTGACATATCCTGAAAGTTTAAATCCGGGCATGCCCCATAATGACGACTACACGGTACGTGTACGCATCCCCGGCGGTGAGTGGAAAGACTTGTTTGAATACAACGTACAGGTAGATATGGACAACGTGCAGAATGCTTCCATGGTACAATTTGATATGGGAAGTGCTGTAGAGGTAATGGTGAAGAAGAACAATGGCAGCGTGCGCGAAGTGACCATACGCCCTTTGAGTAAAGGTATTGAATACAAGCAGATACAAAACGCCATTCTTTTCACTTTGGAAAAGCCACAGTATCTCTCTATTGAATTTGATGGCGACCGGTTGCACAATCTGCATCTCTTTGCCAATCCTTTGGAAACAGAAAAATATGATAAAGAGACAAAAGGCATCATGTACTTCGGTCCGGGAGTCCACCGTCCTAAAGACTTACCTAATAATCAAATCCGTATTCCCGGTAATACCACCGTGTATCTGGCACCGGGAGCGGTAGTCAAAGCGAAACTTCTGGTAGACAAAGCGGAAAATGTCCGGATTATCGGACGAGGCATCTTGGACCATCCGATACGGGGCATTGAAGTGACTGACTCAAAGAATGTGCTGATAGATGGAATTACCGTAGTGAACCCTGATCATTATACCGTATTCGGAGGCGGTTCAACGGGAATCACCATCAAAAACCTGAAATCATTCAGTTGCAAGGGTTGGAGTGACGGCATTGACATGATGTGCTGCCGCAGTGTGATGATTGACAATGTCTTCATGCGCAATTCGGACGACTGCATCGCTCTGTACAATCACCGCTGGAACTGGTGGGGAGGTTCGTCCGACATCACTGTGCAGAACTCCATTCTTTGGGCAGATGTGGCACATCCCATCAATGTAGGCGGCCATGGCGACCCCGATTCACCTACGGGAGAAGTAATAGAAAATTTGACTTTCCGCCACATCGACATTCTGGAACATGACGAGGATGACCCGATTTATCAAGGTTGCATGACAGTGGATTGCGGTGACAAGAACCAGGTCCGTAATGTTCTTTTTGAAGATATCCGGGTAGAGAATATTCAGGAAGGACGGCTTTTCTATGTCAAAGTACGCTTCAACGGGAAATATGATAAACAGCCGGGAAGCGGCATTGACGGCATTACTTTCAGGAACATTACGTACACAGGAGTAGGAGAGAATCCATCGTTGATGCAAGGACTGGACAAAGAACGAACCGTGCAAAACGTGACGTTTGAAAATGTAGTAATCAATGGAGAACGGATGAAGGACCTGAAAGGAGTAGTAACCAATGAGTTTATAAAAGGAATTAAAATAAAGTGAACCATAAGAGCCAGTTTAAATTTTCTTCAAAAAGTATTTCTTCAGCTTCTTCCCAAGCTTCTTTCCGGTCTGTTTTCCTCTTTTTATTCGTCACATAGCCCGCTATGCTCCTCATAAAAACAGAAAAACATCCTCAGAAAGAACTCTCAAAATAATGCTGAATAAAATTTGAACAGGCTCTAAAACCAAAGAACCATGAATAGATATAGACTGCTTTTTTCAATAATCCTCTTGCTTTACTTCTCTCCCTGCCTGCGGGCAGGAGAGTGGCAATGGTCTGTGACTCTTGACGGATTCGTCTCCAACGAAACGAACCGGAATCCTACGGCTTTCTTGTGGATACCCGCCGACTGTATGCAGGTGAAAGCAATTCTTGTAGGACAACACAATATGAGCGAAGAAACTCTTTTTGACAATCCCCTTTTCCGCGAGAAGATGCAGAAGCTGGGAATCGGCTTTGTATGGATAACACCCGGCATCGACCAGCAATGGGATGTATCGAAAGGCACACAACGGATATTCGAGAAAATGATGGCCGACTTGGCAGACGTCAGCGGATATAGCGAACTGAAAAATGTCCCTATCGTGCCCATAGGCCATTCGGCCATGGCTACTTATCCCTGGAACTTTGCCGCATGGAATGCGGAACGTACCTTGGCCGTCATCTCCCTGCACGGCGATGCTCCGCGTACGAACTTGACCGGCTACGGGCGTGAGAATCTGGAATGGGGACGTACCCGTAATATCAACGGGATACCCGGACTGATGATTGAAGGAGAATATGAATGGTGGGAAGCCCGGGTAAATCCGGCACTGGCTTTCCGCATGATGTATCCTGAAAGTTGCATTTCGTTTCTGTGTGATGCAGGACGGGGACATTTTGATGTGGCAGATGAAACAGCCGCATACATCGCTCTGTTTCTGGAAAAGGCTGTCTGCCTGCGACTGACGGATGAAGTGACGAAAGACGGTAAAGTAAAACTGAATCCGATAAACCCGACCAAAGGCTGGCTGGCAGAACGCTGGCATCCCAATCAGAAGAAACGAGCCAAAGCTGCTTTCTACTCACAATATAAAGGCGATGTGCATGACGCTTTCTGGTATTTTGACCGTGAAATGGCAGAAGCGACTGAAGCACGGTATGTGCAAAGTCGCGGTAAGGAAGAACAGTATCTGGGATTTGAACAAAGCGGCAGTCTGCTGGCATACGACAAGAAACAGCATGTACGTGTACAGCCTCGCTTCAATCCGAAAGCCGATGGAATTACTTTCCATCTGAAAGCCGTATGTACGGATTCCCTGAGAACGAAACTGTCTGACGAACACGCAGATGCAACGCCGACAATCAGTCGCATCTGCGGACCGGTAGAAAAGGTAAATGACACGACATTTAAGGTATCTTTCTATCGGATGGGTATGGATAACCCACGCCGCACCGGTGATATATGCCTGCTGGCAAGCCAGACAGGAGACCGGAGGTATAAAAGTGCCGTTCAGGAAGTCAGTATCCGCATCCCCTACCGGAATACGGCAGGAGAAAGGCAGCATATACTGTTTCCGGGACTGCCCGATGTGGAAACAGGAAGCGGGTCTCTATCTTTAAAAGCCACAAGTGATTGCGGACTGCCGGTCTCTTACTACATCAAAGAAGGTCCGGCCGAGATAGAAGGAGACCAAATTGTATTCACTCCTATTCCTCCTCGCAGCAAATTTCCGGTAAAAGTGACGGTAGTTGCCTGGCAATACGGCGTTGCAGGTAAGGTGCAGACGGCCGAGCCGGTGGAACGTAGTTTTTATATAAAGAAAGAATTAATAAAAAGGTTATGAGAAATAAGAGTTTAATCCTAATGACAATTTGTGCGGCTCTATCAACCGGTCTTTCCGCCCAATCCGTTTATCCCGGACAGCATGCCGGAAAAATGAAAAAAGTGACGACCGCACCGATGCAGGTAGAAAGTTTCGACTTAAAGGACGTGCGTTTATTGCCAAGCCGCTTTCGCGACAATATGATGCGTGATTCCGCTTGGATGACTTCCATAGCAACCAATCGTTTGCTGCACGGTTTCCGCAACAATGCCGGAGTATTTGCCGGGCGTGAAGGCGGATATATGACCGTAAAGAAACTGGGTGGTTGGGAATCGCTGGACTGTGAACTGCGCGGACACACAACAGGGCATTTACTATCAGCCTATGCGCTCATGTACGCATCTACCGGAAGTGAAATATTCAAGTTGAAGGGCGACAGCCTTGTTACAGGTCTGGCAGAGGTACAGGCGGCTTTGGGAAACGGATATCTCAGTGCATATCCGGAAGAATTGATTAATCGGAACATACGTGGGACAAGTGTATGGGCACCCTGGTATACACTGCACAAACTCTTCTCCGGATTGATTGACCAATACCTCTATGCAGATAACAAACCGGCATTGGAAGTTGTGACCCGCATGGGCGACTGGGCTTATAATAAACTTAAACCACTGGATGAAGCCACCCGGAAAAGGATGATACGGAATGAGTTCGGCGGTGTGAACGAATCTTTTTATAATCTTTATGCCATCACCGGCGACGAGCGTTATCAATGGCTTGCCGAATTCTTCTATCACAATGATGTGATAGATCCGCTGAAAGAACAACGCGATGATTTAGGTACCAAGCACACGAATACCTTTATTCCAAAAGTTCTTGCCGAAGCACGCAACTACGAGCTGACGCAGGATAACGACAGTCGGAAACTGACAGATTTCTTTTGGCATACCATGATAGACCACCATACCTTTGCACCGGGATGCAGTAGTGATAAAGAGCATTATTTCGATCCACAACAATTATCCAAACATCTGACCGGATATACCGGTGAGACTTGTTGTACGTACAATATGCTGAAACTAAGCCGTCACCTGTTCTGCTGGACGGGAGATGCCAAAGTTGCCGATTACTACGAACGTGCACTCTATAATCATATTCTTGGACAACAAGATCCTGAAACGGGAATGGTATCCTATTTCTTGCCCTTACTCTCCGGCTCTCACAAAGTTTATAGTACCCGGGAGAATTCCTTTTGGTGTTGTGTAGGCAGTGGTTTTGAAAGTCATGCCAAATACGGAGAAGCTATCTATTGTCACAATGAAAAAGGAATTTACGTGAATCTCTTTATTCCGTCAGAAGTAAACTGGAAAGCAAAAGGAATAACTCTGCGTCAGGAAACAGGTTTCCCAGCAGAAGAAAACACTACATTGACCATCCAAACAGACAAACCTGTCACCACTACGATTTATCTGCGCTATCCCTCATCTGTCTCTTATACACATCTCCGAGCCCACGAGACCG
>ENA-OZFF01000546-OZFF01000546.1-human-gut-metagenome-genome-assembly--contig:-NODE-546-length-11530-cov-4.098824_pt1 | contig 11530 bp, 8 predicted proteins | sample MGYA00244615_ERZ653628 | MGnify/ENA primary metagenome ERZ653628 (study PRJEB26926, sample SAMN06164927) | human gut metagenome | biome: ENVO:00009003; feature: ENVO:2100002; material: ENVO:00002003...
ATCTACACCCTAGAGTTCGTCGGCAGCGTCAGATGTGTATAAGAGACAGGAATGGCAGGAGTGCATGAACAAAGGCAAGATTATTGACGTTATTTTGAAAGGAGAAGACCATGTTTCTGTTCATTGATAATTACGATTCCTTCTCGTGGAATCTGGTGCAGGCGTTTTACGCCCTGGGCCGCAAGCCCGTGGTGTACGCGAATGACGATCCGCGCATTCTGGACCTGGCGGCCAGCCCGGAGCTGGAGGCCGTGTGCATTTCCCCCGGCCCCAGCCATCCGCGCAACGCCGGGCTGTGCCTGGAGTTCCTGAAACGCCTCCCCGCCGCCGTTCCCGTGCTGGGCGTATGCCTGGGACACCAGCTCCTGGGCTACTTCGCCGGAGCGGAGGTTTCCCGCGCTCCGTACGTGATGCACGGAAAGAGCTCGGACATCATCCATGACGGTTCGGGGCTGTTCACCGGCCTTCCCAACCCCATGACCGTGGGCCGTTACCATTCCCTGGTGGTCCAGTCCAAGGAGGACGAGCCCAATCCCCGTTTTACCGTCACCTCCCGCGGGCCGGAAGGGGAAGTCATGGCCCTGCGCTATAATGACCGCCCCTGGGTGGGCATCCAGTTCCATCCGGAATCCATCCTGACGCCGGACGGCCTCCAGCTCCTGGGCAACTTCCCGGACAACATCGTTCCGGCAGGGCAGAAGGAAAAGCGCATCAACCGCATTCTGGACACGCTGGCCGCCGGGCAGGACCTGACGGCGGACATGGCCGCCGCGGGCTTTGCGGACATCATGGACGGCCGCATGACCCCGGCCCAGGCGGGCTGCTTCCTGATGGGCCTGCGCATGAAGGGAGAGACCCCGCTGGAGATGGCCCATGCCGTCGGCATCGCCCTGGGCCGCGCCAACCGTGTGGAAGGGCTGGAAGGGGACTGCATAGACGTGGTTGGCACGGGCGGCGACGGCCGCAGCTCTTTCAACTGCTCCACCGCCACGTCCCTGACGCTGGCCGGAATGGGGTACAAGGTGGTGAAGCACGGCAACCGCGCCGTGTCCTCCTCCTGCGGCTCCGCGGACGCCCTGGAAGGCCTGGGCTTCCCGCTGGACGTGGCTCCGGAGGACGTGCAGCGCCTGCTGGACGAGCGGAACTTCGCCTTCCTGTTCGCGCCCAATTTCCATCCCGCCTTCCGCAATGTGGGCCCCATCCGCAGGGAGCTGGGCATACGTACCCTGTTCAACCTGCTGGGGCCCCTCATTAATCCGGCGCGTCCCACGCACATCCTGCTGGGCGTGGCCCGTCCGGAGCTGGTGGAACTGCTGGCGGAGACGCTCAGCCAGTCCCACATCCGCAGGGCCGCCGTGGTGTACGGCGCAGGAGGGTATGACGAGGTGACGCCGCTGGGACCCACCAAGATGATGATCGTCCATAACGGCAGGCTGACGCCCATGACCCTGGACCCCGCGGACTACGGCATCCAGCCCTGCGAACCGGAGGACCTGGCCGTTCGGTCCAAATCGGAAGCCGTGGCCGTGCTGAAGGACATTCTGGCGGGGAAAGGCCCGCGCGCCATGATGGACATGGTGATTCTCAATGTGGGGGTGGCCATGTTCCTGCTGGAGGACCACATGGACCTGGCCGTCTGCATGGCGAAGGCCCGTGAGGCCGTCTGCGCCGGAGTAGGAAGGAGAACGCTTCATGCTGCTTGACCGGTTCAGGGAAGCCAAGGCGGAGGAAATAGCCCTGCTCACGGACATGGCCTCCCGCCGGGAGCTGCCGCACCCGTGGAAGGGGCACAGGCCGGACTTCCTGAAAGCCATCGCGGAGCCGCCCGCCGGGCAGTCCGTGGCCGTCATTGCGGAGTTCAAGCAGTCCTCCCCGTCGCGCGGCGTCATCGCCACCGGGCTGAAACCGGAGGAAGTGGCGGAACAGTATGCCGCGGCGGGCGCCTCCTGCATCTCCGTGCTGACGGAGGAACAATTTTTTGGCGGCCGCATCGGGTATCTGGAGCGCATGAGCCGCGCCGGGCTTCCGCTGCTCCGCAAGGACTTCATCTTCCACCAGCTCCAGGTGATGGAGACGGCCTCCACCCCGGCTTCCGCCCTGCTGCTCATCGTGCGCCTGACGCCGGACGCGCGGACGCTCCGCATCCTGAGGGAACAGGCGGAAGCCTACGGCATGCATGCCGTGGTGGAGGTTTTTGACGAGTCGGACCTGGCAATTGCCAGGGAATCCGGCGCTCGCATCATCCAGGTGAATGCCCGTGACCTGGATACGCTTGAAACGGACAGGACTGCCTGCCTGGACATGGGGAAACTCCGCCGTGAGGGGGAGGTGTGGATCGCCGCCAGCGCCATGAGCGCCGGGGGCGCATCTCAGGGAAGCCGCGGAAGCGGGCTTCCAGGCCGTACTGATGGGGACTGCCCTGATGGACGGCGGAAAGCCGGGTGAAAAACTGGCTGCAATTTTAGAAGAAACAACATGAAGAAGCATTCATTCGCAATCAAGGTGTGCGGGATTACCCGCCAGAGCGATTTGTCAACCGCCATGGGGATGGGAGCCCATTTCTGCGGATTCATCTTTCATCCCAAAAGCCCGCGTTATATTGCTCCGTCACGCGCCGCGGCCCTGGACTCCGCGCTGATCCGCCGCGTGGGAGTCTTCGTGAACCAGAACGCGGAGGAAATCATGGACGTCATGAAAACGGCCCGGCTGGAATTCGCCCAGCTCCATGGCGCCCAGTCCCTGGACTGCGCCCGCCGCATAGGCCCGGAAAAGGTGATCCGCGTGCTGTGGCCGGACCGGTATGAATCCCTGGCGGCCCTTCAGAAGGAAATGGAACTCTGGGCGGACAGCTGCGCCTGGTTCCTGCTGGATGCGGGCAGCCACGGCGGCGGCCACGGCGTCTCCCTGGACTGGAACGCCCTGGCGGCTCTCAAATCCCCCCGGCCCTGGTTCCTGGCGGGCGGCCTTTCCTCCGCCTCCCTGAACAAGGCGCTGGAGCAGTGCACCCCGAACGGCATTGACCTGAACTCCGGCGTGGAAGCCATCCCCGGCCAGAAAAGCCCGCAAAAGCTGCTGGCAGCCCTTAAATCACTCATCTCCTACACCCCTTACCATATCGCATGAACAAAGAAGGATATTTCGGCAACTTCGGCGGCCGCTTCGTACCGGAAGCGCTGCGCCCCCCGCTCATGGAGCTGGAGGAAGCCATGGCCACCATCATGCCGTCCCGCGAGTACCGGGACGCGCTCCAGGACCTGCTGGTCAACTACGCGGGCCGTGAAACGCCCCTCACGTTCTGCCCCCATCTCTCGGAAAAGCTGGGCTTCCGCCTGTGGCTGAAGCGGGAGGACCTGCTGCACACCGGAGCGCACAAGATCAATAACGCGCTGGGGCAGGCCCTGCTGGCCAGGATGATGGGGAAAACCCACCTCATTGCGGAGACCGGGGCGGGGCAGCACGGCGTGGCTACGGCTACGGCGGCGGCCCGGCTCAAGATGGACTGCACCATCTTCATGGGCGCGGAGGACGTGGAGCGCCAGTCCATGAACGTCATGCGCATGAAACTGCTTGGCGCCCGCGTGTTCCCGATAGAAAGCGGTTCCCGCACCCTGAAGGACGCCATTAACGAGGCCCTGCGCTACTGGATTTCCCATCAGGAGGACACCCTGTACTGCTTCGGCACGGCGGCGGGGCCCCACCCGTTCCCCACGCTGGTCAGGCAGCTCCAGTCCGTCATCGGCACGGAGGCCCGGGCCCAGATGCTGGAACGCGCCAGAAGGCTTCCGGACGTGGTAGTGGCATGCGTGGGCGGCGGTTCCAACGCCATCGGCATGCTCCACCCCTTTGTGGAAGATGAAGGCGTGCGCCTGGTGGGCGTGGAGGCCGGAGGCACCGGGGAGCCCGGATGTTACAACTCCGCACCCATCAACCTGGGCAGCCCCGGCGTGCTGCACGGCCACGTGACCATGCTTTTACAGGATCAAGACGGGCAGATACAGCCGTCCCACTCCATCTCCGCCGGGCTGGACTACCCCGGCGTGGGGCCGGAGCACTCCCACCTGGCGGAAATCGGCCGGGTGCATTACGGCGTCATCTGTGACGCCTCCGCGCTGAACGCCTTCCAGACCCTGACGCAGGAGGAAGGCATCATCCCCGCCCTGGAATCCTCCCATGCCGTGGCATGGGTGCTGGACCATGCGGACGAGCTGCCCGCGGGGGGTGACGTGCTGGTGAACCTCTCCGGCCGCGGAGACAAGGACCTGGGCATCGTTAAAAAATATCTGAACCTTTAAGCAGCATCTTTCCATGAACAACATGCAGAAATCACCGTTGCAGGAAGCCGTGGAGCACGCCCATTCCCTCGGCAGGCGCGCCGTCATCCCCTTCATCACCGCCGGATTTCCGGACAAGGAATCCTTCTGGACCCATCTGGAGCGGATTGACGGAGCAGGGGCGGACATCATTGAAATAGGCGTTCCCTTCTCGGACCCCGTTGCGGACGGTCCTCTCATTGAACAGGCCTCACGGGACGCGCTGGCCCGCGGCGTAAGCCTGAAATGGATTCTGGACGGTCTGAAAGCCCGCAAGGGCCGCTTTTTCGCCAAACTGGCGCTGATGGGGTACGTGAACCCCTTTTACCAGTACGGGCTGGAACGGCTTGCCCTGGATGCGGCGGAAGCCGGAGTCAGCGGCTTCATCGTTCCGGACATGCCGCTGGAAGAATCCGGCATCTTCAGGGATGCCTTTGACCCCCACGGACTGACGCTCGTCACGCTGGTGGCTCCCAACACCTCCGTGGAACGAATGCGGGAATACAAGCCCCATACCTCCGGCTTCGTTTACGTGGTTTCCGTGCTGGGGACCACGGGTGGAAAGGTGGACCTGACGCAGAGCGTCACGGAAACCATGCGCCGCGCCCGGGCCGTATTTGACGTGCCTCTGGCACTGGGCTTCGGCCTCCAGACGCCGGACCAGCTTGACGCCCTGCCGGAAGACGCCCGTCCGGACGCCGCCGTCCTCGGCAGCGCCCTGCTCAGGCACATTGCGGAAGGGAAGGATGCGGCGGAATTCCTGGGCAAATGGACCGGAAAATAAAATAACATTTCTGTTAACGTTAAAAAGAGGCTGTGCAGAATAACTGCACAGCCTCTTTGCTGCTGGCCGCCCGTCAAAGATAAAGTAATTTTGACGGTTTTCCGGCGCCTGCAATCAGGCTCTGTCAATAGGCATAACTGACGCCGGCGTTAAACCGGTGCGCCGTGGCCTTGCTCCTTCCCTCAAACTCGTACCCTGCATACATCCTCCAGCGCGCGTTCAACTGCAGGGCGCTGTTCACGTTCACTCTCACCCCGTTCCGGTCAGGAGACGTTCCTTCCGCTTCCCAGCGGTACCCGTTGAGCAGCCGCTCCGCCTGCGCACTTGGGTTCCTGCGGTACACGTCCGGCACGTAGCTCACCATCGCGCTGTTGATCCATTCCCGGTCTTTCAGCTCACTGCGGTGCGTCAAGCCCACTCCCACCGGTACGCTCAGGTTCTTCAGGCGCCCCTTTTCAAAGCGCCTCGCGTCCCAGCCCGTTTCCGTAAACGCCTCCTGCGTCACGTCCGTATACTCCAGCCCCAGCATGACCTCCATTGCAACGGTCTCGTTTACCCGGCGGCTCCACTTCCCGGTGAATGTTCCAAACAGGGTTTCATTGGTCCACTTGCCGTGGGACCGGCCGCCCGTGTGGAAGGAATTCATCTTGTTGTCCGTCCAGCCATAGCCTGCCGTTCCCGTCACCAGCAACGTATTCTTCCTGTTGAGAACCTTGTGCCAGCCGCCGTAGAGCATGCCGATGCGCGTCTGCTGGTCAATATCTCCCGCAAAGCTGCGCCCGCGCATCTTGCCGTACAGGTCTCCGAAGCCCAGGCCCAGGATAGCGTGGGAAGTGATTCTCCTGTCCGCTCCCACGGAATAGCCGCCGCCGTGGTAGTCAAATCCGTCCCGTACTCCCTCGGAGGCGTGGTTGAGGAAATCCCCCATGCCCTTGACCCAGTAGTTGTTTTCCGGCCCGGTGATGAAGCGCTGGGCATCCAGGTTGCCCAAGGCGGCCCGGGACATCCCAAGCGCGTTGGCGGCGCTGGACCACATGGAGTTCATGGCCAGGGTACCTGCCAGTTCCGGAAGGATGTCCCGGATGGCGGAGTCCTCGGCGGGAGTCCAGACCAGTTGGAGTTGTTCCGGGAAGCCGTCACCATCCGCATCTACCCACTGGTGGCTCCAGGAGCCCGTGTAGGCATAGGGGCTGTCCACCCGGTCGGACCCGGTAGCCAGAGAATGGGCGCCGGAGAAGTCATCCGTGTGGGTCTGGTTGGCATCCGTCAGGACAATGAAGGCGCGCTGCTGCGCCCAGGAATTGTCTGCATAGAAGTAGTCCGCGGTAGTGCCCGTGTCCATGATGCCTATGGATCCGCCCAGGATGAAGGAACCGGTGGCGGAGATGGAAAGTCCGGTGGCGTTTGCCAGGGAGGCGGCTTCCTGCGCCTGCTTCTGCATGTCAAAGACGAAGCCGCGGGAAAGATCCACGTTTTTGGCATTGATGAAGGCGCTGGTTCCGGGGCGCAGGACGACGTCATTGTTGGTGATGGAGAAGGAGGCGGCATTGATGACGCTGCCCCCGGTGATTTCCAGAGTGCCGTGTTCCAGAGTCATGGAGGTATCGTCCCGCAGGCCGGCATTGCCGAAGACGACATTGTGTTCCAGGATGAGGGAGCCGCCGTAGAGGGTGGTTTGTCCCTTGAAATCGCTGTAGCGGCTGGCCACGAGGTGGGCGTCGTCTCCCTGGTAGAGTTCCCCGCTGAAGATGACAGTGCCATCCGTAGTGTGGGAGATGCCGTCGTCATCCGTGTACTGGTTGAGAGAGAGGGTGACGTTTTCCGTAGAACTAAAATAAGCCGCACTGGTGATCGGATCATTAAAGCGAACCTCCTTTCCTTGGGCGGCGGCCAGTTGGAGATGGTTGGTTCCGTCTACATGAATGGCGTTGGCAACGCCGTTTACCACGGAGAAGGAGCCGTCATTGTGTTGAGTGAACGTTCCCCCGGTCATGTTGCCGCTGAAGAGCACGTCATGCGTGAATGCCAGAAAGCGGCTGGAATTGTCGGTAGTGATCCCTTGCAGGTAAATGGCTCCACCGTAGGTAGAGGAATAGTTATTGGTGAAGATGGCGCCGTTACAGATCGTGAGGAAAGAGTTAACACCCTGCATATAAATCGCTCCGCCAGAGGAGTTGGAGTAGTTGGTGGAGTAGTTGGAGGAGGAGTCTGAGTAAGCATAATTCCCGGAGAAGGTAGCGTTGTCCCCCAGCGTCAGCATTGCATGGTCTCCACGCATATAAATCGCTCCGCCAGAGGAGGTGGCGGTGGTGGCGGTGGAGTAGGTGCCGGACTTGGAGAAAGTATAATTCCCGGAGAAGGTAGCGTTGTCCTCCAGAGTCACCGTTGTATAATCTCCACTCATAGCAATCGCTCCGCCAGAGGAGGAGGAAGAGGAGTAGTTGGAGGAGGAGAAAGCATAATTCCTGGAGAAGGTAGCGTTGTTCCCCAGGGTCAGCGTTGCATGGTCTCCCTCCATATCAATAGCTCCTCCGTAAGCACTATTGTTTGAATTATCAACATGGTTATTGAGAAATTGAACCTCTCCGGTGATTTCCAGAGATACGTTATCATCTGCTGTGCGTATCACTCCTGCGGCGCCATTGCTCCAGATGACGGAGTCCATCTCCAGCGTGTACTCTCCCGCTCCCAGGTTGTACAAGGGATTCTTACCCAGGCCGGATAAGTCTACGGCACAGAGTGCAGCCGGATCAGCGGAGCGGAAGTTGACAGGAACGGTTAGACCGGTAGTCAGGGAGGCGTCATCGTTGTTCAGAATCACCGTATCCCCGGCAACTAGGGCGACGGAGGAGACCAGTTCCTCCAGGGTGGAGTATATGTTATTGTTTGGATCGGAATATTGAGATGCGTCTACCATGAAGTCCGCCGCGGAGGCGGAGAAGGACAGGGAAATAATGGGAACCAGCAGAGAGGCCAGGAGGCTGCGGCGCAGCAACAAAGGAAGGATGGGTTTCATGATCAATAATAAGAATAAATATAGCCTTATGGCAAAGAGCAGAACTAAATAGCGGATTTCTAATCCGTATTTTTCTTCAGCCGCAGGAAGAAACTCAAGCAGGTACCATTTGAGAAATATCGGGTAACAGGATTGATTGTTGGAAAACTATGTATTTCTATGTGATTAAGTATTTTTGGGGCATTAAGAAATTTGCCGCGGCAAAAAAGAAAAGAATGAAGCATGGGGTTCTGAAAGATGAAGGGGTTTCGCTCAGCGCTCTATTTCAGAAGAGGAATTTGTCTTAAAATAATTCCCTATCATTGTAGTAGGATTGACATCGGATTAGAAATCCGTCACATGCCGGAAAAGGAGAAAATAATCATAGGACCCCGGAAGGAATAAACAGATGGAATTCCTCTGTTGTGCTTGGAGGAGATTGATTGATAAAGCCGGGAAAACGCGTTCAAGCCATGGAGTCCTCCAAGCTATCTGATGGCCGTTCTCCCGGGAACAAGGGGGCTCGGCCTTGCAAGTCCGTTTCTCTTCCGGATCCGTTCACTCTTCCTGTGTTTCAACGGACGCCGGTTCAGCGGTCCGTTCGTGCGGAGCCGTGCCCCGGAGTTCTGCTCAGACGCTTTACAAAACTGCGAGAGTGGGAAATTTTGGAAAATGGACCAGAGGCATATCCAGTCATTCTTCCTCAATCTCCAAGCAGATTCCTTCATAACCTGTTGCAGGGCATCTTTTTATTTTATCCTGCCATTAAAAGGGCAAATGCGGATTCGCAATCCGCTGTCAAAGGAAAAGAGTCAGTTGCAACGGTTTTCTAACAGTACAGAAATATTCCCATTGACAAAATTTTCCAAGTTCGCTCTGAATGGATTATTTTGGAAATAGATAATTCATTGCTCGTTAAACGTTATTCAATAATTGAATTTTGAATAATAGGTGAATATGGAGACAGCGGATTGCGAATTCCTTATTTATATTCACAATCATATTCCCCTTGCCGTGTTGTGGGAAAGGTTCTTTTATGATTTATAAACCCTTAATTGTCAAACGTTACATGAAATTGCACCTTCCCTTGAATCTGCTGGCTGCCCTGATGACTTCCTTCTCAGGAGTAACACTTGGAACTGCCACTTTTGCAGGAGTCTCTGGTCTTTTAATAACTGTATCACAGGCTTATGCGGCGGACGTTGCTTTTAACGGAACGCAGGTTAACGTAGCGGCGGGGGGTACTTCCGCCTATGAAGTGGGCACTGTCACGGCTTCCACCACCTTGAATTTTGCCGGAGCCGGCACGGCCACCATCACCAATTTGAATGGAGACGCTCCGGAAGCCGTGCTGACGGTAAACCGCGTCGCCAACGGAAGAACGGCCCTCTCCACCCTGACCCTGAACGGGGCGGGCACCTTCAACGGCATTATTTCCCTCTATTCCAACACGACGGGGGGGACGCAGAACAACATCCTGAACCTCAACCACGCGCTGGCAGCCCAGAACGCCACCATCAAGCTGGGCGGCTACGGGTATACGACCGGAGCTTCCGTCCTGCAAGCGGGCGTGAACACCTCCATCAGCAAGCTGGAGCACAACAACGCCGCCGCCCTGATTACCGGGGAGGGAACCACGCTGACCATCACCGGGGATTCTTCCTCCTACGGCGGAAGCTTCGGCGGCACCGTGACGGTTGATTACACGGGGGGCGGCACGTTCACCCTGGGCAATTCCGACAAGACCGTGGCTCTGACCCCTGCCGCTTCCGCGGATGCCACTCTTAAAATCAGCAGCGGAACGCTTTCCCTGTTTTCCGGCAATGTCAACTGGTCACAGAAGCTGGTCATGGGGGACGGCACAACGCTCACCGTGCAGGACGGCCCCGCCGTTTCCGGATATTATAACTATGACGCCACTTCCATCAATGGGGATGGCTTTACCTTCTCCGGGGCAGCCACGTTCGGCACCGGAGTGAACCTCACTACCCAGTACGGCAAGAACATCAAATTCACGGGCGTGCTTACGGCCGCCTCCGGCTTTTCCATCAGCGGGGCCGATAGCGAATACACTTATTACACCCTGACCGGCACGGAAAACCAGATTGGCGGGACCATCGCCATCACCCGCAACTCCACTTCCCTGGGCATCAACGCTTCCGGTTCCCTCGGCACTGCCGCCGTAACCACTTCCTCCGGCAGCCAGTACCTCACTTATTACGGTACGGCGGGAGAAGCGGCGGACGTCATTGACAACTCCATCACCGGGGCAGGCAACTTTGTAGCCCAGTCAGGCTGGGTGCACCTGTCCGAGAACGTAGCGCTTACAGGCACCTACACCGTCAATTCCGGCGCCGTACTTTCCAAGACCGGCGCCATCACCGCCGCGCTTGCGGGAGGCAGGCTGGATGCAGGCAATGGAACCATGAATGTGACGGGACTGACGGGGAATGGAACCATCTCCGCCTCCGCGGGCACCATGAATTTCCAGGACGCCTTCACAGTGGGGGAAACGATGGGCATCCTCGCCAACGGTTCCGGAACCATTACGGGCAATGTAACGGTGGACGGCGGACGCCTGTACTACACCTCCATGGACAATGTGGGCAGCGTGCTTCAGAACGTGACGCTGACTTCCGGCCTGATTGATTTTTCCGGTTTCCAGGAATTCCAGGATCTGTTCGGTTCCGAAGCCCTGGTGAATACCTCCTACAACCTGGGCGTTGACCTGGGGACGGGGTTCACGCTGGCGGATATTGACGAGTCCCTGTACACCATCACCACCGTTGACGGGAAAACGGTTATTACCTTCACGGGATCCGGCGCGTATGATACCGCATGGGATTCCGCCTGGGAGCTGGAAAACGCCCCCACCTCCGGCGCCGGAACACTGGCGGACCAGCAGACGCTGGCCCTGTACAACATTCGCGCCGCGTCCATGCAGGAGGGCTTCGGCTCCGTGAACGTCGTGACCGGAACGGGTGACCTGACGGGAGTGACCCTGGCAGGCGGCTATTACAACACTGCAACCAATGCAACGGCCACGGAGATCACTACCGGCATCTGGACGGATGTGCTCGGGGGCAATTACGGCCTGATCATCGGCGGCAGTTATGCCAACAACTGGAGCGGCACCGGCAAGTGGAACATCACGGGTGACGTCCATACCCAGATTCAGGGGGATACCTCCGTCAACTGGGTGGTGGGCGGCAACTACAAGGACGGCCAGGCTGCCGGCATTACGGGGAACGTTTACGTGTCCGTGGACGGAAATGCCGTGGTCAAGGGGAGCGTGATAGGCGGCGGCACCGCGGCCCACAACTCCACCAACAACATTGACGGCAGCACCTTTGTCGTGGTGCGCAGCATGCAGAGCGTGACGGATGAAACCGTCTCGCTCAATTCCGTAGCCCTGTCTCTTATACACATCTGACGCTGCCG
>ENA-OZFF01000550-OZFF01000550.1-human-gut-metagenome-genome-assembly--contig:-NODE-550-length-11436-cov-4.895703_pt1 | contig 11436 bp, 6 predicted proteins | sample MGYA00244615_ERZ653628 | MGnify/ENA primary metagenome ERZ653628 (study PRJEB26926, sample SAMN06164927) | human gut metagenome | biome: ENVO:00009003; feature: ENVO:2100002; material: ENVO:00002003...
GTATTAGATTTAAGGTTAACAAAAGATTGGCTGTCTGGGATAGATAGCCTTTTTTATGCCTTCACTTTTCCTTTTCCGTAGAGGTGGCGTGTAGTGCAGAGCGCCAAAGTTCCATAGACCAATACTTGTATCCACATCGTCAACATCTGCGGCCATACGTCGGCCAGCGTTCCACCCATTGAATTCAGTTTTACAAAAGCAAGTACGGCAGGACCTGCCGGAAACAGATAGTGGGCTGTCTGCCAATACCACGGCATCAGCTCCAGCGGATAGGACACGCCCGAAAGGAAGATATAGCCCACAGAGAAGAAGGCTATCATCAGCAACGGCGCTTCGGAGTCTGTAAACCAGCGGGAGACGGCCAGGGCAAGGAAACTCGTGCCCAGCAGGAAGGGTATCATCATTGTGACGATGTCTCCTCCGCTGCCGATGTGTGGGATGCTGAACAGGTGCGGCAACAGTCCCAGCAGGAATAGGGAAAACACCACGTAGAGCATGAAGTATACGAAGGTCCTGCCTCCGACAATCCGTAATGTATCCTTCAATGAGTCGGCACGCATCAGCCGTATTCCTTTTCTTCGGGCTTCCGCTTCCTCGCCCGTCAGCATGGCAATCACCATCAGCATCGTCTGGAAGATGATGACAATTAGGACGGCGGGAATCAGATAGGAACCGTAGCCCTCTGTATAGTTGTAGAGCGCCGTGCCGGACACGCTGACGGGAGCGGACGAAGCCACTGCCAGCAGTCCTTGCGGAGGTAGGAATACGGTGCCCTCCATGCGGTGGGCATCGTTCACGGCAAGCATGACGCGCGCACTGGATTCTTGCAGTCCTTTGAAGTTGAGGAAAGCGTCCGTGGCGGCATAGAGTACGAAGACCGAAGTCTCGCCCCGTGCCACACGTGCCTCGAAGTCGGCAGGCAGGTAAAGGATGCCTGCCACGTCGCCCTGCTTCATCCATTGGCGGGCTTCGAGGATGTTGGGTGTCTGGCCGTAGACGGCGGTCTGGGGAGTGGCGTCGAGCAGTCGGATGTATTCGCGGCTGAGGGCGGAGTGGGAGAGGTCTACCACTGCGACGGGAGCCTTGCGCACCAGGTTGGGGGCGTACATGTAGTTGTAGAGCAGTCCGTAGAGGAAGATACCGCCTGCCAGCACGAGCAGGATGGCGGGATTGGTGGCGATGGCATGCCACTCGTGGCGGATGACAGAAGCTGTTGACAATGCGGTAGGTGGGCAAGGTGATGGGGAGGCGGAGATTGCTTCTTCCCTTATCTCTTTTTTTATCCACCATTTCAGCAATGGCAGTATCAGCAGTGCTGCCAATAGGAAGATGAAGAGTGTAGCTACCGACTGCCAGAAGTAGGCAAACCCTGCATCGAAGTAAATCATGGCTTGTGCCGCCTCCGTGAAGTGCCGCACGGGGAAGAGGTAGGAGGCCGCATGCACGGGCGCATACATGGCTGTAACGGGAAACGTGACTCCGGACAGCGTAGCCCCCAACGACCCCACCATGGATACTACACTGATGATATAGGCAATCTTGGGAAAGACAGAATAGATAAAGACCGCCAATGCCTGGGTAGCGATGATGAAGAGCACGGTCACTGCATTCATCAGCCACAGACTGCCAGCGAAGGGGATATGTAGCGGGCCGAACAGTACATAGTTTGCCAGGATACCGATGGACGAGAAGATGAGGGTATAGGGCAGCAGTTTCCCTGCTACGGCAGTGAGGATATTGCCTCGTGCCGTCTCCAGCCATTCGCCGACGCTGCCGAATTTCAGTTCGCTGCCTATGGAGTAGACGGTGGTGAGCAGGATGAGTATCTGGAACAGTACGAAAAAGAAAGGCTGGCTCAGGTAGATGGAGTAGTCCATGTCCGGATTGTAGAGGGGATGGGTACTGGCTTCTACGGGGAGCAGAAAGGTCTGTATCTGTTCTCCGCTGACTCCCAGAGCTTCGGCCTGCATCACGATGGGCGAGAGCGCCACGGGGGCAAGCGTATTCTCGAACGCCGCCATCAGCTCGCTGCCTACCGAAAGAAGGGCATAGTGGTAATAATAGGTGAGCGTTGCGCCAGTTCCCGTCACCGCCTTCTGTTCGAAGCGGGGCGGGATGACGAGGTAGCCGTATATGTCCTTCTGTTGCAATGCCCGGCGGGCGTCGGCTTCGTCGGTGAAGTGCTCCGTCACACGGAAGGTGGGGGCGGCAGAGATGCGTCGGGAGATATTGCGCGAAGTGGCAGTGTTGTCCAGGTCGACGATACCCACGGGAATGTTCTCCATCTGTCCGTTTCCAAAGATGGTGGCCATGAAGAACAGACAGAGCAAGGGTAGCACGACGCAGACGCCGAGGTATAGACGGCGGGAGGTCATGCGGTGCCATTCGCGACGGATAACCATGCGGAGCGCTTTCATTGCGTAGCCAAATTCTTTATCTTTCATTTTTTATTCTTCATTTTTAAGAGTACGGACATCCCCGGTCTCAATCCCTCTACCTGCTGTGTGGGACGTGCGTGTATCTCGAACGTCTGCATGTCATAGCTGCCCGTCTGTTTGGTGGATTTCCAGGTGGCGAAGCTGCCCAGCGGACTGATGTAGTAGATGCGGAATTCAATGTCCTTGCCGTCGATGGCGGGGACATCGGCACGGAAAGTGCCTCCCATCTTGAACTGCGGCATCAGGTCCTCGCGTATGTTCAGTACCACGTGTGCATCGTCCATCACGACAAGGCTCATGATGGGAGTACCGGGGGCCACCAGCTCTCCGCGTTTGGGGAAGATGGTGGCTATCTGGCCGTCTTCGGGAGCAGTCAGGCGGGAGTCGACGAGGAGGGAGGAGACTTCATCGACAGTGCTTCGCGCCGCTTCCACCAGGCTGCGGGCCGAGGCGCGGTCCTCGCTCTGCGCTCCGTCCACGGCCATCTGGTATTGCTCGTAGGCGGCACGTTCGGCGGCTTGGGCGGCTTTGTACATGGCTTCCACCTCGTCACGCCGCTGGGAGGTGACGACACTGTCCTTATAAAGCGTTACAATGCGCTGGTAAGTGGTCTTGGCGAGGGCAAGGTCGCTCTGCGTCTTGTTCCAGAGTTGCCGGGCGGTGGCCACAATCTGGCGGCGGGTACCGGCGTCTATCTTCTTGTTCTGCTCCTGGGCCACCTGCTCCAGGGCATTCACCTGGCGGTATTTGGCTTCGATGGTGGGGCTGTTGATGACGACAAGCGTATCGCCTGCCTTCACCCAGTCGCCCTCTTGTACGAGGAAGGAGTCCACACGTCCGGGCAGCTTTCCGCTGATACGTATTTCCGTTGCTTCCACTTGTCCTTGCAGGACCAGGGGCTGCCGGTTCATGAGTAACATGCCGGCAAGCGAAATGATGACCGTTGCGGCCAGGATAATGACGAATGCAATGCTGATGCTTTTATTATTGATTTTCATAAAGGGTAGGTTTTAATAAGTTGTCTCGAAATATTTCTCGAACCGTTCCGGCGTTCCGCAGATAGCCAGCAGGTTCATCAGTGCCACATCATATTCGTAGTAGGCTGCCAGACGCGCCACGCGGACGGTTGCCAGCATCGTTTCCGCATCTACGACCTCGGTACTGGTTGCCATGCCTTCGGCAAAGGATTTCTTGCGGATTCGCACCAGCTCTTCGCTCAGCTCGATGGTGGTATTCAAGGCGCGTACGTTGTCTTGTGCCTTTTGCAGTTGGGTGTAGAGCTTGTCGATGCCTACGCTCAGGTCTTCTTTGGCTTTTTCTTGTCCCAGGGCAAGGGTCTGCTGGGCTATCTTCGACTGGCGGATGCGCTTCTCACGCGCCAGTCCGTCGAACAGGTTCCAGGTGAAGCCCACACCTACGATGGTGCGGGGGACAAGATTGCTTTGTATGCCGTGGGCATAGAGGGTCTGCTTGCCGAATACGGCGATGTCCGGCAGGTAGCCGCTCTGGTCGATGCGGAGCTGCTGGCGGGCAATCTGTGACTGCAGTTGCAGTTGGTTCACGGTGTAGTTCTCCACCCGCATGGCTTGCAGGAACTCCTCTTTGGCGGGCAGTTGGTTGTTGATGAAAAGCTCCGAAGTAGGATGGATGCTGCATGTGTCTTGCAGGTTGAGCAGGGTGCGCAGGGCACTTTGCACGACGGAGGCCTCCTTCCGGGCAGCCTCCAGTGAACGGGCAGCTTCATCCATATTCACTTGGGCAAAGAGCCGGCCTGCCTTGTCTATCATGCCGGCAGCTTCCAGTTTAAGGGCATTCTGGTAATGGCGTTGCAGGCTGTTGTAAGTCTCCTGCCGCACGCGTACTACCTCTTGCGCAAGTTTCAGCCCGAAGTAGCTTTCTGCCAGCAGGGTGCGTTGCGTGGCATCGGTCTGTCCCCGGTTTTCGCGGGCAATGTCTATCATGGTGTTGCCTATCTTCGAGGCCCGGATGCGCTTGCCGCCGGAGAATACGACCCATTCGGCGGTCAGGCCGACGGAAGTCAGGTTGCGTGGAGCCAGTGGAAAGGCAAGGGTATGGGAGCCTATCTGGTCGAGTATGCTGCTGATGAATTGGTCGTCCGGCACGATGTTGTGCACAAAGTCCTTTGCCGGGTCGGTGAACTGGGAAAGGGGCTGTTTTACCTCTATCTTTTCGGAAAGATGCACGAACGTACCGGCACCTTGCAGGGAGGGGTACCAGAGGGCATTCAGTTTGTCACGTTCCGCACGGGCGGCTTCAATTCCCTTGTCGGCTATTTTCAGGCTGCGGTTGCCGTTTTGCATCTGCCTTAGGGCATCACCGAAGCTAAGGGGAAGGGAGGTTTGTGCGGCCACTCCACCGATGGCAAGCAGCACGCAGGCAGCAGCCGGAAAAAATCTCCGGCATAATAGATTATTCATAAGTTCGTTCGGTTTAGGGGTTCTTGTTTCTCTAAACAAGAGGAGGTGGGAATTGTTCAGTAGTCATCTTTTTGAATAGAACGTTACAAATATAACGAATAGTTTCCGAAGATATGGCTTATGAATGGGAGAGATATTCGGATTTGCACTATCTTTGCATTCGCTAAAATGGAATTTATGGAGAAACTTCATCCGATTATGTTTGCCGGGACGGGCAGTGATGTGGGAAAGAGCATCATTGCTGCCGCCTTCTGCCGCATCTTCAAGCAGGACGGCTATCAGCCCGCACCGTTCAAGGCACAAAATATGGCGCTCAATTCATTTGCCACTCCCGAAGGGCTGGAGATAGGCCGTGCCCAGGCTGTGCAAGCAGAAGCCGCCGGAGTGCCTTGCCACACGGACATGAATCCGCTACTGCTGAAACCACAGTCGGACCATACCTCGCAGGTTGTTCTTAACGGGCGTCCTATCGGCAACCGCAATGCTTATGATTATTTCCGCAAGGAAGGACGCGACGAGCTGCGCCGGGAGGTTTGTGCTGCCTACGACCGCCTTGCCGCTCGCTATAATCCCGTTGTGCTGGAAGGCGCGGGAAGCATCTCCGAAATCAATCTGCGGGATACCGACCTTGTCAATCTGCCGATGGCCCTGTATGCCGGAGCCGATGTAATTCTTGTGGGCGACATTGACCGTGGCGGTGTGTTTGCCAGCGTCTACGGTTCGCTGATGTTGCTTCGTCCCCATGAGCGGGAACGCATTAAAGGAATTCTTATCAACAAGTTCCGGGGGGATATACGTCTCTTCGAGTCGGGCATTACGATGCTGGAGGAGCTTTGCGGCATTCCCGTTGTCGGGGTGGTGCCTTACTACCGTGATATCTACATTGAAGAAGAAGACTCCGTGGCGCTTGCCGCAAAGTCTGTCCGTGCCGAGAAGGGAAAGGTGAACATCGCCGTCATTCTGCTGCGCCACCTCAGTAACTTCACCGATTTTAATGTCCTGGAACGTGACCCACGCGTACATCTCTTCTATACTAACAATGTGGATGAGCTGGCAAAGGCCGACGTCATCCTGCTGCCCGGCTCCAAGAGCACACTTGATGACCTTTACGAATTGCGCCGTAACGGTGTGGCGGCTGCCATCACCCGTGCCCACCGTGAAGGTGCCACCGTGATGGGCATCTGCGGTGGCTATCAAATGATGGGGCAGGAGGTGCTCGACCCTGAGCATGTGGAAGGAGACATCGAACGCCTGCCCGGACTGGGACTGTTGCCCATCAGTACCCGCATGTCGGGAGAGAAGGTGACCCGCCAGGTGAAGTTTGGTCTGTGCAATCCCCATTCTCCATCTTCCACTCTCCGTTCTCCATTAATGCAGGGCTATGAAATCCATATGGGAGTGACTACCCCCGTGGAAGGCGCCCCCGATTCTCCCCTAAATCTTTTGGAGAACGGCTCTACCGACGGTTACTACGTGGACTCCACCTGCATGGGGACCTATATTCATGGCATTCTCGACAATCCGGAATTCATAGATTTCCTGCTTGCGCCTTTTGCAGACAAACTGTCCGGGAATGCCGGCGCTTTCGATTACCATACATTCAAAGAAGAACAATACGATAGGCTTGCCGAGCACGTGCGCCGCCACGTCAACCTGCCGCTTATCTACCAAATATTGACAAAGAACCATGATTGAAGGACACGGAGACGATTCCTATAAATACAGCCGTCCCATTACGGCAAACTTCAGCTCGAACGTTTACAACAGGGTAGACCTCTCTGCCTTGAAGGCGCATCTGTGTACCCGGATTGACGGCATCGGCAACTATCCCGAACCGGAGCCTTACACGCTTGAGGCCTGCCTTGCCCGCCGCCACCGTCTTCCTGCCGAGGCAGTGTGCGTGACGAACGGAGCTACCGAAGCCATCTATCTTACCGCACAGACTTTCCGCGGGACAAACACCGCCATTGTGCAGCCCACTTTCAGTGAATATGCCGATGCCTGCCGCATGCACGGCCATCGGGTCACTTCCCTCTACCGGCTTCCTGCGGAGAGCGAGGGGTATCGCTTGCCGGAAGAGGTGCGCATGCTGTGGCTGTGCAATCCCAATAACCCTACCGGAACGGTTGTGGAGAAGGAATATCTGGCAACACTTATCAGTCATAATCCGCAGGTCTGTTTCGTCATCGACCAGTCCTACGAGTTTTTCACCTTGCGTCCGCTTTTCTCTGCTGCCGAGGCTGCGGAGTTTCCCAACGTCTTGCTGCTGCACTCCATGACCAAGCGTTATGCCGTTCCCGGTCTGCGACTGGGATATGTCACCGGCGCCCCCCACCTGCTGCACCGTCTGCGTACCAACCGTATGCCCTGGTCGGTCAACCAGCTTGCCATTGAGGCAGGGCTCCATCTGCTGGAACATGATGTTCCCAATCCGCTGGATGTGGCGTCTTACTTGCAAGAGGCTGCCCGCCTGCGCAGTGCGCTCGAGGCATTGGGAGGACTGGAGGTATGGGCCACCGAAACCCATTTCATGCTGGTGTGCCTCCGTATGGGTAGGGCTTCCGCTTTGAAAGACTATCTGGCAGGGGAGCATGGTATCTTGATTCGGGACGCCTCCAACTTCGACGGACTGAATGAGCATTTCTTCCGTATAGCCGCCCAGAGCCGGGAGGAGAATGACAGGCTTGTAAAAGCAATAGGACAATGGCTTGAGGAGGAATAACCGATGGAAGAAGATGTACTTATACTTTTGGGTGTCGCCTTCAACTTGAACCTGCCGCTTCTCACTGCCTGGCTGCTCGACCATTGGCTGGGCGACCCGGCGTGGCTGCCCCATCCGGTTGTGGCTTTCGGCAAAGCCATTTCTTTCTGTGAGCACCGGTTGAACCGGGGCGATTCGTGTTTCCTGAAAGGTGCGTTTGTGGCGGTGTCTCTTGTCTTGGGGGTATATGTCATTACGCTTTTGTTGCTCCGCTTGGCGGCACTCTTTTCTCCGGGCATGCTTCTGACGGTGCAAATATTGCTGATATTCTATTGCTTGGCGGGCACTACGCTGGTTCGCGAGGTGCGTATGGTGTTCAAGGCGGTGGACCGTTCCTTGGAGGAAGGGAGGATGCAAGTGGCACGTATCGTAGGGCGTGATACGTCTGCACTCTCGGCGCAGGAGGTGAGAACCGCGGCATTGGAGACTTTGGCAGAGAATTTGAGTGACGGGGTAGTTGCCCCCTTGTTCTGGTATCTGCTGTTGGGAGTTCCGGGCATGCTTGCCTATAAGATGGTGAACACGCTGGATTCCATGGTCGGCTACAAGAATGAACGCTATCGTCGGTTCGGCTGTTTTGCTGCCCGTTTGGATGATGTTGCCAATTATATTCCCGCCCGTCTGACAGCCTTTCTGATGGTACTGGTTTCCGGTCGCCTTTCCTTGTTTGCTTTTGTGGGCAGATATGGCAGCCAGCATGCCAGTCCCAATTCCGGTTATCCGGAAGCCGCCCTTGCCGGTATTCTGGACTGCCGTTTCGGAGGTCCGCACAACTATTTCGGCGAGGAGGTATGGAAACCTTATATCGGTTCTAATGAACGGCCTCTGAAGACGGAAGATATGCGTGTGGCTGTCCGCATCAACCGGCGTGTGGAGTGGTGGATGGTGGTTGCCGTAATAGTGACATCGACCTTGGCTTCCTTTTGTTTTTAAAATGTTGTTATTTTAACTGATTCTTTGTCCGTTCCAAAAAGATATAATATCTTTGCAAGACCGCGTTGCATTAAAAAATGTAACTTTTAAAGCAGACAAAGTCTTATAAATGAGGATAAAGCAACTATATATATTCCTTTTCTTTATTTGGTTCGGGAGCACAATAATTGCATCGACAACAGATAAAGCGGATTCTTGGACTAAAGAAAAGGAAAGTATAGTCCATGAGGTCATCTCCACTTTTCACAACAGCCTCGGTTTCGACTATCTGACCCGGGAGGAGTGTGACTCGCTGAATGCCGACGGCCTTTTGTCCCAATTGGATGAATCCCAGCGCTATTACACCTATTTCGAACTGGAAAGGATACTTATAAAATCCTCCCTTTTCCGTGGAGAAATCCGTATGGCCATTGCCCAGAGCGACCAGATGTACTCCAAAGCCCGCGCGCTTGCCTACCCCTTCGGCAATGCCCTGGCGCTGAATGCCATGGGAGAGGTGTACAGCTATACCGGCAGGCTCCGGGAAGCCGGTGCCGCTTATGAAGAGTCCTTGAGACTGCTGGATGGGATGGACGGGGAGGATGTGCATATCCGCATGCTACTGGTGGAACTGATAGATTATAACCTGCGCATACGGAATGTAAACGGTGCCTCGCGTTATCTTGCACGTCTGAACCTCTATCCGGAAGACCGGCTTTCTCCGCTGGAGCTGGCCATGCGTCACATCTCCAATGCTTCCTGCCAATTATTCAAGGGTGACTTGAAGGCCGCCAGCCATTGTTTGGCACAGATAGGCCAGCTTGAAGCGCAACTGATTCCGGAGATACGGCAATACCTTCTGATTATAGATGCCCGTTATCTGGTGGCCACCGGAGCGCATGAGGCAGCCTTGACCGCCTACAATGATTTCCTTCAAACCGAATATGCCCGGATAAACCATAATATCTACAAGGAAGCTCTGCTCGAAAAGGCGGATTTACTGGTGAAGATGGGGAACAAGGAAGAAGCCTACGGACAGTACGGCAAGGTCTTTTCGTATATCAAGACTTCGTTCGAGAAGAACTATCCCAAGGAGATAGACCGGCTCTGTACCCGTTTCCAGGCCGACCAACTGGCCTACCAGAACGAACGCGACCGCATTGTATCCATGCGTTTCTATCTGGCAGGCATCATTGTGTCCGTACTGTTTCTGATATTCCTCCTGGTGCTGGGCTGGAAGAAGATATTCCGTTTGAAGCGTTCCCAGATGCGGCAGGAGGCGATGAAGGAGAAAGCGGTGCAAGCCATACAACGGAAGAATATGTTTCTTTCGAACATGAGCCATGAGGTACGTACGCCGCTGAATGCCATTGTAGGCTTTTCCGATCTTCTGATGACGGTTGACGATCCGGCAGAGCAGGAAGAGTTCCGCCGGACCATACAGAAAAACAATACATTGCTTCTGCAATTGTTTTCGGATATCATCGATCTTTCAAAGATCGATGCGGGATCGTTTGAGTATATGCCGAAACCTGTCTGCCTTTATCAGTTCTGTGCCATGATGGTGCAGAAGATGAGGAACAAGGTGCCCGAAGGAGTCGAACTGCAGATTGACGAGGACTCACCGCTCGATGCCTGGTTCAGTGCCGACAGCGGATATCTGAATCAGGTGGTTACCAACTTTATGAGCAATGCGATTAAGTTTACGCATCGAGGCACCATCACTGTCGGCTATCGGATCGATGCCCGGCAGCAACTTGAAATGTTCGTAGAAGATACAGGTATCGGTATTTCCATTGAAAATCAGGAAGCTGTTTTCGACCGCTTTATGAAAGTGGACAGTTTTGTACAAGGTACCGGGTTGGGGCTTCCCCTGTGCAAAAGCATTATCGAGAAGATGGGCGGACATATTGGCGTAATCTCCGAGTTGGGGAAGGGTTCACGCTTCTGGTTCACGCTTCCAGCTTTTTCTTGTATACCCACACGCTGAGTCCGAAATAGACGATCACCTGTATCCACAGTGTAATGTATTCCGGCTGTATGTCTGCCATATCGGCTCCCATCGAGTTTAGCTTGACGAAAGCAAGCGTGGCGGGTGCGGCCGGGAGGATGTAATGTGCCATGCGCCAATACCATGGCATCAGTTCCAGCGGGTAGGAGACTCCGGACAGGAAAATCAAGCCTACCGAGAAGAAAGCGATCATCAGCAGCGGAGCTTCCGAATCGGTGAAGTAACGCGAGGCTGCCAGCCCGAAGAAAGAGGTCGCCATCAGATAAGGTACCATCATAGCGGTAATGTACAGTCCGTTTCCGATATTGGGAATGCTGAAGAAGTGGGGTAATAATCCTAACAAGAACATGGAGAAGACCGTATAAAGTCCGCAGTACACAAAAGTCTTTCCGGCAACAAGACGCATTGCCCCTCCCCAGAGTCCGCTTTTATCCGCTGTCCTGCCCCCCGGAAGCAACGGTTCTGTAGCGCGGTGCTGATACTCGTCACCCGTCAGCATACCGATAACCATCAATAAGGTCTGGAAGATAATGACCATCATGACAGCCGGAATCAGATAAGAACCATACCCCTCGGTGTGGTTATAGAGTGCGGTGCCGGCCACGTTTACAGGCTTGGCCATGGCCACGGCAAGCAGTCCCTGCGGGGGGAGGAATACGGCACCGTCCATGCGATGGGCATCGTTGATGGCAAGGTATACACGTGAAGTGGCTTCTTGCAGCGCTTCAAAATAGAGAAAGGCGTCTGTGGTGGCGTATAGTGAGAATACAGCCTCGCGTCCCTGGAAGAGACGGGTCTCAAAATCATGCGGAATGTACAGACTGTCTCTTATACACGTCTCCGAGCCCACGAGACCGAGGCTGATCTCGTATGCCG
>ENA-OZFF01000562-OZFF01000562.1-human-gut-metagenome-genome-assembly--contig:-NODE-562-length-11156-cov-3.214035_pt1 | contig 11156 bp, 9 predicted proteins | sample MGYA00244615_ERZ653628 | MGnify/ENA primary metagenome ERZ653628 (study PRJEB26926, sample SAMN06164927) | human gut metagenome | biome: ENVO:00009003; feature: ENVO:2100002; material: ENVO:00002003...
CCTAGAGTTCGTCGGCAGCGTCAGATGTGTATAAGAGACAGACCTACAACAGTAGGATAAGGGAAAGAAGATGAAGAGAACACATAGAATGGAGATTCAACATCGATTCCCGATTCGCCCGGATTCTTCATAACCTTTTCCAGTTGTTGGAATGTGGCCGCATTCATTCCGCTTTTCAGTGCTTCCAGTACTTTTTGTTTAGCAGCTTCATTCTCTTTGTCATTCATCCCCGCCTTATTGGCCAGCGATTTCAAATCAATAGAGGCAACAGCCGTAGCATCTGCCGGTATTACGTTCGTATATTCCGTTTGTTTGGAACATGCTGCCAAAAACACCATCAGTACTGCCAGTACCGAGAGCCGTGAAATCATTTTCTTTGCCATACTCATACTATTTAAAAGTTATTATTGATTCAATAAGTTGATTGTGTGGCAAGCCACCAACGCTGCTGTCTCTGTTCGAAGCCGTGATTTTCCCAAGCTAATGGGAGTGAATCCGCATTCGATAGCTTTTTTCACTTCCTCTTCACTGAAGTCTCCTTCGGGACCGATCAGAACGAGAGCGTCTTCTCCTGCTTTCAGTATATTTTTCAGCAGAGGTTTTTCACCTTCATAACAGTGTGCAATGAATTTCTGTCCTTTGAACTCTTGTGTGATGAATTTGTCGAAATCCGTCATTTCGTTGAGCTTAGGCAGGCGGGCCTTGAGCGACTGTTTGATGGCCGATATCAGAATCTTTTCGATTCGTTCGGCTTTAATCACTTTGCGTTCGGAGAAACGGCAGTTGAGAAATGTCAGTTCATCAAATCCGATTTCTGTAGCTTTCTCTGCAAACCATTCATTGCGATCCATATTTTTGGTTGGTGCCATAGCAATGTGCAGATGGCATGGCCAAAGCGGTTCCTGAAATATTGTTTCTTTGATGGCTACAAGGCAACGCTTGTTGGTTGCAACCGTGATTTCGGCTTGATAGAAATACCCCTTACCGTCAGTGAGAGTGATTTCGTCTCCGATACCCAACCGCAGTACACGGGTACAGTGTTGTGCTTCCTCTTCCGGAAGTTCGTTGCTTATCTGTATATCGGGAGTATAAAATACGTGCATAATTGATTACTGGTTTTGATTTCTGGAATTGATCCGGTCGCGTATTTTGGCGGCCAGTTCATAATTCTCGTCTTTTATCGCTTGCTCCAAGGCTTCTTCGAGTGACATGGAAGTGACGTTGCGAGGCAGGTTCCGCTTTTTTTCATCTTCCGGTTCTCCCTCATCGTCTTCATCGTCAAATTCCTCCGGGTGCCTTCTTTCTTCGTTTGAGATGTGCAGACATTCCTGTTCAAGAATAGACTCATAAATGAGGATTGGGCATTCGGCACGGACAGCCAGAGCTACAGCATCTGAGGTACGCGTGTCAATACGTATAATTTCTTCGTCTTTTTTTAAGTAGATGTAAGAGTAGAAAATACCATCTTTTGCTTTGTAAATCAATACGCGAAGCAAACTGGCTCCCAGCACACCAAGAGTTGTCATAAACAGATCGTGTGTCAGGGGGCGGGGAGTTTTAATTCTTTTCAGATACAAGGCGGTTGCCTGAGCTTCGGCGGGACCGATGATGATAGGCAATTGCCGTTCACCGTCCACTTCGCCCAACAGCATGGCAAAGGCACCTACTTGCGCTTGGCTATTTGTGATATTTAAAACTTGTAATTCTACTTTTTTGTCCATTGTTCTTTATTACTTAATTTACTTTACTCTCTCGTTGGTGTTTGTACTTGAATACCAGAGCAAACAGGATGCCGATCACCAGTGCATATGCCGCAAAGATAAACCAGATGTCCGGCCATTCACGACTTATCAGTTTACCATCAGCATATACTGAGAAAGCGTCTACGACAGCACCGCTGGCATATCCTCCGATGATAGCGCCCAGTCCGTTGGTCATCATAAAGAATAATCCCTGAGCACTGGCACGTATGGAGGAGCTGGTTTCTTGTTCAACAAACAACGAACCGGAAATGTTGAAGAAGTCGAACGCCATTCCATACACGATCATGGAAAGAATCAGCATCCACAGACCGGAGCCCGGATCACCGAAGCCGAACAGTCCGAAACGGAATACCCAGGCAAACATACTGATCAGCATCACTTGCTTGATACCAAAATGTCTCAGGAAGAATGGTATAGCGAGAATAAATAATGTTTCAGACATTTGTGAGATGGACAATAGGATCACCGAATGTTTCACTCCGAAGGAATCTGTAAACTCCGGAATATTGGCAAAACTGCCCAGGAAAAGGTCACCATATGTATTGGTGATTTGCAATGCTGCTCCTAAAAGCATGGAGAACAGGAAGAAAATAGCCATTTTCTTTCTTTTGAATAATACGAAAGCATCCAGCCCGAAGGAAGAGAGCAATGTTTTCTTTTCTGTTTTGGCAGGCTTGCATGCTGGCAGGGTAAAAGCATACAATCCCAGTAATAGTGCCGACGCACCGCCTACATAGAGTTGTGCGCTGGAGTTCTTGAATCCGGTAAGGTCTACTGCCCACATGGCGCAGATGAAACCGATGGTTCCCCATACGCGGATGGGAGGGAAGTCCTTGATCAGGTCACATTTATATTGTTCCAGTGCATTATACGAAACGGTATTAGCTAACGATAAGGTAGGCATATATACCAATAAGTTGAGCAGCATCGCCCAATACATCTGGTCGTAACTTGTAGCGGTGGAGGCGTAGAAAAGGCAGGCAGCCCCTGCGATGTGGCAAAGTCCGTATAAACGTTCAGCATTGAACCACTTATCGGCGATGATACCAATGATGCCGGGCATAACTAAAGAGGCAATACCCATGGTGGCGAAGATGGCACCGATCTGCCCTCCTTCGAAGTGGAGTTCTCGTCCCATGTAACCTCCCAGTGAAATTAACCATGAACCCCATACAAAGAATTGCAGGAAGTTCATAATGATCAAACGAACTTTTATACTCATGACTTTTCTAATTTGTGTTTCTCTTTTTCGTTAATAATAGATGCAAATATAATATTTTCGTTGATTGGGTGAGCAAGTTAATCGATAAAAAGGGGATAAAAAAGCCATAAATGCGAAGAATGATGAGGAATTGCCGGTAAAAAGTGGAAAGGGAGTAGGTATATAAAAAAAAGAAGGCTATCTATCCCAGACAGCCAATCTTTATTAACCTTAAATCTAATACCATGAAAAACACAGTGCAAATATAGAGCATTTTATGTTATAAAACATAATGAATTGCCGAAAATCTTCTATTTGTTAACTCTAATTAACTCTGAAGCTATTCTTTTTCTGTTATTCGCTCCTGAATAAGTAAGTTTCATGGCATTTATATCTGCATTACTCTACATAGAGTACCAGTCCCTTCAGGCATTCTCCTTCCGGGCGGTATATGTTAACCGGATGGTCGGCAGGTTGTGTGAGTTGGTGCAGGATACGTACGCTACGTCCTGACATGGCAGCGGCAGTAAATACTGCTGTGCGGAAATTGTCCTTGGTCACTACCTGTGAACAGGAGAATGTAAACAGGATGCCGCCCGGTTTGATTTTCTCGAATGCTTTGGCATTCAGTTTCCGGTAACCTTGCAAGGCATTCCGCAAAGCATCTTTATGCTTGGCAAATGCAGGAGGGTCGAGAATTATCAAATCATATTGGTCGCCCATACGGTCGAGATACTTGAAGGCATCTTCGGCAAAAGCTTCGTGGCGAAGATCACCGGGGAAGTTCAGTTCTACGTTCTTGTTAGTCAGATCGATTGCTTTGGCGGAGCTGTCCACGGAATGTACCAGTTTCGCGCCTCCACGCATGGCGTAGAAAGAAAAGCCACCGGTATAGCAGAACATATTCAGTACTGAACGGTCTTTAGCATAATGCTCCAGCAGTGAGCGGTTTTCGCGTTGGTCTACGAAGAATCCCGTTTTCTGCCCTTTCAGCCAGTCTACGTGGAATTTCAAACCATACTCTTGTGCGATATTATCACTGCTTCCTCCTTTAAGGAAACCGTTTTCGGGGAAAAGGTCTGCCTTGAAAGGTAGTGTGGTTTCTGATTTATAATAGATATTCTCAATCTTGTCACCCATTACTTCCGACAGGGCTTCGGCGATAGTCATGCGGTCTACATGCATTCCTGCGGAGTGCGCTTGCATGACGGCAGTCCGGGCATAAATGTCGATGACCAGTCCGGGCAGGTTATCTCCTTCACCATGTACGAGACGATAGGTGTTATTGGTCGGATTGACTGCGATACCGATACCGCAGCGCATCTCGTAGGCGATCTGTAGTTTACGTTTCCAGAAATCGTGGTCGATAGGTTCCTGACGGAAAGAAAGCACACGTACGGCAATACTTCCGATCTGAAAATGTCCTTCGGCTATAAATTCCTTTTTTGAAGTGTATACTTCTACAACTTCACCTTCTTCGGGTTCTCCATCGAAACGAGCGATTGCTCCGGAGAAAATCCAGGGGTGAAATCTTTTTAAAGACTCTTCTTTGCCGGGTTTGAGGTATACTTTATGCATGTTATTAAAATTTCAGTTTTCTCTCCGGTCCTCGAAAAAAAGGAGTGGAGATAGTGCTATTTGATCAGTTATTAATTAGTCTTCTATCGGTTATTTATCAGCGATTGGCGAGGGAGCTTGCGTTAACCTCTTCTTCTGCAGGGAGGCTTTCGACCTCATAGTTGCCGGTTCGTTTCAGTTCCTGCAGCAGATTATAGATATTGAGGCAGGCCCAGGCGTCGGTCGCTGCATATTGTTTCTGTCCGTCACTTAGTACGTCTGCTTCCCAGTTGGACAGCCGTTGTGATTTGGAAATCTTTTCTTTAAACAGGATTGCGTAAATCTTTTGCAGGCTTTTGTCCTGTATGCCGAACTGGCGGACATAGTCCTGCAGTTCGATGCAGCTCTGTTGGGTGAAAGGCGCACGTTTGTGCAGCATCATAAAGTCGTCTTTCAGTGAAAGTCCCACTTTGATTACAGCCGGATTTTCTAACAAGTCAACCAATGGCTGAGTCAATCCCGTCATATTGAGCCGGAATAAGAAACAGCATTCTTCGGAAGAAATCTGGAGAAGAGCTACTTTGTGCGATTGTCCTTTGGTAAAGGAAGGGCGAGTTTCGCTGTCGATACCTATCACTGGTCTGGATTGGAGGTAAGCTACAGCTTTTTCCGTTTCAGCTTCCGACTGGATAACATAAATACGTCCCGGAAAGACTGTTTTCGGGAGTTCTTTTAGTTCATCTTTATCTATGGTTCTTCTTACAATCATTTTTATTTTAATTCATCATCGTGGCAATGGCAACCGTCTTCGTGACAGTGGCAATCATCATCGTGGCAATGACAGCCATCTTCTTCACAACAATCGTTGTCGTCGCTTGGTTCGTAAAATCCTTCTTCATTACCTACTTCCTCTTCTTCTTCCTCCTGGTTGTATTTCACGTCATGAAGGGCGCGAAGTGTGTTTACCAGTTTCTGTCCCCACAGTGTACCGAAGTTTTCCTGGCAGATGGCCAATGAATCATTCATTGTTTCGTTCAGTCCCAGTTGGAAGACAAATATGAAATCTTTAATATCCTGATAAATGTCAGCCAGATCTTCCGATATTGATTTCTTGATAGGCTGGTCGCTGTATACCATATCCTGTACGAAAACATCCAGATAATCATCCTTCTCTCCCATCAGTCCTGCCAGATTTATGCGTAGAATCTCATACGTTTCCTCCGTTACATACGTTTCGGGTGCCTCGTCTCCGATTGTTTCACACTTCGGAAGCAAGGATGCTTTGAGATAGAGCAAGGGAAGTATTTTTAAAGACGTGTCGACAAAAGCTTTGCGCTTCATGTGTTCGGCACGTTCGAGGAATGCGCAAAATTCGGCGGCTACCGTTACGAACTCGATCACATTCTTTTCAAATATCGTTTGGCTTTCTTTTTCCATAATCAGATTGATTTGAATCGCAAAGGTAAGAAAAAGGATTGAATGAGAGTAGCGCTCGTTATTTTTTTATTATTTTTGCGGCTTATAATACGGATTCCAATTTATTAAAGAATAAAGACTCATGGCAAAAAAGAAAATAGATAAGGAGGCTGAACGCGCTCCGTCTTCTCCAGGAAAGATTGTATCAATTTTTAAGAATGAAACCATTCATTTTGTAATTGGATTGATGCTGGTGATCTTTTCTGTTTATCTTTTGTTGGCTTTTTCTTCCTTCTTCTTTACGGGGGCAGCCGACCAAAGTATTATCGACAGCGGCAATTCTGCAGACCTGGCAGCTGTTAATAACAATGTAAAAAACTATGCTGGATCTCGTGGAGCACAGTTGGCTAGTTATCTGATCAATGACTGCTTTGGCATATCTTCATTCTTTATCCTTGTCTTTCTGGCAGTGGCAGGATTGAAGTTGATGCGGGTACGCATTGTCCGCTTATGGAAATGGTTTATCGGTTGTACATTATTATTGGTGTGGTTCTCCGTGTTTTTCGGGTTCGCCCTGATGGATCATTATCAGGATTCTTTCATCTATCTGGGAGGTATGCACGGTTATAATGTAAGCCGTTGGTTGGTTTCGCAGGTGGGAGTTCCCGGTGTGTGGATGATTTTGCTGATAACGGCAGTCTGCTTCTTTATATATGTAAGTGCACGAACGGTTATCTGGCTGCGCAAGCTCTTTGCTTTGAGTTTCTTGAAACGTCAGAAGAAAGAAGAGGAAAAAGTGGCAGCGACAGAAGGAACGCAGGAATTTACAACCTCGCAACCACAGGAAGTTGAATTCAATCTGAAACGTACTTATAAACAAACACCTCCTCCTGCTCCTGTGATGGACATACAGGCAGAGGAACCGAAAGAAGAATCTCCGGTGAACGAACCGGAACCGGACGAGGAACTTCCTTCTGCTGATGAAGGGGAAGGAGTGACTATGGTCTTTGAACCGACTGTGGCTGATACGGTTACTCCTGCGCCTCAGGACGAATTGCCGGGTGAGGATGAACCCGGGTTTCAGGTAGAGACGGCTGCGACCGAAGAAGAATATCAGGGACCGGAACAGGAACCTTATAATCCGATGAAGGATCTGGAAAACTATCGTTTCCCGACAATCGATCTGATGAAGCATTTTGAGAATGACGATCCGACGATTGATATGGACGAACAGAATGCGAATAAAGACCGTATCATTAATACTTTGCGCAGCTTTGGTATTGAAATCAGTACGATCAAGGCAACGGTAGGGCCTACGGTGACTCTGTATGAAATTACCCCCGAACAAGGAGTACGTATTTCGAAGATTCGTGGTTTGGAAGATGATATCGCATTGAGTCTGTCGGCAGATGGCATTCGTATCATTGCTCCGATACCGGGTAAGGGAACCATCGGTATTGAAGTACCGAACAAGAATCCGAAGATTGTATCCGGTCAAAGCGTGATCGGAAGCAAGAAGTTTCAGGAATCCAAGTTCGATTTGCCGATTGTACTGGGTAAGACGATTACAAACGAAGTCTTTATGTTCGACCTTTGCAAGATGCCGCATGTATTGGTGGCAGGTGCTACCGGTCAGGGTAAGTCTGTTGGTTTGAATGCAATCATTACCTCCTTATTATATAAGAAGCATCCGGCTGAACTGAAATTTGTCCTGGTCGATCCGAAGAAGGTGGAGTTCAGCATTTACTCTGTCATTGAAAATCATTTCCTGGCCAAACTTCCCGATGGAGGTGAGCCAATTATTACCGACGTAACGAAGGTAGTGCAAACGCTGAATTCGGTTTGTGTGGAGATGGATACACGCTATGACCTCTTGAAGATGGCTCATGTGCGTAATGTCAAGGAATATAATGAGAAGTTTATCAACCGTCGCCTGAATCCGGAGAAAGGACATAAGTTTATGCCATATATCGTAGTGGTAATTGACGAGTTCGGAGATTTGATTATGACTGCCGGTAAGGAAGTCGAACTTCCGATTGCACGTATCGCTCAGTTAGCACGTGCGGTCGGCATTCACATGATCATCGCTACGCAGCGTCCGACGACGAATATCATTACGGGTACGATCAAGGCGAACTTCCCGGCACGTATTGCGTTCCGTGTATCTGCCATGATGGACTCCCGTACGATTCTTGACCGTCCGGGTGCGAACCGCCTGATTGGTAAGGGCGATATGCTCTTCCTGCAAGGTGCCGATCCGGTGCGTGTGCAGTGTGCCTTTATCGATACACCGGAAGTGGAGGAGATCACGAAGTTTATTGCCCGTCAGCAGAGCTATCCTACACCGTTCTTCCTGCCCGAATATGTGACCGAAGACAGTGGCAGTGAAGTGGGGGATATTGATATGGGACGTCTCGACCCGTTGTTTGAAGATGCGGCTCGTCTGGTGGTCATCCATCAGCAAGGTTCCACTTCGTTAATTCAACGTAAATTTGCTATCGGCTACAATCGTGCCGGACGTATCATGGATCAGCTTGAAAAAGCCGGAATTGTCGGACCTACCCAGGGCAGCAAGGCGCGTGATGTACTGTGTATCGACGAGAATGACCTCGAAATGCGTTTGAACAATTTACAATAACAGATCGTTTATTAATCAAATGAGAAAATACATTTTTAGTGTTTTAATAGCTTTACTGTCACTGCCTGTGATTGCTCAACAACAGCAGTCGCAGGCTAAAGCTGTTCTTGAGAAGACAGCCGGAGCATTTAAGAAAGCCGGTGGTGTAAGAGCTGATTTTACATTGAAGGCACTCAATGACGGTCGTCTGGAAGGACGGGAGAACGGTGTTATCCAGTTGAAAGGCGAGAAATTCATGTTGAAGACTTCCGAAACGACCACTTGGTTTGATGGAAAAACGCAGTGGAGTTATATGGTAAGGAATGATGAAGTGAATGTCAGTACCCCTACTCAGGAAGAGTTACAGCAGATCAATCCGTATACATTTCTTTATATGTATCAGAAAGGATTCTCTTATAAGCTGGGAACAGTGAAGACGTTTCAGGGAAAGGCTGTCTGGGAAGTGGTTCTGACTGCTGATGATAAAAAGCAAGAGTTGGAAAGTATTACTCTTTACGTGACGAAGAATGCGTATGAACCTGTTTACATCCAACTTCAGCAGCGTGGTCAGAAGACACGTAATGAGATTACCGTGACGGCTTATCAGACCGGACTGGATTATGCAGACGATGTTTTCACTTTCGACAGAAAAGCGTATCCGACTGCGGAAGTGATAGACTTGAGATAATATGTTTTTTGAACAGGAGATAAGATCTCCGGAATAATAAAACGATAATATAACAATAAAATGGCAGAAATAGAAAAAGTAAAATGCCTGATTATAGGCTCGGGACCTGCCGGCTATACGGCAGCGATCTATGCAGGACGTGCTAACCTTTGTCCGGTGCTTTATGAAGGATTGCAGCCCGGCGGTCAGTTGACAACTACTACGGACGTGGAGAACTTCCCCGGTTATCCGGAAGGAATCAGTGGTCCGCAGTTGATGGAAGATTTGCGTGCACAAGCCAGCCGTTTCGGAACAGATGTTCGTTTTGGTATTGCGACGGCGGCAGATTTAAGCAAAGCTCCTTATAAAATAACGATTGATGGTGACAAGGTGATTGAGACAGAAGCATTGATCATCTCCACCGGCGCTACGGCTAAATATCTGGGACTGGAAGATGAAAAGAAATATGCCGGCATGGGAGTCAGTGCTTGTGCTACGTGTGACGGATTTTTCTATCGTAAGAAAGTCGTTGCAGTCGTTGGCGGTGGCGATACAGCTTGTGAGGAAGCTGTTTATCTGGCCGGTCTGGCATCCAAAGTTTATCTGGTGGTCCGCAAACCTTATTTGCGCGCATCGAAGATTATGCAGGAACGTGTGCAGAAGCACGAAAAGATTGAAGTACTTTTCGAACATAATGTAGTCGGCCTGTTTGGTGACAATGGAGTGGAAGGTATGAATGTTGTGAAGCGCTGGGGTGAAGCGGACGAAGAACGTTACAGTTTGCCTATCGACGGATTCTTCCTGGCTATTGGGCACAAACCGAATTCAGATATATTCAAAGAATACATTGATACCGATGAGGTAGGTTACATTATTACGGACGGCGACAGCCCCCGTACAAAAGTTCCCGGAGTATTTGCTGCAGGAGATGTGGCTGATCCGCATTATCGTCAGGCTATTACAGCAGCCGGAAGCGGATGTAAAGCTGCTATTGAAGCTGAACGCTATCTGTCTGAAAAGGGATTGATCTAAGATTTGTAAAAAACTACAAAGATATTCCGGACGCAGTTGTCTCTTTGGACAGTAATTGTGTCCGGAAATAAAGCGGAGGACGCAGAGTTTATATTTTCAGAAATGGAATAATACTCTGTGTCCTCCGCGTTTTTGTGGAGTATGATGTGGTCGTTAATATACTTCTATTTCGTCCAAATAGATGTTAGCCTGAACCACATCTTTTTCATTCGGGTCTTTCACGAAATCAATGCCGTTTCGTAAAGTACCACCATTTTGAAGAGTGATTTTGATATACTTGACTTCTTTGGGGGCAAAGCCTAATGTGTCAGTGAATGCCTTTCTGCCTCTTTCAGGATAGTTCCGTTTGAAGGAAGCTTCTGCCATTTTATCATACTTCCGTCCGTCGGAAGAGGTCTCAACAGTAGCTACACTGGGAGGGAGAATGACTGATGCGGGGTTGTATAACGAACCGAAGACCACTTTGCTGACAGTAGTAGGCTGTTCGAATTCAACGATAAATACCAGTTTATTGCAGGCGTCGTTCATCCGGAATCCGCTCCACGGAGTCATCGAAGCGATGTTGCCACGTTTACCGTTGGTCAGTCCGAAAGTGCTTATATCAGTACCGAGAACATCATTTTCACCAAAAATGTCGCCTTTGGCCGCTCCGATGGGCGGAGTCACTGTGAAACTTTTACCACTGATCAGATTGCCATACAACTTCTTTCCACTGACCTTGCCCAACATCTTTCCGTCTTTGAAAGCAGCGGCTTTCACGTCCATTTCGCCGGATAAGGCGAAAGGCTGATTGTAAATGGCAGATTCTACTGTTGGAACGCTTCCATTTGTTGTATAGTGAATTTCGGCATTGGGGTAGAAACTTTCCAGTACTACTTTCAACGTATTAGTTTCGTCTACATG
>ENA-OZFF01000580-OZFF01000580.1-human-gut-metagenome-genome-assembly--contig:-NODE-580-length-10850-cov-4.264011_pt1 | contig 10850 bp, 6 predicted proteins | sample MGYA00244615_ERZ653628 | MGnify/ENA primary metagenome ERZ653628 (study PRJEB26926, sample SAMN06164927) | human gut metagenome | biome: ENVO:00009003; feature: ENVO:2100002; material: ENVO:00002003...
CCCTAGAGTTCGTCGGCAGCGTCAGATGTGTATAAGAGACAGAAATAATAGAAACATTATCAATGGTTAATAAGAATATCAGATTTCACGGCCTTTGGATTCCATTGTGATTTTTCCCGTCCTGGATACGATGAAAATCATTTTTTCTCAAAAAATTTGGTTGACGGCGGATTTATAATGCGCGGATGGCCGCATGTAGTTTCAGAGCGTCTGATATTCAATGATTCGTCTGTTTTTTTACGGAAATGTGCGGTTTTGGCGGCGGCACCTTCCAAACAGGGAGTGGGGGAGGCCGCCTCCTCTGTTCGGTTTCCCGTGCAGGAAAAGCCGGGGGGACATGCCGGAATCTGTCCGGCACGGTTGTTTCTCCTGCTGGGGACGGGGACGGATGACAGCAGCCTGTGACGGTTTCGTTTCCCTCCTCAGCTTGCCTGGGAAGGCCTTTCTGCCCATGGTGCCGGCGCATGAGAATTGATGTGGCAACGGATACGTATGAACCTGACGTGAATGGAGTGGCCCTGACGCTGGAGCGGCTGGTCCGGGGGCTTCGGACGCGGGGGCATCTGGTGCATGTGCTGAGGGCTTCCGGGAGGGACGGAGCTTCCGTTCCCGGAGAGACGGCCATGCCGTCTCTCTCCCTCCCCATGTATCATGAGGTGAAAATAGGGCTGCCTTCCGCAGAAAGGTTCCGCTCCAGATGGATGAAGAAGAGGCCGGATGTGGTTTATGTTGCCACGGAAAGCCCCATGGGGGCCTCCGCCGTGAAGGCCGCTCGCGCTCTGGAGATTCCCGTGGTGATGGGATTCCACACCAATTTTCACCAGTACATGAAGGATTACCATTTCTCCGGGCTGGAAACCGCCGCCGTGAATTACCTGCGCAAGCTCCACAACCGGGCAGGGATGACGGTGGTGCCCACGGAGGAGATGCGCCGCGCGCTGGAGGGGCTGGGATTTGAACGCCTCTCCGTAATGGGGCGCGGGGTGGATGCCGCCTTGTTTGACCCTGCCAGGAGGGATGCCGGCCTGCGCCAGTCATGGGGCGCCTGGCGGGATGAAGTGGTGTTCGGCGTGGTGGGGCGTCTGGCCCGAGAGAAGAACCTGGTGACGGCCCTGGGATTGTACACGCGCCTGCAGCGGGAGTTCCCGGCCTGCGGCATGAAGATGGTCGTGGTGGGGGACGGTCCCATGATGAGCAGCCTGCGCAGTGAGTTTCCGGACGCCGTGTTTTGCGGAATGCGCAGCGGGGAGGACCTCGCGCGCCATTACGCCGCCATGGACGTGCTGCTCTTCGCCAGTGAGACGGAGACCTTCGGGAACGTTCTGCTGGAAGGGATGGCCAGCGGCCTGGCTACGGTCAGCTACCGGTACGCCGCTTCTGCGGATGTGGTGCTGGACGGCATCAACGGCCTTCAGGCGGAGAAGGGGGACGCGGAGGGTTTTTACTCCGCCATGCACCGTCTGCTGGAGGACAGGGGGATGATCCGGAGACTCGGCGAACAGGCCCGCAGGACCGTGCGCGCCAGAGCGTGGGATTCCATCCATGACAGGTTTGAAGAACTGCTGGCCTCCGTGGCGCGGGAGGAGAATGGAACCGGCTACGCCCGCCCCCCGCGGGATGCGGTGCTGGAATGCCGCACGGTCTTTTTGTCAGACCTCCATCTGGGCACGAAGGATTGCAAGGCGGACGAATGCCGGAGGTTCCTGAAGCATGTCCGTGCGGAAAAAATAGTTCTGGTAGGGGATATTGTGGACGCCTGGGCCCTCTCCCGCGGCAGCCGCTGGCGCAGGCGGCATACGCGCCTGATCCGCACCCTGCTGAAAAAGATGGAGCAGGAGGATGTGGAAGTGCTGTACCTGCGCGGGAACCACGACGATATTCTGGAAAAATTCCTTCCCTTTCATCTGGGCGGCCTGAAAATGGCCAGGGAGTGCGTGCACCGGGCGGCGGACGGCAGGCGTTACCTGTGCGTGCACGGAGACGGTTTTGACGCCATCTCCACCAACCACCGGTGGCTGGCGATGCTCGGCTCCCTGGGCTACGACGTTCTGCTGACGGTCAACCGGCTTTACAATAAATACCGCGCCTGGCGGGGCAGGGAATATTATTCCGTCTCCCGCGCCATCAAGAGCCGCGTGAAATCCGCCGTCAATTTCATTGGGAAATATGAGGAGCAGCTCCAGAATCTGGCGGTGAAAAGGCAGTGTGACGGTATCATTGCCGGGCATGTGCATCATCCGGCGGATACCATGGTGGGGGAGGTGCGGTACCTGAATTGCGGGGACTGGGTGGAAACCATGAGCGCGGTGGTGGAATACGGGGACGGCCGCATGGAAACGCTGCTTTACAAGGATTTCATGAAACGCCTGGCTTACGGCAAATGCGGAACCGGAGCGGAAGCTTCCTCCTGCAAGGAAGCTTCGTGACGGGCGCCGGGGATAGGCTGTCCGGGGGGTGTGGGACAAAATGGCCGCGTGTGACATTTTGTCTCTTTTTGGTGTGACAATATGTCCCATTGCTGCTCGGCAGGAAAAAGAGCGGACGAAATGATGCGATGTTATAATACGATGAATTTATGCTGTTTATGTTTATTTTTCAACAGGGCTTACAAGGCTGGCATGCCATTTGCAGAAAGAGAGGCAAGAACATGAGTTTGCCTGCATGACACTTCAGGTCATGGGGAAATCAAATCTCAACGAAATCCATTTAAAACAATCTAAGATAACGATATGGCTAAAATATTAGGAATCGACTTGGGCACGACCAACTCGTGCATGGCTGTGATGGAAGGCGGTCAGGGTACCGTACTTGAAAACAGCGAAGGTGCGCGCACCACTCCCTCCATTGTTGCCTTCACCAAGAGCGGTGAACGCCTCGTGGGGCAGGCCGCCAAACGTCAGGCGGTGACCAACCCGAAAAACACCGTGTTTTCCTCCAAGCGCCTCATCGGCCGCAAGTACAGCGAGCTGACGGAAGAAGATAAGAAGGTGCCTTATGAAATTGTGGAGGCCCCCAACGGGGACGCCTATATCCGCGTGGACGTAGGCGGGGAAAAGAAGACTTTTTCTCCCCAGGAAATCGCCTCCATGGTCCTGGCCAAGCTGAAGGCCGACGCGGAATCCAAGCTGGGTGAGACGATCACGGAAGCCGTGATTACCGTTCCCGCCTATTTCAATGACGCCCAGCGCAACGCGACCAAGGCCGCCGGTGAAATCGCCGGCTTGAAGGTGCGCCGCATCATCAATGAACCGACGGCTGCTGCCCTGGCTTACGGCCTGGACAAGAAGTCCAATGAAAACATTGCCGTGTACGACCTCGGCGGCGGCACCTTCGATATTTCCGTGCTGGAAATCGGTGACGGCGTGTTTGAAGTGAAGGCTTCCGACGGCGACACCCACCTGGGCGGCGACGACTGGGACAACGCGATCATCACCTGGATCATGGACGAGTTCAAGAAGGACTCCGGCATGGATCTTTCCAACCAGCCGGACGCCATCCAGCGCATCAAGGAAGAAGCTGAAAAGGCCAAGATCGCCCTTTCCTCCACCCAGAGCTATGACATCAGCCTGCCGTTCATCACGGCGGACGCTTCCGGACCCAAGCACATCCAGCTGACGCTGAGCCGTCCCAAGCTGGAACAGCTCACGGAAGACCTGCTGGACCGTACCCGCAAGCCCGTGCTGGACTGCATCGCCGCCTCCGGCCTGAAGACCGGGGACATTGACGAACTGGTGCTGGTGGGCGGCATGACCCGCATGCCCGCCGTGCAGGAAATGGCCCATACGCTGGCTGGCAAGGAACCCCACAAGGGCGTGAACCCGGATGAAGTGGTGGCCGTAGGCGCCGCTATCCAGGGCGGCGTGCTCCAGGGGGACGTCAACGACGTGCTTCTGCTGGACGTGACCCCGCTGACCCTGTCCATTGAAACGATGGGCGGCATCGCTACGCCGATGATCGAGCGCAACACGACCATTCCGGTGCGCAAGAGCCAGGTGTTCTCCACCGCCGCGGACAACCAGCCCGCCGTGGACATCCGCATCTGCCAGGGTGAACGCAAAATGTTTGAGGACAACAAGCTTCTCGGCAACTTCAAGCTGGACGGCATCTCCGCCGCTCCGCGCGGCGTGCCGCAGATTGAAGTGACCTTTGACATTGACGCCAACGGCATTCTGCACGTCTCCGCCAAGGACAAGGGCACCGGCAAGGAACAGAAGATTTCCATCCAGGGCTCCAGCGGCCTTTCCAAGGATGAAATCGAACGCGCCAAGCGTGATGCAGAAGCCCATGCGGAAGAAGACAAGAAGCGCGCCGAGGAAATTGACACCGTCAACCAGGCGGACTCCCTCTGCTTCTCCGTGGAACGCCAGCTCAAGGACATGGGGGACAAGATTCCCGCAGACCTCAAGCGCGAGATCGAAGACAAGGTGATGCACCTCAAGGAAGCCATCTCCAAAAAGGAATACACCGCGATCAAGGCCGGGAAGGAAGACCTGGAATCCCGTCTGGAAGCCCTTTACAAGGCAGCGGAAGCCGCCCAGCAGTCCGCCGGTGCAGCCGGCCCCATGCCGGGAGCCGCTCCGGAGGAAGAAGCTTCCGACGGCCCCCGCAAGGCGAAAGGCCGCGTGGTGGACGCCGAAATCGTCGACGACGACAAATAAGCAACCCCTTCCCGCCGGAGGGGGAGCAACTTCCCCTCCGGCGGAACATTACATCCATATATTCATCTATAACAACACAAAAACAACATACTATGGCAAACATTAAACCCCTAGGACAACGTGTGCTGGTCAAGCGCATTGAAGCTGAAACCAAGACGGCCGGCGGCCTGTTCCTGCCGGACACCGCCAAGGAAAAACCCCAGGAAGCCGAAGTGATCTCCGTAGGCACCGGCGGCCGCGATGACAAGGGCGCCTTGATTGAATTCACCGTGAAGCCGGGCGACCACGTTCTTATTTCCAAGTACGGCGGCACGGAAATCAAGCTGGACGGAGAAGACTACCTTATCCTGTCTGAAAACGACATTCTGGCCATCATTGGCTAAATCACACGACACACTCACTCAACATCATTTTAAAATAACCTGATATTATGGCTAAACAAATCCAATTTGACGAAACCGCGCGCCAGGCTCTGCTCCGCGGCGTGGAACAGATTGCCAAGGCTGTCAAGAGCACGCTGGGGCCTGCCGGCCGCAACGTGGTGATCGACAAGAAATTCGGTTCCCCCCTCATCACCAAGGACGGCGTGACCGTCGCCAAGGAAATCGAACTGGAAGACCCGTTTGAAAACATGGGCGCCCAGCTTGTCCGGGAAGTCTCCTCCAAGACCAACGACGTGGCCGGGGACGGCACCACCACCGCCACCGTGCTGGCTGAAAGCATTTACCGCGAAGGCCTGCGCAACGTCACCGCCGGCGCCAACCCCATCTCCCTCCAGAGGGGCATCATGAAGGCCGCGGACGCCGTGGTGGAAGAACTCAAGAAGATCAGCAAGCCTGTTGACTCCAGCAAGGAAGTGGCCCAGGTTGCCACCGTTTCCGCCAACTGGGACGCCGAAATCGGCCACATCATCGCGGAAGCCATGGACAAGGTGGGCAAGGACGGCACCATTACCGTGGAAGAAGCCAAGGGCATTGAAACCACGCTGGACGTGGTGGAAGGCATGCAGTTCGACAAAGGCTACCTGTCCCCCTACTTCGTGACCAACGCGGAAACGATGGAAGCCGTGCTGGAAAACCCCTATATCCTCATCCACGAAAAGAAGATCAACAACCTGAAGGACTTCCTTCCGCTGCTTGAAAAAGTGGCCAAGAGCGGCCGTCCCTTCCTGGTCATCGCGGAAGACATTGAAGGCGAAGCTCTCGCCACCCTAGTGGTCAACCGCCTGCGCGGCGTGCTGAACATCTGCGCGGTGAAGGCTCCCGGCTTCGGCGACCGCCGCAAGGCCATGATGGAAGACATTGCCATCCTGACCGGCGGCAAGTGCATCACGGAAGACCTGGGCATCAAGCTGGAAAACGTGGGCATTGAAGACCTCGGCCAGGCCAAGCGCGTGGTCGTCTCCAAGGATGAAACCGTCATCGTGGAAGGCGCCGGCAAGTCTGCGGACATTGAAGGCCGCATCTCCCAGATCCGCCACCAGATCAAGGACACCACGTCCGACTACGACCGTGAAAAACTCCAGGAACGCCTGGCCAAGCTGGCCGGCGGCGTGGCCGTCATCCATGTGGGTGCCGCTACGGAAACGGAAATGAAGGAAAAGAAGGCCCGTGTGGACGACGCCCTGCACGCCACCCGCGCTGCGGTGGAAGAAGGCATCGTTCCCGGCGGCGGCGTGGCCCTGATCCGCGCCCAGAAAGCCATTGACACCCTCAAGCTGGAAGGCGACGAGGAAACCGGCGCTCAAATCGTCTATCGTGCGGTGGAAGCTCCGCTCCGCCAACTGGCCAGCAATGCCGGCCGTGAAGGCGCCCTCATCGTCGCCAAGGTGAAGGGGATGAAGAAAGCGGCCGACGGCTACAACGTAGCCACGGACAAATATGAAGACCTGCTCACCGCCGGTGTGGTGGACCCGACCAAGGTAACCCGTTCCGCCCTGCAGAACGCGGCTTCCATCGCCGGCCTGCTGCTTACCACGGAATGCGTCATTGCCGACAAGCCCGAGAAGAAGGGCTGCGGATGCGGCTCCGGCGCTCCCGACATGGGCGGCATGGGAGGAATGGGCGGCATGGGCATGATGTAAGCCCCGTCCGTTTCTGCGAGACACGGCAATCGACTTCAAGGCTCCCCGGTTTTCCGGGGGGCCTTTTTGTTTTGTATGGAAGGCGGCAGCCGCCACTCCGCGGGAAGGGATTTCAGGAAAATGAGCCGTGGCTGCCGGAGAACCGGAGGAAAACCAGGCTCCGGAAGTACCCGGAAGAAACGGAAGATTTCAAGGGAAGCAGGTGTAGCGCTATGGTTTTCATTGAAAATCATATTGTTGTATCAATGTGACGGAATGTTCACGTTTTAAAACGGGCGTGCGGAAGCGGCCTCCTGTAATAGAGGGCCGTTTATTACGCTTATGGACCCAATCTATTACTTCATCATAGGGCTGATTCTGGTGCTCTCCTGCTTTGACCTCGTCGTCGGGGTCTCCAATGACGCCGCCAACTTCCTGAACTCCGCCGTCGGTTCCAAGGCCGCGCCGCGCAGGACGATCATACTGGTGGCCGCCCTGGGCATCATCATCGGCTCCCTGTTCTCCAGCGGCATGATGGAAATCGCCAGAAGCGGCGTATTCATGCCGGCCCAGTTCACCTTCCATGACATCATGCTGATATTCCTGGCGGTGATGCTGACGGACGTGATTCTGCTGGACGTCTTCAACACCTTCGGTCTTCCCACCTCCACCACGGTCTCCATCGTCTTTGAACTGCTGGGCGGCGCCGTGGCGGTTGCCCTGTTCAAAATCTGGTCCGCAGAGCCGGGCGCAGCGCAGGAACTGTCCAGCTACATCAACTCCTCCAAGGCGCTGGCGATCATCTCCGGCATCTTCTCCTCCGTCTTCGTCGCCTTCATTTGCGGGATAACGGTCATGTGGATTTCCCGCCTCATCTTCTCCTTCAACTACAAAAAATCATTCAAATACCTGGGGGCCGTCTGGTGCGGCTTGGCCCTGACGGCCATCACCTACTTCGCCATCTTCAAGGGGCTGAAAGGCAGTACGCTGGTCACCAAGGACATGATCCGCCACCTGGACGCTCACATCTGGCTGTACGTATGCTGCAGCCTGGTATTCTGGACCGTCCTGATGGCCGTTCTCCAGAACATTTGCAAAATCAACATCCTGAAAATATCCGTCCTGGCGGGCACCATGGCCCTGGCGCTCTCCTTTGCCGGAAACGACCTGGTCAACTTCATCGGCGTTTTCATGGCGGGGCAGTCCTCCATGGAGATAGCGTCCGCCGCTGCGGCGCAGGGCGCGGACCTTTCCACCCTCACCATGGGCGGCCTCATGGTCCCCGTCACGGCGGACTGGCGCTACCTGCTGGGCGCGGGCGTCATCATGGTGCTGGCCCTCATGTTCTCCAAAAAGGCGCAGACCGTCACGGATACGGAGGTCAACCTGGCGAGGCAGGGCGGGGGCGTGGAGCGGTTCGGCTCCGTCCCCCCGGCCCGCATGGCCGTGCGCTATGCGTTGAACGCCTCCCGCGCGGTGGAAAAAATCATGCCCGCCTGCGTGGGAAGATTCATTGAAAAACGTTTCCAGCCCGTGCCGGACGGCCCGGATAACGGGGCCTCCTTTGACCTGATCCGCGCTTCCGTGAATTTGACGGTCGCCGCCCTGCTGATCTCCCTGGCTACGTCCCTCCGGCTTCCTCTTTCCACCACGTATGTGACGTTCATGGTGGCGATGGGTTCCTCCCTGGCGGACAAAGCCTGGGGGCGGGACAGCGCCGTGTACCGCATCACGGGGGTGATTACGGTAATTTCCGGGTGGTTCTTTACGGCCTTTGCCGCATTCACCATGTGCTGCATGGTGGCGGCGTGCATCGTTTACGGAGGCCTGTTCGGCATTGTCGCCATGTGTGCCCTGGCAGCCTTCCTGCTGCTGAAAAGCTCCAGGCTCCATAAAAAAAGAACCCAGGCCGCGGCGCTGGCGAAGGTGGCCAATTACCGGGATCCGGCCTGCGCCGCCCGCTACAATGAAGAAATCATTGAGCTGATGAAACGCATGGCGGAAATCTATGAAATGAACCTGGAAGCCCTGAACGTGGAGGACCGGAAGCGGCTGAAAAAGCTCCGGAAGGAAGCTCGCGGCATCCGCCGCTCCCTGAGCGACCGGATGGCGATGGAAGTCATGCCCGTCGTCCGGGAACTTCCGGATGAAGAGGCGGACCGCGGCAAGCGTTACGTGCAGATGGTGGAATACGCCACCTCCGTCTTTGAATCCCTCTCCAACATCACCACGGCCAGCCATGCCTACATAGACAACAACCATGAAGGGCTGGACATGGACAGGATAGAGCACTTGAGGGGGATGAACAACCGCGTTTCCTCCCTGTACCCCCGTTTCCGGGAAATGATGGAAAGCAACGACTATGCCGGGCTGGACCAATGCCTGGCCGGCATGGACGCGCTGGATGAGGAATTTGCGGAGGCGGTCAAGCAGCAGATCATCCTGCGGGCGGAGGACGTATCCGACATGCGGCGGGCGCTCCTCTACCTCAACCTCCTTAATGAAACCCGCACGATGATCCGCAAGGTTCTTCTTTTGGCGAAAATTCAGCGGAAATTTGTTCTTGGCTGGTAAAGGCCTGTAATTCACGGCTGCGCCGGAGGCGGCTGCTTCCGGCGCAGCGGAAGAGGGAGCGGCATTTTCTTATCCGGAAATTCTCCCGGAATACCCGGGAAGCGGGAATGGGGAAAATTTATTTTCCGGAAAGCGAAAGCCTCCGGAATGCTCGTCTTTTTAAAGTGTAAAGAAAAACCGCAAGCATTGAGGAACAATTGCTTGCGGTATAAAAGTGGTACGGGCGATGGGAATCGAACCCACGTCTCAAGCTTGGGAAGCTCGCGTCCTACCATTGAACGACGCCCGCATGAAATGCGGATGCCTATTTAGCGGCAGAAGGCAGGTATGTCAAGACCACAGAAAAATCGTGTCTTCTTTTTTGATATTTTAACACAGAAATGAAAAAAAACTTGTCTTACCCCCGAGGCTTGAACATAATGCCTCTGTTGTGCGGGTATAGCTTAATGGTAAAGCTCCAGCCTTCCAAGCTGATCACACGGGTTCGATTCCCGTTACCCGCTCCATTTTTTCATTAAATTCACCTGCTAGATACTTCCTTTATGAAAGCCAGGTTCATGACAAAGACGGCGCTCAGTGCGCTGGCACTTGCGTTTGCGGGCGCCCTCCCCGGTGTGGCTCAGCAAACTGCTTCTCCGGCAGCCGTTCCGGCTGTTAATAAGGTTAAAGCCTCTGCTGTTGAAAAGGCTTTTATGAATCAAATGGCAGGTGTTGTTCAGGCCAGCTTGAAAGCCGGCGCCCTGGATATGAAAGCCGTGACCGAGATTCTGAACGCCGCTGTCAAGGCCGGCGTGTCTGACCAGGTGATGGGCTCCCTGGTATCCATGGCCGCAGGTGCTTTCCCGGGCAGCGCGCCCGCTGTTGCTTCCGCCGCCGTTAAAAGCTATGGAACCCAGGTAACGGAAGCCAACGTACGCAACGTGATTGCTTCTGCTGTGGCTGTGCAGCCCCACCCGTATGCGTCCGTTTCTCCCATCTCGGAAGCGGTTACGAAAGCTCTGGGCAGCTCCATGGTAGCCAATGCCGTTCCCGGCATTGCCGTGGGCGTGGCGGCCCAGACGCCTGACAATCCTCTGCAAGGGGTGACCACTCAGACCAGCGGTCTGGTGAGGCCTGGTGAAGAAGCATCCGGAGGGGCCCTGGTCCTGCCGGGCGGTCTTCCCGTGGGCGGCTCTGCTACAAGCCCCGCTCCCATCTCCAATCCTGCCGGAAATTAACCCGATCCATTTATCAATAGCATGAAGAGTCTTTTTTATCTCTCCTTGATGGCTTCCGGCATGCTTGCCGTCCATGCCAACGGGCAGTCCCTGTACACCCTGGCAGGACCGGTCGGTCTGGAAGAATCCCTTCCCCTGAAGTGGACATTCAATCTGGCCGGCGGTTATGACGACAACGTCAACGCTTCCAACTATGACCAGCAGGAAGCCGCTTTCATCAGCACGGACATCGGCGCCTCCCTGGCCAACTACGATTCCGTGACCCAGTACTCCTCCTCCGCCAAGCTTGGGGGCTGTCTCTTATACACATCTGACGCTGCCGACGAACTCTAGGGTGTA
>ENA-OZFF01000586-OZFF01000586.1-human-gut-metagenome-genome-assembly--contig:-NODE-586-length-10786-cov-3.981083_pt1 | contig 10786 bp, 8 predicted proteins | sample MGYA00244615_ERZ653628 | MGnify/ENA primary metagenome ERZ653628 (study PRJEB26926, sample SAMN06164927) | human gut metagenome | biome: ENVO:00009003; feature: ENVO:2100002; material: ENVO:00002003...
CATATATTCTGAAGCGAAAGAATATACTAAAAAATATCTAGTTGTAGAGACGGGGTATGCCCCGTCTCATCCCATTGTTGTTCGCTTTTATAACTTGAGATCTTCCCATCCATCGCGGTATTTCCGCTTGATGAATTGGTTCGCTTGCTCGAAGTTGGTGATACGCATGTTCGCTCCGTCCCACTGGAAAGTCTTGTTTCTTCCCGGATAGATAAAACCCTCGCGTTCTCCGTAGATCGAGTCGTTATGTTTCACTTGTTCCCGGATATTATAGCTGCGTAAGATCAGGTTACCCATCAATACGGTCTCCGTCAACGGACCGGCGTAACCTTCGAATGGTGATTCTACGTCCGCCTTGTCGTATCCAGCGATACAAGAGTCGATCCACGCCCAGTAATGACCGTTCGTGCCGCCTTCGATACGTTTGTATTTATGAGGAATGTTCACGTCCTTGTCGAACAGCGGTTTCTTGTTCGCCTTCTGTCCCTTTGGCCAGAATCTCGGGTCGGAACCGCCCCAGCCGCAAGAAGCCATACCTTTCGTTCCTACGAATACGGTTGCGCCTTCTACGTCCATCATATCCAAGTCTCCCATCGTGCAGGTCATGTCTGCATCCGGATCGATCTCCTCGAAACGCTCCGGCATGATACCACCGTCCATCCAATAGAGATTCAGGTCGCTTCCGTCTTTCTTCTTGAATTTATAACGGATCGAGCTGGCTACCGGGCAACTCTCAGGATAATAAGCCTCCTCGAAGATACCGGAGTAGACATTGGTCGTGCTGCAAGAAACCTCAGTCGGATAACCTAATTGAAGCAATTTGAATGGAGGGCCGATGATGTGGCAACCCATATCTCCAAGAGCGCCTGTACCGAAACGCCACCAACCACGCCAGTTGAACGGAACAAGATTGTCGATATAATCCACATACTCGGCGGTACCTACCCATAAGTCCCAATTTAATCCCTTGGGAACCTCAGGCTTCTGGCTCGGCCAAGGAATACCTTGCGGCCATACAGGACGGTTGGTCCAGCAATATACCTTCTGGATGTCACCTAACAGATCTGCCTCGAACCATTCACGAAGGGTACGCATACCGTCGCAAGAGTTACCTTGGTCGCCCATTTGGGTCACGACCTTGTATTTCTTGGCGGCCTCGGTAAGGATACGTGCCTCGTAAATATCGTGCGCGATCGGTTTTTGCAGATATACGTGCTTACCCATCCGCATAGCGCCGAAAGCTTGGATCGCATGGTTATGATCCGGGGTGGAGATACATACGGCATCGAAGTTCTTGCCTTCCTTGTCGTACATCTCACGGAAGTCGTTGAAATACTTCGCCTTCGGGTATTTCTTACGAGCGTCGGCAGACTGACGGTCGTCTACGTCGCACAGACAGGTGATCGCCGCATTTTTGTGCGGCGTATTCATCAAGCTACCCAAATCGGCGGCTCCCATACCGCCACAGCCTATTTTCGCGATATAAAGCTTATCGCTGGGAGCTACGTGTCCTAATCCCGCTACGGTAAAACTGGGCAGGATCGTAAGGGCGGCAGCACCTGTGGCTGCCATCCCAAGGAATTCCCTTCTCGAGATTCCAGTCGGACTGGATTGTTTATTTACCTCTTTCATAAATTTGTTCATATTATGATTAATAATTGAATTGGGGTCTAAAGAATTGAGATTAAAAACAGACTGATATGATTAGAATGCCGGATATCCCGGGTTCTGAACCAAATTATTATTCTTCTGCCAAGCCTTGAACGGGATCGGGAAGATCTTACGATATTCCGGAGTCTGTTTCGGCTTCATATATCTCGGTTTCAGATAAGTCCCGAAGCGGATCATATCTTGGCGGCGGACAAATTCGAATGCCAACTCATAACCACGCTCGTTATAGATATCGTCCAATGTCACGCTCGTGTAATTATGATCGGAATTGCCGTAAGCCCTTTCCCGGATAGCGTTTACCAGACGAGTAGCTTCACCGAGATCCCCGCCCATACGAACCAAGGCTTCCGCTTTCATCAGGTATACATCGGCCAGACGGAAGATAGCGATATCGTTCTCCATATTGGTATTTTGCATGCCTTTCTCATATACCCACTTATTGATACGTGCGCCGTCTTCTTGGTGAACCTCGCCCCACGGGGTTAAGTTACCATCCGCATCGGTTTTCTCAGTTCCCGGTACCACATTTAAGTCGATCGTATGGATCAAGTCATGTCCTAGGGTCGTTTTCAAAATCTCTCCCGTGCTAGGGTCGATCATCGGGCCAATCAAGAACGAACCTTCGTAACGAGGATCTTCCGTATCAAATGTGCGGACAAAATCCGGCTGGGCGTTGATACCATTCCACATACCGCCGGTGAAACCTAATACATCGGGATCCAGATAATGCAATGTCCAAAGATGAATGGAGTTACCCCAAGCATCAGATGCCTTGTAGCAGATCGGGAAAATAATCTCTCGTGATACCTCGTTATGAACCTCGAAATTGGTTTTCCAATTCGGCTCGATGATATATTCGAGTTTCATGATCTCGTCGCACTGCTCCACTACACCTTTCCAGTTCGGCTCGCCGATCCATTCCTCGGCGTTGAGGTACATCTTTGCCAATACCATACGGGCAGCCCCTTGCGTGAACTTACCGTAGCTGGCGTCTGATACATCGGAGCGCAGGTTCGGGATGATCTCGGTTAATTCCTTCACCACGTATTTATACAGATCCGCACGGCTCGTGATGGAGGGCAAGGAGGTATCCTCAAAATCTGTCACTAATGGAGCGTTACCGAAAATATCTACGATTACATAATACCAGAAAGCGCGTAATCCTCTTAGCTCAGACAAGTATTGAAGCTTAAGTTCATCGCTCATCGCCTCGCTTTTCTCTATAATATTATATACGGAATTAACTGTGGTTAAACCTTCCGTACAATATGTCCAGCAATTCTCTACGGAGTAAGAGTTCGGTTTCCAACTGTGCATACATTGTTCCATGTATTGTCCGCCGTCCCACCAGTCGCCACCTACACGTGTCGGTGCTATCAAGATATCGGCTGTCATATCGGCCGCTCCCCAAGGACCGTCATAAGCCAGCATGTTCTTTAGGGATTGGTATGCCGGAGCCATGATCGCATTAATCTGCTTTTCTGTTGTCCCGAATTCGTCGGTAGGAAGCTTGTCGTATACGTTCTCGTCCAAATCCATGCAAGAGACAAGTGCTACCGGAGCGAGTACGGCACATATTATATTTTTGAATAATCTTTTCATGATCGTTACTGTTTGTGTATTAGAAATTCAAGTTTAATCCAACAGAGAATGTGCGTGCCTTCGGATAAAATTCACGAGGTTCTACACCCGGGGTCAAACCGTCTCCTGAATCCATAGGAACTTCGGGATCAAGACCTTTATATTTCGTGATAACGAATAGGTTTTGCGCCGTGAAATAAACACGGATACCATTCAATGCTTTGATCTTATAACCTAAAGTCAAGTTGTCGAGACGCATAAAAGAACCTTTCTCTAAGTAATAGTTGGAGAATCTTGGAGTTTCGCTTAACGTATAGGTCAATGGATCATCCAATGCGTTTGTTCCCGGCAAGAATCCGGATTGAGCGTATGCCATGCGGGTCGCGTTCAATATATCATTACCGATCGTTCCACGCAAGAAGAATGACAAATCAAAATTCTTGTAGCGGAAAGTATTGGTGATACCATATGTCAGTTTCGGTTGAGCGGATCCGATGTAGTCATAATCCGCCGGATCGGAAATCTCGCCGTCACCGTCTTTATCTACCATGATATATCTGCCGTTCTCATCGATACCGTTGCAAACCAAGCCATAGAATTGTCCGATAGGGCGTCCCTCTTCCAATACGTGTGTACCGCTGGAGCTTCCACCCCGGATGAATACGTCACCTAATAAGATCTTATCCATTGTAAATACGTCGTTGGATAGACGAGTCACTTCATTCTCATTATGAGCCAAGTTTAAGGAGATGTTCCAATCGAAATCCTTCGTGCGGATAGCGTCTGCGTTCAAACTCAACTCGATACCCGTATTACGCATATCGCCCACGTTAGCCATGATCTCGCTATATAGGTAAGGAGGGGTTGGCACCGGATAGGTATAAAGCATGTCAGAGGTCTTTTTGTTATACCATTCGATACGACCACCTAGGCGGCTATCCAATACGGAGAAATCAAGTCCGATGTTCAACATCGCTGTCTGTTCCCATTTTAAGTCTGGGTTTGCGTTTTGGCTGATTTTATAAGAAGGTAGCCAAGAACCGGTATCATAATATACACCATCTGTGCCGTAAAGCTCGAGGGTTTTGTAGGGGTCCAATCCTGTTTGATTACCAGTGATACCATAACCGACACTTAACTTTAAGTCGTTAAGCCAGTTTACTTTTTCCATGAATGACTCTTGGGTGATATTCCAACCCACGGAAACGGAAGGGAAGGTACCCCATTTGTTATTCGTTCCAAATTTAGAAGAACCATCCCGGCGTACGGTAGCTGTCAACATATATTTCTCATTGAAGCTATAATTGGCTCTTGCGTATAAAGAGATCAGGCGACTTTGCCATTTTTGAGACTCTGCGTCTCCCGGATTCAGATTTTGTCCCGCGGCTAAATTGTTAGCACCTAATAAATCAGTGACGAAACCACGGGTCTGTACGTGAGTCTCCTCATAATTCTCTTCTTCCCAAGAGTAACCGATCAAGGCATTGATCTTATGCTTATTGAACTCAGCTGAATAATTGGCGGTCCATTCCATCAAGTCTTTATCACGTAGTCTGGACCAACGTTCGGCCTTACCGCCATCGTTGTAACCGGCTTGAGACTCGATACTGTTGTATTTGCTCTCATCTTCCGTATTCCGGCTTTTAGCTAAAAGAACTTTAGCCTCTAAGCCATCGATAATCGTATAACCGACATCAGCGGTTCCATAGAAATTATTGATGCGGTTCTTATGTGTATTCTCTTTCTGGTTACGTACCGGGTTTCCTTGGTCGTATTCACGTGTGTCGAACCAAGATCCATCCTCTAGCTTAACCGGGCGAACGGGAATCATATTGTAGGCAAGTAAGAAATTGGTCGCATTGGTCGGCGCGTTATCTGTAACGGTAGCCACGCCGGTGATGCTTACTTTCAAACGATCCTCCAGCGCACGTTGGGAGAATTGGAAACGGGCGTTGTAACGGTTCATGGAGTTATCGCGTGCGATACCTTCACGTTGCATATAAGAAAGGGAACCTCTATAGTTATGGTGTGAACCACCTCCTGATAAAGACACGGCATGATCCTGTTGGAAACCGATTCTCGTGATCTCGTCGAACCAATCCGTGTTCGCTCCCATGTCAAAATCCTTACCGTCCTTACCCGGGGTAGAGGAAGTATAGCTACGCCATTGGTCCGCTGTTAGCAGATTCGGCTTGTTAGCCAAGGTAGATACACCGAACGCTCCATTATAAGCGATGGTCGGTTTGCTGGCGTAACCTTTCTTAGTCGTGATAAGGATAACACCACCCGCTGAACGGGAACCGTAGATAGCGGCTGAAGAGGCATCTTTCAAGATAGAGATAGATTCGATGTCCTGCGGATTAACCGTAGACATGTCCATGCCCGGCACGTTATCGATAACGATTAACGGGCCTTGGTCGTTTTGCAAAGTGGATAGACCTCTTAATTGAATCGTCGAGTTGCCCGTTACGTCGCCGGAACCTGTATTGATCGTTAAACCGGCCACCTTACCTTGCAACAAATCCGCTGCGTTACGAGTCAGACCTTGGTTGAAATCCTCAGCGGTCACGTTGGTGATAGAACCGATAATCTCACGTTTCGTCTGCGTACCGTAACCCACTACGACTACCTCATCCAGTTTTTGAGTGTCCTCTTTCAAGTTTACATTGATCTCGTTTTTGCCGCCTACCGGTTGCAACTGTGTCATGTAACCGATATAAGAGAACTCGAGAGTTGCGTTTGAGGATACTTCCATAACGTATTTACCATCCAGATCTGTAATCGTGCCGTTGGTCGTGCCTTTCTCGACTACGTTAGCACCGATAATAGCGTTTCCTTCCGGGTCTTTAACGACACCGGTGATGCGTTTCTTAGTCTGTTGGGCAACAATGTTTTTATTAAATACATTGATATTTCGTCCTTCGATCGAATATTTCAAACTCGTGTTGCGTAGTGCTTGCGATAAGATATTTTCTATGGACTTATCGGTTGCGTTCACGCTCACTTTTACGTTCTTTACGTCAGAATCCACATAGAAGAATAAGAAATCGCTTTGTTTTTCTATAATAGCGAATAGATCGGTTAGCGGGGCTTGATCCGTCTTCACGGAAATCGTTACAGATTGTGAATAGGAATTAGTCGCTACCGCTTGGAACAGTGTCAAGAAAAGTAAAATAAAGGACATTTTTAGGACCGAGAGCATTTTTTTTAAGTCTTTGGACCTAAAAGACCTATAATACGAAACATTTTCCATATTTTTGTACTGATAAAAGGTTGATAATATGCGTCTGCCACAAAATTTGGTCGTGGAGTAGCAGAAGCAGGAATTAATTCTTTTTAATGGGGCCGGCTGTATTTTTGCAGCCGGTTTTGTTTTTTTGAAAGATATGATCCGTGTTATCTCATAGGCATTGCTTGTTTTTTAAGATGTGTTGATATTTTTATTTTATTGAATATAGTAAGTTCCATCTCTTTGTGACCATTTGATCGGCAAACTACGAGAGATCACTTGTAAAATCTCCTTTAAAGATTGATCCTCACTGAATGTTCCGGATACAGTGACATTCGGGTCCAGCAATCTCTTGTTTTCTATATGGATCGGAATCTCGTATCTTTTCTCAAGCTCATTCAGCAAGGTACAAAGCGCTATTGATTTATACTTTAGCAAGCCGTCTTTCCATGCCAGATTTTCTTTTGCGTTGACGGATTGGATATCAATCTTGTTCGTTGAACGGATGAATGTAAGTTGCTGGTCGGGAGCGAGTAAGACTTGTTGTGTCGGGCTTTCGAAACGGATAGACCCTTCCAGCAGGACGGCCGTGATCTGATCCTTCCCTTTATCGGCTTTTACACTAAAGGTCGTACCTAATACCCGTATGGAGGCATTTCCCATATCGACGATGAAAGGTCTTTCCGGATTTTTCGCCACCTCGAAATAGGCTTCTCCTTCCAAATTAACCTTTCGCTGATCCGTACCGTATGCGTCAGAGTAGGTAAAGCGACTATTCCGGTTCAAAATGATCTTCGTACCATCATCTAGCGTAAAATGAGATTTATTTTTATCGGTTATATAGGTATAGAATTGCTGAACCTTAGCTTCCCGGGTATTTAAGTGTATTGTCGCGAAAAACAAAACAAGAAAGGCGATTGCCGCCGCAATGGGAGTAGCGATGAAACGGATCAGCCTCAATCTCTTTTGCCTGCTTTGATCGTCGATCTTCTTTCTCAAATTATCGAGGGACACATTAGGCATTAAGGAATGGCTGAACGAGACTTCCGCATCCCAATAACTCTTTAGCAACCGAAATTCTTTTTTGTTCTTTTCGTCTGCGTTCAGCCATTCGCTCAGCGAAAGAAAATCTTCCGAGGAGCTGTTGCCACTTAATATCCTTGTGATAATATGATCTATGCTATTCTCCATTTTAAGTTGTTTCTATACTAATAGTCGCAACCAAATTTGAAAACCCTTAGTGGGAGCATGGATTTTTTACTTATTTTTTTCGTAGCTCATACACGAGTTCTTTGTATTCGGGGATCGCGTTGAATGAGGGGCATTGTTTGATCCATTCATCCGGCGAGATCGTCCCGTCTCCGTTTAAGTCCTCCGAGAGATCCCGGTGCCCACACACCCGGCAGTCCGGAAACTTCTCAAGCAGCTGATGTACAAGTAGCCGAAGTGCAGCACGCTGTTCCGGAGTCCGGGTATCTGCCGGGCGTCCCCGGCAGTCCAGACCACCTTCATAGCAGATTCCGATACTGTTTGCATTGAAGCCTTTCACGTGTGCACCGATACGTTCGACAGGGCGGGTGAGATGCACCGTTCCGTCTTTGCGGATGTAATAGTGATAGCCTGTTCCGTTGAAACCGCGGCGGCGGTGCATCAGGTCGAGAGCCTCCGGAGAGAGCATACGATTCCCCTGCGTAGCGGAACAATGCACCACGATCAAATTGATAGTTCTCATGTGAATTGATAATTTATCAGACAGTTAAGTCATTATTTTTAGTTAAGTCGTTGTCTTAGTTAAGTCACTGCCTTAGTCTAATTGTTGTTTCTAGTTAAGTCGTTGTTTCTAAAAATTCATAATGCAGTATAGTCTAGTCGTCCGTTATGTGTGTTGCGTGTGGCGGTTCGTTATACTGTCGGATCCGGCGCTTCCTCATCGCCATCGTCGGGATTCGGGTCCGGATTTACTTCTCCACCCGGAGCGGCAGCATCAGCAAGATCGAAGCGCATACATTTCACCCCTGTCACCATGGAGCGGGTGGCTACGCTATGATCCAGATTCTTGGTAGTGCAGGGTTGGAAACGAACTGTGAGCGATGCTTGGGAGGCAGACACTTCTTTAGCGGTTTCGACACCCCTGCCACCTGCTATCATCACTATCCGGAAGGTGCCGAGTCCCTCAAGTGTCACGGTCTGAGAAGATTGCAGATGCCGGGTCAGGACGGTAATCAGGTTGTCGATGGTGTTCTTTACATCTCCCCGGGAAAGGGATGAGTATTCAGCAATCTCTTCGGCTATAGTCGATGTACCGACATTACCGGTACGGACCACTCTTGGGTAGAATAATTTTTTACCACTTTTACTTACCACACTCGATTGGTACGGTTTGTATAATACAGTCATAATTGTAATAGTTTTTGTTGTTAATAAAATTGTGTTATGTTGTCCTCAAGCTTAATGACACTACAAAGATAAGGGAATGGTTTTACATGAAGAAATTATTTTCAAGAACCGTCTTAAACAAATGAATATTTTTATTTAATTCATTATATATCAAATATTTAAACTCATCAACTATCGTCCTACCGATTCATCACACTTAGCAAATACCGTCCCGGCATCTTGATTTTGCCACAACTGTCACGCAACGCACAAAATCCTTTCCAGACAGGTTCTCCGATTGCCCCGAAGTTGCTTTTTCGGATGATTGCATACTGTTCCATAGGAGGTATACCGTAGAGGCGCATGTTGTAAAGTAATCCATCATAGTTTCGCCCGATACCATCAGTGGGAGGTTGCAGTTCGGAGAGGGTTTCGTTGGTCCATTCCCGACGTTTGGACGGGAGGGGCGCCTCCGTGTTCTTTTCGAGAAAATTCTCCTCCTTTCCTCCTTCCTTCCCTCCTCTTTCTTCTTTTTCCTTTTCTTCTTCTCCTTTCGGGTTTCCGCTTTCCGTATTCCCGCACTCCGCCTCGGGAGAGGAAGGAGAGGGGGAATCTTTTCTATTCTTTGCTACGCTATGCTCTGCTATGCTATTCTGTGCTATGCTATGTGTACCGGATGTTACATTTTCGGGGATAAACGATCCATTTTCAGCCCTGTTAACATTTACTTCCAATTCGTCCGATCTCCCTTGTTCATCGGCAGTAACGGATGATTCCATACTTGTTTCATTAACAGAATTTACAGTTTCACGGGATTGGCTACTCCGGTTGCCCGCTCCGTTCTTCCCGGACGGACGAGCAAGCAGTTCTTCGCTTATCAAGCAATAGGCAGGGTCGAGATGCGAAACATTTCTGCGCTTGGTACTGAAAAGGTACTGACGCTGTATATCGGCAGAAGTCAGAATGCCATACTTGGCGTGGAGCGCAGCGTCGAATATTCCGTACTCCACGGCTAAGGAGACAATGCGCCTGATATCATCACTGGTTTTCTCGTATAGATTGGACGACAGATCTTCGTAGAAAAGCGCATCGGCACACACATAATAACCTTCGCCCGAATAGATATAGGAAAGTACCTCTATCAGTACGGAAAGCGAAGCGTCACCTTCGCGCTTCATGATACGACGCACCAGGCGGTCGTGTATAAAATCGGTATTAAGGGGAAAATAGTCTAGTCCCTGTTTTTTTATTCGTGGCATATCAGCGAGTTTTAAATTGTTATACTTGTTACTTATTACTTGTTACTTATCACTTTTCTCCTCATTCTCTCATCGCTTCTTCTTCCCGTTGCTTCTTACATTTCTGCAAGACGCTCGCCCTTACTACCTGCATGGCGTGAAGAATGAGTTCAGTTCTCTTTTCAGGATCTTCCGTACGGGTGATCACCGGATAGCCGGTACGTTCATTTACATATTGTGTATCTTCTTTCTTTTGGTAGTAGATACGGCTTCTTTCCTTGCGGCAATCTTTGCAGTAGCGGTCGAAACATTGCCGGCGTTTGTTGAAGTAAAAAGCATCCAAAGGGAGCTTGCGTTTGCATTGTCCGCAGTAGTGAGCGGTGGCGTTTTCTAAGTTATTCATGTTATCCATAATCAAAATATTACATAATGTTGACGGTGTGTATGTTTGTATGTTCCCCTATAACAGCTATTTAGAATGATACCGGTCAATTTGCCGGCAAGTACCGGTCAGGCTATTGGCCGGTACCGGTCAAGCTGCCGAATGGTACCCTCCGACAGGTTGGCAAGTACCATTCATGCAGGCGATGTGTACCTTGTCTAAGAGCTATTGAAAACAGCCATTTTACAATTTTCTATAAAATCTGTCTCTTATACACATCTGACGCTGCCGACGAACTCTAGGGTGTAG
>ENA-OZFF01000610-OZFF01000610.1-human-gut-metagenome-genome-assembly--contig:-NODE-610-length-10592-cov-4.918003_pt1 | contig 10592 bp, 5 predicted proteins | sample MGYA00244615_ERZ653628 | MGnify/ENA primary metagenome ERZ653628 (study PRJEB26926, sample SAMN06164927) | human gut metagenome | biome: ENVO:00009003; feature: ENVO:2100002; material: ENVO:00002003...
CGAGATCAGCCTCGGTCTCGTGGGCTCGGAGATGTGTATAAGAGACAGATAGTAGTCTATATAGTCCACCTGCATATCCTCGAACGACTTACGGTACATGGCGATGGAACCCTCGCGAGTCCAGGTATCAGGATGAAAATTGGATAGTTTGGTGGCAAGATAGAACGATTCGCGTGGATGGCGTTTCAGAGCTATTCCCGTAGACTTCTCACTCCATCCTTGTACATACATCGGAGACGTATCGAAATAATTCACGCCATGGGCAATGGCATAATCCACCAGTTCGTTTACAGCATCCTGGTCTATCATTTCCCCTTTTCCATCCGGAGCAGGAACGGTAGGCCAGCGCATACAGCCATATCCTAAAATAGAAACTTTGTCACTCCCCAAACCAGGAAAACTACGATAGGTCATTTTATCCGTCGGAATGGGGCCCAATACTTTACTGCCTTCACTGCTTCCTTCCTTAGAACCACATCCATAGAGGGCAGCAGTAGATGTGGCGGTTGTAATTCCCACTATCTTCAAGAAATCACGACGGTTCATATTGTTTTTATGATGTTCTTCCATACTTATAGAAATTCTACTTTGTTATATAATTCGATGTCTTTCATGTCCTTCCACATAGATGGCACTGAACGGACGGGCCGGACAAAGATTCTCACATGCCCCGCAGCCGATACAACGCTCCACATTGATTACCGGAATCTTTGGAGAATCCTTGTCTTCAGGTATACTCGGCACCATTTGTATGGCTCCCGTCGGACAATGGCGTGCACAGTTGCCACACTGCACACCATCCGTCAGTGGTATGCAATTTTTCTTTACCCACACGGCATGCCCTATCTGAACGGATGATTTATCAGCTTTGGTTATCGGACGGATAGCCCCTGCAGGACATACCTCCGAACATTTTGTACATTCCGGTCTACAATAGCCGCGTTCGTATGACATTTCCGGTTGCATCAATTTCCTTAAGTCTGCAGAAGGACGAAGAACCTGATTGGGACATGCCGACACACAGAGCTGGCAGGCCGTGCAGTGTTGCGCCATATTGCGGGCACTCAATGAGCCGGGAGGAGTGAGGGGAGTGCTTCGCTTAGGAATCTTCTTATCTTCAATGGCTGCCAGTCCTCCGTCTACTTTCTTTTCCTGCGCTTTTAAAACAGAAGTGGCTGCAACCAGAGCCGTTGCTGTGAAAAAACTGCGGCGGGTTTCGTTTATCTGTTCCGAATCTGCCTTGCCCGCAGCAGGTTTACCGAAAGGATGATACTTGTAGGAAATGGCTCCATGCTTGCACTTCTCAATGCAGTTCATGCAAACCACACACCGGCTTGCATCAATCTGATGCTCCTTAAAGTTGATGCAGGCTGCCTTGCAGTTGCGTGAACAAAGACTGCATTGGTTGCACTTTTCCGAATCTATTGTGATGCGGAAAAGCGAATAACGTGAAAGGAAGCCCAAGACCGTTCCTACCGGGCAAATCGTATTACAATAGGTTCGTCCGTTGCGTCCGGCCAGAACAACAAGCACAGCCAAAGTAGCGGCAGCAATAATAAAAGTCGGCAGGCTCTTCAACCATACATCCGTTTCATAAAAGGCATAACTGTCTGCCCGTTCAGCCAGATAAGCAAGCAGATTGTTGCCCCATTGCCATATAGGTTGAAAAAGATTATTGGCAATACGTCCGTATGCACTATAGGGTGCAAGTAGAGCAGCCAATGAACCAATTCCGGCAATCAAAGCAATGATAAACACACCCAATACGCCATAGCGCAGCCAAGATAAGGCCGGAGAATAAGAGTAAGGAAGCTTCCTGCGTTTTTTAGGTTGCCGGCCCAGCCATGCCAGTATATCCTGAAATACCCCTAAGGGGCAAATCACAGAACAATAGATACGCCCGCATACCAAAGTGAGAATTACAAGAAACAATATCACTCCCACATTCAGCGCCAATACAGCCGGCAAAAACTGGATTTTGGCTAACCAGCCGAACCACCCATGCAACGTTCCCGTAAAATCAAGGAACAGCAAGGTGATGAGTGCAAAACAAATCATTGCAAAAGTCAGTCTAATCTTCCGTAACATGATAATCCTTTATTTTGAGTTCCTAAACTATATCAGCGATATGAGTACAAAACAACTGCCGAAATAGTGAAATTTTATTTATGCAAAAATACATAAAAAAAGAAAGGTATCATCATTCAATGGAATTAAAAACGAAAGAAAGAAGGACAAATACAAAATGCTCCCATTTGCAGTATTAATTAAGTTCCCCTCCTCGTTACGGCCGGATAAAAGCCAATCTCTTATTTTCTTCTGCAAACAGAATAGCCGTATTGACTAATGCCAAATGCGAATAAGCTTGTGGAAAATTCCCCAGTTGTTCCTTCGTATTAAAATCAATATCCTCACTGAATAACCCCAAATGATTGGAATATGTCAGAACATCATCAAACAAACAACGGGCTTCTTCCTTTTCTCCGATAACAAAAAGCGCACGTATCAGCCAAAAAGTGCAAATGGTAAAAGCCGAAGAAGGAAGCCCGAAATCATCTTCGCTGTTATACCGGTACATCAATCCCTTATGCAAAAGAGCTTTTTTCACAGCCTTCACTGTCTTATGGTATCGGATATCGTCTGCTGCAATAAAACCGTAAGGTTCCATCAACAGCAAAGAGGAATCCATTGCCATATTATCATAAGTCTGCGAGAAACTTTGAAGTTCTTCCTTCCATCCATATGTCATTACATCCTGCCATACCTTGTCAGCTTCCTTTTGCCAACGTTCACTATAACCGTATTTATTGAGCATGGAAGCTATCTTTGCACCACGGTCCAAAGCCACCCAACACATCACTTTGGATGAAACAAAATGGCGGCTTTCTCCTCTGATTTCCCATATCCCCTTATCTGGTTTCTTCCAATCTTCCATTACCGTGGAAAGAATGCTCTTTACCATTTCCCACATATCCTCTATTTCGTCTAATGTACCGGGCATCAGCCGATAGTACTGGTAAATCAAATCCATCAGATAACCGAACGAGTCATTCTGCTTTTGATGGTAAGCATCATTACCTATCCGTACTGGTTTGGAATTCTTATATCCGGACAAATGCTCCAGAATAATCTCGGTCAGCTGCCTTTCTCCCCGAATGCCGTACATTATCTGATAGGATTCGTGTTTGGATACGAAAGTGGACTGTATGAACTTCATAAAACGTCTTGCTGCCCCTATATGGCCTATCTGGAACAAAGTTTCGATAGACATGGAGGCATCCCTCAACCAACAGAACCGATAATCCCAATTACGTACTTCGCCGACGGATTCGGGCAAACTGGTAGTAAGGGCGGCCAGTACGGCTCCGTTATAGTAAGACATCAGTTTCAAAACCAGCATGCTTCTTTCTATCACATCATTATAGAGAGAATATTTCTTAGTACGGTTGGTCCAATTAAGCCAATAAACCAAAGTACGGCAATATTCAATTTTTTCCCGTTCAATGTCCACCGGAATGACCTTTTCATTGTATGACAAAAGAAAGAACTCATCTTTTTCCAATATAATTTCTTTTTTCTGTTCGATGTTCTGCAAAGGAAGGGAAGAATACAAATATTGTCTATCTTTATTATCAGAAGAACAATAGCTTTCTATAAATTCAGAAGTGACATTATGAATCACTTTACCTTGCGCATAATTGGGAGCAGGGACATAGTTTACTTTGAAACGGGGCTTACCTTTTATCCACCTCACATATCGATACAATTCTGCCGGAAGATAATGGGCATTTTCGCAGGAACGGTAATAAGGCATGTAATCAAGTACGACAAATTCTCCCTCTTTCGAAGAAAAAGAAGTAGACAATATGTTAGTGTGAGGAACGTAAGATTGTGAGATATGATAGTCTTCTGTAACGTCAAATCCAAAACTTCCTCCTCTTTCCCGATCAAGTAGTGATGCAAAGATAGACGGAGAATCAAAATCGGGAAAACACAACCAGTCTATGCTGCCTTTTTCGGATATAAGTGCGGCAGTCCGACAATTGCCTACTACCCCATAATTTAAATTACTCATTTTTACTATTTTGTTTTTAACAAGTCTCTGAAAAAATCGAATACCCCTTTCAAGCTCGTTTTGACATTCTCGCCAATGGGTTGTTTCATGTCTTTCTTGTTCGCCAGAATTTGAAGAAAAGGCAGGACTTCCGTTTGTGATGGCATATTATAGCTTGCTGCCTCCGACACATATCCCACCTTGATTGTCACTGCATTCACCGGCAAAGCTTTGAACATATCTTCATCCGTAGTATCATCTCCCATAGCTATGATAAAGTCATAATGTTTCTTTTCCAACTGGCGTCTCACTTCGGAACCTTTATTATAATCGGGAGACTTAATCTCCACCACTTTATCTCCTTGTATGATTTGCAGCTTTTGCTGTATACAGATGTTAACCAGCACATTGATAAGTTGCTGTGCCCGCAAAGCTCCTAACCATGCATCACTTTCCCGGTAATGCCATGCCAAAGTCGTTTCCTTGACTTCAAGGTGGGAACGAGGCGTCTTTTCGACAAAAAGCTTCAAGATGGACACCAATCCGGAACTCCATTCCGCTTTGTTTATGTTTTTGTGCCAGATGCCATTTTCCTTATAGAAAGCACCATGTTCCGCAGCCATTGCAATAGGTAAATTTCCCAACCATTTTTCTAAAGTAAAATGGTCGCGACCACTATTCACAACAACATGGTTGGCCGGGTCGGAAACCAGCTTCTGCAATGTGGCAATGAGTTCAGGGGTGGGCTTAGCATTTTCCGGTCGTGTATTGAGCGACGCCAACGTTCCGTCATAATCCAGCAAGATAAGCCGTTGCTTAGCCTGGTTATATTTCATTTTGATGGCACCAATAATACCGGCGGATATCCTTTTCTTACGAAGCTGTTCATTCTTACGGCACGTATCGCTCCATTCACTTACAAAGTCTGCCGCCCACTTATTAACCGTTTGTACGGAAATAATTTTCTGCATGTGTTGCAAGCGTTTCAGTTGTTCCTGTTCGGGCATCTCCAAAGCCCGACAAATGGCCTGCTTTATCTCCTCAGTGTCATTGGGGTTAATCAACAATGCATCCGTCATCTCAATAGCTGCACCTGCCATTTCACTCAAAATCAAAACACCCGGATTATTATTTTTCGAGGCTACATATTCCTTGGCAACCAAATTCATGCCATCACGAAGTGGAGTTACCAAAGCTACATCAGCTATATAGTACATTGCCACCAGTTCTTCAAATGAAAAACCGTGATAGAAATAGCAAACCGGAGTCCAGTCCATCGTAGAATACTGTCCGTTTATAGAACCTATTTCTTCGTCAATCTTGGTTTTTAGCTCAGCATAACTATCTACATGGTCACGTGATGGAACAATGACCATTGCCAATGTAACTTTTCCACAATATTCAGGATGACATTCTAAAAAAGCAGCAAATCCCCATAAACGGTGCAGAATGCCTTTGCTATAATCCAAGCGGTCTACAGAAAGAATCAACTTATGATTCCCGAAAAATTTCCGTGTACGGTCTATCGCCCGCCGTACTTCCGGTCTGGAAGAAGCATTGTGATACAGTCCGTAGTTGATTCCCATAGGAAGAGCATCGGTCCTAACTACTCTATTCCCGAGTTGTGCTTCGTCCAGTTTAAAGTCAATACGCAATACCCGTTCGACAGCACTGATAAAATGCCGCATATAGTCATGAGTATGGAAAGCTATAAAGTCAGCACCCAATAATCCTTTCAGGATTTCTGCACGCTCCGGTAATATCCGGAAAAGTTCATAGGAAGGGAAAGGGATATGATGGAAATATCCGATATTCAAATCCGGGTAAACCTTCCGAAGCATTCCGGGAAGCAGCATTAGCTGATAGTCTTGAATCCACACCTTGTCACCTGGACGTATCACGCGGCAAATGGCATCGCAGAACAACTGGTTCACTTCCTGATACGATTGCCAGAAAGAGTTCCGATACAGCGTATAAACAAAAAAGTAGTGACATAATGGCCAAATAGTACTATTACTATAGCCTTCATAATAATTCTTTATCTGTATTTCGGACAAGAATACTGGGTGGAAATTTATTCCTTCCAATCTAGAAGTGATTTCCTCTTTACTTTCTTCGTTGTCAACGCATATTCCAGGCCATCCAATCCAATGTTTTTCGTAGGAAATCTGAAGTGAGTCCAAACCGGTAGCCAGTCCACCTTCACTTCGTGAAAACACGAACGTTTCATCCTCTTTGGTAACCTTAACGGGTAATCTGTTTGATATAATATAAAGTTTCATGTATGAGTTAACACAAGAAATATGCCAATTCATACAATATTTTATTTATTGCTTAAAATCAGTATTTTAGAAAAAGATAAAGAGAAAAACAAACATTCAAAAATGAAAAAGAATGTTCCATTTCGATATGGTCCTACTATTACCAATTATCACTGAAAATGTCTTTCTTCACCAATGCTTCAATTCTTTGCTTATAGCAATTTATCCCTTCTGCTATATTTTTACTAGCTTCCGAGGTCCCCATTCCATAGACTACAAGAGGAGTTTGCCATATCATTCCAGCATGTACAGCACTTGCTTGATAAGGTCTTAACAACTCATCCACCGTAAAACGATTTCTTCCTCCGCTTCTATAAGCATCATGTTCAGAGCCGGCAGTAGTGACCACCATCAATGTCTTACCAGCCACAGCAGGAGTTTTTGCCAGATAAGTAAATACTTCATCCAACCATCTCTTCAATAAAGAAGGAGCCGACATCCAATAGAACGGAAACTGAAATACAAGCGCAGATGCATGCGATATGATAGTGCTCCATATCTCTGCATTAAAAGCATCTTCCATACGCATCTCATATAAATTGTATATGGCTACCTCTCCCATGTCACTAATAGCATCCATCAATGCCTTGTTAGCTCGCGACTCTTTTATATTGGGATGTGTCAGAAGAACCACTACTTGCTTTGAATCTTTATCCATATTGTTTTTCTTTTAGTTTAAAACCATTGATGTGTGTACAAATATAAATCATATCTCTGGAAAAATCGAACGAATGAGGGAAAATAATGATGGCGGCACTGGTGTTCAATGACTTATGAGGACTTATGATGAAAGCCTCGCCGAAGCAAAAGTGCAGGGAAATGAAAGGTAATGAGGGCGGACAGTTTTCAAATCATTACCCGATAGAGAGGTAAGTTTATAAGTCGTTGGAGTTTATTTCTACTCTCTGCCATATTCTGCATAACAGTGTACAACTCGCTGATAACTAATTTTGTAACCAAAAAAGATTGGATTATGCGAAGTACATTTAAGGTGCTGTTCTACGTGAATGGCAGTAAGGAGAAAAACGGTATTGTACCCATTATGGGACGAGTGACAATCAATGGCTCGGTGGCACAATTCAGTTGTAAGCTGACCATTGCAAAAACAATGTGGGATGCCAAAGGCAATCGAGCAAAAGGTAAGAGCAAGGAGGCACGAGACATCAATTTGGCTTTGGATAACATCAAGGCTCAAATCATCAAGCATTATCAGCGCATCTCGGATAGAGAAGCCTATGTTACTGCCGAAATGGTACGCAATGCCTATCAAGGAATAGGAACAGAGTATGAAACACTGCTCGGTGCATTTGATAAAGATAACGAGAGTTTCAAGAAGCGTATCGACATAGACCGTGCAGCAAGTTCCTACAAGGTGCGTGTAAGGTCAAGAAACCATTTGGCAGCGTTCATCAAGAAGTGCTACAAGCGTAGTGATATTGCTATGCTTGAACTTACTCCCGACTTTATCAAGGAGTACGAAATCTATCTCTCTACCGATGCAGGTTTGCATAATGGTAGTGTATGGTCACATTGTATGTGGTTGAAGACAATTGTTTCAAAAGCACATTACAACGGACTGACACCACGAAATCCATTCGCTCAGTATCGGGTAAATCAGAACATCAAGGAGCGACAATATCTTACAGAAGATGAAATCAAGGCTGTAATGACACATGAGTTTGCGGATAAGAAGTTGGCTTATATCCGAGACCTGTTCGTGTTTGCAAGTTTTACAGCCTTATCGTTTGTGGATATTAAGGAACTGACCACCGATGATATTGTAGAGATTAACGGAGAGAAATGGATTCTATCCACGCGACACAAAACAAAGGTCAATTTCCAAGTGAAGTTGCTTGATATTCCATTACAGATAATCAAGCGTTATGAGAGGTTTCAAGAGAACAAACTCGTATTCCCAAATCTTAACTATTGGAACATCTGTAAACCACTGAAAAAGATGATAAAAGAGTGCGGTATTACGAAGGATATTTCCTTCCATTGCACTCGCCATGGGTTCGCTACGCTTGCTCTGAGTAAGGGTGTTCCCATTGAGAGTGTGAGCCGAGTATTGGGGCATACGAACATTACCACGACACAACGATATGCGAAGATTACCACCGAGAAAATCGACAAGGATTTGACAATGTTCGGCAACAGACTTAATCAATCGTTTAGTGAAATCTCGATAGCAATGTAACTATGGAACGAGCAATTATAACAATCAGCGAGAATGGCCATGTAAATATTCCAAGCAGTAATGTATGGATGTCTGAAATGGAGTTGGTGGAGTTGTTCGGGGTGATAGCCCCGACACTCCAAGCTGCCATAAAAGCAATATACAAGAGTGGAACACTTTGCTCTGTAAGCACCCAACGATGCGATTTGGCTACGCCTAAAAGTTGGGCTACATTCTACAATCTTGAAGTAGTCATTGCTCTTGCATTTAGGTTGAATACCTATGAAGCGAGCAGAATAAGACAAAAAGTATTGGAGGGTCTATGCCAGCGAAAAGAGAATGGGATTAGTCTGCTTATATCATTGCAAGGTATGGGACAGCAAATCTCTCCCAAAATGAGTTGTTGAATTACAGCTACAAAGGCGAAGCCTTGCTATTCTCACGAACGGCAAGGCTTCTTAGCTAATGTTTTATGTATATATATCTATCAAAGGGATGATAGAGTTTCATTATAGTTCTACAACCGAATAAAGGGTGTAGAACATAATAATTGCTTTAATAAACATTTACACCATCAATTGTTACATTCAATCTTTCTGCTGGCATTGAGTTTTTATTTCCCCAAAGAGTAGTTCCTGTATTGAAACCCTCGTTATTAATCTCATAACCATTAACAGTTGTTCCAGAGACTGTTACATTGTATGTTGGAGTCGCGCCATATGAAGCATCACCTATTTCAATAGCGGCTTTCTTGCTTGTCAAACCTCCATTATCGTTGAAAATGCAACTTTTCACAGTCAAATTGACAGTGTTAGTTCCTTCTTGGTAAAGAAGGAGTGCTTTACCATCTGAGTTAAATGTACATCTGTCAAATTCCATATTTTTTGCTCCCCAAGTCCAAATATTGTAAACATCGCCAGACACATTAAAAGTACATCTCTCAAACTTGCTGTCACCATAAAGTGTGTATGTACCATTGATTACACAATTCTTGTAAGTACCGTTGCAACGAGCATAGCCAATATAAGTTGAGCTGTTTGTTGTTATAGTAATGCTTTCGAAAGTGACTGTAGAACCATCCAAGCCGTAGTCACAATTTTCACCACCAGAACCAACTTTAGTTACAGCGACTTTTACATCTTCAGGAGTACCAGTACCTATAATTGTCAGAGTCTTTCCTTGTGCTGATGATGGTATTACATAGTTACCTTGTATCAAATTTATTGTAGTAGCTCCATCAGAAATTGCATTTGTAATACCTTCGTTGCTTGAAGCAATATAATTGCCATTGGCATCTTTGACAACTCCCTCTGCTATTACTGAAACATTACCGTTTAAATTTACGTTTTGATTCTCGTTGTTAGCAATAATATGAGTATTTACACCGTTTCCGAGAGTATTGTTGATAATGTTTGCAGTATAGTTGCTACCAGGATAAACACTTGAACCCAACTCAACAAAGTTCTCAGAATTATTCACAATATTATTTGAGAATGTGGCTATATTTCCTTCATTAGCAACATACTTCAAAGTATAATCTTTATTGGTATTGAAAGTGCAATTGCTAACTTCCATATTAACATAACCATAAATTTGCATAGCACGAGCATTTGCGTGGTCATTCTGTCCTTCAAAAGTACAATTATTGAACGACAGGGACATAACATTATTTTCAGTTGTCCACCAAGTCATCACACCCGTTTCCCTACCTGAAGTTCCTGCAACAATAAATGTACAATCTTCGAATGTAAGATTACCGCCCCAAGCACCAACACAAGGTGCAATATTTTGTGCTGTTCCTGTGAACCAACCTGCAAGAGTGATTGAATTGTCAAAAGTAATACCTTTCACCTTAACTGTTGAAGGAGTACCGTTTGATTGGTGATCAAGAGCAGCGATAACAACATTAGGACCTGCTGCTTCAAGGGTAAAGTTTTTGCCACTCGCAACTTTAACAACTTCGGTGTATGTGCCGGTTGCCACCTTGATTACATCACCATCATTAACATTATTGACAGCATCTTGGATGGTTGCATAATAT
>ENA-OZFF01000611-OZFF01000611.1-human-gut-metagenome-genome-assembly--contig:-NODE-611-length-10583-cov-3.953078_pt1 | contig 10583 bp, 8 predicted proteins | sample MGYA00244615_ERZ653628 | MGnify/ENA primary metagenome ERZ653628 (study PRJEB26926, sample SAMN06164927) | human gut metagenome | biome: ENVO:00009003; feature: ENVO:2100002; material: ENVO:00002003...
GGCTCGGAGATGTGTATAAGAGACAGATTGAATCCTGAGTTGGTTATTTGTCGTTTGGATCCGAACGCAGGTTTCCAGATCGAGCTGACGATTAACAAAGGTCGCGGATATGTTCCCGCTGATGAAAACAGAGATCCGAATGCAGACATGCACGTGATTGCAATCGACTCTATTTACACACCTATTCGCAACGTTAAGTATTCGATCGAGAACTTCCGTGTTGAGCAAAAGACGGACTACGAAAAGTTGGTTCTTGAAATAGCCACTGATGGTTCTATTCATCCGAAGGAAGCGTTAAAAGAAGCAGCTAAGATTCTGATTCACCATTTCATGTTGTTCTCAGATGAAAAGATTGCTATCGAGACAGTTGACACTGACGGTAATGAGGAATTCGATGAAGAAGTGCTTCACATGCGTCAGTTGCTGAAGAGCAAGCTCTCGGATATGGATCTTTCCGTTCGCGCATTGAATTGCTTGAAGGCCGCAGATGTTGAAACATTAGGTGAACTGGTTAAATTCAACAAGAATGACCTGTTGAAATTCCGTAACTTCGGTAAGAAGTCGCTCACTGAACTTGATGAACTGCTTGAGAGCTTGAACCTTTCATTCGGTATGGATATCACAAAATATAAATTAGATAAAGAGTAAGTAAACGATGAGACATAATAAGAAATTCAATCATTTAGGTCGTACAAATACTCACCGTGACGCAATGCTTTCGAATATGGCTTGTTCTTTGATCAAGCATAAGAGAATCTTTACTACGACAGCAAAGGCAAAAGCGCTACGTAAGTATGTAGAACCACTTATCACGAAGTCTAAGGAGGATACAACTCACTCTAGACGTGTGGTATTTAGCAATTTGCAAGACAAATTTGCTGTAACAGAGTTGTTCAAGGAAATTGCTCAGAAGATCGGTGATCGTCCGGGTGGTTATACCAGAATTATCAAGACTGGTAACCGTTTAGGTGACAACGCAGCTATGTGCTTTATTGAGTTAGTAGACTATAACGAAAATATGTTGAAGGATACAGCCGCTAAGAAAGCTCCTAAAACAAGACGTTCTCGTAAAAAAGCAACAGCAGCGGTTACTGAGGCTCCTGCAGCTGAAGCAGCTAACGAGGAAAAAGCAGCTGAATAAGCAAGTTTTTTACAATCATATAAGAAAAGCGATTCGTATCACACGGATCGCTTTTTTTGTTTATTAGCGAATTTATAAATTTGATGAGTTATAAGGAACATTCCTTGCTTGGCTATTGTTATATTTGTGAAAAAGAAAAGTAAGACATCATTGAACAACTAATAAAACAAATATAGTAATATGGAAATTGTAAAAGTAGTAGGTAGAGAGATCCTAGATTCACGTGGCAACCCGACAGTAGAAGTAGATGTACATTTGGCTTCCGGCGCATTCGGTCGTGCGGCTGTACCTTCTGGCGCCTCTACCGGTGAGAACGAGGCTATCGAGTTACGCGATGGCGATAAGAATCGCTACGGTGGCAAAGGCGTTCTCCGTGCCGTGGATAATGTAAATAAGGTAATCGCTCCCGCCATTTTAGGAATGAGCGCCTTGAATCAAAGAGAGATAGACCATAAGTTGCTGGATTTGGATGGTACAAAGACAAAATCAAATCTAGGAGCTAACGCTATGTTAGGTGTATCGCTTGCCGTAGCGAAGGCAGCGGCTAATTATCTGGATCAGCCTTTATATCGTTATATCGGTGGAACAAATACCTACGTGTTGCCGGTTCCTATGATGAACATTATCAATGGAGGTTCTCACTCCGACGCTCCGATCGCTTTTCAGGAATTCATGATTCGTCCGGTAGGTGCGAAGAGTTTCCGTGAGGGGCTTCGTATGGGCGCAGAGGTTTTCCATGCGTTGAAGAAAGTATTGCACGATCGTGGCTTGAGCACGGCTGTAGGTGATGAGGGCGGTTTCGCTCCGGCATTGGATGGTACGGAAGATGCCTTGAATTCTATTATGGCCGCTATCAAAGCCGCTGGATATGAGCCGGGCAAGGATGTGACGATAGCCATGGATTGCGCTGCTTCCGAGTTTTATCACGATGGTGTGTATGATTATACGAAATTCGAGGGTGAGAAAGGCGCTAAGCGTAACGCCCAGCAACAAGTCGCTTATCTGAGTGAGTTGGTGAATAAATACCCGATTGATTCTATCGAGGATGGTATGGACGAGAATGACTGGGCCGGTTGGCAAATGCTAACCTCCACGCTAGGCGGAAAATGCCAGTTGGTAGGTGATGACCTGTTCGTTACAAACGTAGAGTTCTTGAAGAAAGGTATCGAGAAGGGTTGCGCGAACTCCATCTTGATCAAGGTAAATCAGATCGGTACATTGAGCGAGACATTAGACGCTATCGAGATGGCTCACCGTAATGGCTACACATCCGTGACTTCCCACCGTTCCGGTGAGACAGAGGACGCTACGATCGCAGATATCGCCGTAGCTACCAACAGCGGACAGATCAAGACCGGCTCATTGAGCCGCTCCGATCGTATGGCGAAATACAACCAGTTGCTTCGTATCGAGGAGGAATTGGGTTCCTTAGCTGTTTATGGTTATAAGACTTATAAGAAGTGAAAAAACGGGGCAAGCCTACTAATCGATAGCCGGCCTGCCCCTAACATTTAATGATTATAAATCTATTGCCCTAAATAAGAGAGTGAATGTTGTATCTCTTCTCTAGAGACCGAGAAGTTCCTGTTCCCGGCCAATTTATTTAATACGAGTGTGCCTATGTTTTCTGCGCTTTCCTTATCCGGGAACGCAATTACCGTATCAATAGAGGGAATGGTGGGTTGGTAAATCAACACCTTTCCGTTCATCCTAATCTGGTACCCCCAGCCATCCCCCGATTGAAACGTTTGCAACTCCAGTTGCCGCCCGGAAGAAGCCCCCATTTCTTCACCCCGGAAAAAAGATAAATAAAACAGTAATACCGGCAGTACCACTAGGCCCGGTACGAACCAAGCCCGTCCTTTCTTAGTACTCATCATCGTCATATTCATTCGGGTGAAGTTCCCAAATATCATCAAATTGAGTGGTACCACTTTTGCCGGATACTACGAATCCTTTCTCGCCAGAGGAGAAAGATGCTGTCGCCGTACGGGCAGTTCCCTTGAATTTAGCCACGTTTTCCCATAGATCGGTGGCCGGATAATATTTCCAAGTGTCGCTACGTAGGCTTCCGCTCTCACCGCAAGTCAGATAAGCGGCTCCATCAATCACGAAAACAACCCCGTTCGTACGTGTGATCGTATAATCATCGTCATAATCCTCGTCCGAGGAATCCGATATATCCCTAAGTTGGGTCCATGATTCCGTGCTGGGATCGAATTTCCAGAAATCGTCTACATATTCGCCGTTATTTTGTCCGCAACATACATAAGCGATTCCATTTATCACGAAGCTGGTAGCGCCCTGACGCTTTGTCCCGCCGATACTGATCGTTTGCGTCCAGCTATTTGCCGCCGGATTAAAGGCATAAAAGTCTTTTAGGTAATTCCCGTCGTATCCGCATCCGATATACGCTTTACCGTTTACTCCGAAGGCCACGGCTCCATATCGGCCCGAGCCGGGGAAATCCGCTTTCTGTGCCCATGTATTGGTGGTCGGGTTAAATTCCCAGAAGTCATTCAAGTAATTGGTACCATCGTATCCGGTTCCCAGATATCCCTTTTCATCTACCGCCATAGCTACGGCCGAATTGCGGGCGGTTCCGGGAAAGTCCGCCTTTTGCGTCCAAGTATCTCGTTCCATATCATATTCCCAACAATCCGATAAACGATTTTTTCCGTCGTTTCCGCAAATCAGATAGCCTTTGTTACCGATCGTGAAAGAGGAGGCGTAATTTCGCGCCAATCCGTCCATGTCAGAGACACGGTACCACTTACCGATCAAATCATCGTCATCATCATCACTGCAAGCGCTGATGATGACAGGAAGAAAAGCGATCAAGAATACAAGAATCCTTTTGTGTATCATTCTAACTACGTGTTTTGTTTTTACGTAAGCAAAAGAACGAGGGTTTTACGAGACCCACAAATTAAATCGGTAAACATACGGTTTTTATCGGTGAATAAGCCGGATTTATAGGTTAGGGCCTCGAATGGTTTTGAAATCGGTTTCATCTTCAGTATCGGGCCGTTTACAGAGGAAACCGGTGGGTTCATGGGTTTATCTTGCCGGGTTTTGCGCTAAATACGTTCTTTGCCATCGGATTGATAAAAGATTATTCGCTTATTAAATAAGAAGTATGGTTAGAACATTCTTTGCTTTGGGGGGCTTGATGCTCTGTCTGGGACTGTTTTCCTGTTATGACGAGAACGGTACGTATGGCAGCGATCTGGTGGACTCCGCTTTCCGTAACGTTCGTATAGATACCAGCACGGTCGTAGTGACCTCGGTATTGATCGACTCGTTGGAGACATCTGGTAAGAACGTCGCTTTGGTTGGCCGGTACAAACATTCATTATGGGGAGTCGTCTCGTCGCATAGCTTTATCGCTTATGAGAGACCGAGCTATGGGACTGATCCGGACGAGACAGTCGTATTGGATTCGCTAGTCCTGTCTCTCGCTTTCGACGGTCGCTTTGTCGGAGACACGACCCTCCAACAAACCCTCTCGATTTATCAGCTAACGGAGAAGATCGTCTTAAACGATAACGGGTACTTATATAATAATAGCAGTGTCTCTTACGCTCCCGAGGCTTTGGCGGTCTGCTCATTTAAACCGAAGCCGAAGGGCGGGGAGAAACTGGAAGTCCGTCTTCCCGATGCGCTAGGGCAAGACCTCTTGTCCCGTTTTCACGCGCAGGATCAAGCGGTGTCCGAGGATCGCTTTGAGGACTATTTCAAGGGGGTGGCGATCGTGCCGGACTTGGCGGGAAGCGAGTCTCTGCTGACTTTCACGGTAGCCGATTCCTCTGCCGCTTTAGTCCTGCATTATCATTTGTCCGATGAGCTTTCCACGGAGAAGGAATTATGGTTCTTCCCTAATACGGATACCCAGTTCAATCATATCGACCATGACCGTAGTGGAACAGATCTGGCAGGATATCCGATGAAAGGAGTGGAGATACCTTCGGCCGAGCTTGGTAACCGGGGCATATTATTCGGAGGCTTGGGTTGGTATACCCGTCTGGAATTCCCGTATTTGAATAATCTGATGCAACAAGGCACGCAAGTGGAGATTGAGAGCGCTTTACTTAAGATTTATCCCGAGCAAGGCACTTATTCGGATTACAATACCTTGCCGGACAGCCTCTACCTATATATCGCCGATGAGAATAATGTAGTGACGGATGCCGTGACCGATTATCTCGGTTCCGAGGTTCAACGAGGTACGCTATCGGAAGACAATACGTTTAACGAGAACACCTATTATTATTTCGACGTGACTCAATTCATGCAAGAGGAGCTAGGTGCCTTTGGCATGTATAAGCATAATCTTCAGCTGGTTTTTAATAGTGATGATTACACCGGCACGTTCAAGAACTTGACGTTTAACGATCAGGGAGGACGTAACCCGGTCACCCTACAACTCATTTATAAGGTCTATGAAAGTTACTAGATACCTTCTTTACCCTTGCCTCTTGATGGCGGCAAGCGCATCCGCGCAGAATACGATGACTTCCTCGCCTTACTCGATGTTTGGACTGGGTGAGATGGCTTCCGGTTTATATGGTCAAAATACCTCGATGGCGGGTGTCACTGTCGGCATGCGGGAAGGGATGCTGATGAATATAGAGAATCCTGCCGGATTGACGGCGTTGGATAGTTGTAAGTTGTTCGCTGAGGCATCTGCCTTCGTGAAGAATGAACGATACCGCTCAGACGGGAGCTCTAGCAGCGCATTCACCGGGAATTTCTCCGCTTTCTCATTGGGAGGGCGTATCATGCGACGGTGGTATATGTCCGTCGGGGTAACTCCTTATAGTTTCGTTGGGTATTATTTTAAGTCCTCGCAAGAGTTGGAAGGATCTCCCGGAACCTTTGTAACCAGTACGTTTTCGGGGACAGGCGGGCTTTCCAAGGCTTTCCTTTCCCAGGGATTTTTATTGACCAAGCATCTATCGGTCGGTATGAATCTTAATTTTATCTTCGGAAATATGACGCAGAATGAGATACAAAGTGCGATGACAGTGTCAAGGGAGATGTCCGGCCGCTCTTTTTACTCCGATTTCGGTTTACAATATCATCGTCCGATCGCCCGGGAAACCTTTCTAACGGTCGGTGCCATTTACGGTTATAAGCAACGGATCTCATTGAAAAACACGGTGACGGTGACGGGAGGCAGCACGGAAACCCCCTATAACCAGAAAAGGGTGACACAATATCTACCTCAATATATAGGCATCGGTAGCTCATTGGCGCATAAGAAATGGACGTATGCGTTGGACTATCTGTTCCGGCAATACGGGGTATTGAACTCGGGCGATAGCCGGGTAAAGTTCCGGGATTCGCATGAGCTACGCTTGGGCGTATGCTATTTCCCGAATGAATTTAGCTCCAGCAGTTATTGGAAACGGATGTCTTATAAAGCGGGTGTTTCCGTTTCCACGCCTTACCTGCGGTTGAAAGTGCAATCCGGCGGGGCGTATCGGGTAAGCGTCGGCTTGGGGTTGCCCGTCTTGAATGGCCGTATCAATACGGCGTTTTATTACGATCGCCTCCAATTGCAAGGGAATGCGTTGCGAAGGGATATCATGGGCTTTACGGTGACCTATACATTAAGCGAGAAGTTTTATCAAGTGAAACTTTAGTTACTCTTGAAGAGACAGTTTATTCATCAAGGCTGGCAGGTACGAGTCGCTGGTAGGGATCAGTTCCTCCCCGATACGTATCCGCTTACGCTCTATATAATTAATGTGGGAGAGGGATACGATGTAAGAGCGATGTACCCGGCAAAAACGATTCCTGTCCAGAAACTCCTCGAACCGCTTCAAGCTGACTTGCGTGAGCAGGGGCTTGCCATTGATACGGTGTACCTTTACATAATCGCCGTACCCCTCGAGGAAAAGGATCTCTTCCCGGCGGAGGCGAATGATCTTGCTGCCTTCCCGGACGAAGATGGGGCGTTCTGTTTGCTCCTTGCTCAGCGCTTGGTGGACATCGGCCAAAGCCTTGTCCAGTTTCTCGAAATATCCCATGAGCGTGTTCAGGGTCGAGGTGTCTCCGTCGAAAGTGATACATTTCAGCATAGTGTTTTTTACCTTTATTTGTTGTACCGCAAAATAACAGGAAAGTTCGGTGAAGAAAGGTTAAGCGCCGATTAGTGGTATAATCGGGTCGGTGAATCGCCTTACGTGAGGGGGTGAAAAGACATTATTCCTCCTCCCTCAGAATCCATTTCTTGAAGATCGGGGTCTTGGTTTTGCTAATGATAATACGTTCGGGGACAGGTAAGGTGAGGTTGACGGACAGGCGGCTCCCGAACCAAAGATCTATATCCTTGATGGCGTTGCGTGAAATGATGAATTGACGGTTGGCCCGGAAGAAAAGCCTCTCGTCCAGTTGCTCTCCCAATGCGTCGAGGGTACGGTCTACGGGATGTTGTTTTCCGTCGAAGGTATAGGCGGTAACTTTTTCGTTGGCCGTATAGAAATAAAGGATCTCCTCAGCCGGTAACGGATAGAATTTATCGGCCAGCATGATCAATAAGCTCCTGACTGTGTGGCGACTCTGGATTGTACGGTTCGTTTGCCGGATATGCGCCAGCCTTTCCTCGGTATCGAACAGCCGTAATTTATTCAAGGCCCTTTCCAGCGAGGCCAGCGTGACAGGTTTCAGTAAATAATCGATACTGCTTACTTGAAAAGCCTGTAACGCATACTCATCATAAGCGGTCGTGAAGACTACCGGAGCATCTATCTCCACCTGTTCGAATATCTTGAACGCCGATCCATCCGCTAAATGGATATCCATGAAAATGATATCCGGATGAGGCGATGTCCGGAAGAACTCAACGCTCTCTTCGATACTCTCCAGCTCGGCGATCACCTCGATCGGGGTAACCGTATTTTGCGCTAGGATCGCCTTTAAGCTATTAACGGCGGTAGTCTCATCTTCTATAATAACTGCTTTCATGAGTGAATGGGTTTATTGAGTAAAGGAAGCGTGACCTTGAAATATTCCTTGCGGTTGGAGATCTGGATGTCCTTTCCGGTAAGCATCCGGTAGCGCCCCCATAGGTTCTTCAATCCGATACCGCTGCCTTTGCTATCTTCCGACTTAGGATGTATTTTATTGGATATGATTAGTTTGTCCTCATGGGTGGTATAGATATCGATCTGTAGCGGGTATTGCTTGCTGATAACGTTGTGCTTTACGGCGTTCTCGATCAAGGGGAGTATGCTCAATATCGGCAGATACCAAAGTAAGTAAGGGGTATCTGCTTGGATGGAGAAGAATAGTTTTCCCTCGTAGCGCACGCTCAGCAGATAGGTATACGCCTTTACGAATTGAAGTTCTTCCGCTAGCGTAACCAGCTCTTTCTTGTTGCTTTGCAAGATATACCGGAAGACGTTGGATAGCTCATCCAGATAAGCCAGTGTCTGTTGTTTCTCTCCGCTCTGTATCAAGGCATTCAATCCATTTAAAGAGTTGAAGAAGAAATGCGGGTTGATTTGTCCCATCAAGGCGTTATAGGAATTCTGTAGTTTCTCGGTCTTCAACTGCTCATATTCCAGTTTCATCTGCTGCTTGCTGCCCAGCAGCCGGATCAGTATGGAGCTTAGCATGAACGTGAGGAAGACGAAAAGATGCTCCGTCATGAAAGAGTTAGGGACCGTGAAAGGATTGGGCGGTACCGGTATGCCCCGATGCTCGGCAGGCCTGATGGTTTGCGTAGCCATCCTGTCCCGGTCGATGCGGATCATGATATCCCGGGTAGGTGGCTGAGGTCCGTCTTCTCCCAGCCATTCTACAACAATGGCCGTGTACAAAACCGGCGACAGATGAAACATGCCATAGGCGATGCTGATACAAGTTACGCAAACCACCAATACCCTTTTATACTCTTTCCTGCGGAAAAGCTTGTCCCCGAGCTTATACATCAAGCTGTTGACAATAAATAAGATGAAGGAGAACACGAAGAACCAGATTAGCAAATAATACATGGTGCGATCCGGAGGCTGGATACCCATGCCCGGGTTCCCTGTCTCGAACTCATATTTACGCATCAGAAGGGCGAAGTTCACGAAAATACTAAGCAAGACGGATATCGTGAAGCCGATCAATAAGTCGTTTCTTTTTAATTGTAACATAGATAAACCCTTTGTCTGCTTACAAAGATAGGACTTCCTTATCCGAGCGGGAAAAGGAATCGACGAAACGGATAAAAATATCGGTGAATCGCCCGGGCTTCCGAAAATAATGTACCTTTGCCGGAAATTAGGATCTCTGTCGCTATGACGAAATGGTTTGTCTACATATTGCTGGCCAATGTCTGCCTGTTGCTTTCCTGTGGCGATAAATCCGTACGGGAGAAATTCGCGGAGGCGGACCGGTTGGTAAACGAGAATAACTTAGATAGCGCCGCTTGGCTGCTGGAGGAGCAAATAACGCTTTCCGCTCTTTCGGATAGCGATAAGGCAGAGTATGGACGGAGGCTCGCTTGGCTTCATCTCTTGCAGGGGCGCAGCTTGGTGAACGACTCGCTCATCGACTACTCCGTGGATTATTATAAGGAGCATGCCTCGGAGCCTTTACTTTCCGCTTATTTCGTAAAGGCTATTTATATGGGTGATTCCCGGAAGGGGTTGGAACAAAGACGTGCTTTGTACCGAGAGGCGATAGATTCCGCTTATTCCCGTTCGGATTCGACCTACCTTGTACGTTTTTATGACCGATTGACTTCCTTGAGCTTTGGTGAGGGGTTGTATCGGGAAACGATCGCAGACTCGAAGGAATGGGAAGCCTCGCCAAAAGCTGGATTTAAGGAGATGGCCTATTATATGGCCGGGTTGAGTTATAGCCGCTTGCGAATGAGGGACTCGGCGGATTATTATCTTCGTTTGGCTGCGGACTCGGCCTTGGCTAAGAATATCGAATGGTATGCCCATCATTTTGCCCGTAATTACGCGGATTTCTTGTATGACTTTAATCCCAAGGCTTCTATCAGCTATTTACGTTTGTTGGAAGAACGATATCCGGAGCGAGAGACCCCGGGATCCTATGTTATGCCTTGGATCAATCTAGGGGAATTGGATTCTGCCCGGAAGTATATCGAGAAGAATACGTTAGGCTTGGAACTTAGTCACAGTGATGATATAGCCTCGCATGCGCTGAATTATGCCTATCAATTTGTATTGGGCGTAAAGGAAAATAAACCGGTGGATATTTCCCGGTTAGGGCAATATTGCGATTCTTTGTATATCGTGAAATCCCAAACGGAGAAGGCTGAGCGGGAACGATTGGTCGATCAAAATCGTTTACGCAGAGAAAATCTTCGCTTGGAGATGAGCCGGCAGCGTACGTTCTCTATCTTGGTGATCGTTTCCTTGCTTTCCATATTGGTAGCTGGTGGCTGTCTCTTATACACATCTCCGAGCCCACG
>ENA-OZFF01000630-OZFF01000630.1-human-gut-metagenome-genome-assembly--contig:-NODE-630-length-10338-cov-3.707381_pt1 | contig 10338 bp, 8 predicted proteins | sample MGYA00244615_ERZ653628 | MGnify/ENA primary metagenome ERZ653628 (study PRJEB26926, sample SAMN06164927) | human gut metagenome | biome: ENVO:00009003; feature: ENVO:2100002; material: ENVO:00002003...
CTCGGAGATGTGTATAAGAGACAGGTTCTGGAATTCCATTCGTCACGTCCGCCCTTTTTCCGTGGGCATCAATTGCGCCCTGGGGCCGGACCTGATGCGCTCCTTTGCGGAGGAGCTTTCCGGCCTGGCGGATTGCTACGTGTCCATTTACGCGAATGCCGGGCTTCCCAATCCTCTCAGCCCCACCGGCTACGACCTTCTTCCGGAGGACATGGCCCGGTTCATGAAGGAGTATGCCTCCCTGGGCCTGCTGAATATCGTAGGCGGCTGCTGCGGGACCACTCCGGAGCATATCGGCGCCATTGCTGCAGCCATGGAAGGGGAGCCTCCGCGCATTCCGGCTTCCCAGGAGCCCGCGCTGCGCCTGTCCGGATATGAAGCGTACAATCATACGCGGGAGAAGAATACCCTTTTTGTGGGGGAACGCTGCAATGTGGCGGGTTCCCCCAAATTTGCGCGCCTGATTCGTGAAGGGAATTATGAGGAAGCAGTATCCATTGCCCGCCAGCAGGTGGAGAATGGAGCCGTGGTGCTGGATTTCTGTTTTGACGACGGCCTGATCGACGGCCCCGAGGCCATGGTCCGCTTTCTTAATCTCGTTTCCGCGGAGCCGGATATTGCCCGTGTTCCCTTCATGGTGGATTCCTCCAAATGGGAAGTATTGGAGGCCGGCCTGCAATGCATGCAGGGCAAGGGAATCGTGAATTCCATTTCACTGAAGGAGGGGGAAGAGGAGTTCCTGAAGAAAGCGGCTCTGATTAAAAAGTACGGCGCTGCTGCCGTGGTGATGGCTTTTGACGAACAGGGGCAGGCTTCCAATTACGACGACCGCGTCCGCATCGCCAAACGTGCCTATGACCTGCTGGTGGAGCGGGTGCAGTTCCCGCCGGAGGATATCATTTTTGACCCGAACGTGCTGACCGTCGGCACCGGCATTGCGGAACACGCCAATTACGCGCTGGATTTCTTCAAGGCAGCAGGCTGGATTTCCCGGAACCTTCCCCACACCCACATTTCCGGCGGCATTTCCAATGTCTCCTTTGCCTTCCGCGGCAATAATCCGGTGCGGGAGGCCATGCATTCCGCCTTCCTGTACCACGCCACGCGGCAGGGGCTGGACATGTGCATCGTGAATGCCGGGATGCTGGAGGTGTACGATAATATTCCCAAGGACAGGCTGGAGCTGATTGAAGACGTTCTGCTGAACCGGAATCCGGACGCTACGGAACGCCTGACGGATTACGCTGAAAAACTGGCCGCGGAGAAGACGGAAGACGGAAAGGAAAAGAAGCCCGTGCTGGCCTGGCGGGAGCAGGACGTCGCCAAACGCCTGGAGTATTCCCTCATCAAGGGCATTACCGAGTTCGTGGATGCGGATACGGCGGAGGCGTTCCGGGAGCTGGGCTCTCCGCTGAACGTGATCGAAGGCCCGTTGATGGACGGCATGAAAGTCGTCGGGCAATTGTTCGGGGACGGCAAGATGTTCCTGCCCCAGGTGGTGAAGAGCGCCCGCGTGATGAAGCAGGCCGTGGCATGGCTCACCCCGTACATTGAAGCGGACAGCAAGGGTTCCTCCAAGACGGGAAAAGCCGTGATCGCCACCGTGAAGGGGGACGTGCATGACATCGGCAAGAATATCGTGGGCGTGGTGCTGGGCTGCAACGGCTTTGAGATGATTGACCTGGGCGTGATGGTTCATTGCGATACCATTCTGGACCGGGCGGAAGCGGAACAGGCGGACCTGGTGATGCTTTCCGGCCTGATTACCCCTTCCCTGGAGGAGATGTCCCACGTGGCCGCGGAGATGGAGCGCCGGGGGATGACCATTCCCCTGATGGTGGGGGGAGCCACCACGTCCGCCCTGCACACGGCCCTGAAAATCGCCCCCCATTACAAGGGCGTCGTGGTTCATACGGTGGACGCCTCACAGGTGGTGCCCGCTGCCGCCTCCCTGGTGAGCGAGAAGAAAGATTCCTACATTGCCGCCGTGAAGGCACGGCAGGAGGAGTTGCGCAACAGGCATGAAAACAAGCCCGTCCGCGACCTCCTACCCCTGAAGGAAGCCAGGGAATTGCGCTGGAAGGGAGCGGAGGGCGGTTATCTTCCCCCCGTGCCCGCACGCCTGGGACCGGTTTCCATCGGCAGCCTGCACAGCTCCGTCAGCTGCGGCTGCTGCAGTGACGACCCGCGCTATTACGCGACCGTTCAGGAGCTGATTGAGCATATTGACTGGACGCCCTTTTTCCACGCCTGGGAATTGCACGGTTCCTGGAACCGCGCCAGCCAGGAGTTCCGGACGAAGGACCCTTCCAAGGCGGAGGCGGCCGCGGCCCTGTACCAGGACGCACGCGACCTGCTGGACCAGGCCGTGAAGGAGAACCGCTACCAGGCCCGCGGCGTCATCGGCATTTTCCCGGCCAATTCCACGGCCAGCCATGACGACATCACCGTCTGGACGGATGAGTCCAGAAACGTTCCGCAGGCCATCCTGCTGACCCAGCGCCAGCAGTTGAACAAGCAGGGAAAGACCCGGCTGGCGCTGGCGGATTTCATCGCTCCCGAGGGGGTGAAGGATTATGTGGGGGCCATGGCCGTCAGCATCCACGGGTCCAGGCGCTGGGCGAAGGAATGGGAAGCCAGGAATGATTCCTACCGCGCCCTGCTGGTCAGCTCCCTGGCGGACCGCCTGGTGGAGGCTTTCGCTTCCATCGCCCATGGCAAGCTGCGCCTTTTGTGGAATATTCCGGAAGAGTCAGGGGTGCGCCCCGCCTGCGGCTACCCCAGCCAGCCGGACCACCAGGAGAAGGAAACCGTGTTCGGCCTGCTCCATGCCCGGGAGGAAGCGGGCATGAACCTGACGGAGACCTGGATGATGCAGCCCGTTTCCTCCGTCTGCGCCCTCGTGTTCTCCCACCCGGAAAGCACCTATTTTTCCGTGGGCGTCACCGGGGAGGACCAGCAGAAGGATTACGCCGCCAGAAGACAGGCCGCCCATTCCTGACTTTCCCGTTTTTATTCCGCCTTTCCCCTTTATGCAGCATACCGACCAAATACAGGCCCTTTCAGAGTTCCTGCTGGAGTACGCCACCACGCTTATGGGCGCAGGGGTGCACACCAACCGCGCCGTGCGCAATATTTCCCGCATTGCCGCCGCGTACGGGTATAGCGCGGATATGACCATTTTCCAGCGCAATATCACCATGAGCCTGATCTGCAAGGATGACGAGACGCTGCGCCGCACCTCCGTCCGGAAGCTGAAGCCCCTGGCGTTCAACTTGAACCTGATCCAGCAACTCAGCGAATTGAGCTGGCTCCCGGTGGACAACAACGTCAGCATTGCGGAGATGGAGCAGGCGTTCCGCTCCATCGTGCGCACCAAGAGGTTTTCCCGCTGGACGGACCTGCTTCTGGTCAGCGTGGGCAACGCCGCCTTCTGCCGCCTGTTCAACGGGGACCTGTGGGCCATGCTGACCGTGTTCGCCGCCACCCTGCTGGGCTTCCTGGTAAAACAGCAGCTTTCCCGGTTGAAGTACAATCCGCTGGGCGTCATTATCCTTTCCGCCTTCGCCGCTTCCATGGCGGCCGCGTGCGCCGTCATCTTCCAGCTCGGCTCCACGCCTCAGATCGCCCTGGCCACCAGCGTCCTGTTCCTGGTTCCCGGCGTTCAGATGATCAATTCCATCATGGACCTGATGCACGGCCACATCCTGATGGGCATCTCACGCGGCGTCCATTCCATCATGATGATTTCCTGCATCACCATCGGCCTTTCCGCAACCATGCTCATCGTGGGGGTAAACAGCTTATGAGTCCGGATTTTCTTTCCTCCATCCTCCTGGACGGCCTGATGGCCGCCATCGCCGCCACGGGGTTTGCCGTCATCTCCAATCCACCCAAGCGCGCCATTGCCGTTTCCGCCCTGCTGGCGGCCATCGGCCACGCCTTCCGGTTTTACATGCTGCATTCCTGGTCCATTGACATTTCCAGCGCTACCTTTATCGCCGCCTTCACCATAGGCATGCTGGGCGTCATGACGGCCAAGCTGGTGAAGTGCCCGGCGGAGATTTTCGCCTTCCCCTCCCTGCTGCCGATGATTCCGGGCGTGTACGCCTACAAGACCATCCTGGCCCTGATGCAGTTCATGCAGGAGAACCAGGACACGGCCACCATGAACCGGCTGATTGTAGAGATTTGCAAGAACGGCATCACGGCGTTCTTCATCATCTTCTCCCTAGTGATCGGAGTAGCCATTCCCATGCTGATGTTCAAACGGTTGAGCTATACCCGCATCATCAAGCCGGAACATTGACCGCCAAACGCCGAACCGGGGCATTTTTCTCTTGCCAGACTACGCCCCGTATGGTTTACTACGCCCCGCAACGGCAGGAATGCCAGTGCAAGACAGCCCCATAGTGTAATTGGTAACACACCTGATTTTGGTTCAGTATTTCTAGGTTCGAGTCCTGGTGGGGCTGCCAATCCAACCCTCTCTTCAAGGAGGGTTTTTTGCTGCCTTTTTCCGGCGCCGTTTCCCTGCCCGATTTCGCCAGCAGTGAGATTTCCCCCGGCCCCAGTGAATTGCCGGCCTGCGGCACGGCGGTTGTCCTGGCGGAACCTTCGTGAACCTGCAGCGCACCAGGGATGCCACCGCAGGCGTAAGGAAGCCGTCCTTCCCGCATGTTCATTCACGGCCGTGCGCCGGGAATAAGGGTTCCGGCCCCTTTAGACTCCGGACGGCACAAAGAAAGAGAGAAATTCCCCGCCGCTGTACTGCGGAAAATGTTTTAAATACGCTAGCCAGGAAACCAGACAAGCCTGGCGGACAGAAAGGATAGCTTGAAGCGCTCAGGAGGAATTAATCAAGCTTCCATTCCCAGGCAACGGCAGAATGAACATGGCGGGATATGATATTCCCCCCACTCCGTTTATTTCTGCAGAATACAGAAGGATTTCCCCCTTACAAAATTTGGAACAGAAAACGGAACGGGCACTTCCGGAGATTATCCGGAGGAGCCAGGGGAACGGAGTAACGGCCACCCTTTCCACTTTCCCCCGTTTCCACGCCTTCCGGACGAGGGCCACGTGGCATTTCCAGACGGTAAAAGCTCTTGCGTTACAGGGATTTTTTTGCATAATCCCCCGGCAGGAATGACGGAAAAACCTATACAACTTGGGCTTGCCGGGCTGGGAACGGTTGGTTCCGGCGTTTATGAAACGCTGTGCCGCAACCACTCCCTTCTGGAAGCCCGGAGCAAGATTCCTTTCAGAATCAAGCGCATCGCCGTGCGCAATCTGGAAAAACCCAGGGAAACCGCCGTTCCCCAGGAGTTGCTGACGGACGACTGGCAGGACTTGGTGAATGACCCGGAAATAGACATCGTCATCGAACTGATCGGCGGCACGCGCCAGGCTTACGAGCTGGTGACGCTGGCCCTCCGCGCCGGGAAACCCGTCGTCACGGGAAACAAGGCTCTTCTGGCGGAGTACGGCGCGGAGATTTTCAAGCTTTCCGCGGAAATGGGCACGCCCATTTATTTTGAAGCTTCCGCCGGAGGCGGCATCCCCATCATCCAGAGCCTGCAGAATTCCCTGATCTGCAACCATATCAATTCCATTGTCGGCATCATCAACGGAACGTCCAATTACATCCTCTCCGCCATGGGAGAACACGGGGCCGATTACGCGGACGCCCTGGTCCAGGCCCAGAAGCTGGGCTTTGCGGAAGAAGATCCCTCCCTGGACGTCAACGGCTGGGACGCCGCCCACAAGGCCCTCATCCTGGCGATGCTGGCGTACGGAACCACTATTTCCCCTGACAAGATTTACGTCAGCGGCATTGAGAACATCACCAGCCGGGATTTCGAGTTCGCCAGGAAGCTGGGGTATACCATCAAGCTCCTCGTCGTCATCCGCTACCATGAAGGGCAGGAAGACGCCCTGGAACTGCGCGTCCAGCCCTGCTTTGTCCATGACTGGCATATCCTGGCCTCCGTGAACGGCGTATTCAACGCCATTTCCGTCAACGGAGACATTGTAGGGGAAACGCTGTTTTACGGCCGCGGAGCGGGCAAAAATCCCACAGCCTCCGCCGTCATCAGCGACGTGATCACCGCCATGCGTGAAAGCCGCTATCCTGAATACCATACGGGGTTCAATCCGTATGCCAAGTCCTGCGGAATCATGCACATCAATGATACGGTCACCCCGTATTACGTCCGCTTCCAGGTGGCGGACCAGCCCGGCGTCATTGCGGAGATAGCCCGCATTCTGGCCACCTTCGGCATCGGCATATCCGCCACCTCCTCCGCTCCCAGCCATATCGCTGAAGACGGAGCCCAGTGGAACGACCTCGTTTTCATCCTCCATTCCTGCCCGTGGGGCCAGCTTCAGAAGGCCCTGGAGGAAATTGCCCGCATTTCCTGCGTGGCGGCGGAACCCCGCGTACTCCGCATCGAACACCTTCTTCCTCAATCCTAACCTACATCATCATCCTGTTACATGGCTCTTATCGTTCAAAAATTCGGGGGCAGCTCCGTCGGCACCATTGACCGCATCCGCAATGTGGCGCGCCGCATCCATGACACCGCCAAAGACGGCAACCAGGTGGTCGCCGTCGTTTCCGCCATGAGCGGGGTGACGGACAAGCTGATCGGCCTGGCCAAAGAGTTGTCCGAATCCCCTTGCGAACGCGAACTTGACGTGCTGATGGCCACCGGAGAGCAGCAGTCCATCGCCCTGCTCTGCATGGCCCTGCACGAGCTGGGGGAAAAAGCCATGTCCTTCACGGGAGCGCAGGCGGGCATCACGACCTTCGGCAGCCATACGCGTGGCCGCATCCACAGCATCAACCCCACGCTGATGAACAAGTACCTGCTGGAAGGCAACATCCTCATCTGCGCCGGCTTCCAGGGAGCCACGGAAGAAGGAATGGTCCAGACGCTGGGCCGCGGGGGGTCCGACCTTTCCGCCATCGCCATCGCGGCCGCGCTGAAAGCGGACGTGTGCCAGATTTTTACAGATGTGGACGGCGTGTACACCTGTGATCCCCGCGTGGTGAAAGACGCCAAGAAGATACAAACCCTTTCATATGACGAGATGCTGGAGATGGCCTCCAACGGTTCCAAGGTGATGCAGTCGCGCTCCGTGGAATTCGCCAAAAAATTCGGCGTCGTCTTTGAAGTTCGCAACTCCATGAACACCAACCCCGGTACAATCGTGCAAGAAGAAACTCCCTCCATGGAAGCCGTCGTCATCCGCGGCATTTCCATTGACCGCAACCAGGCCCGCGTTACCATTACCGGCATTCCGGACCAGATTGGCTACACGGCCCAGATACTGGGCGCCCTGGCAGAAGCGGAAATTAACCTGGACATGATTCTGGCCAATACCGCTCATGACGGCTACGTCCGCCAGTCTTTCACCATGCCCTCCAACGAACTGGGCCGCGCCCAGGCTGCCCTCAAGCCGGTCATGGCCGCCCTGGGTTCCACCGTGAAGGTGGAAACGGAAGCGGGTCTTGCCAAGCTTTCCCTGGTAGGCATCGGCATGCGCTCCCACTCCGGCGTGGGAGCTACCGCGTTCAAGGCCCTGGCGGACGCCAACATCAAGACCGGCATGATTTCCACCTCGGAGATCAAGATTGCCGTGATGGTGGACGAGTCAGACATTGAGGAAGCGGCCCGGGTGGTGCACAGGGCGTTCAACCTGGGCGTCTAACACTTCCCCCTTTTTTCAGGCCCGGTTCACGGAAACGTGAACCGGTTTTTTCATGTATTTCCCCCCCTGTCCGGGACAGGGAGGGGAATGCTGAAATACAAAAAAAGGCCTGCTTCCTGAAAGGAACCGGACGGGGAGATGAAACATGCCCGGGCAACAAGGAAGGGCCTGCCGGAAAGAGGGAAAGAAAAAAGAGTAAGGCGTTACTTGCCGGAAGAGGGCCGGAAGCGGGCGGCCTCCGATTCTGCAGTGATCCTGGCGGGTTCGATATGAAGGAGTTTCCTTATAGCTTGGCCCCGATCGCTCTCCGTCATCGGGAAGTAAATGACGTCGTCTCCCAGATCATAGGAATCCAGGCCCGGGATACTGTCCGCCGGAGCAAAAGATTCCGGCGTGTCCGGCAGTTTTTTTACCTCCTTGGAGGAGGCAAGGGTATAATACATATAATTACCGGAATACAGTTCCGTTTTAGGGGAGCTGCCCGGTTCCGGTTTGGAGAAGCTGACCGCAGAGTGTTTATGGGCAGCCCAGCTCCACTGGATCAAAGCCTCCACAGGAATGTCCCCCCGGAGGGATTGGACGACGCGGGCGTAGTACGTTATCTCCTGGTCCGTTTCTACCGTCTTATAAATAATAACCGCCAGGAGAATGTCGCTTCTCCGCAGGTACATGGCCGGGCTGTAAAGAGAAGCATCCGCGGCCACTTCAGCCTGCGTGGGAAAGGGGGGGGGAGATGGCGCCGCGCTGGCCGATACGGGTATCAGTCCGGAAAACAAACAACAAAAGAGTGGTGTTTTATCCATAGAAATGGGTAGATTACTTTCTTTTCCATTATGTTCAAAAACGGAGCGAATGCTTTTAAAGCATTCGCTCCGTAAAAAAGAAGTTGATGAATTATTCAGCGTCTTTCAATGTCGCCCGGTTGATTAACCAAATGGGGCCAGTCAGGAAACTGCCAATGGAGATGTTGTCTCCCGGACACATTCCTGCGTGACCCTTTCCGGCAAACACAATAATGTCGCCTGGCTGCGGGCTGCAATAGCCTGTATCCTGGCCGTCGGCATAGTCCGGGTCGCCCAGGAGCTTTTGCACATAAGCGGCCATGTCCCTTGCACGGATGATCACGTGGGTTTTACCTCCCAGCGCATCGGCGTTCGCCTCGGCTCCGATGGGCATAGCCCCGGCTTCGTTCTTCAAGTCCTTTCCGAAGGAACTCAGCGCGATACTCATGCGCAGGGCGCAGCTGTTATAATAGCTGCGCAATTGCTCAGGTACATTATCCTCAATTTCCTTCAGGTGAGCCTGATAGAGCCACCCCCCGATGTAGGACCAAACCTGTCCGGGATTGGGCATGGTGACATAATCCACCACATTGTAGCATTTCAGCAGTTTTTGGGCATCCTCCGTCTTCCAAAGATTGACGGGGGCATCAATTTCCCAAAGTTCCAGGTCAGCCCCATCCATTTGAGGAACGAATTCTTCCGCATTGGGATAGGGGGCAATGGCATCCGGAACCTTCAGGTTCTCATGATGGAGCTTGACGTAATGGTAACCTTGCTTGAGTTCCTTCTTGCCCTCTGCCTTCTTGGATGAGTTGCCGTCCTTGAGTTCCACCACTTTCTGGTTGTCTATTTCCAGGTAGCCGTTGTCGTCCATCTGAATGGTAAAGGCATATTCCTTGTCAAAGGGGATACGGATGTATCCTTCCCAGTCATGGACGCCGATTTCTTCCGTCTTGTGCCAGACGATTTTGGGAGCGTCTTTTTTCTTCACCTTGTAACGAGGATTATTTTCAGCGTCGAGCGGGTGAAATGGTATAGTTGATATAGCCATAGTGTTTATGTTTTCAATTCATTTATTGTTGAATGAACTGGTCATTCAGTCCATGGTCACCTTGAAAGATTTCCCTCTCCCCATCAACACGTTCAACGCGTATTCGGCAGACAGGAAAAGGGCCGAAACGACGCAGGAATCAGGTGAAAATAAAGGGCATCAAAAATACAAGCATTGATGGCCAATAATTAAACATTCCAATCTCTCCGTCCCGGGAGGAAATAAATGCGCCTTCCGCCTGCACATTCCGGAATTTTGCCAAACCGTCTCCAATACGAAATATAAGAGGCGCCTCCAGAAGGAATATACCTCTCCGGACTATTGACGAGTGTTCATCTACAGGGAATTGGTCATTTTTCCCTGTAACCATGCAGAGGCCGCAAAGGAAATTCCTTTACTGCACCCGTATGGTCTGTTCAATCAGTTCGTTCAGGCGGGGGGCGGAAACGCCGCCGACCATTTCCTTCAGCTTCATGCCTTCCAGATACAGGACCGTTAGCGGAACGGCTTCCAGCCCGTACTTGCGGGCCACGTCCGGATAAGCGTCTGCGTCAATCAGCACGGCGAACGCCTTGCCGTCCTGCGCCGCGGCGTAGGACTTGACCGCCTGCACGTAGTCCGTGGCCGGGCGGCTCCAAGGGGCATAAAAGACAATCAGCACCTTGCGGCCGGAGAGTTCCGTGAGCTGCCGCATGTCCTCCCCCTTGTAGTCCATCCACACGGGGGCCTTCTTTTTAGGCTCCGCGGGGGGGAGAACTTTTTTGGGAGGGTCAAACGTTCTTTCCAGGG
>ENA-OZFF01000634-OZFF01000634.1-human-gut-metagenome-genome-assembly--contig:-NODE-634-length-10292-cov-4.418970_pt1 | contig 10292 bp, 6 predicted proteins | sample MGYA00244615_ERZ653628 | MGnify/ENA primary metagenome ERZ653628 (study PRJEB26926, sample SAMN06164927) | human gut metagenome | biome: ENVO:00009003; feature: ENVO:2100002; material: ENVO:00002003...
CGATTACTGGCCGACGGTGTAGCAGACATTATCTTAATTGGAAACCCCGCTGAGATCAAGGAGTTGGCGGCTGGTTTTGGGTTGAACCACATCGGTGAGGCAACCCTTGTCGATCCGAAAAATCACGAGAAGAAAGCCGCGTACGCAGACTTGCTTTTCCAACTTCGCCAAAAGAAGGGTATGACTCCCGAGAAGGCTGCGGTTCTAGTTGAAGATCCTTTGTTCTTGGCTTGTTTGATGATCAAGGCGGGTGACGCTGACGGCGAGATCGCCGGCGCTGAGAATACGACGGGTAATGTATTGCGTCCTGCTTTGCAAATTATCAAGACGGCTCCGGGCATGAAGTGTGTTTCCGGTGCGTTCCTTATGTTCACGCAGACTCCTCAATATGGGGATAATGGTATTTTGGTATTCGCTGATTGCGCGGTTATGCCAAACCCGAACGCAGAAGAGTTGGCCAGCATCGCTGTAGCTACCGCCGCTACGGCTCGTAATATCGTAGGCGTTGAGCCTCGTGTGGCTATGTTGAGCTTCTCTACGAAGGGTAGCGCTTCTCACGAGATGGTGGACAAGGTAGTGGAGGCTACTCGCTTGGCTAAGGAAATGGCTCCAGACTTGAAGATCGACGGAGAGTTGCAGGCCGACGCCGCTTTGGTTGAGGCTGTAGGTAGCAAGAAAGCTCCGGGTAGCGAGATCGCCGGTAAAGCGAATGTTTTGGTATTCCCGACTTTGGAGGTGGGTAATATCGCTTATAAGCTGGTTCAACGTTTGGGTGGCGCTGAGGCTGTAGGTCCTATCCTTCAAGGTATGGCCGCTCCGGTGAACGACTTGTCTCGCGGTTGTTCCGTAGACGATATTTATAAGATGGTAGCGATCGCTTGTAATCAATCCATCGGTTTGAAATCTGCAAAATAATAGATAATCCTAACGACTTAATAATATGAAGATTCTAGTATTGAACTGCGGTAGTAGTTCTATCAAATATAAGTTATTCGATATGACCTCCGGTGAGGTTATGGCTCAAGGTGGTATCGAGAAAATCGGTTTGCCGGGCGCGTTCCTGAAATTGACGGATAAGGAGGGCAAGAAGGTGGTTATCGAGAGAGAGATTCCCGGCCATCAACAAGGCATCGAGTTTATCTTGAGCGTATTGACCGACGCTACTTATGGTTGTATCAAGGACTATAGGGAGATCGACGCTGTTGGTCATCGTTTGGTACATGGTGGCGAGGAGTTCGCTTCTAGCGTATTGATCAATCAGGATGTAATCAATAAGGTAATCGAGTGCTCTGATTTGGCTCCGCTTCATAACCCGGCTAACTTGAAGGGTGTTCGGGCGATGGAGGCTTTGATCCCGGGTATTCCTCAAGTAGCGGTGTTTGATACGGCTTTCCACCAGACCATGCCGGATTATGCGTATATGTACGGTTTGCCTTACGAGATGTACAAGAAATATGGCGTACGTCGTTATGGCTTCCACGGAACCAGTCATCGATATGTATCCCGTCGTGCTTGCGAGATTTTAGGTGTTCCTTATGAGGATCAGAAGATTATCACGGCTCACGTAGGTAACGGTGGTTCTATCACCGCTATCAAGAATGGTAAGAGCGTGGATACTTCCATGGGCTTGACTCCGGTTGAGGGTCTGTTGATGGGTACTCGTTGCGGCGACGTGGATGCGGGTGCTTTGTCTTTCATCATGGATAAGGAAGGCATGGATGGTGCCGGCCTTTCCGACTTGATCAATAAGAGAAGTGGTGTTGCCGGTCTTTCCGGTATCTCTTCTGATATGCGTGAGATCGAGGCTGCCGTAGCTGCCGGAAATCCGCGTGCGATCATGACCTTGAACGTATATAACTACCGCATCAAGAAATATATCGGCGCTTATGCCGCCGCTATGGGTGGTTGTGATATCTTGGTTTGGACCGGTGGTGTCGGCGAGAACCAATGGGCGACCCGTCGTGCGGTTTGTGAGAACATGGAATACATGGGCATGAAGATCGATGTAGAGAAGAACGAGGGCATGCGTGGCGAGGAGATGGTAATCAGCACTCCGGACAGTAAGGTGACTATCATCGTTGTTCCTACGGATGAGGAATTCATGATCGCTGCCGATACCTTGGAGATCTTAGATAAAAAGTAACCAGTAACGTTTCATATAATTTTAGCTAATCCTCGCAGCTTACAAAACACGGGATTAGTGTTTAGATCGCCCTGACATCGGTTGGGGCGATCTTTTTTATGCGAATATCGGATTATTCGTTACTTTTGCGGAATTACATATTAAATATATACAAAACATGGCTCAATACAAACGTATCTTATTAAAATTAAGCGGGGAGTCGCTGATGGGTGGTAAACAATATGGGATCGATGAGGTTCGCTTGAATGAATATGCGGCACAGATCAAGGAGATCGCCGAGATGGGTGTACAGATCGGTATCGTGATCGGTGGCGGTAATATTTTCCGCGGGTTGAGCGGCGCTTCCAAAGGTTTCGATCGGGTAAAAGGAGACCAGATGGGGATGCTGGCAACGGTGATCAATAGCTTGGCGCTTAGCTCCGCTTTGGTCGCTCAAGGCGTGAAGGCGAAGGTACTGACGGCTATCCGTATGGAACCGATCGGCGAGTTCTATAATAAATGGCGTGCGATCGAGTTGCTGGAACAAGGCAACGTGGTAATCATGTCCGGCGGTACGGGTAATCCGTTCTTTACTACGGATACCGGATCTTCCTTGAGAGGTATCGAGATCGAGGCGGATGTCATGCTGAAAGGTACCCGTGTGGACGGTATTTACACCGCTGATCCGGAGAAAGATCCTACGGCTACCAAGTTCTCCGATATTACGTATGATGAGATCTATACCCGGGGCCTGAAGGTAATGGACTTGACCGCTACCACGATGTGTAAAGAGAACAACCTCCCGATCATCGTATTCGATATGGACACCAACGGCAACTTGAAGAAAGTGATGAGCGGAGAGAATATCGGGACACTGGTGCATAATTAGTGCCATTAACCGATGACATGGCAGTGCCATGCTGATGGCATAGTTGTGCCACTGGTTATGGCACAGCTATGCCATCCGTATGGCACTGTCGTGCCACAGGCATGGCAAGGTTGTGCCAGCCCTGTGGCAAATACGTTAGACCTTTATTCTTGTATATGAAGCATCCCTTTTTACTAGTATGGTTAACCTTGATCGTATTGTGTGGTTGTACGAGCTCGGGGAAACAGAAGAGGCACGTTATTGGCCTCTCCCAATGTATGCTGGACGATGCTTGGCGGGAAGCTATGATTAACGATATGCGTATCGAAGCCTCTAACTATGATGATGTGGAAATTATTATAAAGGACGCGCAAAACAATAACGAGACACAAATACAACAAATACGAGACTTGATCCGCCAAAAGGTGGATGTCTTGATCATCTCCCCCTATCAATCCGAGCCGATCACGGCAGTTGCCGAGGAAGCGTACCGTGCCGGAATCCCGACGATCATTACAGATCGCAAGGTAAATACCGATCAATACACCTCTTTTGTCGGGGCGAACAATTATGAGATCGGACTAGCGGCAGGCAATTACGCCGCCCATTATCTTCCCCCGAACGCTATTATCTTAGAGATATGGGGACTCACGCAAACCTCCCCGGCGCAAGAGCGACATAAAGGTTTTGTCGATGCCTTGCGAGAAAGGGAGGATCTTTCTTTCCGTAAGATAGAAGGACAATGGTTGGTCGATACGGCCCGGATGGAGCTTCGGAAGTTAGAGCATCCCGAGCAGATAGATTTCGTTTACGCCCATAACGACATGATGGCCATAGCCGCCCGGGAATACTTTATAGCATGGGATTCCATCCGAGGACGGGATTTGCGGATTATCGGCGTGGATGCTGTGGCGGGTGCCGGTCTGGAAGCCGTGGAAGATGGACGGATCAACGCCTCTTTCCTCTATCCGACAGGAGGGGAGCAAGTGATTCGCACGGCTATGCGTATCATTCAGGGGGAGCCGGTGGATAAGTTTATTCCTCTTCGTACGGCTCCGGTAGATCATCAGTCTGCCCGCACCTTATTGTTGCAAGCGGACCAACTCCAGAAATATAAGCAACGTATCGAGGCGCAACGTTCCCGTATCGACGGTTTGTCCGGCCGGTTTTATTTCCTGCGAAACTCTTTAGGGGTGATCTCCTTATTGATGATCGGTTTTATCGCTCTTTCCATTTACGCCTTTTACATAAACCGGAAGATGAGGCAGGCGAATCGTAAGCTAATCTCCTTGAACGCAGAGATGAAAGAGGTGACAGCGCAGAAACTCCAATTCTTTACGAATGTCTCCCACGAGGTACGTACGCCCTTGACCTTGATTCTCGCCCCTTTGGATCGCTTGATTGTCTCGTTGCGGGAATCTCCTTACGCCTCGGATCTGCGGTTGATCCAGAAGAACGCCAACCGTTTGTTGCGTGTGATCAATCAGATATTGGATTTCCGGAAGGTGGAAGGCAAGCAAGAGAAACTGGCGGTACGGGAAATCGATTTGGTTCCTTTCGTCGGCGAGATCAAATCTTATTTTGACAGTATGGCCTCGGTACGTGCGATCTCCTATACGTGTACTTCTTCGATAAAACAATGTACGCTATGGATTGATCCGGACTTATTGGAGAAGGTATTAGTCAATCTTCTCTCGAACGCTTTTAAGTTTACGCCGGAGGGAGGTAGCGTGCGGATAGAGCTGACGGAAGAGGGAGACCGGGTCTTTATACGGGTTATTGATACGGGAAGTGGTATCCAACCCGGTAACCTTCCGCATCTGTTTGATCGTTTCTATACGGAGGATCGGTCGATGGGAACCGGGATCGGATTGCATTTGGTAAAGGAGTATATACATATGCACGGAGGGGAGATCCGTGTGGAGAGCGAGCCGGGGCAAAGAACTACCTTTACGGTTTGCCTACGGAAAGGAAAGGCGCATTTCGAGGATAGCGACCTGATGGAAACGCCCGTATCCCATCAAGCCTACGAAGCCTCCCGGTTGGACGACTCGGAAACCAAGGAGATGCTTTCCAAGACCTATCCTTATACGATACTGATCACCGAGGATGACGATGAGGTCCGCGGCTTTTTGGAACGTGAGCTTAGCCTTCATTTCAAGATCCGGACGGCTGCGAACGGGAAAGATGCCTTGCGGGTATTGGAAGAGGAGGAGATCTCATTGGTAGTAAGCGATGTGATGATGCCGGAGATGAATGGTTTCGAACTTTGCCGGACGATCAAGTCGCAACTTCTCTTTAGCCATATCCCGGTGATCTTATTGACCGCCTTGACCGATGAGCGTCAACGGATTTTCGGGATTATCGGCGGGGCGGACGATTATATACAGAAGCCTTTCCATACGGATTACGTGAAGATCAAGATTATCCACCTATTGCAAGAGCGCCGGAAGTTACGGGAACGTTTGTTGGAGAAGCTGCGGGATAATAAGCTCCTTCTGTCCGAGCCGGAAAAGGTGGAGAGTATCGATGATGCCTTCTTGCGTAAGTTTGCGGAACAGATCGAGGCGGTTTACGCGGACCCCGAATATAATGTGGAGAAACTAAGCGAGACCTTGGGATTATCCCGGGGGCACCTTCACCGGAAGATCAAGGAGCTTACCGGAACCGCACCCGTCGAGTTCTTGCGTACCTATCGCTTGAATAAGGCGACCCAGTTGTTGAGGCAGAACGCGTATACGGTGAGTGAGGTCGCTTACCGAACCGGTTTCTCCTCGCCCGCTTACTTCTCTAAATGTTTCAAGGCGGTCTACGGGGTTACGCCTACCGAGTATCAATAACATTTGTACGATCTTTATCACAAATGTCATATCTCCTCATCTTTAGGGGATAAGTGTTTTTCTATCCGGAAGAATCCTATTAATTTTGGCGGAGAATCAAACTGTATTATCCTTTAATCCGTTCGTTTATGAAACAACAAACAAAGAGACTTCTTAAGAGTTTATGTATGGCTGTCGGTGTCGTTTTATTAAGTGCTGTCGATCCGTTGGCCGGATATGCGACAGAACGTACTATAGATATAAAGCATCTGGGCGAAGGACAAAGCATTGTCCGTGTGGATGCGCAAGCCAAGTATTTGTTGCTTCCGGTCGAGGGGTCCTCGCCGGAATCCAAGTTATATATGATTGTCGATAATGACGTGGTACGGACTTTCAATGTTCGTTTGGCGGTGAATAAGGTGGATTATTTCGTTCCGGTAGATCTATCAGGGTATGCGGATAAGCATATCTCCTTCAACTTCCAGCTTGCCCCGGAATCGGCTCTTTGCTGGAAAGAGATGAAGCTATCCGATCAGTTTGATTCGTCTAACCGGGAGAAATTCCGTCCGGCCTATCATTTCTCGCCGGCTTGGGGATGGATGAATGATCCGAACGGCATGGTATACAAGGATGGTGAGTATCATTTGTTCTATCAATACAATCCGTATGGCTCGATGTGGGGGAATATGCACTGGGGGCATGCGATCAGCAAGGACTTGATTCATTGGGAGCATCAACCGGTGGCGATCGCTCCGGATGCCTTGGGTACGATCTTCAGCGGTAGCTGTGTGGTGGATAAGGATAATACCGCCGGTTTTGGCGCTGGCGCTATCGTGGCTTTCTATACCTCGGCCAGCGACCGGCAAGTGCAGAGTATGGCCTATAGCTTGGACAACGGCCGGACGTTCAAGAAATATGGCCGGAATCCGATCCTTACTTCTACGCAACGTGATTTCCGTGACCCGAAAGTCTTCTGGCATAAGGAATCCAATAAATGGATCATGGTGCTCGCCGTAGGGCAGGAGATGCAACTCTATTCTTCTCCCAATTTGAAGGACTGGACGTATGAGAGCAGTTTCGGGGAAGGACAAGGAGCGCATGCGGGCGTTTGGGAATGCCCGGACTTGATCGAGCTTCCGGTGAAGGGTACGGAATTGAAGAAGTGGGTCTTGATCTGTAATATCAATCCCGGCGGTCCGTTTGGCGGCTCCGCTACCCAATATTTCGTAGGTACGTTCGATGGGAAACAGTTCGTGAATGAATCTCCGGCCTTGACCAAATGGATGGATTACGGCAAGGATCATTACGCTACGGTAACTTGGAGTAACGCTCCGGAGGACCGGAAGATCGCCTTGGCTTGGATGAGCAATTGGGAGTACGCGAATAACGTGCCGACCTCGCAATACCGGAGCGCGAACTCGGTTCCTCGCGACTTGGTTCTTTATACGAAAAACGGGCAGACGTACTTGAGCAGCACCCCGTCTCCCGAGGTGTTGAAGTTGAGAGGGAAAGCCCAGAAGAAAGGTTCCTTCAAGGTAGACCGTTCCCATGAGGTCAATCCGATACTTTCCGATCATATGGGAACCTATGAGATCGAGATCAAGTTTAAGAATAACGGAGCCGATATCATGAGTTTCCAATTGTTTAACTCGAAAGGTGAGGAAGTGGAGATGCATTATAATCTTCTGGATAATACGTTCACGATGGATCGCCGTAACAGCGGGGCTACGGATTTTAGCAAGACATTCGCCACGGCTACCTCGGCCCCGATCTCCGCCGCTAAGGAATATACCTTACGTTTGTTGGTAGACAATTGTAGCATAGAGGCCTTCGACGGGAATGGAGAGTTTGTCATGACCAACCTAGTCTTCCCGGAAGAGCCGTATAATCGCATTAGTTTCAATGCGAAGGGAGGAGCGTTTACGGTTACGTCATTAACCATTTATCCCTTCAAATAATTAAAAACAAAATATATCATGGAAAAGAGTAAACCTGTAGTAGTAGGCATTGGTGAATTATTGTGGGATGTTTTCCCGGAAGTGAAGAAAGCCGGTGGAGCGCCGATTAATTTTGTGTATCACGCTACCCAATTAGGAGCGGAAGGTTACGCGATCAGTGCCGTGGGCAACGACGTGTTCGGAACCGAGATTATTCAGGAATTGGATAAGAACGGTATCGATAGTAATTATATCAGTACGGTGGAATATCCGACCGGAAGCGTGATGGTAGAGCTAAAGAACGGCATCCCTTCCTATACGATCATCGAAGGTGTGGCATGGGATCATATCCCTCTTACCCAAGCGTCTATCGACCTGATGAAACGTGCGGACGCCGTATGCTTCGGAACATTGGCGCAACGTGCCGCGGAATCTCGTGAGACGCTTCGTACCTTGCTTTCTTATATGCCTAGTCATGCCTTGCGCTTTTTCGATATCAATATCCGTCAGCATTTCTATTCGAAGGAGCTGATCGAATCGTTGCTCGAATTGGCGAACGTATTCAAGATCAATGATGAGGAATTGGAAATGCTTCGCCCGATGTTTGGTCTGGAAGGCACGATAGAGGATATGTGTCGCTGGTTCATGAAGAAATATGGTTTGCGCTATTTGGTACTTACGGCCGGGGCGGAGTATAGTACGATCTTTTCCGAGGAGGAGGTCTCTACGATTCCTACCCCGAAGGTACAGGTGGTAGATACGGTAGGCGCCGGCGATTCTTTCTCCGGGGCGTTTATTTCATCGATCTTAACCGGAAAACCTTTACGTGAGGCACATGAGAAAGCGGTAACAGTAGCCGCTTATGTTTGTACGCAGAGTGGCGCATGGCCTGCTTACCCTAAAGATTTATAAGCCATGAGCGAGAATACTTCATCCTTGAAATTGATTCCCGTGATGTTGGCGTTCTTCGCCATGGGATTCGTGGACTTAGTGGGAATCGCCTCTAATTACCTGAAAGCGGATTTAGGCTTGAGTGATTCGGAGGCGAATATCTTCCCGTCGCTCGTGTTTTTCTGGTTCTTGATCTTCTCCGTCCCGACGGGGATGTTGATGAACCGTATCGGGCGGAAGAAGACCGTGTTATTGAGCTTGATCGTAACGTTTCTTTCGCTAATGATCCCGATCTTCGACGACGCGTATATGGTCATGTTGATATCCTTCTCCCTGTTGGGTATCGGCAACGCTTTGATGCAGACTTCCTTGAACCCGTTATTATCGAATATCGTAAGCGGGGATAAACTAGCTAGTTCTTTGACATTCGGTCAGTTCGTGAAGGCGATCGCCTCCTTCTTGGCGCCTTATATCGCTATGTGGGGCGCTACCCAAGCGATACCGTCGATGGGACTCGGTTGGCGTGTCTTGTTTCCGGTCTATATGGTGATCGCCGTGATCGCTATCCTGCTATTGGGAGCTACCACTATCCACGAGACCAAAGAGGAGGGGCGGCCCTCCACCTTTAGCGAGTGTCTGGCTTTGCTGGGCAAGCCTTTTATCCTGCTTTGCTTTATCGGTATCATGTGCCATGTGGGGATCGATGTAGGGACGAATACGACCGCCCCGAAGATCTTGATGGAACGTCTGGGCATGACGTTGGCCGACGCAGGCTTCGCCACGAGCCTCTATTTCATCTTCCGTACGGCGGGATGCTTCTCCGGGGCTTTTATCTTGCGAAAAGTCTCTCCGAAAGGATTCTTCGCCTTTAGTGTTTTCTTGATGTTATTGGCGATGATCGGTTTGCTGCTATTTCATTCGAAAGAGATCATCTATGCTTGTATCGCCTTGATCGGCTTTGGAAACTCGAACGTCTTCTCCATTATTTTCGCCCAAGCCCTGCTTTCTATGCCGAATAAGCAGAATGAGGTGTCCGGTTTGATGATTATAGGACTGTTTGGCGGCACGATCTTCCCGATCTTTATGGGCGTGGCATCCGATATGTTGGCTTCTCAAGTAGGAGCAGTGCTGGTGTTGTGCGTGGGCGTAGCCTACTTACTATTCTTTACGCCTAAGTTAAGTAAACAGTGAGGGCGATAAGCTTTTATACGGTACTATAAATCTTTTGTTAGGGAGTATTTTAATTATATGTTTGCGAAGTTGGAAATCTTTATTACTTTTGTTAATTAAAAGATTCGCAAACAAAAAACGTATATTTATGATAGATACGAAACAATTGATCAAAGCAGGGGAAGAGAAGATGACGTTCGCCATTGAGTATCTGGACGAGCAATTGTCTCACATTCGGGCTGGTAAGGCTAATCCGAAAATCCTTGATTGTGTGAAGGTAATGTATTATGGGGCGCCTGTTCCTCTTACGAACGTGGCAACGGTGACGGTTCCGGACGCACGGACTATCATGATCACTCCGTGGGAGAAGAAGATCATCCGCGATATCGAGAAAGGTATTCTGGATTCTGAGTTAGGTATCACGCCGGAGAATAATGGCTGTCTCTTATACACATCTGACGCTGCCGACGAACTCTAGGGTGTAG
>ENA-OZFF01000637-OZFF01000637.1-human-gut-metagenome-genome-assembly--contig:-NODE-637-length-10248-cov-4.878054_pt1 | contig 10248 bp, 10 predicted proteins | sample MGYA00244615_ERZ653628 | MGnify/ENA primary metagenome ERZ653628 (study PRJEB26926, sample SAMN06164927) | human gut metagenome | biome: ENVO:00009003; feature: ENVO:2100002; material: ENVO:00002003...
GCATTAAAGCTATCAAGCATTTTACGGAAAAGGGAATCCGCACGAACTGTACATTAGTCTTTTCAGTAGGGCAGGCATTATTGGCAGCTAAAGCCGGAGCCACGTATGTTTCACCTTTTGTCGGCCGTCTGGACGATATTTGTGAAGATGGAGTAAGGCTTGTGGGGGATATCGTACGCATGTATCGTACGTATGACTATAAAACACAGGTATTGGCTGCTTCCATCCGTAATACGAAACACATTATCGAATGTGTAGAAGTAGGAGCTGACGTTGCTACTTGTCCGTTGAGCGCCATTAAAGGATTGCTCAATCATCCGCTGACTGACTCGGGATTGAAGAAGTTCCTGGAAGACTATAAAAAAGTCAATGGTTGAGTAAGTAATGAAACTTGCAGTATATTAAAATTTTTAGGCACGGATTATTTGCGCAGGTCTTAGAATTCCGTGCCTAAAGAATATTTGTTTTTTCGGGTAGCTGCTCATTACTCTTTTTTCCGTTCCTGTTTTCTCTTCTCCTTATATTGAGTTGGCGTTTCTCCTGTATATTGTTTGAAAGCCGTACTGAAATAGCGTGAAGTAGTGAAGCCGACCTTCTCGGCAATTTCCGTGAACGACATGTCCGTACTGGTGATTAATGTGATCGCTTTCTCCATCCGGAATTTATTAATGTAATCATTGGCTCCCATATCGGTCAGAGCTTTCAGCTTATTGTAAAGGGAGGCTCTGCTCATACCTATCTCTTTACAAATAAAAGTGACATCCAGATGACTGCTATCCAAATGCTCCAGGATAATTTTATTCAGTTTCAACAGGAATGTTTCATCTGCCTGGCTGAAAGTGCTCTCTTCCGGCGCAGGGACTAATCCTGTATTCAAATATCTTTTCTTGATAGATTCGCGGTTTTTCAATCGGTTGCGAATGATTTCCATTAGCATTTCTATCTCAAAGGGCTTAGTCAGATAAGCGTCCGCCCCGTTCTTGTAGCCACTCAACTGACTTTGTTTATCATCTCTTGCTGTCAGCAGAATGATAGGAATGTGACTGATCGTAATATCTTCCTTTATATTTTTGCAAAGTTCATATCCATTCATTCTCGGCATCATCACGTCACTGACGATAATATCCGGAGCATGATTTCTGGTCAGTTGAAGGGCTTCCACACCATCGGAAGCAATCACTACCCGTTTGAAATATTCTCCCAGTGACTTTTTCAGAAAATCCGTCAAATCCGGATTGTCATCCACCACTAGAATACTGTAAGGACTCGTATCGAACGTATTTTCCTCCGGTAACTGTTCTTTGCTATCATCGTTCATCAATTCGTTCAGATATGCCTTCGGCTGACAGACGATCTCTTCCGATTGTTGTCTCAAGGGTAGTTCAAAGAAGAATGTTGCACCAGCTTCCTGATTATCCCGTGCACCGATGGAGCCTCCGTGTAGTTCTACCAGAATCTTGGAATAAGACAGTCCGATCCCTGTGCCGCTCTGCTCTCCTGTACCCTGATAGAAACGGGTGAAGAGTTTCTGTGTATTTACTTGTTTCAATCCGTTTCCCCGGTCAATGATGAACTGTTGTCCGCCGTTGGCAGGCTGACCGCCGAATACGGAAAAATCGGTGGCAACCTCAATCAGATTGCCCGCGCCCTCAACGAGTACGGCACACCATACAACGCCCTGTCCGTTGAAGTCCGCGCCGCCATTTCTGACCTTGCTGCCTTGAAGTTTGAAGTCCTGCGAAAGGTAGGTGACGCTGTTGGCAACATTCAAACATATCAGCTCTAAAAATGCGGACTATGGCGCAGCCGAGCAGTACCTCACCTTTGAACATGACGAGTTTACCATGAAGCCCACCCTTGATGAAAACGGGCGGCTCATGCTCAGGGAGGACTATCGAATAGCCACGCTGAACTGCGGCGACGAGGATTTTGCCGTTGCCTGTATGCGCTCCAATCTCCGCTATGGGAAGAACCAGAAGCGGGAAGATGTAAAAAGCCACCACTACATTATCAGCTTTGACCCACGGGACGCGGTGGACAACGGTTTGACCGTAGACCGGGCGCAGGCGTTGGGCGAGGAATTTTGCCGGAAGCAGTTTCCCGGACACCAAGCCATTGTCTGCACCCACCCGGACGGACACAACCACAGCGGCAATATCCATGTGCATATCGTTATCAATTCTCTGCGGATAGAGGAAGTTCCGTTCCTGCCTTACATGGACAGACCGGCAGACACCCGCGCCGGGTGCAAACACCGCTGCACAGACGCGGCGATGGAATACTTCAAAGCCGAAGTCATGGAGCTGTGCCACCGGGAAAATCTCTATCAAATCGACCTTTTGCATGGCAGCAAAAACCGCATTACCGAGCGTGAGTATTGGGCGCAGCGGAAAGGGCAGGTAAAGCTGGACAAGGAAGCTGCCGCCTTGCCAGCCGAGGAGCAGCCAGCCAAGCCCACGAAGTTTGAAACAGACAAGGAAAAATTGCGGCAGGCCATACGCACCGCGCTGTCCTCTGCCGCAAGCTATGGCGAGTTCGCCGCCGTTCTCTTGCAACAGGGCGTGACTGTCAAGGAGAGCCGAGGGCGGCTATCCTACCTCACGCCGGACAGGACAAAGCCCATTACCGCCCGCAAGCTGGGAGATGATTTTGACCGCGCTGCCGTTCTTGCCCTTTTGGAACAGAACGCCCACAGAGCCGCCGAGCAGACCGCAACCGTACCCGAATACCCCCGCAACATAAGGGAGCGTTTGCAGGGCAAAAAAGCTGTCCAAACCACCCCGGAAAAGGACGGTATTCAGCGCATGGTTGACCGGGCGGCAAAACGAGCGGAGGGAAAAGGCGTGGGCTATGACCGCTGGGCGGCAGTCCACAATCTGAAACAAATGGCGGCTACCGTTGCCGCCTACGGGCAGTACGGCTATTCGCCGGAGGAGCTGGACGCAGCCCTTGTATCCGCCAATGCGGATTTACAGGACAGCACCGCCAAGCTGAAAGCCCTGGACGCTGCTATCCGGGAGAAAAAGGAACTTCAGACACAGGTGCTTGCCTATGCCAAGACCAAGCCTGCCCGTGACGGTCTGAAAGCGCAGAAAACGGAAAAAGCCCGCAGCGCCTACCGGGAACGGCACGAAAGCGATTTTATCATAGCGGACGCAGCCACCCGTTATTTTCGGGCGCATGGCGTTTCCAAGCTGCCAAGCCATAAAGCCCTGCAAGCGGAAATCGAGCAGCTTACCGCCGAAAAGAACGCCCATTACAACGAATACCGGGAGAAAAAAGCCCGTGTCAAGGAGCTGCATACCGTGAAAAGCAATCTTTCTCAAATCCTGCAAGGCGAGAAAGACAGAGAGAAAAAGCACGAACATGAGCGTTAAAAACCGCCCCGAAACGATACCAAAACGGGGATATGCCCTGCACCCTATCCGCAATACTGCCCACCTTTGAAACGGGGCGCACAGCGCAGGAAATCCCCGAAAATGACACCGAGAAACTACATTTTTACCGACCTATCCGCTTATACCAGCGGAAACGGCAGAAAGGAGCGAGAAATGCCACGCATGAGCAAAAAGCGGCGGTTGGAATGGAGCTTTTTCCTCAACCACCGAAACCGTATTACCTACAATGACCTTTGCCGGGGCTGCACACACGGCTGCAAGCAGAGCTTCCGGGCGATTATCGTCCTCTGCCCCCGGTATTTCTCTAAGAGATGGAAACACAGGGAGGACACCGCCAATGGCAGATAACCGCAAATATTACTACCTCAAACTGAAAGAAAACTTCTTCGACAGCGATTCCGTTGTGCTGTTGGAGGACATGAAAGACGGGATTTTGTATTCCAATATCCTCTTGAAGCTGTACTTAAAATCGCTGAAAAATGGCGGCAGATTGCAGCTTGACGAGCATATCCCCTATACCGCCCAGATGATAGCCACGCTGACCCGTCACCAAATCGGGACGGTGGAACGGGCATTAGCCATCTTCCAGCAGTTAGGGCTTGTGGAGCAGCTTGACTGCGGGCTGCTTTATATGACCGACATTGAGCTGATGATTGGTCAATCCTCTACCGAAGCGGAACGGAAACGCGCCGCAAGGCTTGAAAATAAGGCACTTTTGCCGCCGCGGACAAATGGCGGACATTTGTCCGACATTCGTCCACCAGAGATAGAGATAAAGAAAGAGATAGATATAGAGTTAGAAAAAGAGGGAGAGTTAAAGGGACAAGCCCTCGCCCGCAGCTATGGCAGATATGAGAATGTATTTCTGACTGATACGGAGCTTTCCGAACTGCAAGCGGAGCTGCCCGAAAAATGGGCGTACTACATTGAGCGGCTTTCCGGCTATATCGCGTCCACGGGCAAGAAATATAAAAACCACGCCGCCACTATCCGCAGATGGGCGGCAGACGATACCGCAAAGGCTGCCCCGAAACAGGGCATACCCGAATACACCTGCAAGGAGGGCGAGAGCTTATGAGTAATCTGTTTACAGAACGAGTTTTGAATATGGCGGCTGTTACCCCACAGCCGGAGGACTACACGGGCGAGGACGGACTGCTTTACTGCGGCAAGTGTAACACTCCGAAAGAAGCCTACTTCCCGGAAAAGCAAGCCGCCCTGTTTGGGCGTGACCGCCACCCGGCAGAATGTGACTGCCAGAAAGCCCAGCGTTTGGAGCGTGAAGCCGCCGAACAGCGCAGAAAGCACCTTGACACCGTGGAGGACTTGAAACGCCGGGGATTTACCAATCCTACCATGCAGGAATGGACTTTCGCCAACGACAACGGGAAATGCCCGCAAATGGAGATTGCACACTTCTATGTGGAGCATTGGGAAATCATGCGCGAGGAAAATATCGGCTATCTGCTATGGGGCAAGGTCGGCACAGGAAAAAGCTATTTTGCCGGGTGTATCGCTAATGCCCTCATGGAGCAGGAAGTCGCTGTCCGCATGACGAACTTCTCTGCGATTTTGAATGACCTGACCGCCAGCTTTGAGGGGCGCAACGAGTATATCGAGCGTCTTTGCCGTTTTCCTCTGCTTATCATTGATGATTTTGGAATGGAGCGCGGCACAGAGTACGGTTTAGAACAGGTCTACAATGTGATTGACAGCCGCTACCGCAGCCGCAAGCCCTTAATCGTTACCACCAATCTGACATTGGACAGCCTGCAAAATCCGCTGGACACCGCCCATGCCCGGATTTATGACCGCCTTTTGGAAATGTGCGCCCCTATCCTCTTTACGGGAGAGAACTTCCGCCGTGAAACGGCGCAAGCCAAGCTGAACAGACTAAAAGAATTGATGAAATGAAAGGAGTTGCCTATGGCAGAGAACAAGCAGAACACCACCCCGGAACGCCGCCCGGACTGCGTGACAGAGATCCGCATGGGCAACACCGTCCTTGTCGTTTCCGGCTTTTTCAAAAAAGATACCACCGACACAGCAGCCGATAAGATGATGAAAGTGCTGGAGGCGGAAGCCGCCGCAGGACACAAAGCCCAGCTTTCGCCCTAACGCTACAAGCCGCACAGAAAAATCGTCATTTTACCGGGCGGTAAAGAAGCAGAAGCCGCTATACAGACAGCCGCCCCATGTGGTACAATCAAGGTACGGAATAGTGGGGCTGGCTGTCGGAAACGGAGGATTTTATGTTAAGACAGACCACCCAGAAAATCACTGCCCTTTATCCAAGACTATCCCATGAGGACGAGCTGCAAGGCGAAAGTAATTCCATTTCCAACCAGAAGCGTATCCTTGAAACCTATGCAAAGCAGAACGGCTTTTCCAATCTGCGCTGGTACACGGACGACGGTTATTCTGGTGCGAACTTTCAAAGACCCGGTTTTCAAGCCATGCTTGCGGACATTGAAGCCGGAAAAGTCGGGACAGTTATCGTAAAGGATATGTCGAGGTTAGGGCGAAACTACCTGCAAGTGGGAATGTACACGGAAATGATTTTCCCACAGAAAGGTGTCCGCTTCATCGCTATCAATGACGGAGTGGACAGCGCACAGGGCGACAATGACTTTGCCCCGCTGCGGAATATCTTTAACGAATGGCTGGTGAGAGATACGAGCAAGAAAATCAAAGCAGTAAAACGCTCAAAAGGCATGAGTGGCAAGCCCATCACAAGCAAGCCTGTGTATGGCTACCTCATGGACGAGGACGAAAATTTCATTATTGACGAGGAAGCTGCACCCGTAGTTAAGCAGATATACAACCTCTGCCTTGCCGGGAACGGTCCGACCAAGATAGCCCGTATGCTGACCGAGCAGCAAATCCCCACGCCGGGGACGCTGGAATACCGCAGGACGGGCAGCACCCGCCGCTACCACCCCGGCTATGAGTGCAAGTGGGCGACCAATACCGTGGTTCATCTGCTGGAAAACCGGGAATATACGGGCTGTCTGGTAAACTTTAAGACCGAGAAGCCGTCCTACAAGCTGAAACACAGCATAGAAAATCCCCCGGAAAAGCAGGCGGTTTTTGAGAACCACCATGAGCCTATCATTGACCGGGAAACGTGGGAACGGGTGCAGGAGTTACGCAAGCAGCGCAAACGCCCCAACCGTTATGACGAAGTGGGCTTGTTCTCCGGCATACTCTTTTGTGCCGACTGCGGCAGCGTCATGTACCAGCAGCGATACCAGACGGACAAGCGCAAGCAGGACTGTTATATCTGCGGAAGCTACAAGAAACGCACCGCCGACTGCACAGCGCACTTTATCCGCACTGACCTCTTGACCGCTGGCGTACTCTCCAATCTGCGGAAAGTTACCAGCTATGCGGCAAAGCATGAAGCCCGGTTTATGAAGCTTTTAATCGAGCAGAATGAGGACGGGGACAGACGCAGGAACGCCGCCAAGAAAAAGGAGCTGGAAGCCGCCGAGAAACGCATAGCCGAGTTATCTGCTATCTTCAAGCGGCTGTATGAGGACAGCGTAACCGGGCGCATATCGGACGAGCGTTTCACAGAGCTGTCGGCAGACTATGAAGCCGAGCAGAAAGAACTGAAAGAACGTGCCGCCAGACTGCGGGAAGAACTTTCCAAAGCGCAGGAAGCCACCGCAAACGCTGAAAAGTTTATGAATGTGGTACGCAGGCACACTACCATTGAAGAACTTACCCCTACTCTGCTGCGGGAGTTTGTGGAGAAAATCGTTGTCCATGAAAGCGTTGCCCTTGACGGGAAACGCCGGGGCAAGTTACGCAGACAGGAAATCGAAATCTATTATTCTTTTGTCGGCAAGGTAGAACTGCCCGACACCTAACCGCCCGACCTATCCGACATACCTCATGTGCCGGATAGGAACGGCAAAATTTTTTACACTTCTATTACTTCTTTATCACACATAAGCAAAGTCGCAGGGCATGAAACAGTTGATGGCGGGCGGCGGCGTTGCCCTTATCGGCCTTACCCTTGTCCCGCTGCTCTCCGGCCTGTTTGGATAATGCCACAAACTAACACTACCCGCCGCGCTCTCCCGCTTCACGCGGGAGGGCGCGGGAAAGGAGGGATTAGCTTTTGATATGGCAGATGATTGAAGATTGGTTTCGCGGCATTTTGACAGACGGAATACTCTCTAATCTCTCCGGGCTGTTCGACAGCGTAAATACAGAGGTTGGAGAAATCGCAACGCAAGTCGGCACAACCCCCGCCGGGTGGAACGCGGGCATATTCAATATGATACGCAGCCTATCGGAAAACGTCATTGTGCCGATTGCGGGCGTTATCATTACCTTTGTCATGTGCTACGAACTAATCCAGCTTGTAATTGAGAAAAACAATCTGCACGATCTCGACACTTGGATTTTCTTCAAGTGGATTTTCAAAACCTTTGTTGCGGTGCTGCTGGTAACAAATACTTGGAACATCGTCATGGGCGTATTTGACATTACACAGAGCGTCGTCAACGACAGCGCGGGCGTTATCATATCCGACACAAGCATAGATATTGCAACCGTTATCACCGATATAGAAGCAAAGCTGGACGCTATGAGCGTCGGCGGGCTTTTGGGGCTATGGTTTCAATCACTCTTTGTGGGGCTTACCATGAAAGCGTTGTCTATCTGTATCATGCTGGTGGTGTACGGGCGCATGATTGAAATATACCTTGTAACGAGTATCGCCCCTATCCCCGTTGCGACAATGGTAAATCGTGAATGGGGCGGCATGGGACAGAACTACTTAAAATCCTTGCTTGCCCTCGGTTTTCAGGCTTTTCTAATTCTTGTGTGCGTCGGTATTTATGCGGTTTTGATACAGACAATCGCAGCAACCGATGACATATCCGGCGCGATCTGGTCTTGCATGGGCTATACCGTCCTCTTGTGTTTTACGCTTTTCAAAACGGGAAGCCTTGCAAAATCCGTATTCAGCGCGCATTAAGGGGGTGCAGATGAAGAAATACAAAATCATTTACGCCGATCCCCCTTGGAGATACGCGAGAAGCAAGGTACAGGGCGCAGCGGAAAAGCACTATCCCACTATGAGTATTGAGGAACTTTGCGCTTTACCCGTCAAAGAAATTGCGGATAAGGACTGTATTTTATTCCTATGGGCGACGTTCCCGCAGCTTAAAGAAGCGTTGCAGTTAATCAAGGCTTGGGGATTTACCTATAAATCCGTTGCCTTTGTATGGTTAAAGCAAAATCGGAAATCGCCCACTTGGTTTTATGGCTTGGGCTTTTGGACGCGAGGAAATGCGGAAATCTGCTTGCTTGCTACCAAAGGACACCCGAAGCGACAATCAAACAAGGTACATCAATTTATTATTTCCCCTGTTGAGCAGCACAGCAAAAAGCCGGATATAACGCGGGAAAAGATACTTGCCCTTATGGGCGACCTACCGCGTATTGAACTGTTTGCAAGGCAGCATACCCCTGGTTGGGACGTATGGGGAAATGAAATCAAAAGCGACATACGGTTTGCCGGAAAGGAGGTTTGAAATGGCGTATGTAACCGTCCCAAAGGATTTAACCAAAATCAAGAGCAAGGTAATGTTCAACCTTACCAAAAGACAATTACTCTGTTTCGGCGCGGCGGTGGCTATCGGGCTACCGCTATTCTTTTTGACAAAGGACAGCGCGGGAACGACAACGGCGGCTTTGTGCATGGTGCTTGCCATGCTGCCCATGTTCCTACTCGCTATGTACGAGAAGAACGGGCAACCGCTGGAAGTGATTATACGGCAATTTGTGGAAGTGAAGTTTCTTCGCCCCAAAGAGCGACCTTATCAGACCAACAATTTTTATACCGCCCTTGCGCGGCAGGAGCGATTAGATAAGGAGGTACGGGCGATTGTCAAAGGAAAAGGGAAAGACCCAAAACAAAAAGCGTAAACTTACGCGGCAGGAAAAGAAACAGATCGACGCGCTTATCCGGCAGTCAAAGGGCGACGGGAAGCCCCATACGGCGCAGGACAGCATACCGTTTGAACGAATGTATAAGGACGGGATTTGCCGCCTTGCAAACGGGCGGTATTCCAAGTGCATTGAGTTTGAAGATATTAACTATCAGCTTGCGCAGCCGGACGACAAGACCGCCATTTTTGAAGCCCTTTGCGATATGTATAACTCTTTTGACGCTTCTATCAGTGTGCAGCTTTCCTTAATCAGCCGCCATGCGAACAAGGAGGATTTCAAGAGCAGTATCACGATTGCCCCACAGAATGACGACTTTGACAGTATCAGAGCCGAATACACCGAAATGCTGCAAACACAGCTTGAACGCGGCAACAACGGGCTTATCAAGACAAAGTTTCTCACCTTTACCATTGAAGCAAAAGATATTAAATCGGCGCGGGCGCGGCTTGCCCGTATCGAAACGGACACCCTCAACCATTTTAAGGTGATCGGCGCGGCGGCGCGGGTATTGGACGGGAAGCAGCGGCTTGAAGTGCTGCATGGGCTTTTCCACCCGGACGGGGAACGCTTCAACTTTGCGTGGGAATGGCTACCCGTAAGCGGCCTTTCCGTCGAAGACTTTATTGCCCCGTCCTCTTTCCGTTTTGGCGACGGGCGAATGTTTCAAATGGGCGGGAAGTTTGGCGCGGTTTCCTTTTTGCAGATTGCCGCGCCGGAACTTTCAGACCGTATGCTTGCCGACTTCATGGAAGCGGAAAACGGGATTGTCGTCAATCTGCACATTCAGAGTATCGACCACAACGAAGCAATCAAGACGATTAAGCGCAAGACTGTCTCTTATACACATCTCCGAGCCCACGAGACCGAGGCTGATCTCGTA
>ENA-OZFF01000643-OZFF01000643.1-human-gut-metagenome-genome-assembly--contig:-NODE-643-length-10196-cov-3.745982_pt1 | contig 10196 bp, 9 predicted proteins | sample MGYA00244615_ERZ653628 | MGnify/ENA primary metagenome ERZ653628 (study PRJEB26926, sample SAMN06164927) | human gut metagenome | biome: ENVO:00009003; feature: ENVO:2100002; material: ENVO:00002003...
TACGTCTGTTGTTCTGAAGTAGAACTGTGGACGGTAGTTGTTGAAGAAAGGTGTATGACGGCCACCCTCGTCCTTGGTCAGAACGTAAACCTGAGCGGTAAACTTGTTGTGGCACTTTACAGAACCTGGCTTGCACAGACACTGTCCACGCTCGATCTCTGTTCTCTGAACACCACGCAGCAGAGCACCGATGTTATCACCAGCCTCAGCGCTGTCAAGAAGCTTACGGAACATCTCGATACCAGTTACAACGGTCTTACGAACGTCCTCATGGATACCGATGATCTCAACTTCGTCGTTCAGGTTCAGAGTACCACGCTCTACTCTACCAGTAGCAACAGTACCACGGCCAGTAATGGTGAATACGTCCTCTACAGGCATAAGGAATGGCTTCTCTGTCTCACGTACAGGATCTGGAATGTAGCTGTCAACAGCGTCCATCAGCTCCATAACCTTGTCGCCCCATGGGCCCATTGGATCCTCAAGAGCCTTCAGAGCAGAACCCTGGATGATAGGTGTATCATCACCTGGGAACTCGTACTCATTTAACAGCTCACGGATCTCCATGTCAACCAGCTCAAGCAGCTCAGCGTCGTCTACCATATCGCACTTGTTCATGAATACTACGATATAAGGAACGCCTACCTGACGGGACAGAAGGATGTGCTCTCTTGTCTGAGCCATAACACCATCAGTTGCAGCTACAACCAGGATAGCGCCGTCCATCTGAGCAGCACCAGTGATCATGTTCTTAACGTAGTCAGCATGTCCTGGGCAGTCAACGTGTGCATAGTGTCTCTTCTCTGTCTGATACTCAACGTGAGAAGTAGAGATGGTGATACCACGCTCTCTCTCCTCTGGAGCCTTATCGATGTTCTCGAAATCTACCTTTGCGTTGCCTGCAACTCTCTCTGAAAGAACCTTTGTGATAGCTGCGGTCAGAGTAGTTTTGCCGTGGTCAACGTGTCCAATGGTACCGATGTTACAATGTGGTTTAGTTCTGTCAAACTTAGCTTTAGCCATTTTATAACGTCCTCCTTAATTTGCGCCCCTTTTAGGGCTGATATAGTTAGTCAGGCTATCAATCATTATATTCTATTTTACTTTGATTTACAAGCCTTTTTTACTTTTTGTGGTCAGCAAGAACCTTCTCCTGAACGTTCTTTGGAACTGGCTCATACTTCTCGAAGAACATGGAGTAGTTGCCGCGTCCCTGTGTTCTGGAACGAAGGTCTGTAGAGTAGCCGAACATCTCAGACAGCGGAACGTAAGCCTTAACCATCTTACCGCCGCCAATGTCCTCCATACCCTCGATACGTCCACGGCGTGAATTGATATCACCGATAACATCACCCATGTACTCCTCAGGCATGGTAACCTCTACCTTCATGATCGGCTCAAGCAGGATTGGATTACCCTTCTGCATAGCATCCTTGAATGCCATGGAACCTGCGATGTGGAATGCCATTTCAGAAGAGTCAACCTCATGGTAAGAACCGTCGTATACATCTGCCCAAACGCCCAGTACAGGGAATCCGCCCAGAACACCAGTCTTAGCTGCTTCCTCAATACCTGCGCCGACTGCCGGGATGTACTCCTTAGGAATAGCACCGCCAACAACGGATGAAGTAAACTTGAAGGTCTCTTCTGCGTTTGCTTCCATTGGTGTGAAGTGAACCTTACAGTGACCGTACTGTCCACGACCACCAGACTGCTTTGCATACTTGCTGTCAACGTCAACGGCCTTGGTAAAGGTCTCCTTGTAAGCAACCTGAGGAGCGCCTACGTTAGCCTCTACGTTGAACTCACGCAGCAGACGGTCTACGATAATATCCAGATGAAGCTCGCCCATACCGGAGATAATGGTCTGGCCGGTCTCTTCGTCTGTACGAACCTTGAAAGTAGGATCTTCTTCTGCCAGCTTGACTAAAGCGTCGCCCATCTTGTCCTGGCTTGCCTTTGTCTTTGGCTCGATCGCGATATCGATAACCGGCTCCGGGAACTCCATAGACTCCAGGATAACAGGGTTCTTCTCATCACAGATGGTATCGCCTGTACCGGTTGTCTTAAAGCCTACTGCTGCAGCGATATCGCCGGAGTAAACCTTATCAAGTTCATTTCTCTTATTAGCATGCATCTGAAGGATACGTCCTACACGCTCCTTCTTGCCCTTTGTAGCATTCAGTACGTAAGAACCGGAGTTCAGAGTACCGGAATATACACGGAAGAATGCAAGCTTGCCCACGAATGGGTCAGTCATAATCTTGAATGCAAGCGCTGCGAACGGCTCTTCATCAGAAGAATGACGAACAATCTCATTTCCGTCCAGGTCAACACCCTTGATCGCAGGGATGTCTAATGGAGATGGCATGAATTCGATAATAGCATCCAGAAGCTTCTGAACGCCCTTGTTTCTGTAAGCGGTACCGCAGCATACAGGAACTGCTGTACACTCGCAGGTAGCCTTTCTTAATACCTTCTTCAGCTCATCATTGGAAGGCTCCTCGCCCTCAAGATACATCATCATCAGGTCATCGTCCAGCTCGCAGATTTTCTCTACCAGCTCGGTACGGTATAACTCTGCATCGTCCTGCATATCTTCAGGAATGTCAATGATAGAAATGTCATCGCCCTTATCATCATTATAGATGTAGGCCTTCATCTCAAACAGATCGACGATTCCCTTGAAATCCTCTTCCTTGCCGATTGGCAGCTGAATGCAGATAGCGTTCTTGCCCAGACGGGTCTTGATCTGCTCTACAGCGCCGTAGAAGTTTGCACCCAGGATATCCATCTTGTTGATGAATGCCATACGGGGTACATTGTAAGTGTCAGCCTGACGCCATACGTTCTCAGACTGTGGCTCAACGCCGCCCTTTGCACAGAACACACCTACAGCGCCATCCAATACACGCAGGGAACGCTCAACCTCAACAGTGAAGTCTACGTGTCCAGGTGTATCGATGATGTTGATACGGTGCTCTAATGCGCCTGGCTTCGGCTTGCAGTTTTCCTGCAGAGTCCAGTGGCAGGTTGTAGCAGCGGAAGTAATGGTAATACCTCTTTCCTGCTCCTGAGCCATCCAGTCCATGGTAGCAGTACCTTCGTGAGTATCACCGATCTTATAATTTACACCAGTGTAATACAGAATACGCTCGGTTGTGGTAGTCTTACCAGCATCGATATGAGCCATGATTCCGATATTTCTGGTTCTTTCCAACGGATATTCTCTTCCAGCCAAGGGATTTTCCTCCTTAATTTAACGAAAAAAGCCGGTCTGCAATTAGAAACGGTAGTGAGCAAACGCCTTGTTTGCCTCTGCCATCTTGTGCATATCTTCTTTCTTCTTTACAGATGCGCCGGTGTTGTTGGCTGCGTCCATAATCTCATTTGCCAGTCTCTCTTCCTGAGTCTTCTCGCCTCTCTTACGGGAGTACAGAGTGATCCAGCGCAGAGCCAGAGCCTGTCTTCTCTCAGGCTTAACCTCGATGGGCACCTGATAGGTAGCACCGCCGATACGCTTTGCCTTAACCTCAAGTACAGGCATAATGTTGTTCATTGCTTCTTCAAATACTTCGATTGCATCCTTACCGGTGCTTTCAGCTACACGATTGAATGCGCCGTATACGATTTTCTGTGCAACACCCTTCTTGCCGTCTAACATGATATTGTTGATCAGCTTTGTCACAACCTTATTGTTGTAGATCGGGTCTGCCAGAACGTCTCTTTTCTGAGTATGTCCTTTACGTGGCACGTTACTTCCCTCCTTAATATGCTGCCTTTTATCTGAAATGATACAGGCAGTTTCCATTAACTCAACGGTACTCACATGTTTCCATAAAATGTGTTCGTGCTCGGTCTATATATTTCCTGCAACCACAGGTACAATATCACGGATCCGGCACTAACAAATGCGGAAATATCTTCCGCCGTCACTTTACTGCTGTTAGTGGTACTAATCTGGTTTGTTCCAAACTGCTTTGAAATTACTTCTTGTCTTTCGGTCTCTTAGCGCCGTACTTGGAACGAGCCTGCTTTCTGTTTGCTACGCCTGCTGTATCCAGTGTACCTCTAACGATGTGGTATCTGGTACCTGGCAGGTCCTTAACTCTTCCTCCACGGATCAGAACAACGCTGTGCTCCTGAAGGTTGTGTCCCTCTCCTGGGATGTAGCTTGTTACTTCGATACCATTGGAAAGACGTACTCTGGCGATCTTTCTAAGTGCAGAGTTAGGCTTCTTAGGGGTAGCAGTCTTAACAGCGGTACATACGCCGCGCTTCTGTGGTGCAGATACGTCTGTTGCCTTCTTCTGTAAAGAGTTGTAACCCTTCTGCAGAGCTGGTGCAGTAGACTTCTTTGCGCTGCTCTGTCTTCCCTTTCTAACTAACTGGTTAAATGTTGGCATCCTTTTCACCTCCTGTGATATTGACTGTTGGTTGCTGTGTCTTTCAGCTTTTGTGCACCAAAACATAAGTGTTTTGAACACACTTTTTCATTATAGCATAAGGCGTAAATCTGTCAAGTATTTTTTGAGGGTGCTCTTTTGCATTTTTCTATAAAACATTTACGCAATTTTTATTGCATCATCTGGTATTTTCATGGATAATCAAATATACGCAGCCCCTGCCCCGTTTTTCATCTCTTTGTCTGCGTATTCTATCTTTGGGAGGATTACTATGAAATTCGAGGAACATAAAATCGTTCAGCAGGTCATGCGCTCCAGGCAGGATCCTGAGGCAGCGGATCAGCTGATCCGATCCTATATGCCATTTATCAAAGCAGAAACCGCACGCTTTATCCACCGTCCTCCGGTTGAGGGACGGGATGATGAGCTGTCTGTGGCCATGTTTGCTTTTTATGAAACAATGACGGTTTATAATCCGGACAGAGGTCCTTTTCTGCCTCTTGCAGCAGCCGGAATCCGAAACCGCCTGATCGACTATTTCCGGAAGGAGCAAAAGCACAGTGGGCAGCTCTCCTTAGACCAGCCTGCGGAGGAGGACGGCTGCACTCTTTTGGAAAAGACCGATCCGGGAGTTGATGATATTTCCGATTATCAGGATCTGGCTGCCGCTCAGTCGGAAATCGAAACATTTTCCGCAGAGCTTGCAGGTTTTGGACTTTCGCTCACTGATGTGGCAGACAGCTGCCCCCGCCAGGAGCGCACCCTGGACGCCTGCATGAAGGTTCTGGATTATGCAAAAAAACATCCGGAGCTTCTGGAACAGATGATCCGCAGCCGTAAACTCCCCTTAAGCCAGCTGGTTCTGGGCTCAGGGGCAGAAAAAAAGACGCTGGAACGTCACCGGAAATATCTCATTGCCATTCTTCTTGCTTTTACAAACGGATTTGAAATCATACGCGGTCATCTCTCACAGATGAAAAAAGGAGGCGCAGCAGAATGAAATATCTGATCATGGAATGTCATATGGCTTATGCAGTGGTGCTGGATGAGGACGGGCGTTTTCTGAAGGCCGCCAATATGGATTATGAGGTAGGACAGACGGTAGATACCATTATGGAAATCGTAGAACCCGGAGCCGCCTTTTCGGAAGCGGACTGCCAGTCTGATTCTTTTTACGATACAGTATTTGAGGAAGCGGTGGAAGTACAGCCTGCCGTCCGAAGGACCAGCCGCCTTTCCCGCTGGTTAAAGTCTGCTCTTCCCGCAGCCGCAGCCCTTTGCCTTCTGCTGTCTGGAGGCCACTATTTTATTATGAGCCCTTACGGAACAGTACGGCTGTCCATCAACCCGGAAGTAGAGCTGTCTGTAAACCGGCTGGATTATGTGCTTTCATTATCCGGCATCAACCGGGATGGAGAGGACTTGATCCGGGGATATGACTATAAAAGGAAGAAAGTCGAAGAAGCTGCGGCAGGTCTGGCCGAGCGGGCCATAGATATGGACTATCTGGCTCCAGGCGGGACGATCTATGTAGGCGTTTCCTCTGCTCATGAGGACTGGGCGGATGAGATGAAAAGGGATCTCACCTGGGAGCTTGACGGTCGCCTTGGATCGGATATCCATATAAGTGCTGATCCCAAACCTGATGAGAGTCCGGAATCTGGTACGGCACGTGAAGCCGAAACCGCATTTCCTGCTGCTCCCCCCGTTTCCGAAACAGTGCCTGCCGCTGTGCAGACTGCCCCGGCGGCACATCAAACTGTCCCGACAGCCCACCCGAATGATAATTGGAATGAGGATTCAGATGAACAGCGGGATGAGGATTGGGATGATACCACCAATCATGGCTCAGACGATAATCAGGAGGACGACTGGGATGACGCAGCAGATGATGACAGCAATGATTAAAATCGACCTGATATCAGGGACATATTAAACTTTTAAAAAAATTATATTTTTTTCATTTCGACCCCGTTTTTTTCAAATGCACTCCGTATTCTGTCTATGTAAAGAAAAAACAATCCAAGCACAGGTGATAGATCAAGGAGGAAACTATAATGAGAAAGATGAACCTGAAAAAATCTATGATGGCAGCAGTTGTTGCAGCAATGGCACTTGTAACTGTAATCGGCAGCACGATTACCGCATCAGCATCCCCCAGAACTGCCAAAAAGATAATCGGCATTGAGCAGGCAAAGGAAGCCGCTTTAAAGGCTATGAAAATTAAAGAAGCGGATGCTGTGTTCACAGAACAGGAATGCGAACTGGACGACGGCGTATATGAGCTGGAATTCACTGCCGGAAAGTTTGAGTATGATGTGGAAGTAAACGCTTATACCGGTAAAGTGATCAAGGCTGATTACGAAAACAACCGTGACTGGGATGATCTGCGGGATGACCGTTGGGATGACGACCGCGATAACAGCTGGGATGATGACGACCGCTGGGATGACGACAGATTCGACGATGACGACAGATTCGACGATGATGATGACCACTGGGACGACTAATCCATTCTCTGTAAGACAGTGACCATCCCCGGCTCAAAGCCGCATGGCAAATGCTGACGCAGAAGCCTGCGGCTTTTTTCATGTGTTCCCACTTTCTTAAATTTTTTCTGTTTCTATGAAACTTTTATATGCTTCCGTTCGTCTAATTTATATTATATGAGGTGCAGAAGCCATTTGCATCCTAAACTTAAATATGATTTAGACAGGATGGACTACTAATGATATTTTCCAGCTTTGACTTTTTATTTCGTTTTCTTCCTTTATTTCTGATTCTTTATTTCATATGTCCGGAGAAATGGCGGAATCAGTGCCTTTTTGCCGGAAGCCTGATCTTCTATTTTTATGGAGCCAGACACTCCCCTCTTTATTTTGTCCTGTTTCTCCTTTCAATACCTGTAAACTTTTTCATCGGACAGCTTATTGGAAGAAAACGGGATGCAAAAGAACGCAGCTTCTGGCTGAATGCCGGGATCTTCTATAACCTGTTCTGGCTGATCCTTTTTAAATACAGCACATTTATAACGGAAAACTTAAACCTGCTCCTATCATATACAAAAACAGGTCTGCAGTTTCCCGTCATCCGCCTGTCCCTCCCCCTTGGAATCAGCTTTTACACCTTTCAGGCCATCGCCTATCTGGCCGATGTATATAAGAAGGAGATCCGCAGTGAACATTCCCTCCTTCGCTTCTGTACCTGGTTTTCCATGTTTACCCAGGTAACCTCCGGCCCCATTACCCGTTATCAGGAAATCCGCTCTCAGCTGATCCGGCGCCGTTTTTCCATGGACCGTCTGGAAACCGGTCTTAGAGAGTTTACTATTGGCTTAAGCCTTAAGGTGCTGCTTGCCAATCAGCTCGGCAGGCTGTGGAGCCAGGTCGGAGCCATTGGATACGAAAGCATCTCCACGCCGCTTGCCTGGATGGGAATTATTGCATTCAGCCTTCAGCTTTACTTTGACTTTTACGGCTACTCCCTCATGGCCCAGGGAATCGGCTGGATCCTGGGATTTCAGATTCCCAGAAACTTTGCCTATCCCTACCAGTCTCTGACAATGACGGAGTTCTGGCGTCGGTGGCATATAACCCTTGGAAAATGGTTCCGCGACTATGTATATATTCCTCTTGGTGGCAATCGAAAAGGCTTTGTCATTATGGTGCGCAATCTACTGACCGTGTGGCTTCTGACTGGTTTCTGGCATGGCGCTGACTGGAATTTTCTTCTCTGGGGTCTTCTGCTTTTTGCTCTGATCTCTATTGAAAAAATGGGACTGGGACGTATCTTAAACCGTTTTCCAGCCGCGGGGCACCTGTATATGGCTCTTGTGATTCCTTTAAACTGGCTGGTCTTTGCCATTTCACAGCCGCCACAGATCCTTATTTATTTACAGAGGCTCTTTCCGTTTTTCACAGCCCCCGGAACCTACACCTGGTTTGAGGGAGACTATCTGAAATACGGCCGCATCTATGGGTTGTCTCTTCTTGCAGGCCTGATTTTTATGACCGACCTGCCAAGGCGGATCTACAGCCGGCACCGCCGCAGTTTTCTGACTGCCGTTATACTTATAGTTCTGTTCTGGCTCTGTGTTTACTGTATTAAAATGGGAATGGATGACCCGTTTTTATACTTCCGGTTCTAAGGAAAGTTCTAAGAAACAGATAGAAAGAGAAATTGTGTGAATAAAATGAAAAAATACTGGTATACTATGATGCTTATTGGAAGTTTGATTGCCGTAAAAGGAAGTTCCCTTATTCCCCGGATATGGGAACTAGAAACGTTTTCAGGTGAACATAAAATCGAGCGGCTGGCAGAAACTGAGGATAAACAGCCATCTAACATCCCCCTATCCTCTGATTCCATTTCCGAAAGTGCTGCCTCCAAAGGCAGCACCGAAACTCCTACAGCAAAGTTCCCCGCTCCAGAGTCCTCCCCTGCGGAGCCGCCCACTGACGGGTCTGCCCCTGTCACAGAGTCCTCCACAGAAGCGCCTCCGGCGGAGACTTTGCCGCCTGCTGACACCTCTGTTCCCGTTGACCTAAGCACCTCCCTTTTTATCGGAGATTCACGGACAGAAGGCTTAAAGGAATACGGAGGTCTGGAAGAAGCAGAGTTTTTTGCCAATTCCGGCATGAGCAGCTTTAACCTTCTCTCAACCAATCTTACCGTAAAGGATGGAAGCAAAAAAACACTGGAAGAACTTCTCTCCCAACACAGCTATGAGCGGATTTACCTCATGCTGGGCATCAATGAACTGGGATACCCTCCTTCCTCCGTAACAAAGAAGTACGCCTCTATCGTAGACTGGATCCACCAGCTTCAGCCCCAGGCCAGAATCATTCTGGAGGCTAATCTCCATGTAACAAAAAAGAAGTCCGATTCCGACCCGGTCTATGGAAATGGAAAAATTGATTCTTTAAATCAAGCTATTTACCAGATGGCTGTAGAAAAAGGCTGCGGCTATATAGATGTAAACAGTCTTTTTGACGACGGCCAGGGAAACCTTGATTCCAAATATTCTGTAGACAATGCCCACATTATGGGAAAGTATTATACGGTCTGGGCCGAATGGCTCAAAACACAAAATGCATAAAAAACACCGGATGGCCAGTTTTCCCTGTCCGTCCGGTGTTTTTATGATTCAATCTGTCATTCAGACCTGTATTTTATTCTTCTGCATCCTCAGAGCTTTCTTCTTCCTCTGCATCCTCGTCCTCGATTACAGTATCGTCCAGATCCAGAACCTCTTCTGCTACATTATCTTCTGTAAGCTCGCTGCTTTCCTCAGATGTCAGCTCTTCCTCTTCAGAAAGAAGGATCTCTTCCTCAGCTGCCGCTGCGATCTTATCATCCGTATCCAGCTTTACAGTTCTGTAGCGCTTCATACCGGTACCTGCCGGGATTGGCTTACCGATAATAACATTCTCCTTCAGACCAATCAGGTGATCTACCTTACCGTTGATAGCGGCCTCGGTCAGAACCTTGGTGGTCTCCTGGAAGGATGCGGCTGACAGGAAGGAATCTGTAGCAAGAGATGCCTTTGTAATACCCAGCATAACCTGCTTGCCCTCTGCGGGACGCTTGCCCTCTGCGATCAGAGCCTCATTCATCTCATTGAAATCCAGAACATCCATGGATACGCCCGGCAGTACATCACTGTCGCCGCTTTCCTCGATGCGGATCTTCTTTAACATCTGATGAACGATCATTTCAACGTGCTTATCGTTGATTTCTACACCTGTCTCTTATACACATCTCCGAGCCCACGAGACCGAGGCTGATCTC
>ENA-OZFF01000659-OZFF01000659.1-human-gut-metagenome-genome-assembly--contig:-NODE-659-length-10036-cov-4.858531_pt1 | contig 10036 bp, 6 predicted proteins | sample MGYA00244615_ERZ653628 | MGnify/ENA primary metagenome ERZ653628 (study PRJEB26926, sample SAMN06164927) | human gut metagenome | biome: ENVO:00009003; feature: ENVO:2100002; material: ENVO:00002003...
GTGGGCTCGGAGATGTGTATAAGAGACAGGTAGTACAAGCCGGACAAACCCTGCTGGACATAGCCGTGCAGGAATATGGTACAATCGAAGCGGCTTTCATGCTTGCCAGGACGAACGATATGGGCATAACGGACACCCTACAAGCCGGACAGGAAATCGAAACCCCGGAAAAGGTCTATAACAGTGAATTGGCTGATTACTGCCAGCGGAACTCCGTTTGTCCGGCTACTTCTGAAACCGCCTCAAATGCGGTACGATTGAGAATTTTCACCGAACAGTTTACCGAACAATTTAAGTAATGGCTAGAACAATCGCAGAAATAAAGAAAGAAATGACGGATGCCTATATGTCAAACAGCATTATCCGTGACCTGTATGGCATCACGGGTGATGCCGACTTTGCTTCGGTGTTTTCCCCCGTATCAATAGAAAGTACCCTGTTTTACATTTTTGCGGCAACAGCGCACGTCATAGAGCAAATGTTTGACCAGTTCAAATCGGACGTGGAGGAACGGATTGACGCCAATATCATACCGACCGTGCGATGGTATCATAGCAGTGCGCTGGCTTTCCAGTATGGTGATCCGCTGGTCTATGATCCGGAGAAATACCAGTTCCGGTATTCCGTTATCGACAAAACCAAACAGCTTGTCAAGTATGTGGCAGTCAAAGATCGCGGAGGAAGTATTCAGATACTCGTGTCCGGAGATGAGGGGGGACTTCCTTGTCCTTTGACCGGGGACGTTCTGACGGCATTTAAAAGCTATATGAATTCGATCAAGATTGCCGGGGTAATCTTGTCGATACAGTCAATTCCGGCAGATGACATCCGTATCAACGCGACCATAGAAGTCGATCCTATGGTTATCAACGCTTCCGGTATCCGCCTGACGGATGGTAGTAAACCAGTACTTGCCGCCATCAACGATTATCTGAAAGGTATCGAGTATGGCGGTAAATTCAATAAGACAAAACTTGTTGACGCGATACAGAGGGTTGAAGGCGTACTGGACGTCGAACTTGGAGAATGTGCCGCAAAAGCGGCATCCGCTACGGAATATAACGTAATTAAAAATAATAACTATACGGCTGTAGCCGGGTGCTTCATCCTGAACAGCCTTGAAACCTCCCTGACTTATGTGGTATGATTTTGACATTATCAAATACGCGCAGTATGTGCTTCGTCCGTCATTGAGGAAAAGGAAGATATTTGCAATCATATCCATCTTCCTTCTCCCTTTAATCTTCATTTACACCCTGTTTAAAAGCTACCGTAAACAGGCTATCAACAAGCTGAATATAAACGGTCAGGTGATATATATCGAGAAAGTGCTGAACGACAGGTTTTTCTTGAAAAACAGGGAAATATACATCACTGATATTGCGGGAAAAGAATCGTACCTGTATCACCGCAGGGAAGAGCAAATCCCGTCCTACCTGTATAAACGGGGTGAAGGAGTGGGAAAGAAACACATCCAGCAGCGCGGTGAAGGGAACTATTCGGGAAATTACATGGTGAACATACCGTCGTTCCTGTCAACGTATGAGAATGAGATTAAAAACTTGATTGACTATTATAAACCAGCCGGACGAACCTACGTCCTTAAAATATACGAATATGAATAAACTGTTATTTAAAGAAGGCGGACAGCCATTTTATTTGGATGATTTGGAATTTATGCAAGAATCCACAGCAGACGTATTGAAAGCCATTTGTTCCGGGATGAAACTGGGAGAGAAACATATTCTGTTAAGCGATCCGGTCAGCACGGAAATCCTTGGTTCCAATACAGTGTATACTATTGTCGGAAATGGATATATCGTGATAGATGATGAAGTTTATCCGATAAAACCGGATATTCTTACTGTGCCTACATCACAACCAGTATACTGGGTGGTTGTTCAGGAAAAATTTCAAAATGAAATATTTGCGGACAATTCTGAAGCGCAAGTATATGAGCGCAGGTATGTAAAACTGTCAACAACATATACAAAGTCAGATATGTATGTAGGCAGAAATGATGTAGTAACATTCAGGAATAAAATATTGGCTATTGTCACAGATTATTTGGACAAGACCATAATAGAAAAGGACATGAAAGCCCAGTTATCCCTAAGTGAAGTCGTTTCCGGAAAAGCAGAAATCATATACCGGGCAAAACAGACGGGCAATGAAACTGTCTATTTTAATATCTTGGCTGCTGCCAATACAGGAACTTCCATGATAGCTCCTGAAGTGAACGGCAAACGGAGATTATGTACATTTGATTCGTCTGTAAAGAATATTTCCGGAGTGTTCAGTCTATCGATGTCGTATGCAGATTCATGGGATAATCCACAATCAATGATTGTTCAACTCACATTCGATAACGGCAACTGTTATATAGCTTCAGCAGATGGCAGCCCACTTGTCCAAATGCCTGCAAGTACTATTTTAATCGAGGATACATTAAAGATTTAACTGATAATGGCAACAATATACGAATTAAAAAGACGGGCACAGGAACTTTCGGCAAAGAAAGATTCCTTATCCATATCACCTGAAGAAGTGGGCGGCTTGATTGATGAAACGCTGGATGTCATCAACGAAGCGGAGAAAAACCAGATCGGGTTGGGGATTCGTAACACATACACCACCGTCGCGGAGATGAACGCGGACAGTACTTCCCCGGTCGGTTCTGACGAAAAGCCGTTGAAATTCGGTCAGATCGTGACGGTATATGATGAGAGCCATCCCGATGCAGCCGACAATGGCAACATCTACGCCTTTCAAAATCCGGGGTGGAAACTTGTCTCAACGACAGGCAACCTTTCCGTATATGCAAAAAAAGAAGATGTAGAAACGGCAAAGAATACGGCTGATGCTGCACAAAAGAAAGCCAACGAAGCCGCAGAATCCGCTAAAAAAGCGAACGAAAATATTGGAAAGCTGTCTGATAATGTCGGTACGGAAGAAGCATCGGAAAGTCAAGACGGGACAGTGTGGGGTAAACTTAAAAGCCTTTCTGACGATGCCGACAGCACATCACAGGACGTGTCTTCATTAATGGTAGATTTCGTACATCACTCAACAGAACGCTTCGACGAAATAGTAACAGACTCTTCCATTGTGTTGGAGCAGTCCAATGCGCCTACTGAAGACGGTAAAATTGTATTTGTCGCCAGTCTGGGTAAATTTGCCTGCTTCGTTGACAACAAGTATTATCCAAGCTGGAAAGGTGTTGATGCCTATATGAATACCGACCGCACACACCCGCACGAGAATAAAATATACCTGTTCGGGAACAAGACCTACATCTACTTTGCCGGGGCTTTGCTTTCTGCCGACTCCGACGCGATGCAGTTAGCCGCGTCTGCGGACTTGGCTGCAAAAGCGGCAAAGAAATCGGCTGAAGACGCACAGGCTACCGCGTCTTCAGCATTGTCGCTGGCTAACAAAGCCCTGTCCGTTATCAATGTCAACGAAATATGTGGCGGCTCTGTCTATTCCTTGTCCGCAGCCATTGCCGCAATTACGGAAAGGGAGAATGCGGATAATGTCACTTATCGCAAACCGGGTATCGTATTGACTTATAAAATTGCTGAAGGTGAATGGGAATCCAAACAGTTTGCCGGATCATCCCTTGAAGGCTTTGCCACAGAAGCGAACTGGACGGACTTCGGTGGTGCTGGTGGCGACATGACGGGCAAAGGCGCAGTGCTGCTGGTCGATGAAATTGCACCATTATCAAACGGATACTATATTCTTCAAACGGCTATCAATGCCCTGACAGCTTACGAGACAGCAAATGAAACGGAATGCATCAAACCCGGTGTGGTTATCATCTACCGCACCGGAAAGGAAACATTCGAGTCCAAACAGTTGTGCGCGTCCCGTGCCGATTATAATGACTTGGCGGCATGGAACGACTTCGGTTCTGCCGCTGGGAGAACAGTCGAAACCGATTCCGAAATCATCAAGGACAGCGTGAACCCGGTAGCAGGTGGTGCGGTCTATGATGCCATGCCCGTCGACGTGGATGGCGAACAGGCGGAAGACGGAACGGTGCGTGTGTACATGAAGAACGCGGAAGGGTTTCCGCTGGGCGACGGTTTCACCTTTGCAGTCGGAACTGGTGGCGGTGGGGACGTTGCCGGGACAATCGTGTATATCTATCCGCAAAAGACCTCCCTGTATGCCGCACTCGGAACTGACGACCTGACAATCAGGCTTGCAATCCTGTCACGTACCGGATCGGGTGAAATGGTTTCATACAACAATATCGAAACCCTGCAACTGAAAGACAAGTCAACGGGGGAAACGCTTGAAACGTTCAACGTGAACCGGGAAAGTTCCCCGTCAGATACGGACTACACTTTTGTGATTCCCGTTAAAAGCTATTTCAGCGAAGCGATGAACCGCAAGTTTGTGGTCGTTGCCACCGATGACGGGGGAAACACCGCGCAGAAGACAATCAGCGTCACGGCTGTAAACCTGAAACTTTCCCGTGTATGGGCTTTGTACAAAACATTGCAGGAAGGTTCGGGACTCATCACCATGACGGACGTGTTCAAACTGTCCTCCGCCAATAAGTCAACCGTTACGGCACATATCAAAATAGGCGACGAATGGAAGCTGATCTCACAAACCAGCGTGGCTTCCACACGCTCACAGGACTTGCAAATCAACGTTTCGTCTTTGGGACTGAAACATGGTGCATATACTGTCAGGATTGTCGCACAGGACGTGGAATCGGGCGTATGGTCGAACTACCAGTTCTTTGATGTGATGATTGTCAACCCGTCAAGTCTTATGCCTGTCGTCGCGCTTGCGCATTCCGAAGAAACGGAAACGGCATGGTCAGTCAGGAAGTATGCAAACCTGAACATCGAAGTGGCGTGCTATGATCCCAGCCATGTCGCTACCGATGCCCATGTCGAAATACACAAGGTCGCGAAAGTTACCAATACCTCTACCGGAGACAACAGTGAAACCGATACGGTGCTGACTACCGTATCAGTAGGACGTAACAGTACATTCAACCTGTCCACCCGTGTCGACGGTTTTACGATTGCGGACAATATCAGGAACGTGCTGGGTATTTACGGCAAATGCGGAGCCGGAGAAAGCAATACGATCGAGTACTCTGTTAACAGTTCCGTCATAGACATCAATGGTGACTCCAGCTATATGATTTGTTTCAATCCGGCAGACAAGGACAATTCGGATCAGGACAAGTCATGGCTGTACGGACTTTATGAAATGAAGCAGACCGGATTCAACTATTCCACGAATGCCTTTGTCGCTGACAAGACCGAAGGAAAAGCGTTCAAGGTTTCGGATGATGCCACCGCATTGTGTACTTATCGTCCCTATAACCGTACCAATATTGAGCAGACCGGATCGACTACCATCATCAAGATAAAAACGCAGAACGCTGCCGATCCTGACGCGAACGTCGTGTCATGCTGGGACGAAGCAAACCAAATCGGGTGGCGTATCACTTCAAAATGCGTGTACTTCAAAGCACTCGGAACTGAACTGATTGAACGGTATTTCAAGCCGGGCGACATCTACGAGTTTGCCTTTGTCATTGAAAAGGCAAATGCGGAAGAGGACGGCAAAGGCTATATCAAGCTATATTGTGACGGTGACCTGATTGGCGCATCCAAATATACGGCAGGACAAAGCGCGATCAAACAGTCCGAACAAATCAGCTTCTCCGGAACAGCCGGGGAACTGTACATGTACCGCTTGCTTTCTTGGGAAAAGGAAATGGCGGACGAACAGATCAATGACGAGTTTGTAATCGGCAAGTCCGATACGGACGAAATGATCGCTTTGAACAAAAAGAACGATATCCTAACCGACAATAAAATCGACCTGAACAAAGCACTTGAAATGTGTGACTGTCTGGTGGAAATGCCGCACGGGGATTATAAACTTGAAACGCTTGACAACGTAACGGATACGTCCACCAAGATATATACAGACCTGTACCTGTTCTGCAAGGACAAAGGTATGAGCCTTATTATCGAGAACGTGGAAACGACCAATCAGGGTACGACATCCGCCTTCTATCCGACCTATAAAAACCGGAAATACAAGCTGAAAAAGGCAACTATTCGCGCAATGTATCCGGAACGGGCTCCGCAGGCTTTGCTCGACGCGATTGCAAACAAGAAAATCATTTTGCGTGGTGAGACTATTCCATTCGACAAGGTTTGTCTGAAGGTCAACTATGCATCACCCGACAAGGTAAACACCCCGATTTCCCGTATCAATAACGATATGCAGAAGGCTTTGGGCGAGGAATATATGACCCCAGCGCAGAACGCGTACTATGCGGATGAAAACAACACGCTGGACTTGCGTACAAGTATTGACGGTAACAGTGTGCTTGTCTTCAAGTCGGATACCGGAAATATCAATGACGCGTACTTTTGGTGTCGCGGTGACTGGAACATTGACAAGGGAAATCCACCGACTTTCGGCTTCAAGGATGTTCCCGGCTACAATGCCGACTGTTTGAGTTATGGCGACTTCACCGACCTTCCGGACGTGACGGAATCCTATTTCATGTCCCATGCTGACGACTACGATCAGGATACGATCTACATGCTTTCCAAATCGACGGACGCTTCGTACAAGTTCATGGAATACGTCGACGGGGCATGGAAGAACACTACCGGAACAATCTCTTTCAACGGCAAGAAAACGGTCGTTACCGGACGTGTCCTGAATCCGGTTGAATGTGTTGAAATGCTTGATTATGAAGGTATGTGCATCTTCGATGATATCGACAACTTCATGACCATGCAGTCGACGCACAGCAAGTGGGTGAAAGGCTTGTACGGTGCGGAACTGTCAACGGAAAGCCTTGTTCCCAAATGGACGATGTTCTTTGAATTCCGTACACCGGACGATGACGGCATGAACCTTGCCTATGCGCTTGGAAAGAAGACACCGTACCACTGGAAACAGTTCTGCGAATGGGTGTATTCATGTAACCCGAAGAACCGTATGGCAGGCGGCAAAATCAGTATCAACGGGGCACAGGTCAGCGATACGCTCGAAAACCGATACCGGAAGCTGGTTGAGGAAATGGACAAGTATTGCAGCGTGGCTTCTTTCCGCGCATACCTAGTCCGTATCCTGTATCATTCAGGCGTCGACCAGTTATCGAAAAACAGCATGTGGGCTTTGTACCTCTGCCCGGACGGTATTTACCGTTGGTACATGAACCACGATTATGATTCTGACAGTACGAACGGAAAGAATAATTCCGGTATCTTCAAACTTCCGTATAACGTGATGCTTGACAGCGTCATGGAGGGGGAAAACGTATTTGCCGGACGTATGAGCGTCGTTTGGCAAGGCATGTGGCGTTATGATCAGGTCGGACTTGCAGCGACCGCGGAGAAAATCCGCACATCGCGCCTTCCGGGTGGCGAATCCGCTTTCTCCTACGAAGCTGTTCTGCGTGAATCGGAAGAAAAAGACCACCTCTTGATCCCTGCGATCGTCGCCTGCCGTGATTCCGTGGCGAAGTATATCACCAATCCGGGCGGTCAGGCGTTCAACGTGATCTCCGGTATGGGTATCCCTTACCGCCATTACTATGTGTCTGCCCGTTATGACTTCCTTGACGCTTATTTCGGTGTCAGCACGATCCTGAAGGCGGATAATATGTGCATGTTCCGCGCCATCGGTGAGGACATCAATATCGAAGTGACCGCAAGCGAGCAATGGAAATTGTGGGCGGGCTTCAATACGCCAGCCGCACAACAGGGGGCATGGGCGGAAGAAGACGGCTCAAAGGTGACATTCCATTTCGACGGTTCAAACTCATCGAGCGCGATCTATATCATCGGTGCATCGAAGATCAAGTCTTTGGGTGATTTGAGCACTGTCAACATCGACGGTACACAGGCAAAGGACTTCACTACGTTGATCCGTGTCGAGGAACTGGTGTTCGGCAGCAAACGCGAAGGATATGCCAACAATAGCGTCACAGACCTCCCGCTTGGTGAGAAACCGTACATGAGACTCCTGAACGTTGAGAACTTCAAAAAGCTGGTATCTCTTGACCTGACCGGGGCAACACGCCTTTTGCGCCTGTTGGCATACGGCAGTTCCCTGCAGATCATCAATTTTGTAGGCGGTTGTCCGGTTCAATATGCGGAACTGCCGACCACCATGACACAGTTCAAGTTGATGAACCTCGATAAGTTGAGCTATAAGGGGCTGAACGCGGACACAGGCATTGTTGTTGAATCCATGCCGAACATCACTACACTGCGCGTGGAAAACTGCCCGCTTATCGACGTTGTAAAGATGATCCGCGATATAATCGATTCGCAGGAAGGTAATGTCGTATTCCGCCATATCCGTATCACAAACCGTGATTTCATCGGGAACGGTTCGGAAATGCTGGAAATCCTGCAACTCGGTATCGGGGGACTGGATGAAAACGGTAATCAGGTAGAGAAGCCCGTACTTACCGGGAACTATCTGCTGGATGAAGTTATCGAGAACTCGGATATAGAAGCGATCCGGAACGGCTTCGAAGGTCTGACCGTCAGCACCATAATCGACGCTTATATCAAGATCATCGACTGGTTTAATGCGGAAGCGTATGGCGGAGAACCCTATTATCCCGAAGTCACATTGGATAATGTGGGTGAAATCATAGACTATTATAATGGTGAAACCTATGAAGAATACCTTCAACGGTTTGCGGAAGAAAATATGGATATTAACGATATAGTAAACAGCAAATAACATGAGTACAAAAGAACAGAGCGCAACCCTGCTGCGCCTCAATAAACAGGAACAGGTAAAAGCCCTGCAGGCGGTAGGCTTTGCCGACATTACGGAAAACTCGCGTGCCAGCGAATTCCCGAACCGGATAAAGTGGGCTACCGGATTGCTGGACATGCGGGTGGCATGTAACCGGATTTCCGATAATTCCAAATGGTATTTTACCCGTGAGGAATGGAACTCGTTGACTCCTGCCAACAAGTTGAAGTTTATCCGTCGTGGTTTGTGTATCCGGGCACATTCGCAGTCTTTTGTCATTGCGGCACAAGAGTGTTATGCAGCTGACTTGTCTTCCAGCTTCTATTGGGGCGGTCTTGGTAAAACGATCGACGGGCTTTCCGCAAAGATGCTGGGCAAAATGTACACCTGCTTCACCGGGAAAGAGGATACACACCTGATCCTTGATGCCCTGAAAGGAACAAACTCGAACGGTGTGGAAGGCGCACCCGCTGCGGAAGCTGCCGTAGCCTATAAAGCCTTCACGCTTGATGGTGACGGTCTGGAAGATGATACAGAATGGTTCTTGCCTTCTTCCGGACAGATGATGATCATGTATCGATACCGTGACCAAATCAATGAAATGCTGCGTGCATTTTGGAGCAGTGACAGCATGCTGTTGACGGACAAATACTATTGGACGAGCACGTACTATGATACGACAAATGCATGGACGTGTAATTTGAATACCGGACACATGACCGTACAGAATAAAAATACAAGCTTGTTGCATGTAAGGGCAACGGCAGAAGATTAACCCATTAAAAACAGTGTATTTATGACAGACAAGAATAATGAAAGCGCATTGCTTTTGCGTATGAATAAAGAAGAACAGGTATCTGTTTTGCAGGAGATCGGTTTCACCAGCGTGAATGAAAATACGCCTGCCAGTGACATTGCAAAATATATCAGGTGGGCTGGCGGGCTGCTTGACCTGTCCTTTGCCACAATCCGGATCGAAGACGGTGTCAACGTGTTCTTTACTGCTGAAGAATGGAATTCCCTTAGTGCAAATAACCGTTCAAAATACCTGCGTATAGGTGTCCGTATCCGTGCGGATCGTCGCCAGTTCGTCATAGCGAAAAGCGACTGCACTGACGATATAGGCGGACGTACTTTCAAATGGGGGGCATACGGTACGGACATCCGTGGCGTTAAGAATTACGGGAACGGTAATCAAGGGCTTTATGACTGTCTCTTATACACATCTGACGCTGCCGACGAACTCTAGGGTGTA
>ENA-OZFF01000663-OZFF01000663.1-human-gut-metagenome-genome-assembly--contig:-NODE-663-length-10022-cov-3.418180_pt1 | contig 10022 bp, 7 predicted proteins | sample MGYA00244615_ERZ653628 | MGnify/ENA primary metagenome ERZ653628 (study PRJEB26926, sample SAMN06164927) | human gut metagenome | biome: ENVO:00009003; feature: ENVO:2100002; material: ENVO:00002003...
GATCAGCCTCGGTCTCGTGGGCTCGGAGATGTGTATAAGAGACAGATTACAATCAATAATAAGTAAGGCCTTCGCTAATCAATGATCCGTCAGAATTATAAATATCAAACAAATTGTCTTCCCGTTCGAATGCCCGGCCGTTATCCGCGATACCGACACTTAGGTATTTGCAAGGAATACGTTCCTCGGCTTTCGAATCGATCGCCCCGTATCTGTTATTTGACTTCTTACGTACGATCTTATATCGTCCGAAAGCCATTTTCTCCTCATACAGGGCCTTTTTGTCCGCTATACGTTTCTCCTCGGTTTTCTCATCGCAAGCGATGATCAACCGGACTACCTCTTCCGTAAGTTTCGTATCCTTTGCTTCCGACAAATCTTTCTTAGCTCCCGAATAATCAGCTTTGGCCATTTTTTCCTTACCGGAGGCGATTAACGAGTTATATTTCTCATTCATCTCATTTTCCGATGGCTGATCCGGGAGAACATTCTCTTCTATCGTATGCTCTGTTTCCATAGGTCGTTTCTCTTCCACTTTAGGCTCTTGTTTCTCCGCTTCCTTTATCTCAGAGATAGGAGGTTCCGTATGTAAAACTGGGTGATCTGGCATTTCTACTTCTTTTGAGACATTGCTATCCGGCTCCACAGCTGAAGGTAAATCAATACTCTCGACAACCTCTTTTGTGGGCCTATTGCTATGCACTAAAAGAGCCGTAGCGGATCCTACAACGACAAATATAGCGATTCCGATAGGAATTATTTTCTTTCTGGAATTATTCTTTTCTGTTATTGGCTCCACGGTAGGTGGATTAGCCACATTGACAACAGTCTCTTCATCATCCGATCCTACTAATTTAGAATCTACAGGTGATGAATAAACCACCGTTGTTTCCTCATTCACAATCTCGGGAGATGGACTTGGGACAACCTGAACTTCCTTTTCCGCTTGAGAAAAATCCAAAGACGCCAACATCTCGCCCACCGTCTCAAAGCGATCCGCAGGAATGATTTGCATCGCTTTTATGATAACAGCCTCTGTTTTCGGGCTGATCGCCGCATTGATTTCAGAGGGGTTTCGCAAAGGACGTGCGGCACGTAGTATAGATTCTGTAGGGATTGTTCCCGTTAACAGATTATACATCGTGGCTCCCAAGGAATAAATATCCGGACGGGGCGAGAACACTTGTGTTCCTTCGTTATCGTATTGCTCTATGGATGCGAATCCTTTAGAAAGGGTTAACATCGTAGTGCTGGTCTCTTCCTGCTCGATATCGTAACGTTTGCTGACTCCGAAATCGATCAAGCGGGCGTTCCCGTTCTTATCGATCAAGATATTGCTAGGCTTGATATCCAGATGCAAGATACTCTTATCATGAACGAATTGTAACGCCTCGCCAATTTGCCGTACATATTTAAGGACCGTAGCTTCGGGCAATATCCCGTTTTTCTCAAGCATATATTTTAGCGAGAAGCCGGAAATATACTCCATGGCAATATAAGCCGTATTGTTTTCCTCGAAAACCTCCAGCACATTTACGATATAGGGATGGTGAACTTCCGATAGGATCTTTGCCTCTTTGATCAGTTTTTCCTTGAACTTGTTAAATAAGACCTTTCCCGTCTCCGAATGTACTTTTACGGCTTGGGAACCGGGTTCTCTATAACAATAATCCTTGAAAAAATATTCCTTGACACAGATAGGGACCTCCGTCTTTACGGTACCTAAAGATCCTTTAACCTCTGTGTACCAAACTCCTCTGTAGGTTATGCCAAAACCACCTTGACCAACCACATGAGTAAGTCTGTATTTTCCGTTTTGAAGAAGATGTCCGTCTGGCAGATTCATAACCTTGAATAATTCCATTTAATCTGCCAAAAGTACGTTATTTATATAAAAGAATAAAGAAAAGAGAGAACATTTTGCTTAAAACCCATGCTATCTTCCACTTTTTGAATAGGTATGATATAAAAAGAAAAGTTATCCCGGGTTTTGCCGTCACAAGCTTCCATGAGGGCGTCCTTTATTTCCGGAACAGATAAACGACCATTAAATATCTCTGCGATCTTTTCATTCTTCAGTCTTTCAAGAACCCCGTCCGTACAAAGAAAGAGGAAATCGTCGGGTTGAATATCGTTCAAGGTAATAATGTCCGCTTCTGTTGGAGTATGAGTGCCTTGTATAGCCCGGATAATCACATTCCGCTGGGGGTGGGTTAACGCTTCTTCCGGAGTGATCTTACCTAATTTAACCAATGAATTTACCAATGAATGATCTTCTGTTTGATATAAAATCTCCCCCTTCCTCAGATGATAGATCCGGCTATCTCCGATATGAGCCAATACGATTCCGGAAGAAGCGATATAGGCCATGGTGAGCGTAGTAGCCATACCCATCGCTTCCGGATGCTCTTGAACATAGGAGTCGAAACAGACTTCCGCATAATGTACGGCTTTATGGATAAACTCAGGCGTGGGATCATCCTTTAGGAACGTAGAAAAGAAAGTTTGTATGGACTCGCAAGCTAATGAGCTGGCTACCTCCCCTTTCTCGGCTCCACCCACACCATCGCAAACCATAAACAATTTTTGGTCAAGGGTCACTTGTTCGGGAAGCGGGTAAATGGAATCCTCGTTATTCGATCTGCCTCCTTTTTCCGTAATAGCACATGGCTTACCGATCGTTATAATCATAACAAATGAGTTTTATTCATTAAAACGTAAGACGGTGCGACCAATAATAATCTCGTCATTATCATTGAGCACGACCACCTCGCCATTCTCTAGGTAACTGTTATTATATAACGTATGGTTTTTACTATTATTGTCAGTAAGGAAATGTTTATATCCACCTTTTGAATCTTTTTTCACCTCAATGCAAATATGCTCGCGACTCATCGTGCGATCAGACGTGATAATTGGCATCGTAGCTTGTGAGGCGTTCGACTTCCGGCCAATGACAACCTTCCCTTCGTGAAGAGGAAACGCTTGTTCAGGTGTATCGGCGTCTGGAAGAACCGTCAGTCTGCCGATTCCAGTCTTGACAGGTGTCACTAAAATCGTATCGGAATCGACTTCCTGATGATTACTTTTCTCGGATAATAAGGACAAAGGAATAGGCTCTTTGCATTTCGGACACTTAAAGGAGGTAATGCCGAGGGGAATCTTCCCCTCGTCTACCTTTAATCCTACATGGCAATGTGGACATTTAACCGCAATCATACGATAAACGAAATATCTGCGCCATCCATATCCGTAGAGTACAGATCCATCATATCTGTATCGGAAAGCATAACCGTATCGTCCGCCAATGTTATAAAGTCTGAATGATCGAAAGACTCGATGCTACTATCGTCTATAACTATGGCGTCGCCTAGGTCGACACCTCCTCCTTCCACGTCTATTATGACAGCATCCGCTGGCATGACGTCATTGCCGTCTAAAGTTACGAATGTATATTCCTCTTCTTGCATAACCTTTGTTCCTAATATATTAATATTCCGAAAACAAAAGTACAAAAAGCAATGGATTAATAAACTTGTTATTCTCTCTTATAATCAAACATTTGGGTTTCATGTACAAAAGAGGCTGTTTTACTATACGAAAAGAAAAGGCTCATTCTCTCACCCATTTGGCCTTACAGGAAGAAACTGGGCATTGCTTTCGGTTTTTCAATGATTCCCAAGGGATCTCACCCAAGAATGTCCCACATTTCGGGCAAACATAGTCTATCTTAAATTGATTGGCGATATCCTGCAATTGCTGGGGAATCTTGGCCGACTGCTTGGCTCCTAGATAGATTCCTACCGTAGGGGCACAAATCGTTATCAGGAGGCTGATGCCGAATAGCTCCGGGCTACCTTTCCCTAAGAAGCCTATCACGACCCCCACTATTCCGGGCAAAGCAAATGGTAAGGATTGAAATAATCTGGTCTTAAACTGATTAGAGGATTGAATCTTAACTTTTGCTTGAATATAATCATCGTAGACTTTTTTCAATGCGGCAAATTCATCGCTATAATCATTATTGTATTTAAGCACCTCGGAAAGATTTAAGACATAGCTATCCCCCAAGCGAATATGATCCGTAGGAGTAACACGTTTCTTTACGATCTGGGCACCATTCACGAACGTACCGTTAGTAGATCCCGTATCCTCCAATAATAAGTTGCCACCATCCTCACGTATCAGACGGGCATGATAGCGGCTTACATGAGGATCGTTTGCAATAAAATCGTTGTCTTTTGCTTTTCCTATCTTTATAATCATAGTCTTATTCCTTTTCCTCTTCCTCTTGAGGCTTTCCCATCTCCTTCTCAAGATTATCTTTCAGCACTTTCAACGGATCCTTGGATATTACCAACTCTTTAGGCTTACCCTCTTCCGTCAATAATAATAAACGCTGCTTAGGGAGATTTATTTGTAAGATATGATTTTTATTTATGATATGACTTTTTCCGACACGCATTAATATCTTGTTACAACCAGCGACCTGCTTCTCTAAGATCTCTTCTATTTTTCCGATATTTATAGCGAAGGTAAATTGGATGCCATTTGACAACAATAGTTTCGTATAGTTCCTGTCTGCTTCAAAATAAAGGATCTGACCAATCTTAATGCGCAACAACTCATCCCTTGTTTTTATAATTAAATACCGCTCCATACGTAGAAATTGTTTTTTCGTTTCTCTTTCAAAAACAAATATACGGTATTTTCTTTATTTAATAGGTATCTTTTGGGGGAAAGATTGGTAAAGTGCACCAAAAACAAGAGCCTTTTCCCTGCTCAGAAGAGACACCGATACGCCCTCCCAGCCTTTCAATTATATTTTGGCAGATAGAAAGTCCAAGCCCTATGCCTTGCTTTTGGTTTCGTCCTTTATAAAAACGATCGAACACATGAAGTTTTATTTCCTCCGACATTCCTTCCCCCGTATCGGTCACGGATAACAGAACCTCGTTCTCCATGGCTTGATATGACAAGATGATGCTACCTATAGAGGTGTACTTAATTGCGTTTGTTATAAAATTGCCAAGAACTTGTTTCAAACGGATACGGTCAGAGCGTAATAAAAAGGAATTCAAAGATTCCGGATAGGTCAAAGCTACCCCTCTCGGTACTTTGATCTGGAAAGAAGCTACCGTTTCTACAATAAGTTGTCTTAGATCAAATTCCATGAAATCAAAGGTCATGGTACCAGACTCGAGCTTAGCCAGATCCAATACATCATTAACGATACCCAATAATAACTCATTATTGGTCTGAATAAGATTAATATACTCTTGTCTTAGCTCACCATCCTCTTCATCCCCTAAAAGAGAAGAGAATCCGACAATAGCGTTTAATGGCATGCGGATCTCATGGCTGATGTTTGCCAAAAAGGAGGATTTCAAACGCTCTGATTTCTCGGCCTTCAGCATTCGTTCTTCCATCGCTTTCAGTTCAGATATATCATAATTCATCAGTAATAGGATGGGGCTTGATTTCTCCAGGCCCGCCTCCATTATATCCAGACGAATCCATTTCCATCCCTCGCCATCCTTGACCCGGGCTTCCCGTTGATCATGATCAGTTTCTCCGTGGACAAGTCGGCTCAAGGAAGTTTTCAAGCATTCACGGTCTTCTGGCTTGACATTGGAATATATGCCTACTATCTGGCTCAATGGAGTTCCCGGAACTTCACCCATATTCAGATACCATTGTTCCATCGCCACTCCTTCCCCAGTGGACAAATCATACTTTGCGCAGCCGATCTTGGCAAGATGACTTATCTGAGGAAAAAAAAGCTCGAACTCTATGCCTAATGTCGTTTTCATATATATCCGTTCTCATTATATTTATGCAAAAAGAGGGTTTAGCCATAAAAAACGAATGAATTAATCGTTCGTTTTAATTAGTCGTTTATATCGATTATTTTATAGGGAACATATAGGTTTAGTAAAATACCCCAAAAACCGCATCAAAATTATATTCTAAAGTCTTTTTGACTTTCATAAGTAAATGTTTTTTGCGATATTTGCAAACGACTAATTAAAACGAACGATTAAACTAGTCGTTTTGTTGCCTTCCCCACCACTTCAATATCCTGATATATAAGATTATACCATATGACTATAAAAAAATAGAGGGTAGATTGATCACTCAATCCACCCTCCTGTCTATCGTGTGCTTAAACTATTAAAAATCAACCCCTTGATTAGTCTTCTAGAGCCGCTTGCGCCGCCGCGATACGAGCGATGGGCACTCTAAAAGGTGAACATGATACGTAATTCAAGCCAACTTTATGGCAGAACTTAACGGAAGAAGGCTCACCACCATGCTCGCCGCAAATACCACATTTCAAATCCGGACGGATGGCACGACCTTTCTCAGTTGCCATACGAACCAGCTGTCCTACACCATTTTGGTCTAGTACTTGGAACGGATCGACCTTCAAAATCTTCTTCTCTAAGTAAACCGGTAAGAAGGAAGCGATATCGTCACGAGAGTAACCAAATGTCATCTGAGTCAAATCATTCGTTCCGAATGAGAAGAATTCGGCGCTGGAAGCGATACGATCCGCTGTCAATGCCGCACGAGGAATCTCGATCATCGTACCTACCTTGAATTCGATACGATCGCCAACTTCCTTGAATAGCTCTTCGGCCGCGGTACGGATCACCTTCTCTTGTTCCTTGAATTCATATAAGATTCCTGTTAATGGTACCATGATTTCCGGTTTAGCCTCAATACCTTCTTTCTTCAAATCCAAAGCGGCACCTAAAATGGCCCGAGTCTGCATTTCCGTAATTTCCGGATATGTATTACCTAGACGGCAACCACGGTGGCCCAACATCGGGTTATGCTCGCAAAGAGATTCCACACGTTTTTGGATCTCCTTAACGGACACGCCCATTGTCTCAGCCATTTCCTCTTGACCTTTCAAATCGTGAGGAACGAACTCATGCAAAGGAGGATCGAGCAAACGAACGGTAACAGGACATCCGGCCATAGCCTTGAAGATACCCTTAAAGTCCTCTTTCTGATAAGGAAGGATCTTCGCCAACGCTTTCTTACGACCTTCAGCGTCCTCGGCCAAGATCATCTCACGCATAGCTTTGATCTTCTCACCTTCGAAGAACATATGCTCCGTACGGCAAAGGCCAATACCAACGGCACCGAAGCTACGAGCGATCGAAGCGTCGTGAGGCGTATCAGCGTTTGTACGAACTTGTAATTTTGTATATTTATCGGCTAAAGCCATTAGCTCCGCGAAGTCACCTGACAACTCTGCCGCTTTCGTCTCGACCTGTCCTACATAGACTTCCCCGGTCGTACCATTGATAGAGATATAATCACCTTCTTTCAAGGTTACGCCATCGACGTCTACAGTCTTGTTCTTATAATCGATATTCAAGGCACCAGCGCCGGATACACAGCACTTACCCATGCCACGAGCCACGACAGCGGCGTGAGAAGTCATACCTCCACGAGCGGTAAGGATACCTTCGGCGACAGCCATGCCGGCCAAGTCTTCCGGAGAAGTCTCGATACGGACCATGACAACCTTTTTGCCTTCTGCGTGCCATTCTGCGGCATCATCGGCGAAAAATACGATCTGTCCGGTAGCGGCACCCGGTGAAGCCGGCAAACCTTTTACCCACACTTTCGCCAGTTTCTCGGCTTTTTTATCGAATACAGGGTGAAGCAACTCATCTAATTTATTCGGCTCGATACGGTTCAACGCTGTTTTCTCATCAATCATACCTTGATGCAATAAGTCGATAGCGATTTTCACCATAGCGGCACCGGTACGTTTGCCGTTACGGGTTTGCAAGAACCAAAGTTTACCCTCTTGTACGGTAAATTCCATATCTTGCATATCCCGATAATGATCTTCCAATTTCTCTTGGATAGCGTCTAATTGCTTATAGATTTCCGGCATGGCTTCTTCCATGGACGGATATTTAGCGATACGTTCTTCTTCTGAGATTCCGGCACGTTCAGCCCAACGTTGTGAACCGATCTTCGTAATCTGTTGCGGGGTACGGATACCTGCTACAACATCCTCACCTTGAGCGTTAATCAAGTACTCGCCATTGAACAAGTCCTCACCATTACCCGCGTCACGAGAGAAACAAACGCCTGTAGCGGAAGTATCGCCCATATTACCGAATACCATGGCTTGTACGCTAACCGCCGTTCCCCACTCGTCTGGAATACCTTCCATCTTACGATACAGGATAGCACGCTCATTCATCCAGCTATTGAACACGGCACAGATAGCGCCCCACAATTGCTCATAAGCGCAAGTCGGGAAATCCTGTCCGGTCTGGGCCTTAACGGCTGCCTTAAATTTAGAGACCAATGTTTTCAAATCTTCAACGTCAAGCTCGTTATCTAACTTAACGCCTTTCGCTTTCTTTACTTCCTCGATGATCGCCTCAAACGGATCGATATCCTCTTTGCTTGTTGGTTTCATGCCTAATACGACATCTCCGTACATTTGAACGAAACGACGATAAGAGTCCCAAGCGAAACGAGCGTTGCCCGTCTTACGAGACAATCCTTCCACTACCTCGTCGTTCAAGCCAAGGTTCAATATCGTATCCATCATACCCGGCATGGACGCACGGGCACCGGAGCGAACTGAAACTAACAGAGGATTGGCAACATCACCGAACTTAGAGTTCATTAACGTTTCGATATTAGCGATCGCCTTCTCAACATCCGCTTTCAGCAACTCTACGACTTTATCTTTGCCTAACTCGTAATACTCTATACAAACTTCTGTTGTAATCGTGAATCCCGGAGGAACCGGTACACCAATCAGATTCATCTCGGCAAGGTTAGCGCCTTTACCACCCAGCAGATTTCTCATATCTGCCTTACCTTCGGCTTTTCCATTTCCGAACGTGTAAACTCTTTTTCTTTCCATATTCGACAGTATTGAATTTAGATTCTAGTTTTGTTGATTTCAACTGTTATATTGCTATCTCAACTTTGCAATGCTGCAAATATATGCTATTTCTACTTTGCAAGCACGAATAGCGTTAAAGATTTTTACATGTTTTACAACTATTCTTTACCATTTATATCCAGCAAATGCTTACATTTGCGTGCGGAAGTTTGTTGACGCTTCCATTTCCCATCGGATTTCCCGCCTATCTCTTTGCCCCTTACATATAATTATATGATCTTTTTCTTTTATTTGTGTCTATTTATTTCCAATAGGAAGACTCAGGAGTTTTTTGCTGAAGAAACTTTAGTTTCTACAGCATGAAACTAAAGTTTCTCCCTAGTGGAACTAAAGTTTTTCTATAGCAAAACAAAAGTTTTCCTTATAAGAAATTTTAAGAAACTGCAATATATTGATTTATAAACACATACTATACATCCCTTTCTGTCCATAATCATATCTTCATCAATCTTGATAGAATAACGAGAACTGTTTGCCGGACTCATTTAAGTATATAGAACGAAGCTCTTTGTTCTTAGCGGAATTGTAAGTATTTTCGCGAAGCGAATTTAAAACTTAACGACATTGGCAAGAAAGAAGAAACAGTTGCCTATATTAGAAAAGGTAACCATTACGGACGTAGCCGCCGAGGGCAAGGCTATCGCGAGAGTGAACGATATGGTGGTATTTGTACCCTTCGTCGCTCCGGGAGACGTGGTTGATATTCAACTGACCCGTAAGAAGAATAGTTATGCGGAGGGGAAACCTGTATATTTCCATGAGTACTCGGCCAAACGTGCGGAGCCGTTTTGTGAGCACTTCGGTGTCTGTGGAGGTTGCAAGTGGCAACATCTTCCCTATGAGGAACAACTTTACTATAAGCAAAAACAGGTCTACGATAATCTTACCCGTATCGGGAAAGTCGAGATGGAAGAGAAACTTCCGATCTTGGGTTCCGAGCGCACGACTTTCTACCGGAACAAGCTTGAGTTTACTTTCTCAAACAAGAAATGGCTTACGGAGGAAGAGATCCAGTCCGGTGCTTCTTTCGATTGCATGAATGGCTGTCTCTTATACACATCTGACG
>ENA-OZFF01000679-OZFF01000679.1-human-gut-metagenome-genome-assembly--contig:-NODE-679-length-9892-cov-15.118430_pt1 | contig 9892 bp, 10 predicted proteins | sample MGYA00244615_ERZ653628 | MGnify/ENA primary metagenome ERZ653628 (study PRJEB26926, sample SAMN06164927) | human gut metagenome | biome: ENVO:00009003; feature: ENVO:2100002; material: ENVO:00002003...
GAGATCAGCCTCGGTCTCGTGGGCTCGGAGATGTGTATAAGAGACAGGTTGATACGGTTGCTTTCTATAATTTAATGGTTAGAAATAATATTAATCTTAGAGTGTCTTGCATAGAAGAAGGAATTTTGTCATATAATAGTCAATTTGATAATGATCATGGGAAAATAGTTGAAATTTCACATTATACAAGAAAAATATTAAAACGTAAGACATTAAAAGATAATTTACATAATTTTTATTGTTATTATCCTATATTATATAGAGGAAATTTAGTACCTGTACAGATACCAAGAATAAGTGTGGAAGCTAAAATAACAGGTATACTTCGGAATATTTTTAAACCAGATAATACCATCTATACAAAGAAGTATATTTTTTTTACTTCAGTTTATGATTTTGAAGGTGGAAACCCTATTGGGGAATATGAACTTGTGTGCAAAGTGGCAAAATTAGTGGGAATAGATAATTTGTTAGTTAAAACGCATCCACGTGATTCAAGAACAATATATAAAGACCATGGGTTTAATGTAGATGTAAATTCATCTATACCATGGGAAGCAATACAATTATCTGGTGATTTTAGCGATAAAGTATTTTTAACAATAAATTCAGGAAGCGTATTGTCAGGAAGTACAATGTCAGAAAAACCGGTTAAAACTTTTTATATGTATAAATTGTGTGATATTAAAGAGAATAAGAGTTGTCAAAAAAATGCTCAAGATATAGAAGCATTACTTTGCGAAAGTTCTATGAAAGAAGTTTTTAGAAACGTAAGAATTGCAGAAAAAATTGAGGATATTTTATGAGTAAATCCAGCTACTTGATAAAGAACATGGGAATTTTAACTATAAGTAATTTCTCATCTAAGATTTTAGTTTTTTTATTAGTTCCGTTATATACGAGTGTTTTATCGACAAAGGAGTATGGAACATATGATTTGGCAGTATCTACAGCAACGTTACTATATCCAATTCTTACTTTGAATATTGTTGATGCTGTAATGAGATTTTTAATGGATAAAGAAAGTGATAAAAAAGCAATTGCATCTATTGGCTTGAAATATGTATCTATAAGTTCAGTTTTATTTGGTTTTATTATGTTGTTTTTTTATATAACAGGTATTTGGTCAGATATTAATGGACTAGAGGGATATATTTTTTCTTATTATATATCGTATGTGATTAATCAATTTTTTATTCAATTTGCTAAAGGCTTAGAAAAAGTAAAGAATATGGGGGTTGCAGGTGTATTAAGTACAATAGTAACAATAATTGCTAATTTATTCTTTTTATTGGTAATAAAATGGGGACTAATTGGATTCTTTTTAGCAAATATTTTGGCACAAATTGTATCAGCAATTTATCTGTTTTTGAAAACTGAAATATATAACTATATAGAAATAAAAAGACAACCTATTGCACTTCGAAGAGAAATGCTTATTTATTCTGTACCATTGATTGCAACTGTTGTTGGTTGGTGGGTGAATAGTTGTGCAGATAAGTATATTGTAACTTTTATTTTGGGTATTTCGGCAAATGGCTTACTTTCAGTTTCATATAAAATACCGCAAATTATAAATACCATTCAAGGTATTTTTACTCAAGCATGGCAGATTTCGGCAATAAAAGAATATGGTAGTAGTGATACAGCAGACTTTTATGGGAAAACTTTTATAGTTATAAATCTTATGATGTGTATTGTATGTTCGTTTCTGATTTTTATGACGAGACCATTAGCATATATTTTATATGCTAATGATTTTTATGAGGCATGGAAGTATGTTCCGTTTTTATTGGTATCTAGTGTGTTAAATTGTGCTTCAGGATTGTTAGGACCAATATTATCAGCAAAAAAAAATTCTAAAGCAATGATGTGGTCGGCAATAGTAGGTGCTGTCGCAAATATTATTATGAATATTGTATTTGTAAATCTTACAGGAATCCAAGGAGCTACATTTGCTACGTTAGTTAGTTCATATATTATTTATATAATTAGAAAGTATGCAGTAGGAGAAGATATATATATCAATAATTATTATGTGATTATTGTAACGTGGCTTATTTTAGTAGTGCAAGGTATTATAGAAAGTAATTTTATGAATTATTATTTGGAAATATTATGCGTAGTAGTTATTATTATTATCAATAAAAATTCGGTGTGGCAAGTACTTAATTTGGTAAAAAACATATATAAAAATATTAAGAGAAAGGAAGAATGATGAAAACAGTAGCTTTGATTCCAATTAAATTAGGTTCAAAAAGGGTACCAGGAAAAAATATAAAACCTTTTTTTGATGGTACACCTTTAATGCATTTTATTCAGAAAGCTTGCTTAGAAGCAAAAAATATTGATGAAGTGTATATTTATTGCTCTGATGATGCAGTGAAAGATTATATTTTACCAGGAGTGAAATATTTGAAGAGACCGGAGTATTTAGATGGCGATAATATTAATGCCAATGATTTCATAAAGGAATTTATGAATTCTGTTGATGCAGATATTTATGTAAACGCACATACTACATCTCCATTTGCAAAGGTGTCAACTATAGAGGATTGTGTTGCAAAAGTTGCTAGTGGAGAATACGATTCAGCGTTTTGTGCTGAGGCAATAAGAACATTTATGTGGGAAGATAACAAGCCTATAAATTTTGATCCAGATCATTTTCCAAGAACACAGGATCTTCCGTTGATATATGGAGAAACCTCTATAGCATATGTTTTTACAAAAGAATCATTTATTAAACATAATAGAAGATTGGGATCTCATCCATATATAAAGGAAGTTGATAAGATTGAGGCTATGGATATTGATTATCCAGAGGATTTTGAAATTTGCAATGCGATATATAAGGAGATATTAAAAAATGAGTGTTCAAATAACTGATTGTACAATTAGAGACGGTGGCTATCTATTTAATAAGAATTCTGCCCCTGAATTTGTGAAAGGTATAATGAAGGGATTGGCAGAAGCTGGTATAGATTATGTCGAAACTGGTTTTCTTCAGAAAAATGTAACAGGGGAGAGTCTTGTGTACAAGGATTCGGGTGATGTTATTAAATATTTACCGGATGATAGAAGAAATACACAGTTTTTGGGATTTTGTGATAATAGCAGGTATTCATTAGAAAACTTGGATGATTATAATGGGAAATCTTTTAAATGGCTGCGAATTTCTTTTGCACAACATGAAATTGATGAATCTCTGGAATTTTGCAAAGGTGCGAAAAATAAAGGATATTTTGTTCAATTCAATCCTATGGATTCAATAAGTTATACAGATGAGGCGCGTGAAGAATTAATCAAAAAAGTGAATGTTGTAAAACCTGCCTCTTTTTCAATTGTGGATACATTTGGGGCAATGGATATGATTGATCTGGTTCATATTTTTAAGCAAGTAGATAAATTACTAGATAAGGATATTAAAATTGGACTGCATTCGCATGATAATTTAGGTTTATCATGTGCGCTGGCAGAGAGAATGATAGAATTATCGGAAGAAACTGGAAGAGATATTATTGTAGATGGTTCTTTATATGGTATGGGACGTGGCGCTGGAAATGCAAAGACAGAATTACTGGCATATTATATAAACAAGCATTGTAATGGAAAATATGATATTCAGAAATTGCTTGAAACGATTGATAGATATATAACACCGGAATTAAAGAATCTTAACTGGGGTTATGATCTGCCTATGTATGTTTGTGGTACAAAACATGCACATGTTGATAATGTTTATCACTTGAAAAAGGAATATACGTGTACAGCTAATGAAATGTACGATATTGTTGAAACGTTATCGTCACAACAAAGGACAAGATATGGAACAGGATATTCTAAAACAGATTTTTCAATTTTAGATAGGGCATATGAAATTTATAAGGAAGGAAATAAATAATGAAGTGTTCAGAATATCTAGTTGATTTTCTTATAAAAAAAGGCATTACTGATGTTTTTGGCTATTCAGGTGGATATATAGTTCCTTTCATGGATGCTTTATATGCGAGGAAAAATGAAATAAAAGTGCATGTTTGTTACAATGAGCAGGGCTGTGCTTATGCTGCCGATGGGTTTGCCAGAGCTAGTGGAAAACTTGGAGTGTATTTTACAACTTCCGGACCGGGGGCAGTTAATGCATTCGGAGGATTGGCAGATGCGTGGTTTGACGGAATACCGCTTTTAGGAATTAGTGGAAATGTTCCAACAAATGAACAAAGAGGATATTCCGGAGTTAGACAAAATGGTTTTCAGGAAATGGAAATTGTTTCTATGACAAAGCATATAACTAAATATTCTGTGTCGCCAAATAGTGCAGAGTCTTTTCCAGATATAGTTTCAAGAGCATATAATTTGGCTACAACAGGAAGAAAGGGAGGTGTTGTGATTGATTTTCCATATGACATCCAAAAAACCTGTATTAATTGTAGGTAACGGAGCCAGAGCAGCGGGTGCTTCAGATTTAATTTATGAGTTTATAAAGAAAACACATATTCCGGTTTTAACAACGATGAATACTGTTGATATGATTCAGGATGAATATAGATTTGGATTTATCGGTACATATGGTAATAGGATTTCCAATATGATGATGAATGAAGCTGACCTTGTGATTTCTGTTGGGGCACGTTTGGGATTGAGACAAATAGGACATATGAAAGAACTATTTGCTTCAAAAGCAAAATTAATACGTTGTGATGTAGATCAGTATGAATTGGCAAGACAAATAAAGTCTGATGAAGAAAAATATAACCTGGATGCAAAGTACTTTATGGAACAATTGTTAGCAGAAGAAATATCTGATTATTCAGGTTGGTGGAATAATTGTATGAAAGCTAAAAAACTTCTGGATGGATATGATGATACAGAGGGGAATAGACTGATGAATAAGATATCAGAATTGCTTCCGGTTGATCCTGTTGTTACAGTTGATATTGGACAAACTGTCTGCTGGGCTGCACAATCATTATGTTTAAGAGGCACGAAAGGCAGAATCATTATTGGTGGAAGTTATGGTGCAATGGGAGTTGGATTGCCATATGCTATAGGAACATCAATAAGTAATAAAAATGGTATCACTTATTGTATTACCGGTGATGGTGGTTTACAAATGAATATTCAGGAACTTGAGGCAGTTCGTAGGGAAAATTTGCCTATAAAAATAATAGTTGTTAATAATCAGGAACTTGGAAAAATAAGTGAGATTCAGCATGGATCATATGATGATAGGTATTTTATTACAACTGAAAATAGTGGTTATACGGTGCCTGATTTCGTTAAAGTTGCAAATGCCTATGGAATTAAGGCTGCAAAAGTTGAGAATTATAAAAAACTTGATGATTATAAGGATTGGTTAATAGATAATGAGCCGTGCTTATTAAATGTTATGCTTTCCTCTGGAACTTTATTGATACCTAAGATTAAATGGGAAACATGTAAAATTATGCCTGAACTTGAAGAAAATAAAGCTAGAGAAGTTCAAAAATTAATTGCTGAATAAATTAGGATACCATTATTGGAGGCTGTGATGATTAAATATTTAATAATGGATGTTGATGGAACGTTGACAGACGGGAAAATATATATGGGACCAAATGGGGAAGCTATGAAGGCTTTTTCGATTAAGGATGGTTATGTTGTGAATTATATATTGAAACCGGCTGGTATTAAGCCTGTTATTATAACTGCCAGGACAAGCTCAATTGTTCAAAATAGGTGCAAAGAGCTGGGAATAACAGAAGTTTATCAGGGAAAAACAGATAAACAGAGGACGCTTATGGACATTGTCGGAGATAATAACCTATCACATTGTGCATACTTTGGTGATGATATTATTGATATTAATTGTATGCAGCCTATTAAGGACGCAGGCGGTATAGTTGGTTGTCCGGCCGATGCGGTTAGGGAAGTAAAGCAATTATCGGATTATGTATGTATCAATAAAGCAGGAGAAGGTGCTTTACGAGAGTTTACAGAATGGTTGATTACAGAAAAACGAGATGTTCGTGATATAAAAAGACGTGTAGATGCTGCTGTTAATTATTTACAGTCAATTGATGTGTCTTTAAAAGATATAGGAAAGAAAATTAAGGTTAATGATGATTTTTATTATAATATTCAATATTATGATACTAAATCACCGGATTTATGCGATTTTGAATCTCATAGAAAATATATTGATATACAGTTTATGGTGTCTGGAAAGGAATGTTTGGAATTTAGTGATATTTCAAGATTATCTGTCAAACAGTCGTATAATGAAAATCTTGATGTTATGTTTTGGAACGTTCCAGAAAATATAAGTAAGATCGTTTTATCAGAAGGTGATTATATTGTCTTATATCCAGAAATGGCTCACAGAGGGGCAGTGATTTGTCAAAAGAGTGAAAAAGTATTAAAAATAGTTGGTAAAGTGAGAATTTAATTTAGTATTAAAATTGGGAAAGTGGGTAGTAGAATGAAAAAAATAGCAGGTATATTAAAACTATTATTGGTGGTTTCATTATTAATTGGAAGCATAGGTTCTGATGTTGTATTAGCCGATAATTTTGAAACAAATTCAATAAATGTAGTTGGAGCTAAAGCTTCTAATCAAATCGAATTAGGAACAGTAGGTGCAGACGGAAAGAATGTGGCAGCAACAAACAGAGCAAGAACAGTTAGCAGCTACAAGACATCAGAGAAGGCATTCAGCGTGGATGTGAGCAAGGCAACAGGAAGCAGATATTCAGTGCTGGGATTTGATGCAGGCGGAAAGAAGATAGTAGATTCAGGCTGGCAGACAGGAAAAACATATACACTCGGAAAAGATGTGGCAAGCTACAGACTGTTATTCTCGTACAGTGATAACAGGAGTTTAAGCAGTGCAGACACATTGAAATTCGAGAACTGTCTTACATTAAGCACAGTACAGAATAGTAGCAGTGTAATAGAAGTTGGAACAATAGGTGCAGACGGAAAGAACGTGGCAGCAACAAACAGGGCAAGAACAGTTAGCAGCTACAAGACATCAGAGAAGGCATTCAGCGTGGATGTGAGCAAGGCAACAGGAAGCAGATATTCAGTGCTGGGATTTGATGCAGGCGGAAAGAAGATAGTAGATTCAGGCTGGCAGACAGGAAAAACATATACACTCGGAAAAGATGTGGCAAGCTACAGACTGTTATTCTCGTACAGTGATAACAGGAGTTTAAGCAGTGCAGACACACTAGTATTTGAGAAGTGTTTATCTATTATACCAGCAAGTGCTCGTGATGATTGGGAATTACCAATAATGTAATCTAAATTATTATAAAGTACTATGATATGGATACTACCATCACTTCTGTACTTAATATGTGCGAGAAGGAATGGGGGTAAGATTTAGAAATGCTCATGGCTATTTGTTATGAGCATTTCGGTTAATTTACTTTGTGAGGTGATATAGCATGAATTTTCATGTAGAAATTCCAGATGAAGAAATGGAAAACATGTCAGAGGATGCTAAGAATGAGCTACATGAACAATTAAATATATATGTTAAAAGTGTTATTAGAGAAGTTTGCTTAATTGAAGAAGGCAGCAGAGAAGAAGGAGCCAACAGAGAGATTACTAGTAGTATGATTAAGTTAGCTGTGAAAAAATACAAGAGTAATAAACCGAAGAAGAATGGAATGGGATTGATTATTTTGAAACTCGTTTCTTGTTTCTCGCTTTTAATAACTGGTTTTTTATTTGATTCAAATGGGTATCAGAACCATTTTTTTAAACTTATACTTTTTGTCTTTATGTTAATTTTGGCGTGTGTATCAACTGTTTTGCAGCTTGTAAAGGAGGAGTAGAGATGTATAAAAATAATAACGAAGATAAAATAGAAAAATATCTTGATGACCTTGCAGAAGAGTATAAAACATTGTTGTTAAATAGATTATTAGAAGTATCAGGAAATATAGAAAACCTAAATGTTTGTGATTTATTACGCATAGATAATGAAATAAAAAGACCTTTCTTATCTGAATATCGAAGACAGCTTCGGAGAAAACGAGTCTTTCAAATGTCAGGCGTTTTATATGCTATTATGGGAATAATGTTTTTATCTATTTGTGAAATTATTGATTCAGTTAAATCTGAAGGAATGGTCTTACTTTCTTTAGTGATAACATTTATGGGTGTGATAATGATATTGATGTCAGAAATGTATCCAAATAAATGGTATTATTCAAATCAAAAAGTGTCTAATAATAGTGAAGAAAGTAGAGCTATATTGGAGTATCGAGTTGTGTCTGCATGGAGGGAACTGGAGGGATTTGCTACTGATATTTATTCCGAAAATATAATTTTGCCTACAGGTTCTATTATTTCTAGCTTGTTAAATGATAATTATATTAACCAAAAAGAGGCTGATTTTTTAAAAGATTTTTTGAAAATGAGGAATAATATTGTACATGATATTAATAATAATTATGAGTTAGATGAGATGAGGAATATGCTTAAAAGAGTACAACATATTATAAACAAACTGAATGATAATTTATAAAAATTGGGAGATTTTAATATTGTAGGCTATTTCGTTGAATAAATTGTGCAGACAATGCAATGATTCGATATTACATTATTTAATCCAATTAAGAAAGTCGCAGAAGACTTTAATATTTCTGAATACTGGAAGGAATTAATGGAACTTACAAAAGCTCATGAGCAGAAAGTCTTCTATTTAGTTTCACTCTTAAGGAATTTATCTGATCCGATGATGACACCTGAAAGCTTAGGAAAATTGGCTGAAGAATTACTTGAGATAAAAGCCAATGATAAATAGCAATAAAAGCCGGAATATCAAGAGTAAATATACGCCCAGAATTCTCTGGGCGCTCTTGACATACCAGCTTATTTTTGCTATTAAATAAACAACGGCCTAACCCAGAAATCTGCTGTTAAGCCGTAAGCGCAAAATAATTCGACGGATTGCAACAAGTTAATTATCAACTCATAATAAGTATCAGGAAATGCTAGTATTTTACTATACTTATGTTTGCTAGATGCTAGCATTTTACTCTAATTATTATACGTAAAAGCTATGAGAGCACCAAGAGTACCAGTCGAAGAACAATACCGCCTGATTATGGAATGCCGCAAAAGCGGACTGTCTGATCATCGGTGGTGTTTAAACAATGACATTAATCCAGGCACCTTTTACAACTGGGTTAAGCGTCTCCGCAAGAATGGGTGCGGAGATATTCCTGATAAAAATCAGCTGTCAACTTATGAATAGTCTCATCAGGAAGTTGTAAAAATTGAGATGAATTCCATTTCGGTTCTCACTGACATGAATAAAAATACTGATACAGCCACAATGGAGTTAATGATTGGAAACATGAATCTGCGTATTTCAAATGAAACGGATCCACTGCTTCTTGCCAAAACAATCCAGATACTTGCGGAGCTTTCATGCTAGGTGATATGGTTTACTATATAGAAAAGTATAATTTGGGTTTTGTAGAAAATGAGCTTAATTGATTATATTTAATGGAGATAATAATGAATAATAACAAAGAAAAAATAGCAAAAAATATTATGTGGATTTTTATTGTAAGTATTGTGTTAATAGGAATATACTTGTTTTCCAAAGGTCAGTGGATTAATGGAATTATATGTTCCATCCTCGCCTTCTGTTATTCACCATTTTTTTTAGATAAAATAGCGGAAAAAATAGGCTTTATAAATGATTATTGTTATATTGTTCGTTTTATAGTAACCATATTATTTGTATTTTTGATTCTATTTATATTGATAGTATTTATAAATATTATGACTAATTATGGTGTGTCTGGTGAAGTTATTTCATCAAGAATCATGGCTATTTGTAAGCTGTCTCTTATACACATCTCCGAGCCCACGAGACCGAGGCTGATCTCGT
>ENA-OZFF01000682-OZFF01000682.1-human-gut-metagenome-genome-assembly--contig:-NODE-682-length-9836-cov-3.670790_pt1 | contig 9836 bp, 6 predicted proteins | sample MGYA00244615_ERZ653628 | MGnify/ENA primary metagenome ERZ653628 (study PRJEB26926, sample SAMN06164927) | human gut metagenome | biome: ENVO:00009003; feature: ENVO:2100002; material: ENVO:00002003...
GGCATACGACATCAGCCTCGGTCTCGTGGGCTCGGAGATGTGTATAAGAGACAGGATGTAGCCGGACAGGACGAGGCAAAGGAATCCCTGCAGGAAGTGGTGGATTTTCTGCACAATCCGAAGAAATACAGCGATATCGGGGCAAAGCTCCCGAAGGGGGCACTTCTTGTCGGACCTCCTGGAACCGGTAAGACATTGCTGGCAAAAGCAGTTGCCGGAGAGGCAAAGGTTCCGTTTTTCTCCCTGGCAGGTTCTGAGTTTGTGGAGATGTTCGTCGGCATGGGTGCTTCCCGTGTGCGTGATCTGTTCAAGGAAGCGCAGAAGATGGCACCGTGTATTATTTTTATTGATGAGATCGATGCAATCGGTAAAAGCCGTGACAGCCGGTATGGCGGTGGCAATGATGAGCGTGAACAGACCTTAAACCAGCTGCTTGCGGAGATGGATGGATTTGATGCATCCAAAGGTATTTTAATTCTTGCGGCAACGAACCGTCCGGAAGTTCTGGATAAGGCACTGCTTCGTCCGGGACGTTTTGACCGTCGGATCATTGTTGACAAGCCGGATCTGAAAGGACGTCTGGAAACGTTAAAAGTACATTCCAAGGATGTACACATGGATGAAACGGTAGATCTGGATGCACTGGCACTGGCTACTGCCGGTCTGGTGGGATCGGATCTTGCCAATATGATTAACGAGGCTGCCATCAATGCGGTAAAGAATGGACGAAAGTTTGTCAATCAGTCGGATCTGTTTGAAGCATTTGAACTTGTGGCTGTCGGTGGAAAAGAGAAAAAAGACCGCGTGATGAGTGATAAAGAACGCAAGATTGTCTCCTACCATGAGGTAGGGCATGCGCTGGTATCTGCTTTGCAGAAAAATACGGAGCCGGTACAGAAAATCACGATCGTACCGCGTACGATGGGGGCACTGGGATATACGCTGCAGACGCCGGAAGAGGAAAAATATTTAGAGACCAAGGACGAACTTCTTGCAAAGATTACGACATTTATGGCAGGACGTGCTGCGGAGGTGCTTGTATTCCATTCCGCAACCAGCGGTGCAGCAAACGATATCGAGAATGCAACCAAGATCGCGCGTGCCATGGTTACCATGTACGGTATGTCAGATACGTTTGGCATGATGTGTCTTGCTACGGTGGAAAACCAGTATCTGGATGGAAGAGCCGGTCTGATCTGCGGAGAAGACACGGCAGGACAGATTGATAAGGAAGTACTTTCCATTATTAATAACAGTTACAATGAAGCAATGCAGATGCTGACGGAAAATCGTGAAATTCTTGATCATATCAGTGAATACCTGTATGAAAAAGAAACCATTACCGGCAAGGAATTCATGAAGATTTTCCGCGAGATGAAAGGACTTCCGCAAGAAGAGGATAAAGAAGCCCTGATGCCGGATGACACAGAGAAGGATAAAAAGGATTCCAAAGCCGCATTTGTGAGTGATGATATGTTTGAGGATTAAATCATGTTCGACTTTCAGGAAGAATTGCGTAAACTCCCGGATCAACCGGGAGTTTATATTATGCATGACAAAACAGATGCAATCATATATATAGGAAAAGCAGTCAGTCTGCGCAAAAGGGTACGGCAGTATTTTCAGCCCAGCCATGATGAGGGAATCAAGAAAAAACAGATGGTGGAGCATATTGCACGCTTTGAGTATATTATCACGGACTCCGAACTGGAGGCACTGGTGCTTGAGTGCAATCTGATCAAGGAACATACGCCGAAATACAATACCATGCTGCGGGATGATAAGACGTATCCGTATATCCGGGTAACCGTGCAGGAGGATTTTCCCCGGGTCCTTTTTTCCCGGCAGGTGAAAAAAGACAAGTCCCGTTATTTTGGACCGTATACGAGTGCCGGTGCGGTGAAAGATACGATTGAACTGATCAATAAACTTTATAAACTACGCACCTGCAGCCGAAAGCTTCCGCGGGACATCGGGTTGGACCGTGCCTGCCTGAATTATCATATTCATCAGTGCGGTGCACCGTGTCAGGGATATGTGGATAAAGAAACCTATGGAAAACAGGTCAGCAAAGCACTGGAATTTTTAAATGGAAATTATGCGCCGGTGCTGCGTGAATTAAAAGAAAAGATGCAGGAAGCCTCCGAGGAGATGGAGTTTGAGCGGGCGATCGAATACCGTGAGCTGTTAAACAGTGTCAGCCAGATTGCCCAGAAACAGAAAATTACCAATACGGACGGAGAAGACAAAGATATCATTGCACTGGCGAGTGATGACCGGGATGCGGTGGTTCAGGTGTTTTTTATCCGCAGTGGAAAGATTATCGGAAGGGATCATTTTCATGTGCGCGTGGGATCGGAAGAAAGCACGGGAGATATTCTGGTAAATTTTGTGAAACAGTATTATTCCGGCACGCCATTTATTCCGCGGGAGATTATGCTGCAGGAGGCGATCGAAGACATTCCAGTACTGGAGGAATGGCTGACTGCAAAACGTGGGCGGAAAGTGACGATAAGAATTCCACAAAAAGGACTGAAAGAAAAACTGGTGGAACTGGCTGCAAGAAATGCACAGCTGGTTCTCAGTCAGGATAAAGAAAAGATCAAGAGAGAAGAAGGCCGCACAATCGGCGCGGTAAAAGAGATTGAACAGCTGCTTGGCATGAAAGACTTAAACCGTATGGAGGCTTACGATATTTCCAATATCAACGGATTTGAAACCGTCGGTTCCATGATTGTATATGAAAAGGGGCGGCCAAAGAGGAGCGATTACCGGAAATTTAAACTCCGTACGGTATCAGGACCGGATGATTACGCTTCCATGCATGAGATCCTGACCCGGCGGTTTACGCACGGCATGCAGGAACAGAAAGAACTGGAAGAAAAAAATATGCCACAGGAAGTCGGAAGTTTTACACGCTTCCCGGATATCATTATGATGGATGGCGGACGCGGCCAGGTAAATATCTGTCTGCAGGTGCTGGAAGAACTGGGGCTGGATATTCCGGTCTGCGGTATGGTCAAGGATGACAATCACCGTACAAGGGGACTGTATTTCCACAATGTGGAAATTCCGATTGACCGGCATGGAGAGGGATTTAAACTGATTACCCGCATTCAGGATGAAGCACACCGGTTTGCCATTGAGTATCACCGGTCTTTGCGTTCCAAGGCACAGGTACACTCCATTTTAGATGACATTGAGGGAATCGGACCGGCCAGAAGAAAGGCACTGATGCGCAGATTCCAGTCTATGGAAAATATGAAAAACGCATCTGTGGAGGAACTGGCAGAAACCGACAGCATGAATCTGGCGGCTGCACAGAATGTATATGATACCCTGCATTCCGGACCGGCTTAGCAACTTGTGATATGGGAAGATTCATGGTACAATCTGTTTATAAAAAGGCAGTCCGGCACAGGTACTGCTTAATATGAGCCACAGGGGGAAATGAATATGTCAAATGGAAGTGTTAGTGTTGCAAAAGTTGCACAGGTTTTAAATCTGAAAAATTTTACGCCGGATATCAATCTGAAAAAATGTAAGATTATTTCCAGCGATGTGAATCGTCCGGCATTACAGCTGACCGGATATTTTGAACATTTCGAAGAATCAAGAATACAGATGATTGGAAATGTAGAATATACGTTTATCCAGCAGATGAGTGATGCGGAAAAGAAAACCCGTTATGATGCGTTTCTGAAGTTTGATATCCCATGTGTGATTTTCTGCCGCAGTCTGCAGCCGGATGAAATTTTCTTAGAAGAGGCAATAAAAAATGAAGTGCCGGTTCTTGGTACGGATCGTCCGACTTCTGAATTTATGGCAGAGCTGATCTATACACTGGGTGAAGAACTGGCACCCTGTATTACCGTTCACGGGGTTCTGGTCGATGTATATGGCGAGGGTCTCATGATTACAGGTGACAGTGGAATCGGAAAAAGCGAGGCGGCTCTGGAACTGATCCGCCGCGGACATCGTCTGGTTACGGATGATGTAGTGGAAATCCGCAAGATCAATGAACATACACTGATCGGAACTTCTCCGGAAGTGACCCGGCATTTTATTGAACTGCGGGGCATTGGCATCATAGATGTAAAGACTCTGTATGGTGTAGAGTGCGTCAAGGAAAAGCAGCAGATTGATCTGGTGATTAAACTGGAAGACTGGAAGAAAGATGCGGATTATGACCGCCTGGGACTGGAAGAAGAATATATCGAATATCTGGGCAATAAGGTAGTATGTCATTCCCTTCCAATCCGCCCGGGACGTAATCTGGCTGTTATTTGTGAGACTGCGGCTGTCAACCACAGACAGAAGAAGATGGGCTACAATGCGGCACAGGAATTGTATCGCAGAGTCCAGGCAAATATGACAAAAAGTGACGATGAAGAATAGACGAGAGTAAATGAGGAGATGTAAGAAATCATGGAAAAGAAGAATGCGTGGGAGAAATACCCGGAAGGAACCAAAAGACAGGATGTATTTACATTTGCGGAAGAATACCGTAAGTTTATATCTTCCTGCAAGACCGAGCGCGAGTGTGCAGCGGAATTCTACCGGAAGGCAAAGGAAAACGGATTTGCAGATCTGAGTGAAAAGATCGCGCAGAATGCAAAATTAAAAGCCGGAGACCGCATTGTTGCCAATAATATGGGAAAGGGTCTGGCTCTGTTTGTGATCGGCGAAAAAGACATCGAGGAAGGAATGAACATTCTCGGCGCACATATTGATTCCCCACGTATGGATTTAAAACAGGTACCGTTATATGAAGATACGGAGATGGCACTGTTAGATACGCATTATTATGGAGGTGTGAAGAAATACCAGTGGGTGACACTTCCACTTGCACTGCACGGTGTAATCTGTAAAAAAGACGGCACAACGGTTACGGTCAATATCGGAGAAAAACCGGAAGATCCTGTTTTTGGCGTGAGTGATCTGCTGATTCATTTAGCGGGAGAACAGATGGAGAAAAAGGCATCCAAGGTGATCGAAGGAGAAAACCTTGATCTGCTTGTCGGAAGTATTCCGGCAGCAAGTGATGATGAAAAAGAGAAAAAAGAGATGAAAGACCGCGTAAAGGCAAATATTTTAAATATTCTGTCCAAAGAGTACGGTGTGGACGAGGAAGATTTTCTGTCTGCGGAGATTGAAGTTGTCCCGGCAGGGGCTGCCAGAGATTACGGCTTTGACCGCAGCATGATCATGGGATACGGACATGACGACAGAGTGTGTGCTTATCCGTCTTTTGCGGCAATGCTTGAGATTGAAAAGCCACAGCATACCAGCGTATGTCTTCTGGTAGACAAAGAGGAGATCGGAAGTGTCGGTGCATCCGGCATGCAGTCCCATTTCTTTGAGGACAGTGTGGCAGAGATCATCAATCTGCTTGGGGAATACAGCGAATTGAAAGTGCGCAGAGCGCTGCATAATTCCAGAGTGCTTTCTTCCGATGTATCTGCGGCATTTGATCCGAATTATCCGTCTGTGATGGAAAAACGTAACTGTGCTTACTTTGGAAAGGGACTTGTCCTGAACAAATATACAGGAGCCAGAGGAAAATCAGGTTCCAATGATGCAAATGCAGAGTATATTGCAAGACTTCGCAGAATTTTTGATGATAATGATGTATCGTTCCAGACATCAGAACTTGGAAAAGTAGATCAGGGAGGCGGCGGAACCATCGCATATATTCTTGCAAATTATGGCATGAATGTTATTGACAGCGGAGTTGCCGTACTGAATATGCATGCACCATGGGAAATCATCAGCAAAGTGGATCTGTATGAGGCATTGCACGGCTATGTGGCTTTCCTGAAGGAGGCATAATGGATCAGTGGCTTGAAGAAATCAGGGCGGCATTGCCTGAGCTGGTCGTATATCAGCAGGAACCGATGAAAAAACACACGACATTTCGCGTGGGAGGTCCTGCGGATCTTTACGTGTGTCCAAAGAAACAGGAACTTCCGGTAATTCTTGGCCTGGCTAAAAAGAAAGGGCTTGCAGTGACCGTGATCGGAAACGGAAGTAATCTTCTGGTTGGAGACAAAGGAATCCGTGGACTTGTTATTGAAGTCGGGGCACAGATGAATGCGGTGGAAGTGCAGGGAAATATCCTGCGTGCGCAGGCAGGCGCCCTGCTTTCCCAGGTGGCTGCAAAAGCGGCAGCTGCCGGTCTGGGCGGCATGGAATTTGCTGCCGGAATTCCGGGAAGCATGGGCGGTGCAGTGACCATGAATGCGGGTGCCTATGGCGGAGAAATGAAAGATGTCATCCGGCAGGTGACAGTGCTTACCCCGGAGTGTGAGCAAAAGGTACTCTCACGGGAGGAACTGGATCTGTCCTACCGGCACAGCTGTATTCCCAAGAAGCATTTTCTGGTACTGGAGGCAGAGTTGTCCCTGACGCCGGCACCGGAGCAGGAGATCCGTGCAAAGATGGCAGAACTCAGGGAAAAACGTGTGGAGAAGCAGCCGCTGGAGTATCCAAGTGCAGGCAGTACGTTTAAGCGTCCGGAAGGCTATTTTGCAGGAAAACTGATTATGGATGCCGGGCTGAGAGGCTATGCAGTGGGGGATGCCCAGGTTTCCGAAAAACACTGCGGATTTGTGATAAACAGAGGAAATGCCACCGCAGCAGAGATTTTGCAGCTGATGAAAGATGTACAGGAACGTGTGAAAAAACAGTCTGGTGTGACACTTGAACCGGAAGTGAAAATGATAGGAGAGTTCTAGATGAGATTTGTAATTGTGACGGGCATGTCAGGAGCCGGAAAAAGTACAGCAATGAAAATGATGGAAGATATGGGATTCTTTTGTATCGATAATCTTCCGATTCCGCTTCTGGATAAACTTGTGGATTTTGCAACAAATTTTGATACGCAGATGAAAAATGTGGCGATCGGAATTGATGCGCGGAGCGGTGAAAATCTGGATAAAGTGCAGGAGATGCTGGAAATTTTAAAAAGTAAGGATGTCCAGTATGAAGTGCTGTTTCTGGATGCAGAGGATACGGTTCTTGTAAAACGCTATAAAGAGACCCGAAGAAGCCATCCGCTGGCACAGGGAGAGCGTGTGGATAAGGGAATCATGCGGGAACGTCAGAAAATGGAATTTCTGAAAAAAGAAGCGGATTATATTATCGACACCAGCCGTCTGCTTACGAGAGAATTAAAAACAGAACTGGAAAAGATCTTTGTGCAGGATGAAGAATTTAACAGCATGTATGTTACGATCCTTTCTTTTGGATTCAAGTATGGAATTCCGGCAGATTCTGATATCGTCATGGATGTGCGGTTTCTGCCAAATCCGTATTATGTGGAAGAACTTCGTCCGAAGACAGGAAATGATGTGGAAATCCAGCAGTATGTCATGAAATATGATGAGGCAAAGATCTTTTTAAACAAGCTGGAAGATATGGTGACATTTCTGATTCCACACTATATTTCCGAGGGCAAGAATCAGCTGGTAATTTCCATTGGATGTACCGGAGGAAAACATCGTTCCGTCACACTTGCCAATGAATTGTACAAGCGTCTGAGTCAGAAAAAAAACCGGGAATACGGATTGAAAATTGAACATCGCGATATCGGGAAAGATGCGCTGAGAGGAAAATAGGATGTCGTTTTCGAGTGAAGTAAAAGAGGAACTGGCAAAACAGTTCGGACGGAGCAGACATTGCCAGATCGCAGAACTGGCAGGAATACTGGAACTGGAAGGCATGCTGGATGAAGAGGGAAAGCTTGTAGTTTCCAACGAAAATTCTTTGCTGCAGACAAAATATGGTCTGCTGTTGCAAAAAATATTTGGAGAGAAACAGGAGATTTTACAGATCATGCAGACGCTGCACTGGGATCAGGAACCGTACCGGTCCCGGAAAATAAATCACCGGAGAGCGGATGGGATGCTGGTGCAGCAGACATGCTGTAAGAGAGCATTTATCCGTGGAGCATTTATGGCAGCGGGATCGATCAGTGATCCGAATAAATCCTATCATTTTGAAATTGTCTGCCATACGCTTGAACAGGCACAGCAGCTGAAAGAACTGATGGAATTTTTTGAGACGGAGCCTAAGATTGTAGAACGCAAAGAGCGTATGGTGGTTTACCTGAAAGAAGGTTCACAGATTGTGGATCTGCTGAATGTCATGGAAGCTTATGTATCTTTGATGAATCTGGAAAATGTAAGAATTTTAAAGGAGATGCGCAATTCTGTGAACCGCAAGGTAAACTGTGAGACTGCAAATATCAACAAAACGGTGAATGCAGCAGTGAAACAAATGGAAGATATCAAGAGGATCCGGGATACCATAGGGTTTGACAACATTCCAGAACCGCTGGCGGAGATTGCACAGGCACGTCTGGATTATCCCGAGGCAACTTTAAAGGAACTGGGAACTTATCTTGATCCACCGGTCGGAAAATCTGGTGTGAATCACAGATTACGGAAACTTGCCGCAATTGCAGAAAATCTTATATAAAGGGGAACTACGTATGAGCCAGAAGCTATTATTTATTTTTAATCCGCATGCAGGAAAAGGACAGATTAAAAATCATCTTGTAGATATTGTGGACATGATGGTGAAGGCAGGATTTGACGTGACAATTTATACCACACAGGCACAGGCAGATGCGACGCGCAAGGTGGTGGAAGAGGGTGCGGGATATGACCGTATTGTCTGCAGTGGGGGTGACGGAACACTTGATGAAGTGATGACCGGGCTGATGCAGGCGAAGCTGCATATTCCGATTGGATATATTCCGGCCGGAAGTACAAACGACTTTGCCAATTCTCTCGGAATCCCGAAGGAGATGCTAAAGGCAGCGGAACGTGCGGTTGGACAAAACAGATTTCCATGTGATATCGGAGATTTCAATTCGGATACCTTTGTCTATATAGCAGCTTTTGGTCTGTTTACAGAGGTTTCCTATAAGACATCCCAGCAGCTGAAAAATATTTTCGGGCACGTGGCATATATTATGGAGGGTGTCAAACAGCTTCGGGACATTCCATCGTTCCGTATGCAGGTGGAATATGACGGAAAAGTGTTTCAGGATGAATTTATATACGGAATGGTTACCAATTCCGTTTCTGTCGGGGGCTTTAAGGGAATGACCGGAAATGATGTAAAACTTGATGACGGTTTGTTTGAAGTGACTTTGATCCGCAATCCGAAGAATCCGATTGAGCTGAATGAAATCCTTGCCTGCCTGACAAATATGATTGATGATTCGGATCTGATTTATTCGTTTAAAACCGATGCTGTACACATTACGGCGAAGGAAGAAGTACCGTGGACACTCGACGGTGAATTCGGCGGAGCACACCGGGAAGTAGTCATCCGAAATTTGAAGCAGAGAGTTGAAATATTTTGTTAAAAAATTAACTTTATTTTTGGGGAAAAGTGTACTATAATCTAGGTAACTTATGATTAGGAGGAAATACAAATGTTAGTATCTGCAACAGAAATGCTCAAAAAAGCAAAAGCAGGCCACTATGCAGTTGGTCAGTTCAATATCAATAACCTGGAGTGGACAAAGTCCATTCTTCTTACCGCACAGGAATTAAAGAGTCCTGTAATCCTTGGTGTATCTGAGGGTGCTGGTAAGTACATGACAGGTTTCAAGACCGTAGCAGCTATGGTTAAGGCTATGGATGAGGAACTTGGAATCACAGTTCCTGTAGCACTTCATCTGGATCATGGAACATACGAAGGATGCTACAAGTGTATTAAAGCAGGATTCACATCCATCATGTTCGACGGATCTCATTATCCATTTGAGGAGAACCTTGCAAAGTCTACAGAATTAGTAAATGTAGCACACAACTTAGGAC
>ENA-OZFF01000683-OZFF01000683.1-human-gut-metagenome-genome-assembly--contig:-NODE-683-length-9835-cov-3.762883_pt1 | contig 9835 bp, 7 predicted proteins | sample MGYA00244615_ERZ653628 | MGnify/ENA primary metagenome ERZ653628 (study PRJEB26926, sample SAMN06164927) | human gut metagenome | biome: ENVO:00009003; feature: ENVO:2100002; material: ENVO:00002003...
TGCTGATATTATTCGTGAAGGACTTTTCCGTGGTGCCGATAATGGTTATTTGCTGACTGACCGTGCTTTTGCCGGTGCAGATACGCTGGCTACAAGCTACGCTCTGGCAACTGCTATCCGCAAAATCGGTGAGTGCGACATTATTATCGGCGGTCGTCAGGCTATCGACGGTGATACGGCACAGGTAGGTCCGCAGGTGGCAGAAAAACTTGGACTGACGCAAATCACATACGCTGAAGAGATTCTCGAAGTAGGTGACGGCAAAATCAAAGTGAAACGCCACATCGACGGTGGTGTTGAAACAGTGGAAGGTCCGCTGCCTATCGTTATCACAGTCAACGGCTCGGCTGCTCCCTGCCGCCCGCGCAACGCGAAGCTGGTGCAGAAGTACAAACATGCTAAAACCGTGACGGAAAAACAACAAGGTAACCTCGACTATACCGACTTGTATGACAAGCGCGACTATCTGAATCTGACAGAATGGAGCGTAGCGGATGTAAACGGTGACCTCGCCCAGTGTGGTCTTTCCGGTTCGCCTACGAAAGTAAAAGCCATTCAGAACATCGTGTTCCAGGCTAAAGAGAGCAAAACCATCAGCGGTAGCGACCGTGACGTGGAAGACCTGATTGTTGAACTATTAGCTAACCACACCATCGGATAATCATGAATAACTTATTTGTATATTGCGAAATAGAAGAAGGTAACGTTTTAGACGTTAGCCTCGAACTTCTGACCAAAGGTCGTTCGTTAGCCAACCAGTTGAACTGTCAACTCGAAGCAGTGGTTGCCGGAACCGGCCTCAAAGATATTGAAAAACAAATCCTTCCTTACGGAGTAGATAAACTTCACGTTTTCGACGGTGAAGGCCTTTACCCTTATACATCACTTCCTCATTCTTCCATCTTGATTAATTTGTTCAAGGAGGAGAAACCGCAGATCTGCTTAATGGGCGCTACGGTGATCGGTCGCGACTTGGGTCCTCGTGTATCCTCGGCCTTGACAAGCGGCTTGACGGCCGATTGTACCTCTTTGGAGATCGGCTCGCACGAGGATAAAAAAGCGGGTATTACCTATGAGAACTTATTATATCAGATCCGTCCGGCGTTCGGTGGTAACATCGTAGCCACGATCATCAACCCGGAACACCGCCCGCAAATGGCGACCGTTCGTGAGGGCGTGATGAAAAAAGAAGTCCTTGACGAGAACTATAAAGGCGAAGTGATCCGCCACGACGTAGCGAAGTATGTCCCCGAGACAGACTATGTGGTGAAGGTGATCGACCGTCATGTAGAGAAAGCGAAGCACAACCTGAAAGGCGCTCCGATCGTAGTGGCCGGAGGTTATGGCGTAGGCTCCAAGGAGAACTTTAATTTATTGTTCGATTTGGCGAAAGAGCTTCACGCCGAGGTAGGCGCCAGCCGTGCGGCTGTCGATGCCGGTTTCTGCGACCACGACCGTCAGATCGGTCAGACCGGTGTCACGGTGCGTCCGAAATTGTATATCGCTTGCGGTATCTCCGGGCAGATCCAACATATCGCCGGCATGCAAGACGCCGGTATCATCATTTCGATCAATAATGATGAGAACGCCCCGATCAACACGATCGCCGATTACGTAATCAATGGTACGGTAGAAGAGGTGATTCCTAAGATGATTAAGTATTACAAAAAGAACAGTAAGTAAAGATGGCTAATTATTATACAGACATACCGGAACTCAAGTATCACTTGAACAATCCGATGATGGAACGTATTTGCGAGCTGAAGGAACGCGAGTACAGAGACAAGGAAGAGTTCGACTACGCGCCGCAAGATTATGCCGACGCGATAGACTCGTACGATAAGGTGCTGGAGATTACCGGAGAGATCACCGGAGAGATTATCGCCCCTAACGCGGAAGGCGTAGATGCCGAAGGTCCTCACTGCGCGAATGGCCGTGTGGAATATGCTTCCGGCACGAAGCAGAACCTCGACGCGATGGTAAAAGCCGGTTTGAACGGTATGACGATGCCTCGCCGTTTCGGTGGCTTGAACTTCCCGATCACGCCGTACACCATGTGCGCGGAGATCGTAGCGGCGGCTGACGCCGGCTTCGGTAATATCTGGTCATTACAGGATTGTATCGAAACCTTATATGAGTTCGGCAACGAGGATCAGCACAGCCGTTTCATCCCACGTATCTGCGCGGGAGAAACCATGTCTATGGACCTGACCGAGCCGGACGCTGGCTCCGACCTGCAATCCGTGATGCTAAAGGCTACCTTCGACGAGAAAGAGAATTGCTGGCGGTTGAACGGCGTAAAACGATTCATCACGAATGGCGACGCGGATCTTCACCTCGTATTGGCCCGTTCCGAGGAAGGTACCAAGGATGGACGTGGTTTGTCCATGTTTATCTACGACAAACGGGAAGGTGGCGTAAACGTACGCCGTATCGAGAATAAATTGGGAATCCACGGCTCTCCTACTTGCGAGTTAGTTTACAAGAACGCGAAAGCAGAGCTTTGTGGCGATCGCAAACTGGGCTTGATCAAATACGTGATGGCCTTGATGAACGGCGCACGCCTAGGTATCGCCGCACAATCGGTAGGCCTCAGCCAAGCCGCTTACAACGAAGGATTGGCCTACGCCAAAGACCGCAAGCAGTTCGGTAAGGCAATCATCGACTTCCCTGCTGTTTACGACATGCTCGCCATCATGAAAGCGAAGCTGGATGCCGGACGTGCGTTGTTATACCAAACCGCTCGTTACGTGGATATTTACAAGGCACTGGACGACATCGCCCGTGAGCGTAAACTGACTCCGGAAGAGCGTAAGGAACAGAAGCAATACGCCAAATTGGCGGATTCTTTCACCCCGTTGGCAAAAGGTATGAATTCCGAATACGCCAACCAGAATGCCTATGATTGCATCCAAATACACGGAGGTTCCGGTTTTATGATGGAGTATGCTTGCCAACGTATCTACCGCGATGCCCGTATCACCTCCATCTATGAAGGCACGACGCAATTGCAGACCGTAGCGGCCATACGTTACGTGACAAACGGGTCTTACCTGGCTACCATCCGTGATTTCGAGGCGATCCCTTGCTCTGCCGAGATGGAACCGCTGAAGGCTCGTTTAGTAGAGATGGCTAATAAGTTCGAGGCTAGCATGGCGAAAGTAAAAGAGTCTCAAGATCAAGAATTACTCGATTTCGTGGCTCGCCGCTTGATGGAGATGGCCGCTGATATCATCATGGCTCATCTATTGATCCAAGATGCGACGAAAGCGCCGGAGCTGTTCGCTAAGTCCGCGGTTGTTTACACCAATTACGTAGAGGCTGAGATTGAGAAACATCAGGGTTATATCGGACGATTCAACCCAGAAGAATTGATCTCATACAGACAACGATAAACAACTATCATTCTACATAACAAAGAAGGCGAGGCTTGATTATCAACCAGATAGAAGTCTCGCTTTCTTTGTTTATTACAATGGGCATTATAAGCTCCTTATACTGGGCATTATAAGCCGCTTACGATGGGCATTGTCAGTTGCTTATAATGGGCATTGTAATTTTCCTATATCGCCAAAGTATCCATTGCATACCACCTCGCAAGGAGAGATATCCAAGGAAAGCCATCCATAACGCATGATTTCCCATCGATCGATAAAACAGGTAATAAATAATAAAGAAAGTAGCCGAGGCCACAAGCATCGAGTAAAGCATCTGGCGTGTAGCCGTGGCCCCAATAAAGATACCGTCCCAAAGGAAAGCGGAGAATCCACATAAAGGGATCGCCAATACCCAATAGAAATAATCCCCGGAAGCCTCAATGACCGAGGTATCGTTCGTCAACAGTCCCAGAAAATCCCTCCCCAAAAACGCATAAAGAATCGTGAATGATAAAGAGAGGCCGATTCCCCATAGAAACAATAAACGAATGCATTTACGTAACCCCACATCGTTTTTAGCCCCAATAAACCGGCCGGCTAATGCCTCTCCCGCATAAGCGAAACCATCCATTATATAAGAGAACAAGGTAAACAACTGCATCAACAAGGTATTTACGGCCAATATCACATCCCCTTGTCTCGCACCTGTAGAAGTAAAGAAGGTAGTAACAGCGACCAAACACAAGGTCCGGAAAAATATATCACTATTGACCGAGAAGAAGCGACGCATCTCCTCCCCACCCCAAAGACCATTCCAATCGATATACGCTTTCAGACGCCCATAATATTTCAACCAAAGAGCAAACGCCATGAAGAGGCCCGCATATTGGGCGATCAGTGTTCCCAGCGCTACACCTTCCACCTTCATACCCAGCACAAACACGAAACATAGGCTGGCCACAATATTCACGATATTCTGCGTGATAGCGATAAACATCGGGAAACGAGAATTCTGCATACCGATGAACCAACCGGCAAAGCCATATAATCCTAATACGGCCGGCGCTCCCCAAATACAGATATTAAAATAAAGAGAGGCCCATCGCTTCACCTCCTCCGTTGCGTCGATCAAAACAAACGCACCCCTCAGGATCGGGGATTGAAGGATCCAAAGCCCGAGGGAGATCAAAAGCCCTACCCCGACAGCCCGCAGCAAGGTCCGGACTACCTCCGTCAAGTCCCGTTTCCCATAGGCTTGAGCGGTCATCCCACTTGTCCCCATCCGGAGAAAGCCGAATATCCAATAGATCATGTTAAACAGCATCCCGCCCACGGCGATCGCCCCAATGTACGACGCCGATCCCAGATGCCCTACGATCGCCACATCCACCAGGCCCAACAAAGGCACGGTTATATTGGAGACGATAGAAGGTATGGCCAGCTGAAGTATTTTCCGATTCATATCCTATCCTAAATTTATCCTACGCAAGAAATTATAAACGTCACTTGATAACCCGGCACAGAGCGCTGCGCCAAACAAAGATCCCCGCCTTGCCGCACCATCATCTGCCGGGAAAGCGACAAGCCGATACCGGAACCCGTCCTTTTAGTCGTGAAGAAAGGAATAAAAATCTCCCGTTCGATAGCCACCGGAATAGGCGCACCATTGTTGCTGACCCACAACCCCTTCTTCCAACGCACATCCACGGTCGTAGCCCCTGCCTCGCAAGCATTCCGGATCAGGTTAATCAGCACTTGCCGCAACATATTCTGATCCGTACACATCGTAGCAGACAAAGGGATGGAAAGATGCCACTCTAAATCGGGATAAAGAGCCCGGATCCCTTCCATAAAATCATTCAAATAGACCTCTCCGATAACAGGTTCTTGCAGTTCCGCCAGTTTCCGGTAACTGTCCACGAACAGGGCAAGTCCCCGGCTGGTATCGTGAATGGCACGGATCCCCTCCTCGTAAACCGTCCCGGCAATCGCGGGATGCTCCAGATAGGCCTGACTGATACTGGCGATAGGCGTAGTGGCATTCATGATCTCATGCGTAAGCACACGGGTCAGCCGTTGCCACGATTCCACCTCATTGCGGGCAAGCAACTGCCCGATGTCCCTGCCCGTCTCGTTAAGGGCCTCTTGCAACGCCCGCTCCCCGAAGAACAGGCCTTTCACAGGAAGACGAAACGTAAATTCTTGGTTACGAATCGCCTCACGCATCAGATGCGCCCGGTCTCTCAACAATACCTGATGGCGGTAGAACCATCCGATAAAGAGAACGACAACGACTCCCAAAGTGCCTATCAACATCATCGCTTTTTTATTTTAGCATACAACGTCTGCCGGGTAATTCCCAACAATTCGGCGGCCCGGCTGATATTGCCGTGGCAACACTCCACCACCTTGCTCACATGTTCCGCCTCGACCTGTTCCAATGGAACCACTTTACGCCCGGCATCAATCGCATCTTTTAAGACACGGATCAGCTCTTGATTATCCCACGGCTTGGCAACAAAGTCTGCCGCCCCCATCTTCAAACCACGCACCGCCAACTTGATATCAGCATATGCCGTCACCAGTACCACCGGGATAGCCGGATGCTTCTTGTGGATCGCCCGAAGCCAAAGCAAGCCGTCTTGTCCGGAGTTTCCCCCTTGCGTGAAGTTCATGTCGAGCAAAATCCCGTCCACCACCTCTTGTGCCAATACCGTAAGAAGCGTGTCGGGAGAAGCGAGTGTCAATACCCTGTCAAACTCACCGGCCAAGCAGATCTTGACCGCCGTAAGAATCGCCGGATTGTCATCTACCACCAATATTGTCCCGTAATTCGCCATATCCGATTCGTTTGTTTTCCTTTATCTCTTTTATCGGGGATAAAGGTACGGAAAAAGGCTGTATGAATATCATACAAGCGGGTGTATGATTTTCATACAAACTACCGCAACCGGGCATCCAAGCCCTTGCCAGATGCCAACCGCTCTATACCTTTGTATCAAAAACAAGCAAAATATGAAATCGTACTTTACCTTTCTCGGCCGCAACAAACTCTACACAGCCATCCAGTTCTTCGGATTAGCTATCGCACTGGGAGTTGTCATCCTTCTGACCTCGTATGCCGACACCGAATTTAATATCGGTAACAATCAGCCGTACTCTCACCAATTGTATGCTGTCGGCTATGGAGATGGGATCGGTATGACAACCGGAACTGCCCCGGAATTGTTCCCTTCCATTCCGGAAATAAAAGAGTGGACACGCCTGATCCATATTGAAGCGGCCGACTTCATGGTAGACAACCAATATTATCAAGTAAACGGCATCGCAGCAGATCCTAATTTTTTCCAGATGCTCAACTATACGCTCATCGGATGCGACCGCAACAAAGCACTGATCGGAACAGACGAGGTCATCCTCTCCGAGCCATTTGCCCACAAAGTATTCGGGAATGAAAATCCGATCGGCCGTACCGTGATGTACTTGAACCAGACACCGCTACGGGTCATTGGGGTTCTCCCGGCTTTCAGCTCGACAGAGCTGTTGAAACCGGTAGACATCTTGGTTCCTTTCCAATTGGCAGAAAAGAATTATCCTAGAATGGACAATTTCGGCTCAACACAAATATTCATCACGCTGGAAGAAGGGGCAACTGCCGATGTCGTTACCCGTAAACTACTCGATCAGTATAAAGACTATTGGGAATACTGGCAAGAGGACAACAGTACGAACGGGCTCTTTTGGGGTTCTTCGGTGACACGCATGGACGAGATTTATTTTTCTCCCCTGAACCAATATGGCCCTTTCCGCAATGGAACACGAAAACAGGTACAAGTCTTGTTCTCGTTAGCATTCGTGTTGCTCCTCTCGGCTATCTTCAATTACATCAACCTAACTGTATCGCAAACCAGCAAACGAGCCCATGAAATGGCAACCCGCCGGTTGATGGGTGACTCGGCGGGGCAAATCGTATTGCGCTACCTCGCAGAGTCCGCCATCTTCACAACCGGTTGTTTCATCGGCGGTTGCTTAGTTGCCATCATCGCAAAACCCTATTTCGAGTACTTGCTCTCCACCCGGATCACTTTGGTCTCTTCACCGGCGATAGTAGCCTATTCACTGTTGCTATGGGTAGGAATCGCTGGCATATCGGGATTGTTACCAGCCATTATCACCTACAAATACAGTCCGATAGATATCGTAAAAGGAAATTTCCGAATGCACAACAAGCAACTGTTCAGCCGTTTGTTCATCATCGTGCAGAATGTCATCAGCACGGTACTCATCACCTTGGGACTCACCATGGCCTTCCAAATATACCACCTTGCCACCCTGCCGACCGGTTATAATACAGACCTTGTATTTGTCAAGACATGGGAATTAGGACATACCTACGACAAGCAAGTCATCCTCCAGAAACGCTTACAGGCATTACCCCAAGTGACAGAAGTAGCGTTAGCACGAAAACTGCCTTTCATCACCGGTCACGATGGTGTACAACAACCGGAAGAAGAGGGATACTCGTGGCTCCACCTTTCGGATATGGACAGTACCGCATTCCGGCTGTTGGGCTTCGAAGTGGTAGAACGTTGGTCTGACCCACTGCCCGGCATGGTTTGGGTAACGGAAGAGACTTGCCGTCGTTACCAACTTTCATCCAACAGACCCCATTTTGGAAAAAAGGATGACAAGGGCGGCTACCGATATAACGTCTGCGGTGTCATCCGCGACTATCGTTCGCTAAGCGCATTAGCTACTCCCCTATCCGATTCGCATGGAGCCGTTATGATACTAGATCCACAAGGCTACATCATCCGTCAAATCGTCAAGATACAAGGCGATCGGGCAGAAGCCTTAGCCGCCATCCGCCGTACTTGCCGGGAAGTGTCCAAAGAAGTGATCGGGATGCCGAAAGACTTGGAAGCCGATTATATCGACGATTATATGGACAAGGATTTAACCCATGAGAAGAACACGCTGATGCTTGTCCTTTGCTTCATGACCATCTCCATTCTCATCTCTGCCTTGGGACTGCTGGCCATGTCGATAAGCTACACCGAACAGCAAAGCAAACGGATCGCCTTGTGCAAGGTGATGGGAGCCGAGACAAGTGGCGCGGTATGGGAACTTTCCAAACGATTCATGGCACTCTCGTTGCTTGCCGCCTGTTTCGCCCTGCCCATCAGCGTGAAAGCGGTTCAAATCAGTTTAGAGTCGTTCTATAACCGCATCGCCTTTCCGTGGTACCTCATAACCGCGGCAGTTTTGGCAACCATAGCCATCGCTTTCGTGTCAATCATCGGGCAAACCCTAAAAGTCGCCCGCCGTAACCCCATCAAAAGTATCCGGACCGAATAAAAGCAACATTCTATAATAGATATACATTCTCACAAAAACAAGACAAGTCATGATTCAAATAAAGAACCTCAGCAAAAACTTCCGGACGGAAGAAGTAGAAACCATCGCACTCAATGGCATAAGCATGGAAGTGAAAAAGGGCGAGTTTATCGCCATCATGGGACCCAGCGGATGCGGCAAATCAACCCTGCTGCATATTCTCGGCCTGCTGGATAACCCGGACGAGGGCAGCTATCTATTAAACGGCGAAGAGGTGGGACACCTAAAGGAGAAAGACCGTACACGCTATCGCAAGGGACGCATTGGTTTCGTGTTCCAAAGCTTCAATCTCATTGACGAGCTTACAGTCGAGGAAAACGTAGATCTCCAACTGAAATACCTCGGCGTCCCCAAAACAGAACGCAAGCAGCAGGTACTTGACATCCTCCGCAAAGTACGCCTCAGCCAACGTGCCAAACATTATCCGCAGCAACTCTCCGGCGGCCAGCAGCAACGTGTCGCCATCGCTCGCGCCGTCGTAGGTAAACCAATGTTGATATTGGCTGACGAACCGACCGGTAACCTCGACTCTAAAAACAGTCTTGAGGTTATGGAATTACTCAGTCAACTGAATGCCGAAGGGACTACGATCGTTATGGTGACACACTCGCAACATGACGCAACCTACGCCGATCGTATCATCAATCTCTTCGATGGACAAATCGTCGACGAGCTGGAAGGAAGGCTTTAGCATCTTCAAAAAACGAAGGCCGCGGGATTCACATCCGACGGCCTCCTACACTAACCCTTAACTTTAACCAATGAAAAACAATAATCTACTACATTTATTTCAATGCAGCTAAAGCCGCATCGTAATTCGGTTCGGTAGTAATCTCGGGAACAAGTTCCTCATAAACCACCTTACCGGCTCCATCGACTACTATCACGCCACGGGCTAATAACCCTTTCAGCAGACCGTCTACCAGAAGCATCCCGTACTTATCCTCAAAACATGAACACCGGAACATTGACAATGTAATCACCTTATCAATACCCTCCGTAGTACAGAAACTGTCTCTTATACACATCTGACGCTGCCGACGAACTCTAGGGTGTAGATC
>ENA-OZFF01000685-OZFF01000685.1-human-gut-metagenome-genome-assembly--contig:-NODE-685-length-9825-cov-4.067963_pt1 | contig 9825 bp, 9 predicted proteins | sample MGYA00244615_ERZ653628 | MGnify/ENA primary metagenome ERZ653628 (study PRJEB26926, sample SAMN06164927) | human gut metagenome | biome: ENVO:00009003; feature: ENVO:2100002; material: ENVO:00002003...
CTCGTGGGCTCGGAGATGTGTATAAGAGACAGGGCCGAATCGCCAGGGCCCTCATCGTCTTCCGGCCCATCCGCCTCATCTGCCGATTGGTGGTCTGGGTCATCCGGGGCACGCCTCTGGTGCTGCAAATCATTGCACTGTTCTATGTGCCCGGCATCCAGAAGTGGTTCAGCTGGCCCAGCGGTGAGTCCGGGCGGATGATATCCGTGTGTGTGGCCTTCATCATCAATTACGCCTGCTACTTCTCCGAGATCTACCGCGGCGGCATCGAAGCCGTTCCCAAGGGCCAGACCGAGGCCGGTCAGGTGCTGGGCATGACCAAGACGCAGATCTTCTTCAAGGTGACGCTGCTGCAGGTGGTCAAGCGCATTCTGGCCCCCATGGGCAATGAGGTGATCACCCTCGTCAAGGATACCTCGCTGGCCAACACCATTGCCAACAAGGAGATCATTATGATGGCCAAGGAGTACAGTGCAAAGGGCTTGATCTGGCCGCTGTTCTCCACTGCCATCTTCTTCCTAGTGTTCGTGGGTGCACTCACCCTGCTGTTTGGCTGGGCCGAAAAGAAACTGGATTATTTCCGCTGATGAAAGGGAGGAAATTGGATCATGGCACTGCTTGAAGCCTCCGGCATCGGCAAAAACTTTGGCGATACCAAAGTACTCAAGGATATCTCACTCACGCTGGAACAGGGCGAAGCGCTGGCGATCATCGGCTCGTCCGGCTCCGGCAAAACCCGCTTCTGGCTTACGCCCCAGCTTTTACAGGCTCATTCCTCTTATGTGGTGGTCGATCCCAAAGGCGGTGTGCTGGGACAGGTCGGGGGTTTCCTGCAAAAACGCGGGTACAAAATCAAGGTATTCAACAGCATAGATTTTTCAAAATCCATGCACTATAACCCGCTGGCGTATATCCGCAACGAGGCCGATATTCTGAAATTCGTGGATGCTCTGATTTCCAACACCAAGGGCGAAGGCAAGGAAGGCGATCCATTCTGGACAAAATCGGAAACGCTTTTGTACTGCGCCCTGATTGCCTACATCATTTTCGAGGGGCCTGCCGAGGATCGGAACATGAATACCCTTGTGGATATGATTTCCGGCATGGAGGTCAAGGAGGATGACGAGGATTTTATGAACGCGGTGGACTATATGTTTGCCGGGCTCGAAAAGCGTAAGCCGGATTGCTTCGCGGTCAAACAGTATAAAAAGTACAAATTGGCCAGCGGCAAGACGGCAAAAAGCATTTTGATTTCCTGCGGTGCGCGACTGGCTCCCTTTGACATCCCGCAGCTTCGTGAGGTCATGGCCTATGACGAATTGGAGCTTGACCGCATCGGAGATCGGAAAACGGCGGTATTCTTCATTATTTCCGATACCACGCAGACCTACAACTTTTTAGTGGCACTTGCATTTTCGCAGATGTTCAACCTCCTGTGTGAACGGGCGGACAATGTTCACGGTGGCCGCCTGCCGCACCATGTACGGGTGCTGTGGGACGAGGCAGCCAACACGGGACAGGTGCCCCAGCTCGAAAAGCTGGTCGCGGTTATCCGCTCCCGCGAGGTGAGTCTTTGCCTGCTGTATCAACAGTTGGCACAGTGCAAGGCCATTTACGATAAGCACGCCGAGACAATCCTCGGCAATATGGACAGCGTGGTGTTCCTCGGTGGCCGCGAAGCCAGCACTATCAAGGAAATCTCCGAGAACTGGCTGGGAAAAGCCACAATCAGTATGCAGACCGACAGCCGCTCCCGTGGCCAGTCGGAAAGCTACAGCCAAAACACCCAGCGGCTGGGCCGGGAACTGATGACCCCAGCCGAACTTGCAACCATGCCGGGAGATAAATGTATTTTGCAGCTTCGGGGCCTGCCCCCGTTCTTCTCTCCCAAGTATGATCTGAAACGGCATCCGAACTACCGTTATACGGCGGAGGCCGATAAACAGAAAAACGCTTTTGACCTCGACAGGCTCATTAACCGCCGCAGGCGGCCCGGTCTGAACGAGGCGTGTACGATGTATGAGGTGACTGTGCCGGACGATGCACTCACGGAAGAGGACGAGGACATCCTCAACTATGATGACATCGACGATCCAGACGCCTTTGCATAAATGCTTCGAGACAAAGTGTCCCGAAGTTTGTAACCTGCCGCCTGTATGGGCGGCTTTTTTGTTACCGGAAAAATCCCGGAGAAATGGAGGCTTATATGGCATTTTTCTCATCTGCAATCGACACTTTACAGACCCTCGTTATCGCTCTCGGCGCTGGCCTTGGCGTATGGGGTGTGGTCAATCTGCTGGAGGGCTACGGCTCGGATAACCCGGGCTCCAAGTCCCAGGGCATGAAGCAGCTCATGGCGGGCGGCGGCATCATCGTCATTGGCACCACACTGATCCCTCTGTTGTCTGGCCTGTTTTAAGGTAGGCGCTTATGGATTTTCTCACCGACTGGCTCACAAACTGGCTCAAAGAGCTTCTGATTGGCGGGATCATGGGAAACCTCGAAGGTCTTTTTGATACCGTCAATGCCCAAGTCGGAGAGATTGCGGCACAGGTAGGGACTACCCCGGCGGCGTGGCACGCCGGGGTTTTCTCCCTGATCCGACAGCTTTCCGAAACGGTGATCCTGCCGATTGCCGGAATGGTGCTGACCTTTGTTGCCACTTATGAGCTCATACAGATGCTTTTGGAAAAAAACAATATGCACGAGGTTGACGTTGCGAACCTCTATAAATGGATGTTCAAAACGGCCTGTGCAATCCTGATCCTGTCAAATACATTCAATATCGTCATGGCTGTGTTCGATGTGTCACAGAGCGTTATCGCACAGGCAGGCGGGCTCATTCAAGGCTCCACCGATGTTTCGGCGGATATGCTTGCCGAACTGGAAACCTCGCTGGAGGCGATGGACTTGGGGCCGCTTTTGGGGCTTTGGCTGCAGTCTGCGCTCATTGGATTTACGATGAAGGCGATGGGGATTATCATTTTCGTTTTGGTGTATGGCAGGATGCTGGAAATCTATCTGCTGACCAGTCTGGCACCCATCCCCGTTGCTACGCTTTCCAACCGGGAGCTTGGCAGCACCGGGCAAAACTACATAAAGTCCCTGTTTGCCGTGGGCTTTCAAGGGCTGCTGATTCTTGTATGTGTTGCAATTTACGCGGTGCTCATTCAAGGCATCGCAACAAGCGGCGATCCCATCGGGGCGATTTGGGGAACTGTGGGCTACACGGTTTTGCTTTGCTTCATGCTCTTTAAGACCGGGAGCATTGCCCAGCGTATCTTTGGCGCTCACTAACAGGAGGAGGTGCTTATGCCGAGAAGATACGGGGCGGATGGAACGCGCTTATGGAATGGAAAAACGCCGGAGGAGTTTACTGAGGCGGATGCTTACCGCTTTATGGTGGAAACAGAGGCCGTCCTGCAAAGGAAAGAGCTGATGGACGATCCCGCCCAGCCTGCTCCGGCAAGCGGAAAGGAGGAATTTTATCTGAGTAAGAAAGACGATGTATTGCTGACCCCGGAGCAGATTGCTGCGGAGGAGCGGCGCTGGCTATTTGATGCTCCCATCGCGGAGCTTGCAGAAGTCAAGGGCGTTAGTATTGACGAGGCGGTAAAAATGCGGACGGATGCCGTCTTGCAAGAGGCGGTTGTTCCGATCACAGTATCTGTCCGCCCGATTGAGCCGCAGGGTAAACTGATCGGCTTCGCCAGCGTCAATTTTGGCGGTGTGGTCATCGACGATTTTAAGGTTGTGGATGGGAAAAACGGAATTTTTCTCGGAGCTCCCTCTAAACCCGATCCTGCCAGCCGGACGGGATACCGGGCTACGGTTCGGATTCCTGACCACGCCACACAGGAGCGGATTAACGCGGCTGGTGTGAAGGCGTATCATGCGGCGGTGGAACAGCTTGTTGCACGGGCCCAGGCGGTACGGCCTGCCCCGATCAAGGAGCAGATGGCCGAGGCCGCGAAACAAGCTGGAAAAGAAAATGCCGCCCGGCCTGCACCTGCCAAAGCAAAGGAGGCCCGCAATGACCGATAGCCGCACTTTGGGACAACGTGTCCCGAAGGAGGGCTTGTTTCTCATGGACGGCATCGAGGGCTTGCGTTCTTTGCCAAAACATAGCGTGGATATGCTGCTGACTGATCCGCCCTACGGCACAACCCGGAATTATTGGGATGTGCCCCTGCCGCTCCCGGAGCTGTGGGAGGCGGTGAAATGGGCAGTCAAACCGAATGGCGCAGTGCTGTTTTTCGCACAGTGCCCCTTTGACAAGGTGCTGGGCGCATCCAACCTCGCCATGCTCCGCTATGAGTGGATTTGGTACAAGGAGCGCGGAACGGGCTTTCTCAATGCAAACCGGGCTCCACTGAAAAAGTCCGAGAATATCTTAGTGTTTTACCAGAAGTCCCCGGTCTACAATCCGCAGTTTACTTATGGCAAGCCTTATGCCCGCGTTCATTCCCGAAGCGGTACAAGCTCCAACTATGGGAAATTTGAACGGCAGGGATCGGAGTCCAACGATGGCCGCCGCTATCCCGGAAATGTACTTTTTGTGCCTACGGTGTCCGGCGGCATCCATCCCACACAGAAGCCCGTGGAGCTCTGCGAGTATCTGATCCGCACCTATACCCACCCCGGAGAACTGGTCGCGGACATTTGCGTTGGCTCCGGCACAACCGCGATTGCAGCCATCAACACAGAACGCCGCTTTGTATGCTTTGAAACGGCCCCGTCCTTTTATGCCGCCGCCAGTGAGCGCATCCGTGCGGCGCAGGCAGTAAAAAGCTCTGGCGAGAAAGGAGTGTAATTATCCAGCAGTATTCTATCATTTACGCCGATCCCCCTTGGCGCTACTCGGCTAAGAAAGTACAGGGCGCGGCGGAAAATCATTATCCCACTATGAGCATTGAGGAGTTATGTGCGTTGCCTGTGGCTGATCTTGCAGCCCCGGACAGCGCACTCTTTTTATGGGCCACTTTCCCGCAGCTCCCGGAGGCGCTCCGGCTGATCGAGGCTTGGGGCTTCACCTACAAAAGCGTTGCTTTCGTCTGGCTGAAAAAGAACAAGAAGGCGGATAGCTGGTTTTACGGCCTTGGCTTCTGGACAAGGGGCAATGCAGAAATCTGCCTGCTGGCAACCAAGGGACATCCAAAGCGGCAGGCTGCCAACATTCATCAATTCATCATTTCCCCGATTGAAGCCCATAGCAAAAAGCCGGACGAGGCCCGCGCCAAAATCATTTCCCTGATGGGCGATCTGCCCCGCGTGGAGCTCTTTGCCAGGCAGACCCCGCCCGGCTGGGCTGTATGGGGAAATGAAGTAACACCAACCATCCCGGACTTTGGGACACATTGTCCCGAAGTACAGAAAGGAGTGTGATCTATGCCCTATGTAAACGTACCAAACGATTTATCCAAAATCAAAACAAAGATGGCTTTCAACCTCACCAAACGCCAGCTTGTCTGCTTCGGCAGCGCGGGCGCAGTGGGGATTCCGGCCTATCTGCTGACCCGTGGCACCCTCGGCAATACCGGGGCGATGTTTCTCATGCTGGGAATTATGCTCCCGGCGTTCCTGCTGGCGATGTATGAAAAGGACGGCTTGCCCTTTGAAAAGGTTGTGCGGAATATCATCCGGGTCAAGTTTCTAAGGCCGGGGATCAGGGCCTACCGAACCGAAAACATTTATGCGCCCTTTGCCGGGCCGGGCGCTGGAAAGGAGGATGTGATTGAAAAACACAAAGAAAAAAAACGGAGCCGCCGCCAAGGGTAAAGGCCGGGCGACCCTGTCTGCCCAACAGACAATCCCGTATCTGTCCATGCACCCGGACGGTGTGTGCAAGCTCCCGGGCGGGCTCTATACAAAGACCGTGGAATATGAGGACATCAATTACTCCGTGGCATCCACCGAGGATCAGACCGCCATATTCAGCGGATGGAGCTCATTCCTCAATTACTTTGACAGTTCGCTGCCGTTCCAGCTTTCCTTTATCAACCGCCGTTCCCATTCCCGCAGCCGCTATCAAGTCAATATCCCGAAAGCGGATGACAACTATAACAGCGTCCGGGACGAGTTTACCGGGATGCTGAAAAATCAGATTGCCAAAAGCAACAACGGCATTGAACGCTCAAAATACATTACCTTTGGCATACCCGCCGAGGGGATAGCGGAGGCTCGGCCCCGTCTGGAGCGTGTGGAGGCTGATGTCATGGGAAACTTTAAGCGGCTGGGCGTTCCCTCAGAGCCGATGGACGGACGGGCCCGTCTTGCGCTGCTTCATAGCCAGATGCATCCGGGGAGCCGCGAGGCGTTCCGCTTTTCATGGAAAGACATCCCGCAGACCGGGCTCGGCACAAAAGACTTTATCGCCCCGGACAGTCTCGACTTCCGCCAGTCCCGCACATTCCGCATCGGCCAGTATTGGGGCGCGGTGTCCTACTTGCAGATTATGGCATCGGAGCTTTCGGATAAGCTGCTGGCGGAAATCTTGGAGCTGGATGCGGAAATGACCGTGACCATGCACATTCAGACCGTGGATCAGCTCAAGGCAATCAAGACCATCAAGGGGAAAATCTCGGACATTGGGAAAATGAAAGTGGAGGAACAGAGAAAGGCTGTGCGCTCCGGCTATGACCCGGATATTCTTCCCCCTGACCTGATTACATTCAGCAAGGACGCAGCGGAACTTCTGGCTGATTTGCAATCCCGCAATGAGCGAATGTTTCTGCTGACCTTTACGGTGGTAAACCTTGCACCTACCCGCCAGCGGCTGGAAAACGATGTGTTTACCGTGGGCGGCATCGCACAGAAATACAACTGCGCCCTCAAGCGGCTGGACTGGCAACAGGAACAGGGCTTTGTGTCCTCGCTGGCCCTCGGCTACAACGAAGTGGAGATCCAGCGTGGTATGACAACCAGCTCCACGGCAATTTTCATCCCCTTTATGACAAGGGAGCTGCGGATGGACGGGCAGGCCCTCTACTATGGCATGAACGCCCTTTCCCACAATGTCATTATGGCTGACCGCAAAAAGCTGAAGTCGGCCAACGGAATGTACCTCGGCTCTACGGGCTCGGGAAAATCCTTTGCGGCAAAGCGGGAACTGCTCAATGTCTTTCTGACCATTCCCCAGGATCGGATTATCATTGTTGATCCGATGGGCGAATATGCCCCGTTGGTTCGTAGGCTGGGCGGACAGGTAATCGAGATTGCCCCGGACAGCCCCCACCACCTAAACCCGATGGATGTGGAGCTCAACATGGCCTCCGGGGAGAGCCCTCTTTCCATGAAGGCGGATTTCCTGCTTTCCCTGTGCGAGCTGGTGGTAGGCGGAAAGGAAGGCTTACAGCCCATCGAAAAAACAGTTGTTGACCGCTGTGTGCGGCTGGTGTACCGGGAACAGGCCCTTGGGCTTGATACAGGAAAAACCCCGCTTTTGCAGGACTTGTACGAGGAGCTCTTAAAACAGCCGGAGCCCGAGGCCCGGCGTGTGGCAACTGCCCTTGAGCTCTACTGCACCGGCTCCCTCAACCTGTTTAACCATCCCACGAATGTGAAAACCGACAGCCGGGTGGTGTGTATCGTGCTGAAAAACATGGGAGAAAACCTCCGCAAGATCGCCATGCACATCACAAATGAGTTTGTGTCCCAGGCGGTAGATACCAACTTCCGGGAGGGCGTGGCGACATGGTGCTATTTCGATGAGTTCCATGTCCTGCTCCGTGATCCGCTGACCGCCAGCTATTTTGTGGCGGTGTGGAAAATGCTGAGAAAGAAAGGCTGCGTTCCCAGCGCCCTCACGCAGAATGTGAAAGACCTTCTGGCCAGCCGGGAGATCGAGAACATTCTGGATAACACCGACTTTATGATTTTGCTTTCGCAGGCTCAAAGTGACCGGGCGATTTTGGCAAGACAGCTTGGTATTTCCGAGCACCAGCTTTCCTACATTACCCACTCTAATTCCGGCGAGGGCCTGCTGTTTTACGGGAATGTGACCATCCCGTTTGTGGATCGGTTCCCGAAGGGGGAAATCTATGACCTCTTAACCACCCGACCGGAGGATATGAAGAATGAAACGAAAACCGAATAAACCACGCCCGGAGGCCCAAACGCATACCGAACCCGGAAACGGGGCTGCCGAGCCCGGAGGCTCTGCTTTTGGGGCTGGCTCTGAACAGGAGCCCGGGGCGGCTGGCACTTCGGGACAAAGTGTCCCAAAGTCAAAATTCCGGCAGAAAAGCCAGCAGGAACAAGCGGCGGCATCCAAGCTCCGCATGGAAAAGCGGGGCAAAAAACGGGAGGCCGCCCGGGAAAAGCTGGCAAAGCAGAAGCCGCCCAAACAAAAAGGCCCGATCCGTAAGGCGGCGGGGGCCGCCGGATGGGGCGTTCACGGCTTTGTGCATGGCAAGCTCTACGAGGTGGAGCAGGAAAATGTAGGAACCGAAGGGGCCCACCGCTCGGAGCTTGCCGGGGAGGTTGTCCTGCGGCATGGCTCCCGGTTTGTAAAACGCAAAGTCCGGGAACACCCGGCCAGGGCAGTTAGCCGGGCCGAGACCAGGTATCAGAAAGCGGCGGCGGATTATCATTTCCACACCGCCGCACAGGAGCATCCGGAGCTTTCCCAAAACTATTTTACCCGGTACTGGCAGAAACAGCGGCTTAGAAGGCAATACCAGAAGCGGGCGAAGGTAGCCGCAAAACAGAGCGCAAAAGCCGCCGGGAAAACAGCCGCCGCCACGGAAAAGCTGACAGCCCGGGCCGCCGGGTTTGTGAAGCGCCATCCAGTCGGATGCCTGCTGGCACTGGCCTGTGTCCTTGTGATCGTCCTGCTCCAGTCCTGTTCGTTCTCACTGGTGTCCATCGGCAACGCCGGAGCCGGGGCGCTGGGAGCCACCACTTACCCCTCTGAGGATGAGGCGATTTTAGGGGCGGAGGCGGCTTATGCCGGGCTGGAGGCAGAACTGCAAACCTACCTTGATACCTACGAAAGCACCCACGATTATGACGAGTACCACTTCGATCTGGACGAGATTGAACACGATCCCTATGTGCTCATTTCCCTGCTGTCGGCGCTCCATGAGGGGGAATGGACGCTTTCACAGGTGGAGGGCTCCCTGCAAATGCTCTTTGACCGCCAGTATATTCTGACGGAGCGTGTGGAGGTGGAGACACGCTATGACAGCGACGATGAACCCTATTCGTGGTACATCTGCTATGTGACGCTGGAAAACAAGAACCTGTCCCACCTGCCTGTTTCCCTGTTGAGCGAGGAACAAATGTCCCGGTACTCCATCTATATGTCCACCCTTGGCAACCGTCCCGACCTGTTTCCCGACTCCCCCTATGTGGACAAATACATTACCAACCCGCCGGAGGGCTATGAGGTTCCGGGGGAATATCTGGACGATGAAACATTCGCCGCTATTTTCTCGGAGGCAGAGAAATACATCGGCTATCCCTATGTGTGGGGCGGCTCCAGCCCGTCTACATCCTTTGACTGCTCCGGCTATGTGTCATGGGTGATCAATCATTCCGGCTGGAATGTGGGCCGCCTTGGGGCGCAGGGGCTTTACAACATCTGCACCCCGACCAGCTCCCCAAGGCCCGGCGACCTTGTGTTTTTCAAGGGAACCTATGATACCCCGGGCGTGAGCCACTGTGGGATTTATGTAGGCGATGGGCGGATGCTCCACTGTGGCGATCCCATCGGATACGCAAACTTAAATACAAGCTACTGGCAGTCTCATTTCTACGCCTACGGGCGTTTACCATGATTGGAGGTTATACATGGCAACGGCAAAAAGCATGAAAATCCAGGCT